>Ga0187892_10000017_pt1 | contig 331146 bp, 343 predicted proteins | sample MA1701073metaG_FD_139345 | JGI IMG/M metagenome (GOLD analysis project Ga0187892, IMG submission 139345) | Bio-ooze microbial communities from a basaltic lava cave in the Kipuka Kanohina Cave System on the Island of Hawaii, USA - MA170107-3 metaG ...
CCGGCCCGCCGCGCCCGGGCGAGCGCGTGGCTCAGCCGCTGGTTGAACATGTTGCGGTTGGGCAGCCCGGTCAGCTCGTCGAAGTGCGCGAGGTGCAGCACGCGCTCCTCGGCCTGCTTGCGCACCGCGAATTGCCCGATCTGGCTGCCGATCGCCCGCACCACTTGTAACAGCACTTGGTCAGGCTGCTCGATTTTTCGGCTGAAGAATTCCATCACGCCCATTGGCTGCCTGCCAGCCATTACCGGGAAGCCGAACGCGCATTGCAGCCCCGCCTTGGCGGCGTCCGGCCCGCGGCGGAAGCCCTCCACCCGGGCGACATCGGAAAACCATACCGGTTCGCGATCGGCCCAGATTCGCCGCACCAGCCCGCCGCTCTTCTCGCCCGGCTGTTTGGGCGCCTCACCCTGCCAGGCCGGGGCTTCGTCAACGGTGGCGCCGGCCGCGGCAATGAAAGTGGCGACTTCTTCGGCGTCGATATGCCAGCTTCGCGAACATCTCAATACCTGCGCATCTTCATCCCATTGCCAGTACGCACCGCAGGCCCAGCCGAGGGTTTCACAAATCGTCTGAATGATCCTCGGGGCTGCTTCATGCAGCGTATCCGCTGTCGCCAGCACCTGCGTGACGGCATGCTCCATCGCATGCCGTCTTTCGACCTGCTTGCGCTCGGTAATATCGGTAATCGTGCCGATCAGTCCCGCGACGCTGCCGTCGGCGCGCATGAAGGTAGCCTTGCCGTAGATCGCGTCGTGATGTACCCCGTCGGGGGTGCGGATCGCGGTTTCGTAGACTTGAGTCCCTGGACGCTCCCAAAGCAACTGGTCCATGGCGTGTAATTTCGTGCCGATTTCCGGGTCGTTGGGATAGAGCTCGTGCACCGTTTTGCCAACGAAGCTGTCGCGCGACAAGCCGAAGTACCTCTCCCAGGCTTTGTTGACCCCGAGGTAGCGCCCGTCAGTTCCCTTGAAATAAATCGGGTTCGGCAACACTTCGATCAGCTGCTGGGTCATCCGCTGCGCTTCGGCGAGGCGGGCTTCGCTGGCGCGCAGGTCGCTGGTAATGCGGTCGGCGAGCGCCACCGCCCGGCTGCTGGTGGTCGCGAGCGAGCGGATCAGGCCAAACAGCAGCAAGCTGATCATTACCCCTCCCGCCAGCGCGCTCCAGCGCAACCAGCGGTCACTTAGCGCGCCGAGCGGCACTAGCTCGTCGAAATAAATGTGCCAGCGGCGTCCGCCCAGGTTCAATTCTTTCGGCGTGCCGTAGCGGTCCGCCGCTGCGCCGGCCGCGGCCCCGGGTTCTGAACCGGCCGAAGCCGCGCTATCGAACATCAGGTTCTGCGGCGACGGAGGTTCCAGACCCTCCGGGCTGTCCAGATATCCGGCATCGTGGATCCGCACGCGCACGTCTTTCAGGAACAAACCCTTCAATACGCCGCCCATCAGATCGTCCACCACGAACGAGGCGGTAAGGACGCCGATGAACGCTTCACGGCGCTGCGCCACGGTAACCACCGGCGCGTCCCGGCGGTAGACCGGAAGGCGCATTGCGAAACCCGGACGGTTTTGCGGATCCCGGACAAGCGCAATGCGCCCGGTGGTGGTGAGCCGTCCGGAATCCCGGGTGCGATCCAGCGCCTCCCGCCGCTCGGGGTCCCCGCCGATGTCGAGGCCGAGTACGCGCTCGTTGCCGAACATCGGCTCGACGTAATGAACCACGACGTACTCGGGCCGCTCGCCCGCAGGCCGGATGCGGAAATCCGGATAGCCCTTTTCTTCGACGCTTCGATCGGCGCGGGTCTGCGCCTCGAACGCAGCCCGCTCGGCCGCGCTGATTCGCCGACTGTAGTGGATCACCTGAATTCCGGGGTAGCGCGCGCTCAAATCCAGGTCGCGGATGTAGCGCCGGAACTGGTCGCGGCTAACCCCATCCACCGCCGCCATCAGCCCGCGCGCGCCGTAGAGCACTTCGGCATATTCGATGACCCGGGTCCGGATATCGGTCTGCACGTCGCGCACGGCACTGTCGAAACGCAACCGCGCCTCGCGCTCGACCTGCGCGGCGACCAGCAACGCACCTGCCGCTGAAATAGCCAGGCCGACGACCAGCACCGCCCATGCGGCCATAGGGTGCCGGTAGAGACGCGCCAGGCTGACTCGCATTACCGATTCTATGCGCTAATTTCGCCAGGCCAAACCCGACCGGCAAACGACGGGTAGTGGGCGGCGATTTCGGCGCAGACCTTGCCCCTGATCACGCCGATTTCCGCGTCGGAGGGCGGCGCAGTTGCCGGCGCCTGCGCCCCGGCATCGTAGTCAAATCCCGTGTCTTCCCGGATCTGCGCCGCCGTGAGTCCGGGATGTACGCTTTCCAGGCGGAAGCGGCGGCGTTCCGGCTGCCACTGGAACACCGCCTTGCCCGTCAGCAGCGCTTGCGGCCCGCCGCGGCGCGCCACGCCGGCCGGGCTGGCGCCCGGCGCGCTGACGAAATCCACCCGCGGCACCAGCACGCGCCGCGAGTGCTCTTCTCGGAACAGGATCGTGCGCTTGGCAGTGAAATACAGGAAGGCCGAACCGAAAGAACCCGGAAATCGGTGCCCTTCAGCTTCGACCAGATTGACGTTGGCTGCGCCGTCGATTTGCGCGCCGCCGAGGAAGAACACGTCGATGCGCCCCTGCCCCGCCAGATCGAACAGCTCCCGCGAGCCTTCCGTGAACGGATTGGCATGGCGTTTGTGGAGCAGCGAAACCCTGAGCGTCCGGTTGTGAAAATGCTTCGCAAGATAAGCACCGGTTGCGGGAATCGGCGAAGCCGCGCCGACCGCCACGTGGCCCGCGTCGCCGATCAGGCGCGCGATGCAGCAGGCGAGGAGTTCTTCTTTCGTGTACCGCGCCAAATGAACTCCTCCAGGTAGCGCTCGAACCCCGCCTTGGTCTGCGCCGCCCTGGCGTACAGCGCAAGGTGCGCATCGTCGATGCCGTACACGCCCGCAACCGAAAGCGGCCAGGCGCCGCGCTCCGCCCGCGCGATGCCGCTTACGTAGACCGAGGACAGCACGCCGGGTGCGAGCAGCTCGTCCTCGAGCATGTCGCCGGGGCGCTGCTCCTCAAAGGTTACGTAGCAGGCGCGCGAAGCGTGCGCGATCGTCGCCAGTTCCTTGCGGCGCCCCACCCAGACATTTCCGGCTTGGTCCGCCCAGCGGGCGTGGAACAGCGCCACGTCGGGCTGGATCGCAGCAACCAGGAGGATAGGGTCCTGTTCCTGCAGCGGATTGTCCACGACTTTCCAGTCCGACCTTCTGGCAACGAGGTCCGATCCAATCACCCCCCGCAAAGGCATGAAGGGCACGCCCTTTTCGGTCGCCTGCAGCGCCGTGTGGATCGCCGGACAGGTGGCGTCCTTGATGCGGATTTCGCCGCGCTCGGCGGCCTCGGTAAAGCGCGGCGCAAGCCCGGCTTCGCCGAGCGACACCGCGCTCGATTCGACTTCCGCTACGCAACCCGCGCCGATCAGCAGGTCCGCGGACAGACCGAGCACCGGCACGCCAAGCAGCCTCAGGCCCTTCGCCCGGCGACGGATCAGCGCATGGACCACCGCCATTGCCGGCATCGAGTAATCGGGCGGCAGGCCGAGCAGCGCGCCGTCAGGAATCTTTTTCGCAACCGCTTCTGCATCTTCATAGAATGCAGTCTGATTGGACGGCAGGCTCACGCAGTGCCACCCACGGTAAGACCGTCGATCTTCAGCGTCGGCTGGCCGACGCCCACCGGCACGCTCTGGCCTTCCTTGCCGCAGGTACCCTGGCCCGCATCCATGCGCATGTCGTTGCCGATCATGCTGACGCGGGTGAGCGCATCGGGGCCGTTGCCGATCAGCGTCGCGCCCTTGACCGGATAGGTCAGCTGGCCGTTTTCGATCATGTAGGCCTCGGCGGCAGAGAATACGAACTTGCCGCTGGTGATGTCCACCTGCCCGCCGCCGAAATTCACCGCATATAAGCCCTTGTCGACGCTACGGATGATCTCCTGAGGATCGCATGTGCCAGCGAGCATGTAGGTGTTGGTCATGCGCGGCATGGTCAGGTGGGCGAAAGATTCGCGCCGCGCATTGCCAGTCACCGGCATGTTCATCAGGCGCGCGTTAAGACTGTCCTGCATATAGCCGCGCAGGATGCCATCCTCGATCAGCACGGTGCATTGCGTCGCGTTGCCCTCGTCGTCGATCGTCAGCGAGCCGCGCCGGCCGGGCAGTGTCCCATCATCCACTACGGTGACCCCGCGCGAGGCCACGCGCTGGCCGATCCTGCCGGAAAACGCCGAGCTGCCCTTGCGGTTGAAATCGCCCTCCAGCCCGTGGCCGATCGCCTCGTGCAGCAGGATGCCGGGCCAGCCCGGGCCGAGCACCACGGTCATGGTGCCGGCCGGCGCGGGCCTGGACTCGAGATTGACCAGCGCCTGGCTGACGGCCTGCTGCGCCAGTCCGCCCAGCACCGCGTCGCTGAAGTGCGAGTAGTCGGTGCGCCCGCCGCCGCCCGAGAAGCCCGTTTCGCGCCGGCCACCGCTTTCGGCGATCACCTGCACCGACAGGCGTACCAGCGGGCGCACGTCAGCGGCAAGCAAACCATCGGCGCGCGATACCAGCACCACTTCATACTCGCCGCCCAGGTGCGCCATCACCTGCGTGACGCGCGGATCAAGCGCGCGACACAAGCCTTCGAGCTTTTCAAGAAGCCCTATTTTCTGATCCGCGTCCAGGGAACCAAGCGGATCGAGGGGCTGATAGCGCAGCGGCGCGCTGGAGCGTTTCGCGACTTTGCTCTTTTTGCCACCGCCCGCTGCAGCGATTGCCCGCGTCGCCTTGGCGGCATCCTGCAAGGCGTTGAGGCTGATCTCGTCGGAATAGGCAAAGGCGGTCTTCTCGCCCGCGATCGCGCGTACGCCCACCCCCTGCTCGATTGAGAAGCTGCCTGTTTTGACGATGCCCTCCTCGAGACTCCAGCCCTCGGCACGCGTGTACTGGAAATACAGATCGGCGTAGTCCAGGCGGCGCGTGGCGAGCGCGCCATAGACCGCCTGCAGCGCGCGGCCCTCGAGGTCGAACGGCGCCAGCAGGCAGGCATCGGCGGTGGCAAGGAGCACATCAGTGTTCATCCGCTCATTTTCCTCTGGTTTGGCGCAGCCGGTTCACTGTGGCGAAAAAATCGCGCTCTCCGGCGAGGGCGGCGGCGACGGCGGGACTACTTTCTCAACCTTGGGATCGGTCCAGGTTCCGGTGATGTCGTACTCGAAGGCGAAGATCTTGCCGAGCGGATTCTTCAACACGCGCCCGGCAATCAGGGCCGCGACGCCGGCCACCGGATTTACCAGTCCGACCACCGTCGAGGCCGAATCGCCCAGCTGGGGAATCACGTTGACCTTGAGGATCTGCGTTTCGAGCGAAAGGTCGATTCGCCCGGTCATGTGCACGTCGGCCGCCGGCCCCCGCATCTGGAACTCCTTCACCGCCATCACGCCGCGCTCGATCGCCATCGAACTCGTAATGCGGTCGAACTGGAAGCCCTTGGAGAATACGTCGCGAAAGTCGAGCGCGATGCGCCGCGGCAGCATCTGCAGGCTCATCAGCGACACCAGCTTGCCGATCCCCGGCTCGATCTCGAGGAACTGTCCATCGCCGGCCTGCATCTGCAGATTGCCGCTCAGCGTCGCGTAATCCATGTTCACCGGGTCGCCATTCCAGACCAGCGAGCCCTCCAGCTTGCCGCGTCCGGCCTTCAGGTGCTCGGGATAGCCGAGGCGATCGAGGAACTGGCCAATGTTGCTCACGTCGAGTTTGAAGGCGAGCGTCGTTCGCGACGCCTCGCCCTGCTTCCACAAACCGCTGCCGGTAAGCGCCGAATCCGGACTGGTCATCGCAAGCCGGTCGATGCGCCAGAGCCGCTGGTCGCTCCCCTCGTGCCGCGCCTGTACCTCGATGCGGCCCAGCTTGCGGCCGCGGTGGATGAACTCTTCTGCCACGATGTCCACGGCCGGCAGATCCTTGGCGCCCTCGCCTAGCTTTGCACCGGGCGAATCTTCCGGGAGGGAAAACCGCGTAAAGCGCGCCACCAGCCTGCCGTTGCGCTCACTGCGGTAGACCAGGTCGCCGGCGAACTCCGCCGTGCTCGTCGATGCCGACCAACCGGTGCCGTCTGCGACGCCCTGCAGCGCCACCGCGCGCATCCGCTTGCCAAGCGCATCGAGCACACCGATCTTGAGGTCGTAGCTCACGCCCTCGTTGGTGCCACCGCCTTCGGCGAGGAACGGCAGCCAGCCATCGAGGTCCAGCGCGGGAAGCATGCCGCGCACGGTCATGCCGCGGCGTTCGGGGATGCGCGGCACCTCGCCCGCCACCGGATGCAGCGTGACCAACGAGCGCTGCACCTGGAGAGTTCCCGCGTTTCGGGGCGACAACGGTCCCGCCGCTTGCGCCCCGGGCGCCGGCGCGGCGCCCGGGAGGGCACGCAGGAATTCCGCAGCAACGATGCGGCCGGTGGCCGGTCCGAGCGCGACCGAGATCCGGTCGCGCCCCTCGCCCGGGAAGACCTCGACGCGCAGGGGCAGGGTCTCGGCCTCCCGCTTGGCCAACGGCACCGGCAGCGTGCTCGCTACGCCTTCCAGGGGCGAATCGAAGCTGAGCTGGGTGCGCCCTTCCTTTACCGTCACTACCGCGCTGTAACGCGCCGCGCCTGAAAGCCGGCGCCTCCACGGATGATCGAACAGCTTGCCGATGCCTTCCACCGTGGCCCGGCCCTCCGCGGCAATCACCACGCCGCCGTCCGGCTTGGAGCTGCCCGAGATCCGCACCTCGCCGCCAAACAGCTGCCCGCGCGTCTCGCTGAGGGTGAGCGAATTCTCGGTAAAGTTCACGCGCCCGCCCGCGCGTTCGATTGGCGGCAACCGCGGGTCGATGGTGACGTTGTTGGCGGCAAACTGGTACTCGCCTGCGATTTTGCTGCGGGCTATGTCGTCCAGCGCCAGATCAAGCCGCAGCTGCAGCTTGCCCCGTCCGGTCGCTGCCATGCCGTCGGTGAAACCACCGAGCATCTGGCGTACCGGGCTGTCACGGATGTAATCGAGGAACTGTGCGGTCGGGCCGTCCGCGCTGCCCTCCACCGTCAGGTGCGGCTGCGGATCCAGCAGGCTCGGCAGCGTGACGCGCACATTGGCGAGCTTGGCGCCCAGGATCGTGCCGCTGCGCCCCACCACGTCGATCCTGTCGCGCTCGAACATCAGGTTGCCCTCGATCGCCTCGATGCGCGGCCAGCCGGTCGCGTAATCGAGCACGGCGCCCGACACTTTGGCAGTCACCTGAAACTGGCCCTTGGCCGGATCGGTGAACGGAAAATCCCGCAGGTCTCCTTTCAATCGCAAGCGCGCGTCGCTTGCCTGGCCCTCGAGCACCCCGCTGGCCACCCATTCCCGTGCGCGCGTGCCCATCAGCGTCGATAGCGGCAGGTACTTGGCGGTGCCCTTGCCGTCGGCACGCGACAACTGCACCGCAAGGTCGACCGTGCCTGGACCGCCGCCGCTCCAGGCATAGATTCCGTAGGCAGTGCCGGCGAAGTCTTCGTTGGCGAAGCTCAGGTTGCCGAGCCGCACCGATACTCCGGTGGTGGTTTCCGCGGATTTACTGCCGCCGTCGCCCGCGCCAACCGTACGCTCCCAGCGCACATCGCCGGTCAGGGAATCGAGGGCGATGCGCGGCTCCGGGAACACCGTCGGCAGGTCGAGCGCGGTCTTGCGCGAGGCCAGGTAGAGCGCGCCCTTCTTCTCGTTCGCCTCGAGGCTGCCCGACAGGTTGGCAAAACCCGGGACGGTACGCCAGGCGTTCAGGGTCAACCCGGCAAAGCGGGCCTTGGCATTAAAACTGGCACGGTCGGGGAGCACGCCCGTCCAGTCGAACTTCGCATCGAGAAGATTGCCTTGCGGTTTGAGCTCGGCGAGCAGGGCGCGCAGGTCGGCAGGGAACGGCAGAAATTCCGCCAAATGGGCGAGCGGACCGAGCTCGATCAGGTTGGCGCTGACCGAGCCGCGCTGCGTGAGGGTGGTGCCGCCGGCCGGCTGCCAGCTGGCGCTAAAACTGGTGGCGCTCATCGCCGGTGCACCCGGGCTGGCGAGCGCCAGATTGCGCACACCGAAATCGAAGCCGCGCGCGGTTTCGCGCCCATAGATGCGGCCGCGCACGCTGTCCATTTCGAGCACCGGCAGGCCCTCCGCGAGGCGGGCGCTGACATTGGCCAGCGCCACGTCGGCGGTAGCCTCGGCAATCCGGCCTCCGGCGAGCGTGGCCCAGAGGCGCAACGCGCCTTCGCCGCGGCGCACGTCGAGCGGATAATCGACCCAGGCGCGCCAGCCGGCCAGCTCGGTATAGCCCAGTTCGGCGTAGACCCGGCCGTGCCATTTGCCGAGCGCCCGCACGCTCGCACCCTCGAATTGCCCGCGTATCTCAATTCCCGGGCCGAGCTCGCGCGGCGGCTGCGCCGCGAGGCCCACCGCGTGCTCGTCGCCGTCGTTCTCGAGCCGAAAGTTGAGCGCCGAGAGCTTGAGCGGCGGCGCTCCGCGCAATTCGTCCCGCCATTCGACTTCGGCACCGCGTATCACGATCTGGCTCTGACTGAGCACCCAGTCGCCCAGCTTGCCGTCGCCTTGATCGCCGGCAATGCGGATTCCTGCGACGAACAGCCCGCCCTGGGCGTCGCGCCGCACGGTGAGCCGCGGTCCATCGATGACGAAGGAATGCAGCCGCAGCTCGCCCGCGAACAGCGAGCGCCAGGCAACGACATTTTCGACCGCGGGCAGCACCAGCGCTTCGCGGCCGCTGCTGTCGTAGATGCGCACGTCGGCGATCGAAAGCCGCGGCCGCAGCCCCTGCCAGTCGGTGGCGAGTGCGCCGATTTTGACCGGCAACCCGATCGACTGCGAAATCGCCGCGACAATGTCGCTGCGATAACGCTCTACGTTGGGCAGCAGCCAGTAGCGCAGCGCAAGAAAAAAGATCGCGAAGGCGAAAAACATCACCCAGGCGAATATTTCCAGCGCACGCAGCAGATTTCTGGGCGGAGTTCGCATCGCGCTTCGAAAAGCTCCTGTATTCTAACTGTAAATGCCGGATCCGATTCGGAAAATCGCCCTTTCGCGCTACGCCGCGCAGCGCCTCGCAGCACGTCCGGAATTTGCAGCGCAGGTCGACTTAGAACGCGCCGCCGCCGCGCCGTTCAGCCGCGAGGAGATCGGCAGCGCGCTTGAGGGATCGCGCGCGGATGACGAAGCGGCACTCAAGCGCCGGCTCCGGCGCCTGCGCCAGCGCGTGCTGCTGCGCACGATGGCACGCGACCTGGACGGCGCCGCTGACCTGGCGGAAGTCTGCGCCACGATGAGCGAGCTTGCCGAAGCCAGCATTCGCGCAGCGCTGCAGTGGCTGAATCAGGACGAACTGATCGTGGTCGCGATGGGTAAGCTGGGCGGGCACGAACTGAACGTGTCTTCGGACATCGATCTGGTTTTCGTGTACCCGGGCAGCAAGCAGCCGCACGCCGATCCGCGGCTGATCGAGCGCGCCGGGCGCAAGCTCATCGCGCTGCTGAACGATGTCACCGAGGACGGTTTTGCGTTTCGCGTCGACATGCGGCTGCGGCCCTACGGCGAATCGGGCCCCCTGGTCAGCAGTTTCGACGCTCTGGAAGCCTACTTCGTCAGCCAGGGACGTGAATGGGAACGTTACGCCTGGATCAAGGCGCGGCCGATCTCGGGCCCCCGCCACGCCGAGCTGGACGCGATCGTGCGGCCCTTTGTGTTCCGCAAGTACTTCGATTACGGCACCCTCGAAGCGATGCGCCGCCTGCATGCCGAGGTGCGGCGCGAGGTGGCGCGACGCGAGCTGGCCGAGAACGTGAAGCTTGGGCCGGGAGGCATCCGCGAGATCGAATTCGTCGCGCAGGCGTTGCAGCTGGTGCGCGGTGGGCGCGATCCGGAGCTCACGGCGCGGCCCACGCTTGCCGTGCTCGAGCAACTCGCCGCGAAGAAACATCTGCCGGCCGCGGCGGGGCAGGATCTTGCCTCCGCTTATTTATTCCTGCGCAACGTGGAGCACCGTCTGCAGTACCTGGATGACGCTCAGACGCACGACCTGCCCGCCGATCCGGCCGATCGCACGCGGCTTGCGCAGATGGCGGGTTTCGCAGCCTGGGAAGAATTCCTCGCCGCTCTGACTGCGCACCGCCAGGCCGTGACGCGGCATTTTCAGTCGGTATTCGCCGGACCGTCTGCAGAAATCGAGTTGCAGCCCTGGCCTGAGCACCCGCGCCTCGCCACCCTGCGCGCGAGTCAGCGCTACTCGCAGCTGCCGGATGACTCGAAGCATCGCTTCGACGCACTGATTCCGGCGCTGGCACGCGCTGCTGCCGCGACACCGGATCCGTCAGCGACTCTGACGCGCGGCGTCGACCTGCTGGACGCGATCGCGCGGCGTGCCGCCTACCTGGCGCTGCTGGCCGAGCGGCCGCAGGCGCTCGAGCGCGTGTCGCGCATGATCGGCGCCTCGAGCTGGGCCGCGGAATACGTCACGCAGCATCCGCTGCTGCTCGATGAGCTGCTCGACAACCGGGTGCTCTACTCGGCTCCCGACTGGCGCGCGTTCGAGCTTGGGCTGCGCAATGCCCTGGCGGCCGCGGGCGACGACGTCGAGCGGCAGATGAACGCGGTGCGCGAACAGCACCAGTCGCGGGTTTTCCGCCTGCTGGCGCAGGACCTCGCGGGCCTGCTCACGGTGGAGGTACTCGCCGACCATTTGTCGCGGCTCGCCGATATCGTGCTGCAGGTTTCGCTGGAGGCCTGCTGGGCGCTACTGCCGGCGCGCCACCGCGAGCGACCGCGCTTCGCCATCATCGGCTACGGCAAGCTGGGCGGAAAGGAGCTAGGCTACGCCTCCGACCTGGACATGGTGTTCCTGTTCGACGACGCAGCGGAGCGCGCCGAAGAAAACTATCTGCGGCTGGCTCAGCGCTACAACAACTGGCTCTCGGCCAATACGTCTTCCGGGCCCCTTTTCGAGACCGATCTCGCGCTGCGGCCCTCGGGAAACAAGGGCTTGCTGGTCTCCTCGCTCGCAGGCTTCGATGAGTACCAGGAGCGGTCGGCATGGTCCTGGGAGCACCAGGCGCTGACGCGGGCCCGCTACTGCGCCGGCGACGAAGAGGTCGGCCAGCGCTTTGAGGACATCCGCACCAGAATCCTGATGCGCGAACGCGATGCAACCGCACTGGCGCGCGAGGTGGTCGCGATGCGCGAACGAATTCTTGCCGCGCATCCGAACCGCTCCGGGCTATTCGATCTCAAGCACGACCGCGGCGGCATGATCGACATCGAGTTCACGGTGCAATACCTGGTGCTCGTGCATGCGCACCGGCACGCGAGTCTCACCGGCAACCTCGGCAACATAGCCTTGCTGGGAATCGCTGCTTCGCTGGGGTTGATTCCGCCAGCGCTTGCCGAGGCTTGCCGTACTGCCTACCGGGAGTTCAGGCGGCTGCAGCATGCCCTGCGGCTGAACGGCGCCAAATACGCGCGCGTGCCCTCGGCGCAGGTCACGCCTCAAATACAGGCGGTGCAGAACCTGTGGAACGCGATTTTTTCCGCCTGATGCCGAGTCAGCGTGCGCGCGGCTTGCGCAGGGTTGGATTGAGTTTTTCCAGCTCCGCCCGCACCTGCACCTGGCTGCGCTCGTAAACGATCTCGCGCCCCCGCACGCTGCCTGCATAGGCGAGTGCGTTGCGCGTCGGGGTCAGCACGCATTTCATGTTGTGGATCCCCTCGCCGATCACGACCTCGATCGCCTCGGCCCGCTTGCTGAACACGACGACCTCCATGGTCTTGCCGGTTTCAGTGATCCGCAGCGTGATCTTCTCGTCGGTCATGCGGTCTGCCCTTGCAGGTCGAGACCGACGCCGACGCGCCGATTGCGTGCCGGGATCAGTCCCTCCTCTGTCGCCTTGATCTGCAGCGCCAGGTATTTCGAATAGATGCGGCACTGGGCAAAGCTGCCGGCGATGAACCACAGGCCGGGCTGGCCGGTGCGCATCCACATGTTACGCAGTTCCTGTTGCTCTTCGTCGATCCCCCAGACCGGACCGACGCGATCGGCGACGCCGTCGCCGAACAGCCTGCGCACCAGGTATTCCAGTCCGAGGTAACCGGTGGCGAGCACGACCAGGTCCGCCGCGACGACGGAGCCGCTGCGCAGCCTGGCTCCGCCGGTGACAAATTCCTCGATATCCGAGAACTGAATCAACCCTACCTTGCCCTCGACGATCAGGTTGGAGCAGCCGACATTGAAATAATAGCCGCCGCCCCGCTGCAGATATTTGAACTGCCAGCCGGTCTGATCCTCGACATCGACCTTGAAGCCGACGCGGGTCAGGTCATCGAGCAGTTCCTTGTCCAGCTTTCTCGCTTGCTCGGTCAGCATCCGGTGCGTTTTGCGCAGCAGCGACAGCGGCATGGCTGCGGTGATGAGGTCGCAGTCCTCCAGCGGAGTGCCTTCGTTGTACAAGGCGTAAGGCAGCTGGGCGCTTGGCTCGATATTGACAATCAGGGTCGGACTGCGCTGCACCAGCGTCACCCTGGCACCGTTCGAATGCAGGTCCTGCGCGATGTCGTGGCCGCTGTTGCCGGTGCCAATGACCATGACATCGCGCGCCTTCCAGTCCACTGCGTCGCCATATTCGTGGGAATGCAGCACGGTACCCTTGAAATTCTTCAGGCTGGGGATGTCCGGCCAGTTCGGCACGCCGCTGACGCCGGTTGCCATGACAATGTGCCGCGGATGCAGTTTTCTGGTCCCGCCTCCGGACTGGCGCAGTTCTGCCCTCCAGCGGCCGGCTTTGTCATCGTAGCGCGCGCCGGAAAATTCGCTGCCTGTCCAGAAATCCAGTTCCATGGCCTCGGCGTAGGCCTCGAACCAGCCCGCCAGCTTGTCCTTCGGGATATAGGTCGGCCAGTTGGCGGGAAACGACAGGTAGGGAAGATGGTTGACCTGGACCTGGTTGTGCAGCGTCAGGGCGTGGTAGCGCATGCGCCAGTTGTCTCCAGCGCGGCTGTGGCGATCGACGATCAGCGCATCGATGTTCAATTGCTTCAGGCGGGCGGCGATCGAGAGGCCGGCGTGCCCGCCCCCCACGATCAGCACCTCCGGTTCCCGGTCCTGGTAGGCGGCGGCCTCTTTACGCCGGTCGAGCCAGTTCGGTCCCTGAAAATCCCTCGAGTAGGCTTCGCCTTTCGGCCGGCGGTTACCGATGCTTTCCTCGCATCCCTTGATTTCGTCCAGCGCGGTCAGCAGCGTCCACGCCTGGTAACGATCGCGACGCTTGGCCTCCGGCATCAGGCGCACTACGCCTTGCGCGCGCAAGCGGGCGGTCTCGAAGCGGAAAAAGGCCTCGATGACGCTCGTTCCGGCGCGGCTGACCGCGCGGGGCGGCGTGCGCTGCGGATCGATCTGGAATCCGGTGGCACCTGCACCAGCGCCATGACGCGCCAACCGCTCCGCGATCTTTCCCGCGCCGCTGACGGTCTTGACCTGCCAACTGAGCGCGAGCAGTTCGCGCCAGTGGGCATCGCTCCGGAACAAAGCTTCGAGGGACGCGGTGTCCGCAGCGCAGAGCGCCTCCTCGAATTGCGCAAGCCACCGAGTTACGACTCCGGACAGGGCTTCGTCAGTCTTCCTCGGCATGCCAACTCTCTCCTCCGCTTAAAGACGTTACACCCGCCGCTAGTTCAATAGTTCAGCCAATTGCGCACGCAACTTGCTGCGCGCCGCGCCGGCGGCCTGCGGGTTGCCGGCGACGGTGGCGCCCTTCTTCAGGCAACCCGCGACACTTTTAGGGGCAACAGGACCGAGGATACTCACCGACTGGGGGAAGCAGGCGGAGCCGTTGTTAACCTGCGCCCGAAAAATCTGCGCTCGCGCCTGATCGAAGGCGTGATGCGCCCCGGGATAGATGTCGATGGCGACGTCCTGGCCGGCAGCCTTGAGGGCCGCCGCGAGTTCGGCGCAGGGCTTGGCGGGCGTCCAGTCGTCGAGTTCACCGGTATGGATGCGCACGGGCGCGGAGACGCGCCTGCGCTCGGGGAAGTCCGCGTTGCAGTTCGGATAGAACGACACGAAGGCGCGGAACGAGGGCTGGCCCGCAGGCGCGTAGGCGTCTTTCGCCCAGGCAGTCGACGCAAGCAGCGCGAGCGCGCCGCCATGCGAGAAGCCCATCAGCACCACGCGCCGCGGATCGATGCGCGGATGGGCGGCGAGCAGGCGCAGCGCGCCGTAGGCATCCGGCACGCGTTGCAGAGGATGGAGCGACGTTGCCCCGGTGCAAACCTCGATCAAGCCCCGGCCGCTGAAGCTGTCGATGTTGAAGGAAGCGTATCCCCATTGGCGAAGCAGCGGGCCCCATACCGGTTCAACGTTGCGATTGCCGTTGCAGCCGTGCGCGAGGATGACGGCGGGAAACGGCCCGCTGCCATCGGGAAAGCGCAAGTCCCCGGAAATCCTCACTGTGTCGCGCACCCGGACAAAGCCCCGGCGAGCGTCGCCCCGCTCCAAGCTGCCGACGCTGTAAAAGGGAAGCACGCCGGAATCTGTCGCGGAAGGCGGCGCGCTCAACACCATGGCATCGCCCGCGCAGCCGCCGAGCGAGACGAAGCCCAGCAGGGCGAAGGGCATTCTCATGCGGCCTGCACTGGCGGCAACGCCTGGCATCAAATCGCTTCCCGCGGCGTCCTGGTCGCCTGCACATCGCGCCGCAACGGGCCGTCGACCTGGGAGGCGAAGCGCGCCAGCGCATCGAGCAGCACACTCCGGTTGAGCCTGTAAAGCACGCGCTGGCCCTGCCGCTCGCTCACCACCAGCCCGGCGTTTTCCAGCAGCGTGAGATGCCGCGACACGGCGGGCGGGCTGAGCGAGAAGCGCTCGGCCAGGTCGCTGGTGGAAAGCGCCGTTTGCGACAGGAACGCGATGATGCGCCGCCGCGGCACCGAGGCGAGCGCGCCGAACACGAGGTCGAGGTCCATCCCGGCCATACATTAACAAATTTGCTAATAGTAAAGCGAACTTTTTTGTTTACAATAGCCGCCTATTTTCCAGGAGCAATGATGGCGAAAGCGAAGCAAGCAGCAAAGGGCCCGCTGTCGATGGCGGATCGCGACGGCTGGATCTGGTACGACGGCAAGCTGGTGCCCTGGCGTTCGGCGACCACGCACGTGCTCACGCACTCGCTGCACTATGGGCTGGCGGTGTTCGAGGGCGTGCGCGCCTACAAGACCATCGCCGGCACGCAGATCTTCCGCCTTCGCGAGCACACCCAGCGCCTGCACAATTCGGCGCATATCTACCTGATGAAGATTCCGTACACGGTCGAGCGCCTGATGCAGGCGCACCTTGAAGTGGTAGCGGCCAACGGCCATTCGGCCTGCTACATCCGCCCGATCGCGTTCTACGGCTCGGAAAAAATGGGCGTTTCGCCGGTCGGCGCGCGCGTGCACGTGGCGATCGCCGCCTGGCCCTGGGGCGCCTACCTCGGTCCCGAGGCGCTCAACAAGGGTATCCGGGTGAAGACCGCCTCGGTGGCCCGCCACCACGTCAACGTCACCCTGGCGCGGGCCAAGATGTCGGGAACCTACCCGAACTCGGTGCTGGCGACGCTGGAAGCGACGCAGCACGGCTACGACGAAGGATTGCTGCTGGATGTGGACGGCTTCGTTGCCGAAGGCGCGGGCGAAAACATCTTCATCGTCAAAAACGGCGTGATCATCGAACCAGAGCTCACCTCCGCGCTCACCGGCATCACCCGCTCCTCGGTGATCGAGCTGGCCGAAGGCCTGGGCTACCGGGTAATCGCCAAGCGCCTGACGCGCGACGACATCTATATCGCCGACGAGTGTTTTTTCACCGGCACCGCCGCCGAAGTGACGCCGATCCGCGAACTCGACGGGCGCGTCATCGGCGCCGGCAAGGCGGGACCGATCACCAAGGCGCTGCAAAAGGCGTTCTTTGACGTGGTCACCGGCAAGGACCGCAAGCACAAGCACTGGCTGACGCCGGTGGAAATGAAAAAGAAGCCAGGCAAATGAGCGACGGCGCCACGCACGGCGATTCCGCCCGGCAGATCGAGCTCAGCGACAAGGACCTGCCGCTGCACTGCCCGCTGGCGGGCGCGCCGCTGTGGTCGCGGCACCCGCGCGTGTTCCTCGACGTCGTCAAGCACGGAGTCGCGCTTTGTCCCTACTGCGGGACGAAGTACGTTTATACAGGCAACAAAAAGCCCCATTAACGCTGCGCGCCTCTTGGTGGTGGCGCCCAACTGGATCGGCGACACGCTGATGGCCCAGCCGCTGCTGGCGCGCCTGCGCGTCAAGCATGCGGGCGCCCGCATCGAAATGCTGGCCGCGCCCTGGGTGGCGCCGGTGGCGCGCCGCATGCCTGAGGTCGACGAGGTCATCGAAGCCGAGTTGCGGCATGGCGCCTTGCAGCTGGGCGAGCGCTGGCGTCTCGGGCGCCGGCTGCGGGAGCGGCAGTACCAGCAGGCGATCGTCCTGCCCAACGCCTGGAAAGCGGCGCTAGTGCCGTTTTTCGCCGGCATCCCGATCCGCAGCGGCTATGTCGGCGAGTCGCGCTATGGAGTTCTGAATTCGATCTACAAGAAAAAAGCAGAGCGGGAGCCGATGACGGTTCACTACGCGCGCTTGGCCGAGCAACCGGGGATCGAACCGGATCTTCCACTGCCGTTGCCGCGTCTGATTCCCGATCTGGAAAAAATCAACGCGACCTCGGCGCGCTTCGGTATCGCCGGCCCCTACACCGTATTCTGCCCCGGGGCGGAGTACGGCCCCGCCAAGCGCTGGCCCTATTTCCGCGAACTGGCTGCAAAGCTGAATACGCCGGTCGTTATCCTGGGAACATTGTCGGACAAGAAAGAAGCGGAACCGATATCGGGCAAGAACCTGGTCGGGCAAACCACGCTGGATGAAGCGATCGACCTCATCGCCGGGGCGGCAGCGGTGGTCACCAACGACTCCGGGCTGATGCATGTCGCCGCTGCGACGGGAACGCCGCTGGTCGCGCTGTTCGGCTCCTCCAGCCCGGAACATACCCCGCCGCTGTCGGCAGGCGCGCGCGCGGTCTGGCTGAAGGTCGACTGCAGCCCGTGTTTCGAGCGCGTCTGTCCGCTCGGTCACTTCAAGTGCATGAACCAGTTGTCGGTCGAACGGGTGCTGGCCGAACTGAAAATGGCGCGATGAGCACAAAGATTTTTCCCACCGCCCAGGACGCCGAAAACGCCTTCTATGAGGCGCTGGAACGCGCCGACTTGGAGGCGATGATGGCGGTCTGGTCCGAGGACGAGGAGATCGTCTGCGTGCACCCGGCCGGCCGGCGGCTCGCCGGACAGGAGCAGGTGCGCGAAGCATGGCGGCAAATGTTCGCCGCCGGTCCGAGCATGCGCGTGCAGGTCACCCAGCAGGTAGTGGCGAGCGGCATGATGCTTGCGGTGCACAGCGTGCATGAGAACATCACCATCACGGGCGAGCAGCGCGCGCGCCCGCCGATGGTAGCGACCAATGTGTACCTGCGCACGCCGGCGGGCTGGCGCATGGTCGTGCACCATGCCTCGCCAGCGCCCGCGGAAGCGGCCGCCGACCCGGCACCAACCTCGCCGCCCAAGATCCTGCATTGACTCCCTACCAGGCGCCTTGGTGGTTGCCGGGCGGCCACCTGCAGACAATCGTTGGCGCGCTGGCGCCGGCACCGCAAATCGCCTACCGGCGCGAGCGCTGGGACACGCCAGATGGGGACTTCATCGATCTTGACTGGGCCGGCCCGGTGACTCGACCCGAGGGACCGCTGATCGCGCTGTTCCATGGCCTGGAAGGCAGTTCCGCCAGCCCCTACGCGCGCGCCATCGCGGCCGAGGCCCTGGCGGCCGGTTGGCGCTGCGTGGTGCCGCAGTTCCGCGGCTGCTCGGGCGAAATGAACCGCCTGCCGCGCGCCTATCACTCCGGCGACAGCGCGGAAATCGAGTGGATCCTGCGCCGGCTCGGCGCCCACCATGCGGTCGGCATTTCGCTCGGCGGCAATGCGCTGCTGAAGCTGCTCGGCGAGAAAGGCTCTGCGCTCGCTCTGCGCAGGGCGGTCGCCATCTCGGCGCCGCTTGACCTCGCGGCGGCTGGACGCGCGCTCGATCGCGGGCTGAGCAGGGAGATCTACACGCGGAATTTTCTCAAGACATTGCGCAAAAAAACTTTGGAAAAAATAAATCGGCGCATGATCTCCGTCGATGTCCGGCGGGTGAAGAATGCCCGAACTTTTTGGGAGTTTGACGACGCCGTGACCGCCCCGCTGCACGGGTTTCTCGGCGCCGACGATTACTGGGCGCGCGCATCGAGCGGACCCTGGCTGGACCGGATCCGCGTGCCGACGCTGGTGATCAACGCGCGCAACGACCCGTTCCTGCCCGGGACGGTGCTGGACGGGATCTCGGAAAAGCTTCGTGATATACCTGTCGCCGTGACCCTCGAATTTCCCCGCAGCGGCGGCCATGCCGGTTTCCCCGGCCGCAAGCGCTGGCTGGCGCGCCGCGTGCTCCACTTTCTTAGCGCCGCGTGAACCTGCCTGCCGAAATCTTCCGCGCCTATGACATTCGCGGCATTGCCGGCCGCACGCTGACCGCGGCGATGGTGAAGGAAATCGGCCGGGCGCTGGGCCTGCTCGGCCATGAGCGCGGCGCCCCCGTGTTCGCCCTGGGACGCGACGGCAGGCTTTCCGGTCCGGAGTTGGCTGCCGCGCTCATGGACGGGCTGAACGCCGCGGGCGCCGACGTGATCGAGCTCGGTGTGGTACCGACGCCGGTCACCTATTTCGCTTCCCATCACCTGGGCTGCCGCAGCGCGGTGATGGTGACGGGCAGCCACAATCCGGGCGAGTACAACGGATTGAAAATGGTGGTTGCCGGCGACACGCTGTCGGGCGAGGAAATCCAGGAGCTGCGGCGGCGCATCGAAGCCGGACTGTCCGGATCGGGCACGGGAAAAAGGAGCCGCGAAAACGTACTCGACGCCTACGTGGAGCGCATCGCGCGCGACGTGAAGCTGGCGCGGCCGTTCAAGGTCGCACTCGATTCCGGCAACGGGGTCGCCGGCGTGATCGCGCCGCGCCTGTTCCGGCGCCTCGGTTGCGAGGTGACGGAACTTTTCTCCGAAGTGGATGGAAATTTTCCCAATCATCACCCGGATCCTTCCAAGCTCGAGAACCTTGCGTCGTTGATCAAGGAACTCGCCACGGGGCCGGCCGAGCTGGGACTCGCGTTCGACGGCGATGGCGATCGCCTCGGCGTGGTCACCAAGCGCGGCAAAATCATCTTTCCCGACCGCCAGCTGATGCTCTATGCGAGAGACGTGCTGTCCCGCAATCCGGGCGCCGAGATCATATACGACGTGAAATGCACCCGGCTGATGGCGCCCTGGATCGAGCAGCACGGCGGACGCCCGCTGATCTGGAAGACCGGGCATTCGCTGATCAAGGCGAAACTGAAGCAGACTGGCGCGCCGCTGGCGGGCGAGATGTCAGGGCATATTTTCTTCAAGGAGCGCTGGTACGGATTCGACGACGCGCTCTACTGCGGCGCGCGTTTGCTGGAGATCCTGTCGCGCGAGGGCGACGCCAATCGCGCTCTGGAAGGCCTGCCCGATGCCCCCTCGACCCCGGAGCTGAACTGGCGGCTGGCCGAGGGCGAAGCGCATGCGATCGTGGCGCAGCTGCAGCGCCTGAATCCGTTTGCCTCGGCGCGCCGCGTGCTGACCATCGACGGAGTGCGCGCCGAGTACGCCGACGGCTTTGGCCTGGCGCGCGCATCCAACACCTCGCCGGTGCTGGTGCTGCGTTTCGAAGGCGACGATGCGGCGGCGCTGGCGCGCATCCAGGAAGAATTTCGCAAGGCGCTGCAGCCGCTCAAGCCGGCCGTGCCGCTGCCCTACTAGCGTCTAGGCGCGCTTCAGGCCGCCGAGCAGCGCCGCGACCGGCCGCTCGCGCCGCTTGGCGTGCGCTGCGACCGGCTCCCGTGCCGCCGGCAATGCGCTCGCGCTCGCCGGCTCGTAGGGCCTGGAAAAAATCGGATCGTGGGGTTTTTGCGCGGGCCTTTGCGGCGCCGGCTGCGGAGCCGCGGTCTGCGGCTTGTGCTCGGGCTTTTGCTGCGGCCTGCGTTCCGGCTTTTGCTCAAGCCTGCGATGCGAGCCCGGCCGCCGCCGCGATGACCCCTCGCCTCCCATCATCGTCGCCACGGTGCCGGCGTTGGGCTCGAAACCGGCCACCAGCGCGCGCTCGAGTTTGATCTTGATCAGCTTCTCGATCGCCGCCAGTGCCTCCGAATCCTCCGGCGCCGCCAGCGAGATCGCTTCGCCCGTCAACCCCGCGCGGCCGGTGCGGCCGATGCGGTGCACGTAGTCCTCGGGCGAATGCGGAATGTCGAAATTGATGACCTGCGGCAGGCTTTCGATGTCCAGGCCGCGCGAAGCGACGTCGGTAGCCACCAGTACCGTGGTCTTGCCCGCTTTGAACGCGTCGAGCGCTGCTTCGCGCTCGGCCTGCGTCTTGTCGCCGTGGATGGCGTCGGTCTGGATGTGGTTGGCGCGAAGCTGGTGCGCAAGGCGGTTGGCGCCGATGCGCGTGCCGCAGAATACCAGCACCTGCTTCAGGCCGCGCGTCTGGATCAGGTAGGCGAGCAATTCGCGTTTCTTCTCGCGCGCCACCGGATGCACGACATGGGTCACCAGGTCGGCGGCCGCGTTGCGCGCCGCCACCTGTACTTCGGCCGGATTCCTGAGCAACGTCTTGGTGAGGTTGCGGATCTCGTCGGGGAAGGTGGCCGAAAACAGCAGGTTCTGCCTGACCGGCGGCAGCAGCGCGATGATGCGCTTGATATCCGGCAAAAAGCCCATGTCGAGCATGCGGTCGGCTTCGTCCAAAATCAGCACCGAGACCTGGTTGAACATCACTGTCTTGTTGTGCACGTGATCGAGCAGCCGGCCGGGCGTCGCCACCAGAATTTCCACGCCGCGCCGCAGTTGCGCGATCTGCGCATTCATGTCCGAGCCGCCGTAGACCAGTGCCGTGCGCAGCGGCATGTGCTTGCCGTATTCGCGGAAGCTTTCTTCGACCTGGATCGCGAGTTCGCGCGTCGGCGCGAGCACCAGCACCCGGATCGGATGGCGCGCGGGCGACGCAGAACCGCTCGCGTGCGGCGCAAGGCGTTGCAGCGTGGGCAGCGCGAATGCGGCAGTCTTGCCGGTGCCAGTCTGCGCGCCGGCCATCAGGTCGCGGCCCTCGAGTACGAGAGGAATCGCCTGATCTTGAATGGGGCTGGGCTGCTCGTAGCCAAGGTCCTTGACGGCTTGCAGCAGCGGCGGGATCAAACCGAGTTTTTCGAATCCGGAACTGATAACGTAACACCTTGAAACGTAAGGGCCTAGATTATACCCCTTCGACGGCCCTCACGCGGCGATAACGAGCTGCGTTTGGGTTACCAGCGCCACCAGCTTGCCGGTTTCATTGCGAAGCGTGGTCTGGCAGACCACCGTGGTGCGGCCTTTGTGCAGCGGCAGCGACTCGCCGATTACGCGGCTGCCGAGCGGCGCGCCGCGGATGAAATTGGTTTTCGATTCGATGGTGGTGGTGCGCGATCCCTGCGGCATATTGAGAATCGCCGCCACCGCGCCGAGCGTATCGGCGAACGCCATGATCGCGCCGCCGTGCAGGTTATCGCCGATCGTGCAGAGCTCCTTGCGCACCGCCAATTGCGCGCTCACCTTGTCCGGCGTCACCTCGATGAACTCGATGCCGAGCAGATCCGGCAGCAGTCCCTTGACCCGCTCCCGTGTTTCAGCCGCGAGGTCCATATCACTCCGGATAATGGAACGCCAGGCTGTAGCGGCCGTCGCGCTGCACCGTGATAGTGATGCCGGTCCAGTCGCGCGCCTTGCCCTCCTGGTTCTCGCGAAAGGTATTGACCGCCTTTGGGACGTAGTCGGGACGGCAAGGCTTGAGATTCTTCGGTGCGCTGTCCGCCGCGCCGACGATCACTTTGTGTTCGACGGTGGCGGGCTTGTGCTCGCCCGCGGCCGCAGGCGCTGGTTTGAGCGTGAAAATTACCGACTGCCAGCCTTCCGGCGCATTCTCGAGCAAGCAGCGGCTGATGGCGGCCATGATCTCTTCATTGCTATAGCGCCGCTGTGCCTGCGAAGCAGCGCTCACTGCCAGCAGCACTACCAGCATCGCCGTTTTAAGAATTTTCATTGCCAAAATGGTCCTCAGTTGATCGTGCGCCGGGCACGCTCGGGAGATTCCTGCGGCTCGACGCCGGGAAGCTTGAGCTCCATGTCCCAGTCGCTTTTCTTCACCGCCGCCTGCAGCAGGCGGCAAACCGAGTGCAGCAGCACCGGGTCGAGCGTCAGCGTCACGCCCTGGCCTTCGGTCGGGTGCATGGCCACGACAGGATGGCCGTTCGGGTCGTGCCCGGTCTGGATGCGCGCGAGCAGCAGCGGCTCGGCACCGAGCGGAGTGGCACGCAAGCTGTCGTCGTAGGGCTCGGAGAAATTCGCTTTCGACACCGCCTGCTCGTGTTCGATGTTGAGCAATGCCTTGCGCGCTTCAGGGTTGGGCTGGGTGCGGATGCGCGGGCTTGCTTCCTCCGCCAGCTTGACCAGGAGCGGCCAGAGCAGCTTGACGAAGCGGCGCGTGAGCCACATCCGCACCTCGACCTTCTCGCTCGCCGCAATCAGCATCAGCAGGCGGTCCTGCTCGGCGGCAAAATCGATCTTGAGCTGGTGCAGGCGCATGGGGAACGTCGAATTGTAGAATGCTTTGATGCTGAGCATTGCTTCGGCCGAGATGCCACGGGACCTGCCCGAGGTCCGCATGCTGTTCAACGAATACGCCGGCTTGGTCGCCGAGGCGATGTGCTTTCAGAACTTCGATGAGGAGCTCGCCGGGCTCCCCGGCGCATACGCGCCGCCCGCCGGGGCGCTGCTGCTTGCCCGCGACGCGGGCGCGGCCGCACGATCCAGGACCGGCGGCAATGTCGCCGGGTGCGTCGCATTGCGGCGCCTGGATGACGGCGCCTGCGAAATGAAGCGCATGTACGTGCGCGAACAGTATCGGGGCAACGGTTTGGGCCGGCGCCTTGCCATCGCGGTCATCGAAGAAGCAAGAAAAAGGGCCTATGCGCGCCTGCTGCTCGACACGCTGCCCAAGCTGGCGCCCGCCATTGCGCTGTACCGCGACCTGGGCTTTTGCGAGACGGCTCCTTACCTGGCGTGCCCGACGCCGGGCGCGATCTGCTTCGAACTCAGGCTTTCCTGATTTTTTCCAGCAGCGCGGTGCTCGAGCGCTGATGCGCGAACGGGATGGAGACGACGCGGCCGCCGCGCGCGAGCGTCTCCTTGCCGCCGACGATCCTGTCGGCCGGCCAGTCGCCGCCCTTGACCAGCACCTCGGGCCGCAGCAGTTCGATCAATTCGGCCGGCGTCGCCGCGTCGAACCAGGTGACGGCACTCACCGACTCCAGCCCGGCGACCACCGCTAGGCGGTCTTCCAGGCCGTTCACCGGGCGGCCTTCGCCCTTGCCGAGGCGGCGCGCTGAGGCGTCGCTGTTGAGCGCAACCAGCAGCGCCGCGCCCAGCGCGCGTGCCTGCGCGAGGTAGGTCACGTGCCCGCGGTGCAGCAGGTCGAATACGCCGTTGGTGAATACCAGCGGCCGCGCGAGGCCGCCGGCCCAGCGCGCGAGGTCGGCAGGCGGCCTGATTTTTTCTTCGAACCGCAGTCTAGGACCCGCTTTTCTTCGATTCCTCGGCCTTCGGCTTGGCGGGCGGCGCGCAGATCGGATCGGTGGTCTTGCAGTACTCGAAGATCTTGACCACCTTGCGCACACCGCCGGTGGTGCGCGCCAGCTCGACCGCATCGTTCGCCTCCCTTTCCGTAACGATGCCAAGCAGGTAGACCACCGACGCTTCGGTGATCACTTTGACGTGCAGCGCGCTGAACTTGCCGGCATCCAAAAACCGCGCTTTGACTCTGCCGGTGATTCCCGAATCGCTTGCCCGCGAGGTGAGGGACGAAAGACCCGCGATCTGCAGGTCATTGGTGATCGAGCGCACGTTGGGCACCGTCTGCACAATTTTCTCGATCTCTGCCTTGACCTTCGCATCGCTGACTTCGCCGGTCAGCAGCACGCTGCGGTTGTACGAGGTGATGTTGGTGTGCACCTTGTCGCCGAAGCGTTCGCTGACGCGGTTGGCGGCGCGCAATTCGATGCCCTCGTCCTCGACGATGGCGCCGGTGGTACGGCGGTCCTGGTAGCCGAGCGCCGCGGCGCCCGCGCCTCCCAAAACCGCCATCTCGATACAACCCTGCAAGGAAACCGCAGTCAGCGGCAGAAGCAGAATCAGGAATCGGAATCTTTTCATTTCTTGTCTCCGAAAAGCAGTGAATCGATGCCATCGCACAGGCAATGCAGCACCAACAGGTGCACCTCCTGGATGCGGATCGTGCGCTGGTGCGGCACGCACAAGTGCACGTCGTCGGTACCCAGCAACGCTGCCATCGCGCCGCCGCCGTTGCCGGTTAGAGCGACGATCCGCAGGCCGAGTTCCCGCGCCGCGCGCATCGCCGCAACCATGTTGGCGGAATTGCCGGAGGTCGAGATGGCGAGCAGCACGTCGCCCTGGCGACCAAGCGCGCGCAGCTGTTTCTCGAACACCTGGTCGAAAGCGTAGTCATTGCCGATGGAAGTGAGCGCCGATGAATCCGTGGTCAGCGCCAAGCCGGCCAGCGGCGGCCGTTCGCGCTCAAAGCGATTGACCAGCTCGGCAGCAAAATGCTGTGCGTCGGCGGCCGAGCCGCCATTGCCGCAGGTCAGGATCTTGCCACCAGCCTTCAGCGAGGTGCACATCAGGCCGATGGCGCGCGCGGTCGGCGCCGACAGCAGCTTTGCCGCTTCCTGCTTCAACCGGGCGCTGTCGGCGAAATGCGATGCGACCTGCGCTTCCAGCGTTGCGCCCTGCTCGGCGTGCCCCATCGGAAGATTTTACTCGATGTATACCTCGAACTCGATTCGCCGCGCCGGATTGGGATGCTCGGCGAGGCGGCTCACGCGCGCCCGCAGCGGCGTGCCGCGGTCCATTCCCCAGGCCAGAGCCGCATTTTCGCGCCGTGGCACGTATCCCAACTTGCGCCCGCGCCATTCGATGCGCACCGCATTCGCATCGTGCGGGTTGTTTGCCTCGCGCACCAAGTCGAGCGCGTCGCCGAGTTGCAGCAGCGGCCAGACCCGCGCCGCCTCTGCGTAGCGGAACCCCGCGAGCGGAGAACTTTGCACCAGAAGCTGCACGCTCTGACCCTGCACGGGCGCGGCAAGGAGACATACCAGGCTAAGCAGCAAACGCATCGCGGATCCAGCGGATGCGGCCTGGCTCGAGCGAATCCAGTAGCAGCACATCGAAACGGCAGGCAGGTTCCGCGCCGGGGTCGGCGCGCCGCATCAGGTATAGACGCGCCGCCGCCACCAGCCGCGCCTGCTTGGCTGCGGTCACGCTCTCGTCGGCGCCGCCAAAGCGCTGGTCGCGCCGGTAGCGCACTTCGGCAAATACCAGCGTGGCGCCTTCCTCGGCCACCAGATCGATTTCGCCGCGGCGGCAGCGCCAGTTGCGCGCCAGCACGCGCAGGCCCGCCCGGCGCAGCAAGTCCGCGCACAGTTCTTCGGCTCGCGCGCCGGCCCGGTTCATGGCAGTCTTAACGCACCGCCGCCGCGCAAGGTTGACCCCGCCGCATCCAGCCCACATGACCCGCACCTCCGGAACGCTGTTTGTCGTTGCCACGCCGATTGGCAATCTCGCCGATTCGAGCCCCCGCTCGATCGAGATCCTGCGCGCAGCGGACTTCGTCGCCTGCGAGGACACCCGGACCTCCCGCACCCTGCTGGCGCATCACGGCATCGCCGCACGCACCGTAGCGCTGCATGCACACAACGAGCGCGAAGCTGGCGAAAAACTGCTGCGCGTCCTGCGCGAAGGACAAAACGTCGCGCTGATCAGCGATGCCGGAACGCCGGGCGTCTCCGATCCCGGTGCACTGCTGGTCGCGGCCGCCCACCGCGAGCATCTGCCCGTGGTTCCGGTGCCCGGGCCGAACGCGGCGATCGCCGCTTATTCGGCATCCGGCTTCGCTGCCCAGGGCTTTCTCTTCGCCGGGTTCCTGCCGCGCAAAGCGGGCAAAGCTCTCGACGCCCTGGACGGACCCTGGGCCGCGATCCTCTACGAAGCGCCGCACCGCGTGCTCGAAACCGTCGCCGCGCTGCTCGAGCGCTTCGGCCCCGAGCGCGAACTGGCCATCGCGCGGGAAATCACCAAAAAATTCGAAGAAGTCGCGCGCATGCCACTCGGCGCGGCCCCGGCGTGGCTGGCTGCCGGAGCGCACCGGCAGCAAGGCGAGTTCGTGCTGGTGCTGGGCCCCGGCGAAGCGAAGTCCGCAGACCGGGCCGACGCCGAGCGCGTCCTGAAAATCCTGCTTGGGAAAATGCCGGCCGGCGAAGCGGCGCAGCTCGCCGCGCGCATTACCGGCGTGCCGAGAAACGACCTGTATCGGGCGGCATTGAAACGCAGCAAGTAAAATCCGGCGCATGGACCGGATCACCATCCTGCGCCCGGACGACTGGCACCTGCACCTGCGCGACGGCCCGGCGATGGCCTCGGTACTCGCCGATACGGCGCGCTGCTTCGGGCGCGCGATCGTGATGCCGAACCTCAAACCGCCGGTCACGACTACGCAGCAAGCACTTCACTATCGCGAGCGGATTCTGGGCGAACTTCCGCCAGGCGCCAGCTTCGATCCGCTGATGACGCTTTATCTGACCGACAACACGCCGCCGGAGGAGATCGCGCGCGCCCGGCTATCGGGGCGCGTGCACGGCGTGAAGCTCTATCCGGCCGGCGCAACCACCAATTCCGACGGCGGCGTGACGCGCATCTCGCGCTGCTTCGCGGCGCTGGAGAAAATGGAACAGCTGGGGCTGCCGCTGCTGATCCACGGCGAAGTGACCGATCCCGCGGTGGACGTGTTCGACCGCGAAAAGGCGTTCATCGATGAAGTGCTGGGGACGATCGTCGATCGCTACAGCGGCCTGAAGGTGGTGCTTGAGCACATCACTACGCGCGACGCGGTGCAGTACGTCGAAGTCACCGGGCCGAACGTCGCGGCAACGATCACCCCGCACCATCTGTTGCTGAATCGCAACGCCCTGTTCCTTGGCGGCGTTCGTCCGCACCACTATTGCCTGCCGGTGCTCAAGCGCGAGGAACACCGCGAAGCGCTGGTCGAGGCCGCCACCTCCGGCAATCCGAAATTCTTTCTCGGCACCGACAGCGCGCCGCATGCGCGCATGGACAAGGAAGCCGCCTGCGGCTGCGCCGGCGTCTATAACGCGCACGCCGCGATCGAACTCTATGCCGCGGCGTTCGAGGAGGCCGGCGCGCTGGAGCGGCTGGAGGGATTCGCCAGCCAGTACGGCGCCGATTTCTACGGCCTGCCGCGCAACACCGACACCATCACCCTGGTGCGCGAGGAATGGACCGTGCCGAAAACGCTGCGCTTCGGCAACCAGGAGCTGGTACCGCTGCGCGCGGGCGAGACGGTGCCGTGGAAGCTGGCCTGAATCATCCGATATTCGATTCCGTCAGGCCATGGATTAACCGGATCGATAGCCCGCCAAGCCTCGCTCGCCTGAATTCGCTTTCTGCCGAGCAGAACCTGAGCACTGAGAGCGGCAAGCCGATCCGGTTCGTGCCGCCCGGCGCGTCCGATCCCTACTACGAGGTCCAGCTGTACCAGACAGGCCAGGTCCAGACCCGTCCCGACAACCGGCACGATCTGCTCAACGCCCTCGCTTGGCTGGCGTTTCCAAAAACGAAGGCGCGAATCAACGCCCTGCACGCAGCAGACATCCCTCGTGAGGGCAGCAGGCGCGGCCGGCGGCGCGACATGCTCACGCTTTTCGATGAGGGCGGCGCGCTGGTGGCTTGCGGCGGCGAAATCGCCGACCTGGTGCGCCAGGCACGATGGCGGGAACTCTTCGTCGAGCGCTACCGCGAGTTCCGCATCGCGGTGGTGGGACACGCGGTGCTGGAGCAAGCGCTGGCTCCCCACCCCGGCATCACCTGCAAGGTGATCTTCGTAGACCCCTCCCATGACGTGGACGCGCAGGCCTGCCACTGGCTGGCCGGCGAAGGCAGGACGCCTCGTGATTTGCCGCCCCTGCCGGTATTCGGTTACCCGGGCTGGTTTCCCGGCAGCGAAGACCCAGAGTTCTACGCCGATACGCGGTACTTTCGTCCGCTGCAGCGCGGTAAAATGTCCTCGGGAGTCGGCCAGGCAGCCGCTGCACCGCAAGGCGCAGAGGAAAGTCCGGGCTCCAGAGAGCGGGATGCGGGCTAACGACCCGGCGTGGCGACGCGACGAATAGGGCCACAGAGACGAGTCGCGCGGCTCCGAGTACTCGCAAGGGTGCTTGGGCGCGCGGGTGAAACGCGGCAACCTCCATCCGGAGCAACACCAAATAGGCAAGCAGGGTGACCGAAGGCAACTTCGGCACTGGAGGCCGGCTCGGTCGAGCTTGCGGGTAGGTGGCTTGAGCCCCTGAGCAATCAGGGGCCTAGAGGAATGGCTGTCGGGGGCATTCCCTTCGGGGGATTTCCTGTCACAGAACCCGGCTTACCGGTCGGCTCCCGCTTTGAGTTGCTGTTGCGCAATTGTCAGGTTCTGTGCGACAAAGAGATAAATTCCCTTGCCCCGGGGCGCAGCCCCCGCGGATAATGGTCTGTTAATAGACAGATGAACAACCGTCTGAATCAAAACGACGTCACCAACCGGGTCAATGTCGAAGAAACAGACCAGGTCCGCGACGCCGTAATCTCACTGTACGGGGCGCGCTACCCGGGGGCCGACTTCACGCCGCTCTCGCGTGCCTTCAACGACGTCAAGGCGCTGTTTCAAGGGCGCTATCCGGGCTACCTGGCCTGCGACACCCTGTATCACGACGCGCGCCACACGCTGGACATGACGCTGGCGATGGCGCGGCTGGTCGACGGCCATGAGCGGAGCCACCCCGGGGCCGATGCCCTGGGCCCGCGGCGGGCTGCGCTGGGCGTGATGATCGCGCTGTTGCACGACTCGGGCTATATGCGCCGCACCTCCGAATCGAACGTGGAGAACGGTGCAGTGTTTACCAAGGTGCATGTCAGCCGCAGTGCGGACTTCCTCTCACGCTACCTGCCGCTCGTCGGTTTTGGCGCCGAGGCGGAAACGGCGGCGCGCCTGGTGCACTTCACCGGCTACGAGATGGAGGTGGAGGACATCAAGGTGGCGGATCCGAAGGACCGCCTGCTGGGCAATATGGTCGGCACTGCCGACCTGATCGGCCAGATGTCTGACCGCATGTATTTGGAGAAATGCCGCGAATTCCTCTACCAGGAGTTCGTGCTGGGATCGATCGCGCGCGAGACGCTGCCCGATGGCCGCGAGATCGTGCGCTACTCCTCGCCCGAGGACCTGATCTACAAGACTCCGGGCTTCTACGAATACGTTGCGCGCGACCGCATCAACCGCAAGCTAGGCGCGGCCGACCGCTACGCCGAAGCGCATTTCGACGGACCGAGCCTCTACCAGAGCGAGATCGACAGCAACATGGCCTATCTGCGCGACGCCATCGAGAGCGCCGATCTCAACCGGCTGCGCCGGACCTGCTACTCGATGTCCCAGAAATCCAGCAAAGCGGCCTGATTCTGTGGGGTTTGTCACACCCCGCTGAATTTTCTCCGATTTCTGCGTTTTCGCCCTTGTCAGCGGCACGCCCGCCGTGGCACAACCGCAGCATGACGTTTTTTGACAAGGCAGGGAGCGGCAAACGTGCCGTGCTGAACGGCACCCGCGCCGGGACGGCCCCGGCGCTCGCGCAGCTGCTATCGGACAGCGCGTTGAGCCGCGCAGCGCTCGCTGCCTGCGGCTTTCCGGTTGCCTTGTCGGACGCGCTCGCCAAGGGCCGGCCGCTCACCTACGTCAATCCGGCGTTCGAAGCGTTTTTCGGCTATCGCGCCGAAGAGGTGCTCGGCCGTCCGGCGATCACGCTGCTGTTTCCGCAGGACGAGGGCGCCGCGAGCATGTTCAACGAGGCCCCGGTGCGCCTGCTGATGCGGGCGCGGCGCAAGGACGGCGCCAGCGCAGAAGTCGATCTGTCGATCGGCATGGTGCACGGTGTTGACGGCCGCTTGACCCATTGGGTGCTCGCGTTCGCCGACCGCACGGAACTGGCGCGGATGCGCGAAGAACTGCGCTTGCTCAGGTCGATCGCGGCGGCGCCGTAGCGCAGGCGCCACAAGCACCGCGCTCAGTCGTCCTTCGCCCGCAAGGACTGCCAGATATCGACCAGCATCATCGTGACGCCGATCAGCACGACCACCGAAAGCGCGACGTCCTTGAGCTTGACCACCACCGGGCCGATGAAAACCAGCAGCAGCGCCGCCGCCAGGATGCCCGCAATGACCTTCAGTGCCATGACCATCTCCTCCGCATTCTTCAGCCTGCCTCGACGCGCGCGGCAAGCCAGCGCGCCGTTCGCAGCAGGCGCGCATCGCCATTGCGCCGGCCGACCAGCTGCACGCCCATCGGCAAACCATTCTCGCCCCGCATCAGCGGCAAACTGAGCGCCGGCATTCCGCACAGCGTCCACAAAGTGCAGAACGCAGGATCGCCGGTGGATTCCAGCCCCCGTGGCGCCGTGCCAGCGGCCGCCGGGGTGACGATCGCGTCGCAGCGCTCGAATATTTCCTCAAAACCCTCGTTGATCACCGGAATGCGCGCGCACGCGCGCTGGTAATCGAGCGCCGTGATCGCGCGCCCGCGGGCGAGCCGCCCGCGCAGCGATTCCGAGATCTGGTCGCGTCCCTTGTCCCATTCAAGCTCGAGATTGGCGGCCATCTCTGCTTCCATGATGCTGCGGTGCCAGTCGAGCGCCTGATGGGTGGCAGGAGGCAAATCGACCTCCACCACGCGGTCGCCGAGCGTGGCGACCAGTTCGGCAAAGGCGGCCACCGTCTCCTCGCTGGCGCGCTCCCACGCCGGCCCCTTTATGAAAGCGACAAACGGCGGCAGCGGCGGTTCCTCGGCGATCGTCGCAACGAACGGCGGGCGGGCGCGAGGCCGGGTGTCCGGATCGCGCAAATCGTGGCCGATCACCTGCTCGGCGGCGAGCGCGATGTCCTCGAGCGTGCGCGCGAACAGGCCGAGATGATCGAGCGTGCGCGAAAGGCGCATGACGCCGCCGCGCGGGATCATTCCGTGCGTCGGCTTGAACCCGTAGACCCCGCAAAAGGCGGCCGGACGGATGACCGAACCATTGGTCTGGCTGCCGACCGCGAGCGGCACCATCGCCGCCGCCACCGCGGCCGCCGAGCCGCTCGAGGATCCGCCCGGAGTGTGCTCGGGATTATGCGGGTTGCGCGTCTTGCCTGGCGTGTAGGTCGCGAATTCTGTCGTTACGGTCTTGCCCAGGATCACCGCGCCGGCAGCGCGCAGCATCGCCACCACGGTCGCGTCGTGCGCAGGCGTGCGACCGGCGTGCAGCACGCTGCCGTCCTCGGTCGGCATGTCTTCGGTATCGATGATGTCCTTGACCGCGACCGGCACGCCGTGCAGCGGTCCGACCGGCTTGCCCTCGCTGCGATCGGCGTCGCGCGCACGCGCCTGCCGAAGCGCATGCTCCGGATCGAGGTAAGCCCACGCTTCGACTTTCGGGTCGATTTCGCGCACGCGCGCGAGGCAGGCCTCGGTCAACTGCTCCGAGCTGATCGCGCCATCGCGGATCGCGCGCGCCGCGTCGCTTGCCGAGAGAAGATTGGGCTGGGTCGCGTCCATGGTGCCGTCAGTTGCCGTAAATCAGGTTCGGCAGCCAGAACATCACCGGCGGGAACACATACACCACGATCATGCTGACGAACACCAGCGCGAGGAACGGAAAGCAGCCCTTGAAGATGGTCCACAGTTCGACGTGCGGCGGCGCGATCCCCTTCAAATAGTAGGCCGACATCGCCATCGGCGGAGTCAGGAACGAGGTCTGCAGGTTGAGCGCCACCAGGATGCCGAACATCATCGGGTCGACATTGAAGTGCGGCAGCAGCGGCAGGAAGATCGGCACGAAAATGATGATGATCTCGCTCCATTCCAGCGGCCAGCCGAGCAGGAAGATGATGGCCTGCGAGAGCATCAGGAACAGCACCGTATTCAGCTCCAGGGCAAGCACGAAATTCTTGATGATGCCTTCGCCGCCGAGGTACGAGAACACCGACGAAAAGGTCCAGGAACCGACGAACAGGAAACAGACCATCGCCGAGGTGCGCGCGGTGAGGTAGACCGCTTCCTGCAGGCGCTGCCAGGTGAGCGCGCGGTAGGACGCGGCGAGAACCAGGCTGCCGAACGCGCCGACCGCCGCCGCCTCGGTTGGCGTCGCAAGGCCGAACAGGATCGAGCCGAGCACCGACAGGATCAGAATCGCGAGCGGCAGGAATGCCTGCGCGAGCAGCAGGAAGGCCGTCGCCCAGGGCACGTTACTTTCTTCCTTCGGAAGCGCCGGGCATAGCTTCGGATTGATGACCGCGCGCGTAATCACATAGAGAATGTAGAGCCCGGCGAGCAGGAACCCGGGGAGCAGAGCCGCGGCATAAAGCCGCACCACCGAAACCGAGGCAGTGGCCGAATACACGATCAGCATGATCGAGGGTGGGATCAGGATCCCGAGCGTGCCACCGGCGCATATCACGCCAGCCGAGAGCCGCTGGTCGTAGCCCGCCTTGAGCATGACCGGAAAGGCGAGCAAGCCCATCAGCGTCACTACCGCGCCGACGATGCCGGTGGCGGTGGCAAACATCGCGCAGGTCATCAGCGCCGCCACCGCCATCGAACCCGGGATGTGGCGCAGCGCGACCTGCAGGCTGTAGAAAAGTTTCTCCAGGATGTTGGAACGCTCGACCACGTAGCCCATGAACAGGAACAACGGCACGGCGACCAGCACGTCGTTGCTCATGATGCTCCAGGTGTTCTGCGTCAACAGGTAAAAAATGCGGCTGTTGTAGATATCCTGGCCCGCCTGGTAGTAGGCGTAGAAGCCGAATCCGACCGCCATCCCCATTAGCGTGAATGCAATGGGAAAGCCGAGCAGGATCACAAAAATAAACAGCCCCAGCATCACCAGGGCGACGACTGGATCGCTCACTGCGCGACTCCCTGTTTGGCGGTTTGCTGCTTGGCGGCTTCCGCAGCGGCATGCTGCTGCACCAGCACATCCTCGAGCTCTTCCACGTCGTGCAGGCGGGGCGGCCAGGTGTCATCGCGGATGCAGACGATGCAGCGCAGCAATTCGGCGAACCCCTGCAGCGCCAGCAGGCCGGCGCCAAACGGAATCAGCAGCTTCAACTGCCAGACCGGGATCCCGACCGGGCTGTTGACGCTGACTTCCTGGATCCTCGCGGCCTCGTAGCCGTACAGCCAGCCGGCGTAGACCAGCGCCAGCACGCCTGGGAAAAAGAACAGGAGATAGAGCACGAGCTCGACGATCGCCTGCACGCGCGGCCGCCACGTGCGGTAAATGAAGTCGCCGCGCACATGGCCGTTGCGCGACAGCGCGTAGGCGCCCGCCATGAAGAACAGCGCGCCGTACATGAGGTAGCTGAAATCGAACGCCCAGCTGGTCGGGTCATCCAGCGCATAGCGCACGAACACCTCGTACGAGGTGCCGAGCGTCAGGATGATGATGCACCAGGCAAAGGCGTGCCCGACGGTCTTGCTGAGCTGGTCGATGCCGTAAATGAGTCGGCTCACCATGGATCATGAGCCCAGATAAAAACGGGGCGTCACCGGAGGTGCCGCCCCATTGCCTTGCGATCAGCCCTTAGCTTACGCGAGCTTGGTCTTGAACACGTGCTCGTAACCCATCTTGAACTCGGCGTCGTTCAGGAACCAGTAGTAGCCAACGCGTTTCGCCCAGGCCTTTTGCGACTCGACCACCTTGGCGAAGAACGGATCCTCGTCCGAGAGCTTCTTGGTGAGCCCGTCCCAGGCCACGAGTTGCGCCTGGAATACCGACTTCGGCGTGCGAATCACCTTGACCTTGTGCTTGTCGATCAGGATCTGCAGATCCTTGGAGTAATTGTCCATCGCGGTCCAGTAGTTGGACTGCGAGGCCGCTTCGACGCCGTACTGCCAGATCGCCTTGAGGTCGGCCGGCATCGAATCCCACTTCTTCTTGTTGACGATGATCTCGAAGAACTCCATCGCCTGGTGGAAGCTGCCCATCTCGTAATTCTTGATCACGTCCTGGGCGCCGAAGCGGCTGTCCGAGGTCGGGTTGTTGAACTCGAAGGCATCGATCACTCCGCGCTCGAGCGCCGGGATGATCTCGCCGCCCGGCAGCTGCGTCACCTTGGCGCCCATCGCCTGGAACAGGTCGGCGGCGAGGCCCACGGTGCGGTATTTGAGTCCCTTGAGCTGCTTCGCGTCAGTGATCGGCTTCTTGAACCAGCCCAGCGGCTGCGTCGGCATCGGCATCGCGAAAAAGCCGACGACGTCGAGGTTCAGCTTCACCAGCAGTTCTTTGTACAGTTCCAGGCCGCCGCCTCGGTAGATCCAGGCGAGTGTCTGGAACGCATCGCAGCCGTTAATCGGTCCGGAACCGAACAGCGAAGCCACCTTGGACTTGCCGTACCAGTACACCGGAACGGTGTGGCCGGCGTCCAGCACGCCCTTGCTCACGGCGTCCATCACCTCGAACGGCTTGACCACGGCGCCGCCGACCAGGTAGTCGACCTTGAGCCGGCCGCCCGACATATCGTTGACGCGCTTGACGAACTCCATGGCCATCTCGTTGAAGATGTCCGTGGCGCTCCAGGAACCCTGCATCTTGATGACGATCGGCGCCGCCTGTGCCCTGGCGATCATCGGGAATCCGAGCGTGCCCGCGCCGGCCGTCGCTGCGGCTGCGCCAGTCAGGAATTTGCGGCGCGCGCGAACGGAAGTATCTTTCTCAGTGCTCATTTGTCGTCTCCTCCTAAAGAGATGAATGCCTGCGCGGGGCCTGGCCCCGATCGGTAACAACCTGCCAATTTTACCCCCCGCCTCTCCAGTTCCGCAAGACGACTTCACGATGTGAAATGGCGCCTGGCGCGGCGTAGGTCCTACAGGTAATAGACGAGGAGGTATCCCGCCAGCATGAGCGCGATCCAAAGCGCCATGCCACCGGTCGTCCAGGTTCGGGCAAACAGCGCCTGAGGCCCGTGTAAAGCGTGAAAACCGGCGCTGATGCGCCTCGCTGTGCCATCCCGTGCTGTAGCAATCGCTTGGCCCATTGCGCCCAGCGCGTGACCGCCGATGGCGAGCAGGGCGGGCGCAAGGCGGCGGTAGAGCCAATCACTGTCCAGGTTTACCAAGCGCTGCTCCGCCGGATAGATTCCGGCGCGCATTAGCACGGAGAATGCAAGCGCCGAAAACACGAGCAACTGCAATTGCGTCAGCACGTGGCTGCCGGTGTAGGGCAGGTAATCGACCGGGAACGGCAACAACGCGTAAAGCGGGTCGGGGTAAACGCCGATGCCGACGCACAGTGCCGCGGTAATCGCCATCGCGACCAGCATATTCAGCGGCGCCTCCGCGCAGCGCTTGCCGGAGTCGTGGGCGAAGAAGGCGAAATACGGGATCTTGATGCCCGAGTGATGGAACACGCCCGCCGATGCGAACAGCAGCACCAGCCAGGTGATCAGGTGCCCCTCGCCCGCTGCCGCGGACAGGATCATCGATTTGCTGATGAAACCGCTGAACAGCGGGAACGCCGAGATCGAGACCGCGCCGACGATGCAAAAGCCGGTAGTCCAGGGCATCGACTTGTACAATCCGCCGAGCTCGGAGCCATTCACCGTGCCGACGCGATAAAGCACGGCCCCCATCGACATGAACAGCAATGCCTTGTACAGGATGTGGCTGAACGCGTGCGACGCGGTGCCGTTCAACGCGAGCTCGGTGCCGATGCCGATACCCACCACCATGAAGCCGAGCTGGTTGTTCAGGCTGTAGGCGAGCACGCGGCGCAGGTCGTTCTCGATGACGGCGTAGAAAATCGGAAATGCCGTCATCGTCGCCCCGATCCAGATCAGCGCCTCGGTGCCGGCGAAGCCGCGCGCCAGCGCGTAGACCGCCAACTTGGTCGTGAACGCCGACAGGAACACCGTGCCCGCCTCGGTTGCCTCCGGATAGGAGTCCTGCAACCAGTTGTGCAGCAGCGGGAACGCGCACTTGATGCCGAAGGCAAGGAAAATCAGCAGCCCGCCGGGGGCCTCCAGGCCGATGTGCTCGAAGCGCAGCGAGCCGGTGGCGAGCAGCTGTTGCAGCGCGCCGAAGACCAGCAGCAGACCCGAGAGAAGCTGGATCAGCATATAGCGCATGCCCGCCCGGAAAGCGCGCTCGCTGCGCCTCGCCCAGATCAGGAACACGGAGGTGACGGCGGTCAATTCCCAGAACACGAACAGCGTTAACAGGTCGCCCGCGAGGATCGCGCCGGTCGCCGCGCCCGCGTAGGCGAGCCCGGCGGTCGGCTGCACCCAGTCGCGCACGTGCAGTGCGTAGATCGACGACAGCAGCGCCGCGATCAGGAAAATGAGCGTGAACAGCGAGCTCCAGCGGTCCACGCGCACCAGCACCAGCTGCTCGCCGAGGAACTGCAGCTGGCCGAATTCGCCCGCCGGCAGCAGCCACAGCTGCAGCAGGCCGGTCAGCGGCACGGCGATGGTCCAGAGTCCGCGCGCCGCGCCGTGCAGAAACGGCACCAGCGCGGCGCCCGCGATCAGCGTCCAGGCGGGCGACAGCTCAACGCCGGTCATAGTAGTCCTCGGGGCGGCTCAGGATCACCCGCAGCAGCTTTGCCGCAAGCACCAGCCCGATGCAGGCGACGAAGCCGTACCAGCCGTGAAAACCGAACCAGTTCTCAAACGAAAAATCACCGTGCTTGTGCACCAGCGGCTCGGCGAGGAGCAGCAGCGCACACAGCAGCCACACGCCCCGGTACACCTTGTCGACGTTCTCCTTGCGATCGAGCCAATACTCGCGTTCGCTGCCGGATTTCATCGTCGCGCTCCCCTAGAGCCCCGCCACGCTGCGCGCCAAGGCGAGCGGCAGCTGGGGCAGGAAAAACAGGGCGATCGTGCCGGCCGCGGTCGCGCCCAACGCGATGACCATCGGCAACGGCGCTTCACCATGCGCTTCGCCCGCCGGCGGCCGGAAGAACGCCGCGTGCACGATCGGCAGGAAGTACGCGGCGTTGAGCAGCGCGCTCACCAGCAGCACCGCGGCGACCGGCCATAACTGGGCGGCGAACACGCCCTGCAGGATGGTCCACTTGCTGACAAAGCCGATGCACGGCGGAATACCGATCAGCGACAGCGCGCCGATGGTGAACGCGCCCATGGTCCAGGGCATGCGCCTGCCGATGCCGTCGAGCTGGCTTACTTCGGTCTTGTGCGCGGCGGTATAGATTGCGCCAGCAGCGAAAAACAGCGTGATCTTGCTCACCGCGTGCGCTGCAATGTGCAGCACCGCGCCCGCCACCGAGAGCGGCGCGAGCACCGCGGCGGCGATGACTACGTACGAGAGCTGACTCACCGTCGAATAGGCGAGCCTGCGCTTCAGGTTATCCGAACGCAGCGCCACGATGGATGCAGCGATGATCGTGAAACCGGCTACCGCGGGCAGCCAGTCGGCGGCACGCACTTCGGCAAGCGTCTCGACACCGAACACGTAGACGATCACCTTGACGACCGCGAACACGCCCGCCTTGACCACCGCCACCGCGTGCAGCAAGGCGGACACCGGCGTCGGTGCCACCATCGCCGCCGGCAGCCAGCGGTGGATTGGCATCAACGCCGCCTTGCCGATGCCGAACATGTACAAGGCGAGCAGGCCGCCGATCACCGAGCCCGAGGCCTTGTCGCGCAGGATTCCGCCTGGCGTGAACTCGAGCGTGCCAGCCAGCACCCAGGTGGCGATAATTGCGGGCAACAGCAGCACGATCGAGGTGCCAAGCAGGACGCCGAGGTAGAGGCGCCCGCCCCGTTTCGCCTCCGCGTCGCCATGGTGCGTGACCAGCGGCCAGGTCACCAGCGTCAGCATCTCGTAGAACAGGAACAGCGTCAGCAGGTTGGAGGCGAAGGCGATCCCCATGGTGGCGGTAAGCGCGAGTGCAAAGCAGACATAAAACCGGGTCTGCTGCGGTTCATCGTTGGCGCGCATATAACCGATCGAGTAGATCGAGTTGACGATCCATAGCCCCGAGGCCACCAGCGCGAACAGCATGCCGAGCGGTTCGAGGCGCAACCCCAACGCGATGCCGGGCAGCATTTCGATGAGGAAAAGCTGCGGCCGGCCGCCGGCGAGCACTGTCGGCAGCAACCCAAGCACGGCCGCGAATAACGCCGCCGCACTCGCCAGCGTCACGCTCTCGCGCACATTGGGCCAGCGGCCGGCGAGCGCGATGCCGATGGCGCCGGCCGCGGGAATCGCCAGGCCCGCGATGAGCAGCTGGACCGCGCTCAAGGCGTGCCCCCGAGAAGCATGACGGCAACGCGGCGCGCGCCCTCTACCGTGTAGGAGGTGTCCAGGCCGAACCAGAGGCAGGCAGCGACCAGCAGCCACGCTGTCGCGAGCATCACGGGCGGTGCTTCCCCGGCAGCTGCGCTGTGCTCATCCGGCGCCGACAGGTAGGCCGCTTCGACGAAACGCCAGACGTAGGCGACCGCGATAAGCGAGGTGACGACGATCAGCGCGGCGAGCCACCATTGCCCGGCCTCGATCGCACCCAGGACCAGGTACCACTTGCTGATGAAGCCGGCCGTGCCCGGCACCCCGATCAGCGAAAGCCCGGCGAGCGTGATGCCGAGTGAGGTCAGCGGCATGGCGCGGCCGAGTCCGCGCAGGCGCTCGAAGCCGACGCCGCCGGCGCGCAGCGCGACGCCGCCGACCAGCAGGAACAGCGCGCCCTTGGTTATGCCGTGATTGAACAGATGAACTACCGCCGCCGTCAGTCCGCTTTCGCTGACCAGGCTGATGCCGAGGGTGATGTAGCCGATCTGCGCCACGCTCGAGTAAGCGAGCAGGCGTTTGAAATCTGTCTGCCACAGCGCAACCAGGGAAGCCGTGACGATCGCGAAGATGGACAGCACCAGCAGGACCTCCGGGATCGGCAACGCCTCGCTGATCTGCCTGGCGCCGAACACGCCGAAATAGAAGCGCAGCAGCACGTACACCGAAACCTTGGTCGCGGTCGCGGCGAGGAAGGCCGTCACCACCGAGGGCGCGTAGGCGTAGGCATTCGGCAACCACAGGTGCAGCGGAAACAGCGCCAGCTTGAGTGAGATCCCGACGGTGAAAAAGGCCAGCGCCGCCAGCGCGGGCCGCGTGCCCACCAGCTCAGGCAGGCGCTGCGCCACGTCGGCGATGTTCAGCGAGCCGGTCATCAGGTACAGCAGCCCGACGCCGATGACGTAGAACGTGGCGCCGATGGTGCCGAGGATGAGGTACTGGTAGGCGGCGAACAGCGCCCGCCGATCGCGCCCGAGCGCGATCAGCACGTACATCGAGAGCGAGGCGATCTCCATGAATACGAACAGGTTGAAGGCGTCGCCGGTAATCGACATGCCCAGCAATCCGGCCAGGCACAGGCAATGCATGGCATAGAAGAGGTAATGCAGCTCGCGCGGCAGCTCCGCCGCCGCACTGCGCCAGGCATAGGGCACCACCAGCGCGCCGATCGCCGAGACCAGCACCAGCAGGAACGCGGATAGGGCGTCGACCCGGTACTCGATTCCCCAGGGCGGCGGCCAGCTGCCGAGGTGGTAGGAAATGGCGCCCGCGCGCGCGACTTCCGCGGCAAGCGTCAGGGCGGCTGCGAAGGCAAATATGCTGGCGGCAAGCGCCAGCGCCCAGGCCAGCGCCGGGCGGCGCAGCAATACGATCAGGGGTGCCGCCGCAAGCGGCACCGCCACCTGCAGGGCGGGAAGATGCTCCAGCGTCACGCGCGCGTACCGTCGCGCGGGCCGTCAGCGGCGTCCGCCGCGACGATCTCGTCTTCCTCGATGCTGCCGTAAGCCTCGCGTACGCGCACCGCGATCGCGAGGCCCAGCGCGAGCGTAGCGATGCCGACCACGATGGCGGTCAGGATCAGGACATGCGGCAGTGGATTGGAGTAGACCTTGAACGCCTCGGACAGGATTGGCGCGGTACCGCCGATCAGCTTGCCGGGGGCGATGTACAGCAGGTACACCGAGGTCTGGAAAATCGACAGGCCGATCAGCTTTTTCACCAGGTTGCCGCGCGCGATAATGATGTACAGCCCGGCTGCCATCAGCAGCACTGTGATCCAGTAGGTGTAGTGGCTGGCGAACGCGGTCATGTCAGTGGGCCCGCGGGCGACCCGCGAACAGGTAGAAAATCTTCAGCATCACGCCGCTGACGGAGACCAGCACGCCCAGCTCGATCCAGAAGATGCCGCGCTGCTGCCCGGCGACCGGGTCGCGGTCGAGCACGAAATAGTCGAGGAAGTTCCCGCCGAGCGCGAGCCCGGCGAAGCCGATGCCAAGGTAGATCAGCACACCGAGCGCCACCATGGTCTCCACCGCGGCGTCGGGCACCAGCCGCCGCGCCGCGGGCAGGCCGTAGATAAGCGCATAGAAAATGACTGCCGCCGCGGAGATGACGCCCGCCTGGAAACCGCCGCCGGGGCCGAAATCGCCGTGGAACTGCACGTAAAGCGCGAACAGCAGCATGTACGGGATGAGCAGCTTGCCCACCACGCGCAGCACCAGTTCGCGCCTCATTCGCGCGTCTCCCCGCGGCGGCGCGCGACGCGCAACAGCGCGATCACGCCGATGCCAGCCGTGAAGACGACTACCACTTCGCCCAGCGTGTCGTAACCCCGGTAACTGGCGAGCACCGCGGTGACCACGTTGGGCACGCCGGTCTCGGCCAGCGCCTGGCCTAGGTAGCGCGGCGCCACATGCGTATGGATCGGCGCCAGTGGATCGGAAAACGCCGGCAGGCCGAGCGTGCCGTAGATCAGCGCTGCGACAATCACCAGCGTCACCGCAAGCGGCAGCCACGGCCGGTGCAGCGGTTTTGCCTCTTCACCCCCGCATAGGTGCAGCGCGCCCAGCAGCAGCACCGTGGAGATGCCCGCGCCGACGGAGGCCTCGGTCATCGCCACGTCCACCGCATCGAGCGCCACCAGCGCCGTGGCCAAAACGAAGCTGTAGACCCCCGCCAGGATCACCACCGAGTACAGGTTACGCTGCACCACGATGGCGGCGACCACCACCGCCATCATCGTGAACAACGCCATGATGATCAGTTGCTCGATGGCTTTTTCTCCCCGTGCAGCGGCAGCCCGCGCAGTAGCGCTGCCCGGGCCAGGGCATGCGTCGCCGTCGGGCTGGTGAAGAAGATGAGCAAGCCGATGGTCGCCAGCTTCACCGTCGCCAGCGTCCACCCCGCCTGCAGCATCATGCCGGCGATCAGCAGTCCCGCGCCGGCCGAATCGATCACGCTCGCGGCGTGCGTACGCACGAAAAAGCCGCCCAGGCGTACCAGGCCGATCGCCCCCGTGACGCAGAACAGGCCGCCGGCGACGATCAGCAGCCAGGACAGGACGTCGATCAGGAGGCTCATTGCCTGCCCTCGTCCGTGCCTGGATCGCCCAGGTTTCCATAGCGGAAGAACTTCAGCACCGCGATCGTGCCGACCACGTTGAGCAGGCCGTACAGGATCGCCAGGTCGAGAAACTCCGGCCGGCCGGTGAGAAAACCGAATATCGAGAGCAACAGCAGCGCGAGGGTGCCGATCGCGTTCGCCGCCAGCGCACGGTCGAGTACCGTCGGTCCGGCGATCGCCCGCACCAGTGCCAGCGCCAGAGCGACAAGGAGCGCCGCCGCGCCCGCGGCGAACATCAGCGCGAGGCCTCGAAGCGCTCGACGCGACGATCCATGTCGCTGTCCACGGCCGCGCTCGCGCTGGCCCGCGTCAGGCCGTGCACCACGAACTCTTCCGGCGCGACCTCTACCGAGAGCGTGCCGGGCGTCAGGGTGATCGAATTGGCGTGCGTCACCAGCCCCACGGCGGTCCGCTGCCGCGGCCGGAAACGCACCACGGTCGGGCTGGCCGGAAGCTTCGGATCAAGCATGACGCGCGAGACATCGAGCGCGGATTTGAGGATCTCCTTCGCCAGCCAGGGCCAGTAGGAGAACGCAGCCCAGGTGAGATGAAACGGCTGGCCTTCCCGGTCGACGACCTCCATGCGGTGCGCGAGCCAGCCGACCAGCAGCGCGCATCCGGCGCCGGCAACGAGCAGGAACGGCGTGAAGAAACCCGACATCAGGATCCAGAATGCGTACAGCACGAGAATCAGGATTGCCGTGTACATGAGCTTGGGCGGCGTCGAAACAGCGAACGCTGGATTCTAGCCGCCCGCACTACGTCGCGCGAGGCTGCGGTTGCGCAGCCCCGTGTAAACGGCGAGCAGCAGCAGTACCGGCAGCGCAAAGCCGACCAGAAACGGCACCAGAGCGACGACCCAATCCCAGCCGCTCGTCTCCGAGGTGTACAGACCCCACAGTTTCGCCGCTAGCGGTACCACCGTGAAAAGCAGGGTCGGGACCAGAAACCACGCGGTGCTGCCGCCACCGACGCGCGCCATGCGCGCACTCATGACCGAGATCACGGTCACCACCGCCGCCGAGACGATGCCCGCGGCAAGCCCGAACGCCGCGTAGATCCAAGTGCCGACTTGGTGAACGACGAGCAGCGCGATCGCGGCGACGACCAGGCGCCTGAGCCAGGTATCGCTCACCCGGTCGCAATCACTTGCTCAATACCAGGACCAGAAGCGCAACCACGGCAAGCCCCAGGACGATGCAGACGCCGATCAGGACCCGGGTACGAACCAGCAGCACGTCCACTGCGCCGACCAACTCAGAGTGCTGGTCGGCGAGCGAGCGCACCACATCGAATGACGCGACGGCTTCGTCGCCCAGCTGCGCGGTACGCTTCTCGAGCGCAGCGACACGAACCTCGATCGCGGCAATGGCTTCAGGCGATGACGGTGCGGGCTGTTTGGGCGCGCCTTGAATCGTCGGAATTTCGGCTTCGCGCTGCGCAAGTTTGTCCCATATCTTCCTGCCGCTTTCGGTGATCGAGGACGCCACGCCGGATACCTTCGACCAGGAAACTTCCTTGAATGATGCGAGCCAACCGACCGCCATGACCGCCTCCTCGCAATGACGCCGAACAGAACTTGCCAACAGAATGCTATCAGCGTACGGTAAAAATGGCATGCACCTGCTGCATCTAATCCGCCTACTGCCATGACCGCGCGCAGAATGCCGCCGCTGGCCGCGGACTGGGCCTTGTTTCTCGATATCGACGGCACGCTGCTCGAGTTTGCCGCCCATCCGCAGAAAGTCCGCGTGGAAAAGGATCTGCTGGATCTGCTCGGCCGCTTGCGTGCGGCGCTCGGCGGCGCACTTGCGCTGGTGAGCGGCCGTTCGGTCCAGGACATCGACAACCTGTTTGCCCCGCTAGAATTTGCGGTCGCCGGCCTGCACGGCGCCGAGCGCCGCGCCGCGGACGGAACGATCCACCGACACGCGCCGCCGCTCGACAATCTTGGCCGGGCCGCCGCCGAAATCGTCCGTCTGACGGCGGCGCATTCTGGACTGGTGTTCGAGAACAAGGGCATGGCGGTGGCCCTGCACTACCGCCTCGCGCCCTCCCTAAGGGCCCTGGCGGAGCGCGAAATGCGCCGCATTGCGGCGGGACTGGGCGATGGCTTCGAACTGCAGACGGGCAAGTTCGTGGTGGAGATCAAACCGAGCGGCAAGGACAAGGGCAGTGCCATTGCCGAATTCGCGGCCGAGGCGCCGTTTGCCGGCCGCCGCCCGGTGTTCATCGGCGATGACCTGACCGACGAACCGGGTTTTGAAGTGGTCAACCGGATCGGCGGCCACTCGGTTAAAGTCGGCCCCGGCATCTCGCGGGCACGCTGGCATATTTTCGACGCTGCTGCGGTGCGCGGCTGGCTGACCGATTACGCTGCGGCGATCGCCCCCCGCCGCGCGCGTCAGGGATAACTCCTGCAAGTCCTTGCCGCCGACATTGGCGCGACCAACGCCCGCTTTGCGATCGCGGCGTCGGACGCGGGTGCAGTGCGCGTCCTCTTTGCGCGCAGCTATGCGACCGCGAGCCACCCTGGAATCGCAGCGGCACTGCGGGCGTTTCTCGACGAACTGAAGGCGCAGCATGGCGATGCCTATGCACCCGCTCGCGCCGCGATTGCGGTCGCCGGGCCGGTCGAAAGCGGTGTCGCGCGCCTGCCCAACCGGCCGGAGTGGCGCATCGAGCGCAGTGCGCTCCAGGCATCGCTCGGCATAGAGACCGCACTGTTGAACGACTTCGAGGCGCTCGCCCTCGGCGTCGCGCAAGGCTCCTCCGCGGACTGGCTCGAGCTGCAGCCCGGAAACGCTGTGCCGCAGGCGAACATCGCGCTGGTCGGCGCCGGCACCGGGCTGGGCGTATCCGCGCTGTTTTGGGATGGGCAGCAATACCGGCCGCTTGCCACGGAGGCAGGCCACATGGCTTTTGCCCCGCACGACGAGCTGCAGGCCGAATTGTGGCGCCACCTGCTCGCGCGCCACGGTCGCGTCAGCACCGAACGGGTCGTCTCGGGCCGGGGAATCAGCGCCATCTACGAATTCCTGCGGCTGCGGGACGCGGGCGCCGCGGCGGCGCCGCTCAAGGATCCCGCGCGGATTGCGGCGCAGGCGCTCAGCGATCCGGCCGGAACCGCGGGCCGCGCCCTCGACCTGTTCATTGCCTGCTACGGCGCTTTTGCCGGCGATATCGCGCTCGCCTTTCTGGCGCGCGGCGGACTGTACCTGTGCGGCGGCATTGCCGCCAAGCTGGCCGAGCGCTTTACCAAGGGCGATTTCATGGCGGCCTTTGGCGCCAAGGGACGGCACGGGACGCTGGCGGCCTCGATCCCGGTTCGCCTGGTGCGCAATGAAGACCTCGGGTTGCTCGGCGCGGCCTACGCGGCAACGAACCGCCGGGCGACGAACTTTTCGTGAACCTGTCCGGCTCGGCGTGGTCTATCAGACGGAGGGGGAAAAATGCGCGTGACGGAGCATCGTGCCAGGGACATCCTTGCCCGCGAGTTGGGCGACAGGCCCGCGCCGCGGCTCACTAGCACGCTCGCCAAGGATACCTACGCGCTGGTCCTGGCGGGCGGTCGCGGCAGCAGGCTCAAAGGCCTCACCGAATGGCGCGCCAAGCCGGCGGTGCCCTTTGCGGGCAAATTCCGCATCGTCGACTTTACCCTGTCGAACTGCGTCAATTCGGGCGTGCGCCGCATCGGCGTCGCGACGCAATACAAGGCGCAAAGCCTGATCCGCCACCTGCAGCGCGGCTGGAGTTTCCTCGACGGGCGCTTCAGCGAATTCATCGACATCCTGCCGGCGCAGCAGAAGCTGAGCGATCTCTGGTACCAGGGTACGGCGGACGCCGTATTCCAGAACCTCGATGTCTTGCGCCGCTCGGGCTGCCGGCACGTGTTGGTCCTGTCCGGCGACCACGTATACAAGATGGATTACGCGCGGCTGCTTGCCTGCCATGCTGAAAAGCAGGCCGACATGACCGTCGCCTGCCTCGAAGTGCCGCTCGAGGAGGCGCGCGATTACGGCGTCATGGGCGTGGACACTGAGGACCGCATCACCGGCTTCACCGAAAAACCGCAACAGCCGCAGTCCATTCCCGAACAACCCGGGCACGCCCTCGCCAGCATGGGCGTCTACGTTTTCAACGCCGAGTTCCTCTACGAGCAGACGATCCGGGATGCCGACGATGCGCGCTCGAGCCACGACTTCGGCAAGGACCTGATCCCGCACGTGGTTTCGCGCTACCGAATTTTTGCGCACCGGTTCCGCGACAGCTGCGTCGGCATGACCGCCGAGCGGCCGTACTGGCGCGACGTCGGCACGCTGGACGCGTACTGGGAAGCGAACATGGAACTGACCAAGGTCACGCCCGAGCTCAATCTCTACGATGTGCGCTGGCCGATCTGGACCCACCAGGAGCAGCTGCCGCCGGCCAAGTTCGTGTTCGACGAAGAACGCCGCCGCGGCGAAGCGGTCGATTCCATGGTCTCCGGCGGCTGCATCGTGAGCGGTGCGACGGTGCGCCGCTCGCTGCTATTTTCCAACGTGCGCGTCGAAAATTACGCCGTGGTGGAGGACTCGGTGGTGCTGCCGGAAGTGAGCATCGGGCCGGGCGCGGTAATCAAGCGCGCGATCGTCGACAAGTACTGCCGCATACCGGCCGAACTGACTATCGGCGTCGATCCGGAACAGGATCACAAGCGCTTCTACCGCAGCGAGCGCGGCATCACGCTGGTCGTGCCGGAAATGCTCGGCCAGCGCGTGCACCAACTGCGCTGAACGCCGCTGCGGTGCCGGAGAAGGCAATGATAAGATTTCGCCTCTCCACCGATGCACGGAACCGCCTACCGACTCGACGTGCGGCCGCAGTTGCCGCAGCGTCTCGAGCGCCTCGCCGATCTCGCCGGAAATCTCTGGTATAGCTGGCACCGCCCCACGCGCTCGCTGTTCGCGCGCCTGAATACCAGGCTGTGGCAAGACTCCGGGCACAGCCCCAAGGCGCTGCTGCGCAATCTCGAGCAGCGCCACCTGGATGAGGCAGCGCGCGACGCCGGCTTTGTCGAGGCCTACGACCGCGTGATTGCCGCCTACGACGCCTACCACGCGCCGGCACGCGCGGGGTTCGTGCCGCCGCTGCCGGAGGGCGACTGCGTCGCCTACTTCTGCGCCGAGTTCGGTTTGCACGAGAGCCTGCCGATCTACTCAGGCGGTCTCGGCATCCTTGCCGGTGACCACTGCAAAACCGCGAGCGACATGCGCCTGCCGTTCGTCGGCGTCGGCCTGCTCTACCGCCAGGGCTATTTCCAGCAGACGATCGACGCCGATGGGCGCCAGCACGCGCACTACGCCGACACCGATTTCGAACACCTGCCGGTCGAGCCGGCGCGGGGCGCCGACGGCCGCGAACTGCGCGCCGCGGTCGCGCTGCCCGGCCGAACTGTGCTGTGCAAGGTCTGGCGCACGCAGGTCGGGCACGTGACGCTGCACCTGCTCGACACCGATATCGAGGAGAACAGCGCGGCCGACCGCGACATCACGCACCAGCTCTACGTTGGCGAGAGCAACACGCGGCTCGAGCAGGAGATCCTGCTCGGCGTCGGCGGCGCGCGCGCGCTCGCCGAACTCGGCATCGAACCGACCTGCTGGCACATCAACGAGGGGCATCCGGCATTTCTCACGCTGGAGCGCATCAGCCGGCTGGTCGCGCAGGGCAAGGCATTCGACGCCGCACTCGAGGCGGTGGCCGCCAGTACCGTGTTCACCACGCACACGCCGGTGCCGGCCGGCCACGATCATTTTCCAGAAGGGTTAGTGCGGGACTACCTCGCCAGCGCGTTTCCCACGCTGCAACCCCATCTCGAGGACGCACTCGCCCTCGGCCGTTCGCCGGACACGCAGGATTTCAACATGACGGCGTTGGCGATTCGCGCCTCGCGCGCGCAAAACGCCGTGTCGCGGATCCACGGCGGCGTGGCTGGGAAAAGCTGCGCCCAGCTGTGGCCGCAGGTCGATGCCGAGGAGAACCCGCTCGGCTACATCACCAATGGCGTGCACGTGCCGACCTTCCTTTCCGACCAGTGGCACGACGAACTGGAGCGCTGCATCGGGCCGGACTGGCCCGAGCGGCTGTCCGACGAACGCTGCTGGGAGGCGGTGCGCGCGATTCCCGACGCACAGTTCTGGGCGATTCACCAGAAGCTCAAGGCGCAGATGCTGCACCTGGTGCGCTACCGCGTGCGACGGCAGCAACTTCGCGCGGGTGGCTCCGAGGCGCACCTCGATCGGATCCTGAAGCTCGCCGACCCCGAGCAGCCGGGCGTACTCACCATCGGCTTCGGGCGGCGCTTCGCGACCTACAAGCGGGCGACGCTGTTGTTCGACCGGCTGGACTGGCTGCGCGAAATCATTTCCAACCCGCAGCGTCCGGTGCTGTTCCTGTTCACCGGCAAGGCGCATCCGGCCGACCACCCGGGACAGGAACTGATCCGCCGCATCTCCGAAGTCGCGCGCATGCCGGAGTTCGAGGCGCGGATCCTGTTCGTCGAAAATTACGACCTGCGCGTCGCGCGGCGGCTGGTTTCGGGTGTCGACGTCTGGCTCAACAACCCGGTCTTCCCGATGGAGGCCTGCGGCACCTCCGGCATGAAAGCGGCGATCAACGGCGTGCTCAATCTGTCGGTGCTGGATGGCTGGTGGGGCGAGGGCTACAGCAACCGCATCGGCTGGGCCATCAAGCCCTCGCCGCAGGCGCATGCCGCGCAGCGCCGCGACACCGAGGAGGCCCGCACGCTGTACGAGCTGCTGCAGGACCAGGTCGTGCCCCTGTACTACGCGCGCAACGGCGAGGGCTACTCCCCGGGCTGGGTGGCGATGGCGAAGGAATCGATGGCGTCGCTCGCGCCGCGCTTTTCGTCGCTGCGCATGCTGCGCGAATACGTAGAGCGGTTCTACGGCCCGGCCTCGGCGCGCTGGCGCAGCCTCGCGGCGCAGAACTTCACCGTCGCGGGCGCGCTGGCCGACTGGAAGAACCGCGTGCGCCGCGCCTGGAGCGGCGTGAGCCTGCGGCGCATCGACCAGGGGGTCGCCTTGCTCGAGTACGGCGGCAGCGTTCGCCTCGCAGTCGAGGCGGGATTGAACGGGCTCGCGCCAGAGGACGTGGCGGTTGAAGTCGTGCTGACGCGCCCGGACGCCCAACATGCGGGCGAAAGCCTGGAGCGCCACCGCCTGCTGCCCGCGCAGGCACAGCCCGGCGCCGGCAAATGCGAATACGCGCTCGAATTCGCGCCGCAGGCCAGCGGCCGGATCGAGTACCGCGTGCGCGCCTATCCCTCGCACCCGCTGCTCGCGCATCCCTTCGAGATGGGTCTGATGCAGTGGCTGTAGCAGAGTCCGCCGGCCGGTGAACGACGCGTTGCGGGTGCTGTTCGTCGCGCCCGAGCTCGCGCCGTGGACCAAGGCGGGCGGCTTGGGCGAGGTTTGCCGCGATCTGCCGCGCGCGCTCGCCGAAGCGGGCGCCGAGGTTCGCGTGCTGGTTCCCGCCTACCCGTCGCTGCGCGCGGCGTTTCCCGCGGCGCGCGCGCTCGCGCGCATCGACGCACCGGGCGGCGCGCTCGCGCCTGCCCGCCTGCTCGATGCGGGCGGCAAACCCGGACTGCTGCTGCTCGAATGCGATGCAAACTACGCGCGCAACGGTGGTCCCTACGGCGATAGCGACGGCCGCGACTGGCCCGATAATCATCTGCGCTTCGGTTTGCTCTCGCGCGCCGCGGCGCTGCTGGGCAGCGCGGCGAGCCCGCTTGCCTGGCGCCCGCACATCGTGCATTGCAACGACTGGCCTTCCGGCCTCGCCCCGGTATGGCTCGCCGACGCAGGGGGTGCTGCGACCGTCATGACGGCCCACAATCTTGCCTACCAGGGAATTTTTCCGCGCGGCACGCTCGACGAGCTCGCGCTGCCGCCCGCTGGCCTCGCCGCCGACGGGCTCGAGCATCACGGGAAATTTTCATTCCTCAAGGCCGGGCTGCATTACGCGACCAAGCTGAGCGCGGTGAGCCCGACCTATGCCCGTGAAATCCAGCAGGCGGCGCTCGGGTTCGGCTTCGAGGGACTGCTGCGCCGACGCGCAACCGACCTGGCCGGAATCCTGAACGGCATCGATACCGAGACCTGGGATCCGGCACGCGATCCCCATCTCGTTTCGCGCTACGACGTTGCGCATCTCGAGGCCAAGCGTCCGAACAAGACTGCGTTGCAGCGCGAGCTTGGCCTGACACCCGAACCCGGAATCCCGCTGCTGGGCATGGTGAGCCGCCTGGTCGAGCAAAAGGGCGTCGACCTGGTCGGTGCCATCGCGCCGGACCTGGCGCGCGGCGGCAGCCAGCTCGCGATCCTCGGCCGCGGCACGCCGGAACTCGAGCGCGCGCTGGGCGAAATCGCCGCGCGGCACCCCCACGCCATCGCGGTACGCTTCGAATTTTCAGAACCTCTCGCCCACCGCATCGAGGCCGGCGCCGATGTGTTCCTGATGCCCTCGCGTTTCGAGCCCTGCGGCCTGAATCAGATGTACAGCATGCGCTACGGCACGCCGCCGGTGGTACGGCGCACCGGCGGCCTGGCTGATTCGGTGAACGACGCGACCGGGTTCGTGTTCGAAGAGGCGACCCCGCAGGCGCTGCGCGATGCGATCGAGCGCGCGCTCGCCGTCTGGCGCGATCCGCCCCGCTGGGCGGAGTTGCAGCGCGCGGGCATGGCGCGCGACGCGGGCTGGGGCCGCGCGACCCGCGATTACCTCGAGCTATTCCGCCGCGCGCGGGCGGCGCCGGGCGCGCGCCGCTAGAGAGATTTGATGCGCAGCGCCGGCGCGCTGCCGTCCTTTGCCTCGCCGGGATAGATGGTGAGGTGCGGGAACGGGATCTCGATGCCGCGCGCGTCGTAGGCTTTTTTCAGCCGGCGCAGGAATTCCCGGCGTACGTTCCACTGCTCGATCCCCACCACTTTCAGGCGGCAGCGCAGGATCACCGCCGAATCGTCCCAGCGCTCGACGCCAATCAGCTCGACCTCGTCGAGGATGCGCGGCGCCCACTTCGGGTCGGCGCGCATGTCCTTGCCGACCTCGCGCATGACGCCGAGCGCCTCGTCCGTGTCCTCGCGGTAGGCGACGCCGACCTCGATCACCGACTGCGCGAAATCGCGCGTGCGATTGCTGACGATCTTGATTTCGCCATTGGGCACAAAGTGCACATGGCCGTCGAAATCGCGCAACCTGACATAGCGCAAGGTGACCTCCTCGACCGCGCCGGCAATGCCGGCGATCTGCACCACGTCGCCCTGGCGGATCTGGTCTTCCAGCAGCAGAAACAAGCCGGAAAAATAGTCCTTGACCAGGCTCTGCGCGCCGAAGCCGATCGCGATGCCCGCGACTCCAGCGGTGGCGAGGATCGGCGCAATCGAAATCCCGAGTTCGTGCAGCACCAGCATGACCGCGATGATCGCGATCACCACCGAGGCGAGGTAGCGGAAGGCGCGGCACAGCGTGCCGACGCGCTTGGCCTGTTCGCCGCCCTGGACGCGCGCCTCCATGAACAGGCGAAAACGCCGCACGCCGCGCTGGGCGATGACCATCGCTCCCCAGGCAAGCGCAAGGATGATCAGCACGTTGAGCGAAGAGCGTAGCGCCGGTCCCCACGCGCCGTCCAGCGCGGGACGGAAAGCTTCCAGCCAAGCCGACATCAGGTGTTTCCTCCCAAACGTAGTTGGAGAGCAGCCCGCGGCGAGAGTTCCCGCCGGATCAGGCCTTCAGCGCGAACAGGACGTCGTCCAACATCTTTTTCGCATCGCCGAACAGCATGCGATTGTTGTCCTTGTAGAAGAGCGGATTGTCGATGCCGGCATAGCCCGAAGCCATGCTGCGCTTCATCACGATCGAGGTCTTCGCCTTCCACACTTCCAGCACCGGCATGCCGGCGATCGGGCTGGCCGGATCTTCCTGCGCGGCCGGATTGACGATGTCGTTGGCGCCGATGATCATCGCCACATCGGTGGCGGGAAAATCCTCGTTCAGTTCGTCCATTTCCAGCACGATGTCGTAGGGCACCTTGGCTTCCGCCAGCAGCACGTTCATGTGCCCGGGCATGCGGCCGGCGACCGGGTGGATGCCAAAGCGCACGTTGACGTGTTTTTCGCGCAGGTACTTGGTGATCTCGTAGACCGTGTGCTGCGCCTGCGCCACCGCCATGCCATAGCCGGGCACGATGATCACGTTCTTGGCTTCGCGCAGCAATTCTGCCGTCTCCGCGGCCAGGATCGGCGCCACTTCCCCCGCCGGCTGCGCTCCGTCCCCTGCCGCCGCGGGCGCCCCGCCCTCGGTGCCGAAGCCGCCCGCGATCACCGCGAGGAAGCGTCGGTTCATCGCCCGGCACATGATGTACGAGAGTATGGCGCCGCTCGATCCGACCAGCGCGCCGGTGACGATCAACAGGTCATTGTTCAGCATGAAGCCGGTGGCCGCCGCAGCCCAGCCGGAGTAGCTATTGAGCATCGACACCACCACCGGCATGTCGGCGCCGCCGATCGCCATCACCATGTGGACGCCGAACAGCAGCGCGACCGCGGTCATCAGCACCAGCGCCGGCATGCCCTCGGCCACCGAGTGCGTGTTGATGAATCGCCAGGCGAAGCCGACCACCAGCAGCAGGCCGAGCAGATTGATCCAGTGGCGCCCCGGCAGCAGCATCGGCTTGCCGCTGATCTTGGCCGAGAGCTTGCCGAACGCAATCACCGAACCGGAGAAGGTCACCGCGCCGATCAGGATGCCGATATAGATCTCCAGTTCGTGGATCGTCTTTTCCACGCCCTGGAAGGCGCCCGCTGCCGCCGGGTCAATGTAGTTGGCGAAGCCGACCAGCACCGCGGCGAGACCGACCAGGCTGTGCATCAGCGCGACCAGTTCGGGCATCTGCGTCATTCTCACGACGCGCGCGGCGTAAAGACCGATGCTGCCGCCCGCCACCATGGCGGCGACGATCCAGGCATAGCCGGCGCTCGTGACCTGCGGCCCGAACACCGTCGCCAGCACGGCGATGGCCATGCCGATCATGCCGTACAGGTTGCCGCGCCGCGAACTTTCCGGATTCGACAGCCCGCCGAGGCTGAGGATGAACAGGATGGTCGCTCCGATATACGAGACCGTTGCCAGCGTTGCGGACATCGCTCGGGGCTCTTACTTGCGGAACATCTGCAGCATGCGCTGCGTCACGGCGAATCCGCCGAACATGTTGATCGAGGTGAGCGCGACCCCCAACACCGCCAGCCCGAAGATCCAGGCCTCGGGGCGGTCGGCGCCCGCCGCGGCCGCAAGAGGCGGCGCCACCTGCACCAGCGCGCCGATGGCGATGATGCTGCTGATGGCATTGGTGACGCTCATCAGCGGTGTGTGCAGGGCCGGGGTGACGTTCCACACCACCATGTAGCCCACGAAGCAGGCCAGCACGAATACCGTGAAGTGACCGAGGAAGGCCGCCGGCGCGTAGGCGCCGATGAACCAGAACAGCGCCGCCCCGACCGCGAACATGATCGCCATCGACGCTGCCGAGGCCGGCGCGCCGGCCGCGCCATGGCCGTGGCCTTTCTTTACGACGGGCGCTACCGCGGCCGGCTTGGTTGCCGGCGGCGCCACGGCGGGCTTGGCTGCCGGCGGCGGCCAGGTAATGCGGCCGTCCTTGACCACCGTGGTGCCGCGGATGACCTCGTCTTCCATGTTGACGTCGATCCGGCCATCCTTGGCCTTGCACAATTCCTCGGTCAGGCGCAGCAGGTTGTTCGCATACAGCGTGCTCGACTGCCGCGACAGGCGGCTCGGCAGGTCGCTGTAACCGATCAGCGTCACGCCATGCCGCACCACCACCTCGCCCGGCGAGGTAAGCTCGCAATTGCCGCCCTGCTCGGCAGCGAGGTCGACGATCACGCTGCCGGGCTTCATCGAGCGCACCATCTCCTCGCTGATCAGCCTGGGCGCCGGTTTGCCGGGAATCAGCGCGGTGGTGATGATGATGTCGACCTCCTTCGCCTGCTTGGCGAAGGTCTCGCGCTGCGCCTTCAGGAAGCCCTCGCTCATGACCTTGGCATAGCCGCCGACGCCGGAGCCCTCCTCTTCGTAGGCGACCGCAATGAATTCGCCGCCCATTGATTTCACCTGGTCGGCCACCTCGGGCCGGGTGTCGTTGGCACGCACGATGGCGCCCAGGCCGCTCGCGGTGCCGATCGCGGCCAACCCCGCCACGCCCGCGCCGATGACGAACACCTTGGCGGGCGGCACCTTGCCGGCGGCGGTGATCTGGCCGGTGAAGAAGCGGCCGAAGTGATACGCCGCTTCCACCACCGCACGGTAGCCGCCGATGTTCGCCATCGACGACAGTGCGTCCAGTTTTTGCGCGCGCGAGATGCGCGGCACGCTGTCCATCGCCAGCACCGTGGCCTGCCGCGCCGCCAGCTGCTGCATCAGCTCCGGGTTCTGCGCCGGCCAGATGAAACTGGCCAGCGCGCCGCCCTTGCGCATCAGGCCGATCTCCTGCGCGTCCGGCGCGCGCACCTTGAACACGATGTCCGACGCGGACCACAGGGCAGCGGCATCGGCAACGATCTCGGCGCCCGCGGCGCGATACGCATCGTCGCTGAAATTCGCCGTCGCGCCGGCGCCGGATTGCACTGCAACCTTGAAACCCAGCTTGGCGAGTTTCTCGACCACCTCGGGAACGGTGGCGACGCGCTTCTCGCCCGCGAATGTTTCTCGCGGTACGCCGATGACCTGACTCATGGAACTCCCAAGAGAAGAAAGATTGCGCCCGGAATGATACGCCAGCGCAGCGTCAATTCATCAAGGTCCGCGGCATCAGCGTAGCACCGTCAGGGTTTTAACCTTTGAAAAATCCCGGTCGTGCGTCACCAGGGCATCGGCATTGACCGCGATCGCGCTGGCCACCTGAATCGCATCAGGCAACCTGAGTTTCAGCCTGGCGCGAAATCGCGCTGCGCTTTCGGCAATCTCCGCCGTCAGATTGACGACCCGCCAGGATTCCATCACCGCCCGGTAGCGCTTGGCGAGCGCTTCCTCGCCCGCGCTAAAAGGTCCGGACAGAACTTCCGCGATCGTCATCGTTGTCACGGCAAACGAGATCCCGCCGGCGGCATGCCGGTCGAACAGTGGCTGAAAGCGCGGGCCGAACCCAGGATGCCGCTCCAGGACGTAAATGATCGGCGCCGTATCCACCAGCACTAGCGCCCCCGCGGGCAGATTGGCCTGCTCTAGCGATCCCACTCGTCACGCAACTTGCGCAGCGTCCTGGCGCTGTCCTTGCCCCAGAGTCCCTTGCCGGAACCGGCCAACGCCGTGAGCGGCTTCTGGCGAGGCCGGCTGCCTGCCCGCTCGACCGGCACGATGGCCGCGATCGCGCGCCCGTGGCGCGTAACGATGGTCGAGCGCCCCCGCTCGGCCTCGGCCAGCAAGGCCGGCAACTGCTTGCGGGCGTTTTCGACACCTTTGCGATTCGAGCGTGACATGCCACTACTGTACAGACTGTACGGAAACCGGTCAAGCCGACCTATGCGATCGCACCAATCAACTCTGCCGGGTCGTTAGCCCAAGCTGTCCACGTTATCGAATGAGGTTCCGCGTCGCTCAACAACCGGCTGTTAGGCTGCAAGCGGCCCCCATATGCGTTCAATTTCCTGAACCGACTCAACATTCACTGGGTCATCAACTCCGAAGACACTGTGTTGCGCTGAATACCGTGCGACCTCAAGAATTACAGCAGCTTGTTCGGCGGTGAACCCCGAGGTGTCGGGGTCATGCTGTAAGTTGACCATGACCATTTGGGCCACCGGGCCGCCTGGATCGGCGAGCGTGTTGCGCAGCCAGGCCGGCAAGAAGGCGAGGTAAGCAGCATGGGATAGCAGCGGCAACGAGCCGTCATGCGCGCAGACGAACCCCACCGAAAGATCATGCCACGTGACTTTAGTGAGCCGTCGCCGCATCTCGTTGCATTCCTCACACTCGTGAGGGACGACCACACCTTCAACGGCACGCGGCGGAAAGGCCGCCAAGAGCTTTCGGTCGATAAGTGCCGCGTTCGAATCCATTGCAGCCTAACGTTCGCAGCCAAGCGCGCTGTGCGTAGGCGCGCTACGCGCCGAGCGAAAAGCGTCGCTTTGCGCTGCGGGGTTAAGTAGCAGGCGGCTAAGGGATACGCGCTTCAAGCGGGCGATAGTCGTTGTGCGTAACGCGGATAGTGTCGCCAGACGCAAACGTCCAGCCCTCCAGATGACCCACTTCTCGCACCTGATTCGGTGACAAATCAATGCGAACCGTCTTTTCCTGGTTCAGTGATGGATTTCTGAATGTCGCGGCTACCGCAATGACGCGGTTCGACGAGTTCTTAAACGATATGACTAGGCCAGGCCCGGTGATTGCGCGCCGATGACTGAGTTGAATGGGCATTTCTGGGAGCTTGGCAACTCGCTCTTGTTCGGCCTTCACGTCGTCCTTGGCGCCCTTCAAGGCGAGAAACATTCCCGCAGCAATCGCGAGAATGACAATGGTCGCCCCCCACAGGACCGCATTTAGGTTTGACGACTTGGCTACCGCCACTGGAGCAGCCAAAGGCGCCGCCGTGGTGGCCTTTGCGCCCCCTGAGTTGGCAACCGGTGCACCGCAGCCCGGGCAGGCAGCGGCGGTGTCAGAGATTTGCTTGCCGCACTCAGTACACGCAATCAAAGCCATATCTCCCCCTGCTACTTAACGTGAAATCATTACGATTATTGCGGTATATCACGACCGCTAGCAAAAATACTCCCGAAGAAACAGAGAGTTGTCATAGCCACGCCAATGTTAGATCGCGGGTTCAGCAGTAAGCGCCTGAATTACTGTCGATTGTGCGCCCGCGCCATCCAGCTGAAGCGGCGCTCTCCCAATTCGAATGCGCCCTGCACCAGCAAAGCGAGCACGGCGGCGGGCACTGCGCCGGCGAGCAGCGTGGCGTTGTCGTTGAGCGCGAGACCGGAGACGATGCGCTCGCCGTAGCCGCCGGCGCCGACGAAGGCGGCGATGGTCGCGGTGCCGACGTTGATCACGGCGGAAGTTTTGATGCCGGCGAGGATCGCCGGCATGGCGAGCGGCAGCTCGATGCGCCGCAGCCGCTCCAGCCGCGACAGGCCGAGAGCGAGCGCCGCCTGGCGCATGCCCTTGCTGATCGCCTCGAGGCCGGCATGCGTGTTGCGCACGATTGGCAGCAGCGCATAGAGGAACAGCGCGATCAGCGCCGGCACCGTGCCGATGATGCCGAGCAGGGCGATCAGGAAGGCAAACAAGGCGAGCGACGGAATGGTCTGGATCACGCCCACCACGCCCAGAACAAGCTGCGCCATCGCCGGAACTTTATGCGCAAGGATTCCCAGCGGGATCCCCACGACTATGCTCGCTGCCAGCGAGACGAACACCAGCACCAGATGCTGACCGGTCAGCCTCCAGAAATCTGGACCGAAAAGCACTTTCAGAAAAGTTCTTTGGCTTGTGTCACGCGAGTCCGAGTCCAGCAGGGCTGCTGCCTCGGCAAAGCTCCTGCCTTGCAGTTCGGCGGCGGCATTGAGCCGGATCATGGTCCGCTCGTCGATGCGCCGCTCCAGCTTCTGCAACTTCGCCCAGGCCTCGGGGAAGCGCTTGGGCACGTCGAGCCGGTAAAACAGCACCGCGTCGTAGCGCGGGAAAAATTTGCGGTCATCCTCCAGCGCGCGCAGCTGGAAACGCTCGATCTTAGCGTCGGTCGTGTAGATGTCCATGACGTCGATCTTGCCCGCGGCGATCGCCTCGTAGGCGAGGCCGTGATCCAGGCCCGAAGGCGTCGCCCGTGTCAGGCCGTAGGCGGCCTTCAGGCCGGGCCAGCCGTCGGCACGGCCGATGAATTCCTGCGACAGGCCGAGCTTGAGCTCCGGATGCCTGGCCAGGTCGCCAAGCGTGCGCACGCCCAGCGCCTGCGCGCGATCCTCGCGCATCGCCAGCGCGTAACTGTTGTTGAAGCCGAGCGGCACGGCGGCGCCGAAGCCCAGCGGCGCCAGGGCGCGGTTCAGCCCGGCCAGGCCCGGATCGCCGTCGAGCTTGAGGATTTCCTTCGCAATCGTGCCGGTATATTCCGGATACAGGTCGATCGAGCCGGATTTCAGCGCAGCGTACAGGATGCCGGTGTTGCCGAGCCCCGGCCGGTGCACCGCATCACCCGCGGTGCGGATCAGGATCTCGCCAAGGATGTAGGACTCGGTGAAGCGCTTGGAGCCGACTTGCAGGCTCTCCGCAGCCGCCGGGAAAGCGCAGACGAAAAGCGAAACCAGCAGCCACTTCATGCGGCGCGTTCGAGCTTTTTCCTGCTGCCGTCGAGGAACTGCAGCGCCGCAAGGCTGGCGTAGAGCCCGCCGTGCTTCATCAGTTCGGCGTGCGTTCCCTGCGCCACGATGCGGCCGCGGTCCATGACCACGATGCGGTCCGCATGCTGCACGGTGGCCAGCCGGTGCGCGATCACCAGCGAAGTGCGGCCGCGCTCGAGCGCCTCGAGCGCCTGCTGCACCATGCGCTCGCTCGCGGCATCAAGCGAACTGGTCGCTTCATCGAGCAGCAGGATCGGCCGGTCGGCGAGCAGCGCGCGGGCGATCGACAGGCGCTGGCGCTGGCCGCCCGAGAGCGTGACGCCGCGCTCGCCGAGCACGCTGTCCATGCCCTGCGGCAGGCGGTGGATGAACTCCAGCGCGAAGGCCTGCTCGCAGGCGCGCTCGGCCTCCGCACGGCTCGCCTGCGGCCGGCCATAGCGCACGTTGTCGAGCACGCTGGCGGCGAAAATCACCGGGTCCTGCGGCACGACCGCGATCAGACGCCGCAGCTCGGCCGGCTCGAACTCGCGCAGGTCGGTGCCGCCGATGCGCAGCGCGCCCGCCTGCGGATCGTAGAACCGCAGCAGCAGGCCGAGCACCGTGGTCTTGCCCGCGCCTGAAGGCCCGACCAGCGCAACGCGCTCGCCCTGCGAAACGGTCAGCGCAAAGCGGTCGAGCGCCAGGGTTCCCGGCCGCGCCGGATAAGCGAAGCACACGGCGTCGAACACGATCTCCGTGTGCGGCGGGCGCGGCGCCGGCAGCGAAGGCGCAGCGATGCGGGGCTGCGTGTCGAGGATTTCCATCAGCCGCTCGGTGGCGCCGGCGGCGCGCTGCAGCTCGCCCCAGATTTCCGACACGGTGCCGGCGCCGGTCGCCACCACGAAGGCATAGAACACGAAGGCCGAGAGTTCGCCTGCCGTCAGACGCCCGGCGAAGACATCGTGGCCGCCCACCCACAGGATCACGCCCACGGCGCAAAAGGCGATCAGCATTACCGAGGCGATGAGGAATGCCTTCTGCCCGATGCGCGATACGCCGGAGCGGCAGGCTGCCTCGGCGTGGCCCGCAAAAGCGGCGCGGTCGGCTGCCTCGTGGGCATAAGCCTGCACCGTGCGGATTTCGTGCACCGCCTCGTCCACGTAGGCCGACACGTCGGCAACCCGGTCCTGGTTGTCGCGCGACAGGCGCCGCACGCGCCGGCCGAGCAGCAGGATCGGCACCAGCGTCGCGGGGATGCCCAGCAACACGAACGCGGCGAGCTTCCAGCTGACCACGAACATCATCACCGCGGCGCCGACCATCATCAGCAGGCTGCGCACGAACAGCGACAGGCCGTAGCCGATCACCTGCTGCAGCAGCGCGGTGTCGTTGGTCAGCCGCGAGATCACCTCGCCGGTGCGCGTGGCCTCGAAGTAGCCCGGCTCCAGCGCCAGGATATGGTTGAACGCGGTGCGCCGCAGATCGGCAACCACGCGCTCGCCGATGCTCATCATCAGGTAAAAGCGTACGAAGGTGGCCGCGGCCAGCAGCGCCGCAACACCGATCATGGCCGCCAGGGCCGCATCGAGCAGTTGCGGGCTGGCCCTGCCGAAGCCCTGGTCCACCACGTATTTCAGTCCCTGGCCGAGCGCCAGCACGCAGCCGGCCGCCACCACCAGCGCGAGCAGTGCCGCCGCCACCTTGAACCGGTACGGCGCGACAAAGCGGACCAGACGCAGCGCATGCCGCATAGGCTGGAACTGTACCGCGGAAAAGCCTACCTGCCGTAAAAGCGGTAGTTGTTGCGGCCGAGCTGCTTGGCCCGGTACATCGCCACATCGGCGTTGCGCAGCACGCCTTCCCCGTCGCCGGCATCGGTTGGATAGAGCGAAATGCCGATGCTCGCGCCAATCGAGAAATCGCGGCCGTCCACGTTGAACGGGGGCTCAAGCGCGCGCAGGATTTTCTCCGCCACCGCCTGGCATTCAGCGTCCAGGTGCAGGTCCGGAATCACCACCACGAATTCATCGCCGCCGTGGCGCGCCAGGGTATCGGACTTGCGCACGCTCGCGGCAATGCGGTGCGCGGCCTCGCGCAGCACCGCATCGCCGGCGCGGTGCCCGAGCGCATCGTTCACCTGCTTGAACTGATCCAGATCGACCAGCATCACCGCCACGCGCGCGTCGCGGCGCTGCGCGAGGAACACGGCCTGGCGCAGGCGGTCTTCCAGCAGCCGGCGGTTGGGCAGGCCGGTCAGGGTGTCGTGGTAGGCGAGGAAGCGCGACTCTTCCTCCTGACGCTTGCGCGCGGTCACGTCCTGGGAAACCCCGATCATGCGATGCGCCCTGCCGCTGCTGTCGGCGAGCGTCCGGCCATGCGAGGACACCCAGGCCACGCGACCGTCCGAATGGATGACCCGGTATTCGTTGGCGCAAGACCCCACTTCCATCCAGGCACCGTTGACGGCGGCAAGGTAGCGGTCGCGGTCCTCAGGATGCACCATCTCCAGATACGCGGACCAGCGCATCTCGCGCGTGCCGGCGCCGCCGACCAGTGACGAAGGATCCCGGCCCCAGTGCAATTCGTCCGTATCGCGTTGCCACTCCCAATAGGTCAACTCGGCCGCGTCTACCGCCAGGCGCAGTTTCTCGACGTTTTCATATTGCACCGCCGCGGCGATTTTCTCCTTGGTCACGTCACGCGCGGTACCGGTCGCGCCGATTACCGCGCCGCCCGCGTCGCGCTGCGGCACCGCGTTGAACGACAGGTCGACGCGGCTGCCGTCGCGCCGCAAGTGGCGCGTCTCATACTCGAAAAACGATTCGCCCTCCAGAATGCGCCGGAATATCACCAGATCCCGCTCGCTGACCTCGGGCGCGACCACCTCGCGCACCTCGCGGCCGAGCATCTCGGCCGGTTCGCAGCCGTAGATGCGCCGCACCGCCGTGGGGCTGAGGTAGGTCCAGCGCGCCGCGGCATCGAGCGACCAGATCAGGTCGTTCGAGGTTTCCACCAGATTGCGGTACATCGCCTCGCTCTTGCGCAGCGCGCGCTGCGCATGGTACTGGTCGCTGACATCGGAATAAGCGGCAATAATGGATTCCTGCGGTGAGGTCCGATCGAGCGCGCGCCCGACCACCCGGCACCACAGGCGCGAGCCATCCTTGCGCTGCATGCACATCTCGCCCTCCTGCACCACTCCGCCGAGCATGAGCGGGTAGCGCGCGCCCGCTTCGCGCCAGATATCGTCGTCTGCATAAAGAATCGTCGAGGACTTGCCGTTCAGCTCGCCGGGCGCGTAGCCGAGCATCCGTTCCAGTTGCCGGTTGCAGCGCAGGATCACGCGCTTGGCGAGAAAGGCGACGCCGACCGGCAGCGTGTCGAGCACCAGCGTTTCCTCCGCCAGCAGCTCGCCATACGCGTCCTGCGCGCGCCGCAGCTCGGTAATGTCGGTGAACACGCTGACGATGCCGCCGGCGCGGCTGCGCACCCAGCGGCCATGCAGCCAGCGGCCGTCGAGGGTCTGGTACTGGCGCGTCGCGCCGCTGCCACTGCTGCGGCGATTGAGCCGGTCTTCCAGCCACTGCGCGCGCCGGCCCGCATACTCCTTGGGCGGCTGCTCGACCTCCAGCGCGTTATGCACGATGTTGGCATACGGCGTTCCGGGCAACTCTGCGGCGCTGCGGTCCGCGCCGTACAACGACGCGTAGGTCTCGTTGCAGACCACCAGCCGGTCCTCGGTATCGTAGACCGCGATGCCTTCGGGAAAGCTCTCGATCGCGTCGCGCAACTGGCCTTCGCTCTGCGCCAGGCGCGCCAACAGGCTTTCGTTGTCGATCTGCGTGCGCAACGTGCGCACCACGCTGCCGTGGATGTCGCGGAACACGCGCATCATGACCGCGCCGAATACCGCGACCATCAGCGCCAGCAACCGGTAGGTGCGGTCCGGTTGCAGCGCGAGCTGCAGGACGATGGCAAAGAAAGGCAGCGCGCAGAACCCGTAAAACGCCGCTGCGCTCGGCGCATACACGCCGGTTGCGCCGATGATGGTGCCGCCGACCACGAAAATCACCGCGATCTGCAGCAGCGGATCGGCGCCGGTCAGGAATACCGCCGGCGGATAGGTCCATAGGGCGCCGGCCGCGATTGCACCGAGCGTGAACAGCGACTCCCAGCGCTGCGGCGAGAATCTCGACGCATTGCCCGCGTAAATCCGATGCAGGCCGATGCGCGCTGCCGTGACCGCCACCAGGACGCCGAACCAGGCGGCCAGCAGCGCGGCAGGAAATGCGTCCCACAGCACCAGCATCACCAGGCCGCCGAGCGCGAGGGTCGCGTAGTAGTCTGGCCCCGCGACCTTGAACAGCTCCGCGACGCGCGCCGACGCAAACCGATCTTCAGTCATCGACCCAGGCTAACCTCCCCGTCGCCTTGGCAAGCCGGTAGTGCGCCACACCGAACAACTTTCCTGACAATTCGGCCGACCGGCGGTGCGCGCCGGGCGACGCGCGTCAGGCGACCCGCTCCACTTCGACCAGGCAGTCGTAAAAAGTCGCCGCCCCGCCGAGGTCTGCGGTGCGCTGGGCGGTGAGGTCGTTGGCGTTGCGCCGGTCCGGGGAAAACTTGCGCCACCACAGCGAGGGCGCCACCACCACGCCGCGGCGCGGCTTGCCGTTGACGCGCGCGCGCAGCGTGCAGCTGCCGCGGTCGTTGTAGACGCGAACCGCGTCGCCGTCGCGGATGCCGCGCGGCGTTGCGTCTTCCGCATTCAGCTCCAGGGCTGGTTCGCCCTCGGCCTCGCGGAAGCGCGGCAGGTTGGCAAACGAAGAGTTCAGGAAATTGCGCACCGGCGGCGACAGGAAATTGAGCGGGTATTTCTGCGCCAGCCGCGGATTGCTCGACGGCAGTTCGGCGGGCGGATTGTAGAACGGCAGCGGATCGAGGCCCTGCGTGCGCAGCGACTCGCTGTAGAACTCGCATTTGCCCGAGGGGGTGTGGAAATTGCCCTGGGCAAACGGCGCGAACTTCTCCGGCAGCGCAAGGCGCTGCCAGCCGTTGCGCTTGAGCGACTCCCAGTCCATGCCGGCGAGATTGGCATGGCCGGAACCGATCGCCTGGCGCGCCAGCTCGTCGTCCGAATCGCGGAAGCAGGCGTCGCTGAAATCCATGCGCGCGGCGAGCCGGCGGAACACTTCGGCGTTCGGCAGCGATTCGCCGACCGGCGCGATGGCAGGGTTGTTCGCCAGCACGTACAGATGACCGTAGGATTTGTGGATGTCGGTGTGTTCCAGCTGTGTGGTCGCCGGCAGCACGATGTCTGCATAATCCGCGGTATCGGTGAGGAACGAATCCATCACCACGCAGAACAGGTTCTCGCGCGAAAAACCGGCGATCACGTTGTTCGAATCGGGGCAGACCGCGAGCGGATTGGTGTTGTAAACGATCACTGCACGCACCGGCGGCTCGGCGGCGGTGAGCGCCTCGCCCAGCCGCGAGTGGTTGATGATGCGGGGGCGTTTGGCCGGCATCAGGTCGGGGCGTTCGAGCTTGGCGTGATCGAAATGGTAGTTGTCGGCGGTGGTAAGAAGGATCCCTCCCGCCGGGTGGCGCCAGGCGCCGGTCAGCGCGGGCAGGCAGGCGATATTGCGCGCGGCGATGCCGCCCCCGGCATGGCGTTGCATGCCGTAGTTGAGCCGGATCGCCGCCGGCTTCAGCGTGCCGTAGTCGCGCGCAAGCTGCACCACTTCCTCGACCGTAATGCCGCAGACTTCGGCGGTCCAGGCGGGCGAATACTGCTTGATGCGTTGTTCGAGCAATTCGAAGCCGACGGTATAGCGCGCGATGTAGTCGCGGTCGATCATCCCTTCGGCGATCAGCACGTGCATCATGCCGAGCGCCAGCGCGCCGTCGGTGCCGGGCAGCAGCGCGATGTGCTGGCTGCATTTCTCGGCGGTCAGGCTGCGGTACGGGTCGATCGCCACCAGCTTGGCGCCGCGCCGCTTGGCCTCCTGCGCGCGCGACCAGAAATGCAGGTTCGAGGTAACCGGGTTGGAGCCCCAGATCAGGATCAGCTGCGCGTCCTGGTAATGCTCCGGGTCCATTCCATAGCTGCCGCCGAGCGTCACCTTGATGCCCGCCTTGCCCGCCGACGAGCACAGCGTACGCTCCAGCTGCGAGGCGCCCAGCTTGTGGAAAAAGCGCCGGTCCATGGAACTGAACTGCAGCATTCCCATGGTGCCCGCATAGCTCACTGGCAGGATCGTTTCGGGATCCTGCGCCGCCAGCGCCTTCAGCCGCGCGGCAATTTCGTCCAATGCCTCATCCCAGCCGATGCGCTTGAATTCGCCCTTGCCCTTCGGCCCGACGCGCCTGAGCGGATGCAGCAGCCGGTCCGGCGAATAGGTGCGCTCCGTGTAGTGGCTGACCTTGGTGCACAGGGTGCCGTCGGTAAACGGATGCGAAGGATCGCCCGCCACCTTCACCGCCACCCCGTCCTTCACCGTGACCAGCATCGCGCAGGTATCGGGACAGTCGTGCGGGCAAGCGGCGCGGACGATGGTTTCCACAGGGAAATTCTACTCTTGCGCGCTGCGATCGAGCAGTTCGATCCAATGGCGCACCGGCAGCTGCGTGCCGGACTGCAGGTGCGTCAAGCAGCCGATGTTCGCGGTGGCGATCAGCGCCGGACCGCCGGCGGCGAGCGTAGACAGCTTGCGCTCGCGCAGGGAATGCGAAAGCCCGGGCTGCAGGATCGAGTAGCTGCCCGCCGAGCCGCAGCACAGATGCTCGTCGGCGACCGGCGTCAGTTCGTAGCCCGCGGCTGCCAGCAGCGCTTCGACTCTGCCGCGCAACTGCTGCCCATGCTGCAGGGTACACGGCGACTGGAAGGCCACGCGGCCGGCTTCGGTTTTCTTCCGCGCTGCGGTTTCCGGAACGATTTCCGCCAGGTCCCGGGTCAGTGCCGAAATCCGCTCTGCCTTGTCACGGTATTCGGGATCGTCATGCAGGTGATGCGCGTATTCCTTGACGAACGCCCCGCAACCGCTTGCCGTCATCACGATCGCCTCGACTTCGCCGCGCTCGACCAGAGGCCACCAGGCGTCGATCAGGGCGCGCATGTCGCTGCGGCCGGCGGCCTGATCGTTCAGGTGGAAGCGCAGCGCGCCGCAGCAGCCGGCCCCGGGCGCCTCCTGCAGAGAAATTCCGTTGCGGTCGAGCACGCGAGCTGCGGCGGCGTTGATCGCCGGCGCCAGCGCCGGCTGCACGCAGCCCGCCAGGGCCAGCATGCGTCGCCCATGGCGCGGCGCCGGCCAGGCGCCCGCCGGCTTCGCAGCGGAAGGGATTTTCGTTCTGAGAAATTCCGGCAGAACCGGCTTGAAAGTTCTTCCGACTGACAACAGAAATGCAAAGAGGCCCGTCTTCGGCAGCACGGCTCCCAGCGTCGCCCGCATGAACCCGTCCCAGGCGCCGCGACCGACCCGCTTCTCGACGATATCCCGTCCGATGTCGGCAAGGCGCCCATACTGCACGCCCGAGGGGCAGGTGCTTTCGCAGGCGCGGCAGGTCAGGCAGCGATCGAGGTGCAGGCGGGTCTTTTCGGTCGGCGCCGCGCCTTCGAGCACCTGCTTCACCAGGTAGATGCGGCCGCGCGGGCCGTCCAGTTCGTCGCCCAGCAGCTGATAGGTCGGGCAGGTAGCGTTGCAAAAACCGCAGTGCACGCACTTGCGCAGGATCGCGTCGGCCTCTCGGCCTTCGGGCGTGTCGCGAATGAAATCGGCGAGCTGCGTCTGCACGGGTCGGTCGGTCCGGGGTCGCTATACTTTGCGAATGAACACGCTGTTCTGGCTCGTGGTGGTCGCGCTCGTTGCCACCATCGCTGCGCTGATCTGGCTGACGCGGCGCAGGGCGGAGGAGCGACAGCGCGCCGAGGAAGCGCGCATCGCGGCGTTTGTGTCCGGCCTTGCCCCGACGCCGAAACCCGTCGATGCTCCCGCGGCGCCGGCGAACAGCGAGATCGCGCTGCAAAAATTGCTGTTCGAAGCCGCCCACAAGGCCGGCGAAGCGAACGAACCCGCGCTCGCGATACAGCTGTACGCGCGCCTGCTGGCGCGGTATCCGACGACTGCATTCGCAGTACAGGCCCGCGCGGCAGTGGAAACGCAGAAGAAAAAGCGCAGCAAGACCTAGAACTCCGGGTACAGCCGCTGCGGGTTGAGAATTCCGGCCGGATCGAACGCCTTCTTCAAACCGCGATGCAGGCGCGCCAGTGTCGGCGACAGCGGCGCAAAGGCGCCGGCGGGCTTCTCCGCGCCGCGGAAGTGCGTGGCATGGCCCCCGGCGTGCGCCGCAGCGGCGCGAACGGTCGCCGCATCGGCGTTGGATCTCAGCCAGCGCAGAGCGCCGCCCCATTCGAGCAGCTGTTCGCCCGGCAAGTCCAGCGGCGGGGCATTGGACGGAAGGGACAGGCGCCACAGCGGCGCATTGCCCGCGAAAAACGGGTCGGATTGCTCCCGCACCCCGAGCCAGAACGCCGCCGCCTGTTCCGGCGCGAGCGCCACGCCCCCCAGCTTTTCCGCCGCGGCCTGCAGCGCGCTCTGCGCACCGGACAGCCGCACCCGCAGCTCGCCGTCGCGCCAGGCGCTGGCCGAAACCGGCAGCGGCCGTCCGGCCCAGCGGTTCATGCTTTCCAGCGCCTTGCCCTGCGGCAGCTCCAGCCCGAGCGTCAGTTCGGCCGGCGGGCGCGGCAGCACCTTCAGCGAAGCTTCCAGGATCAGGCCCAGCGTGCCAAGCGATCCGGCGAGCAGGCGCGACACGTCGTAGCCGGCGACGTTCTTCATGACCTGCCCGCCGAACACGAGCCGACGCCCTCGCCCGTCCAGGATCGTGACGCCGAGAACGTGGTCACGCAGTGCACCGGCGCTCGCCCGGCGCGGGCCCGAGAGCCCGGCTGCGACGCAACCCCCGAGCGTCGCTGCCGCGCCGAAATGCGGCGGCTCGAATGCCAGCATCTGGCGGTTGTCGTCCAGAAGTCGCTCAACGTCGCGCAACGGCGTCCCGCAGCGCACCGTAATCACCAGCTCGGTCGGGTCATAGGCGACGATGCCGGCGTGGCCACGCGCATCGAGAAGCTCGCCGCGCGGCGCATTGCCGTAGAAATCCTTGCTGCCGCCGCCGCGGATGCGCAGCGCACGGCGTTCGGCCGCGGCGCCCTTTATTCTTTCCGACAGCTCGGCGGCGGCTTCGGCGCTCAAGTACTCAGAACCTTGGCAGATCGGGATGCTTCAGCTTGCCGCCGCGCACGTGCATGCGCCCGAATTCGGCGCAGCGCGACAGCGTCGGCACGGCTTTGCCCGGATTGAGCAGGCCTTTGCTGTCATAGGCCCGCTTGATGGCATGGAAGGTCTCCAGTTCCGCGGAACTGAACTGCACGCACATCTGGTCGATTTTCTCCACGCCGACGCCGTGCTCGCCGGTAATGGTGCCGCCCACTTCGATGCATTTCTCGAGCACTTCCGCGGCGAACGCCTCGGTCCGCTGCAGCTGCTCGGGATCGTTGGCATCGAACAGGATCAGCGGATGCAGGTTGCCGTCGCCGGCGTGGAACACGTTCGGGCAGCGCAGGCCGTACTTGCGCTCCATCGCGCCGATGAAATTCAGCACCTCTCCCAGGCTGCGCTTGGGGATCGTGCCGTCCATGCAATAGTAGTCGGGCGAGATGCGGCCGACCGCAGGAAACGCGGCCTTGCGACCCGACCAGAAGCGCAGCCGCTCGTCCTCGCTGCGGGACACCGCAAGGCGCGTTGCGCCCGCGCCTTCGAGCACCTGCCTGATGCGCGCGATTTCGTCTTCGACCTCGGCTGCGCTGCCGTCGGATTCACACAGCAGGATCGCCGCCGCCTCGACGTCGTAGCCCGCCTGCACGAACTGTTCCACGGCCAGCGTCGCCGGCTGGTCCATCATTTCCAGGCCGGCCGGCACGATTCCGGCGGCAATCACCGCCGCCACGGCGTTGCCCGCCTTTTCCACGTCGTCGAATGAAGCCATCACCACCCGCGCAGTCTCGGGCTTGGGCAGCAGCTTGACCGTGACCTCGGTGGTCACGGCAAGCAGGCCTTCGGAGCCGACCGCCAGCGCGAGCAGATCGTAGCCCGGCGCATCGAGCGCCTCGGTGCCGAAGTCGACGGCCTCGCCCTCGATGGTATAGCCGCGGACCCGCAGCACGTTATGCACGGTCAGCCCGTACTTCAGGCAGTGCACGCCGCCAGAGTTCTCGGCCACGTTGCCGCCGATGGAGCAGGCAATCTGGCTGGAAGGATCCGGGGCGTAATACAGGCCGAACGGCGCGACCACGTCGGAGATCGCCGCATTGCGCACGCCGGGCTGCAGTACGGCAATGCGCGCGACCGGGTCGATGCGCACCACGCGCATGAATTTCGCCAGCGAGAGCAGCACCCCGTCCCCCGGCGGAAGCGCACCGCCCGACAGGCCGGTTCCCGCACCCCGCGGCACTACCGGCACGTCGAGCGCGTGGCAAACCTTGAGAATGCGCTGTACCTGCTCCTCGGTCTCGGGCAGGGCGACCACCATCGGCACGCGCCGGTAGGCGGTCAGCCCGTCGCATTCATAGGGGCGCGTGTCCTCCTCCTGCCACAGCACCGCGCGCTCGGGCAGGAATTCTCTGAGTTTTTCAGAGATTCTTTTCTGCAGTAAACGGTCTATTTGAGGTAAGGCGCCGACCATTGCAGTCCTTGCACCGTGTCGCCCTTCGGGATGTACTCGGCGCCGATCCAGCCCCGGTAGCCGAGCCGGTCGATGTGCGGCAGCAGCCATTGGAAGTTGATCTCGCCCGAACCCGGTTCGTTGCGGTCGGGAACATCGGCGATCTGAATGTGCCCGATGCGGGGCAGCAGCCGCTCGATGGTCTTGGCGAGGTCGCCCTCGACAATCTGCATGTGAAACACGTCGTACTGCAGCAGCAGGTTGTCGGCGCCCGCCGCGTCGATCACCTCGATGCCCTGGGCCGAGGAATTGAGGAAGAACCCTGGGATGGTGCGCGGGTTGCAGGGCTCGGTGAGCAGCGTCAGGCCGGCCGCCTTGAGCTTGCCGGCGGCGTAACGCAGGTTTTCCACCAGCGTTTGCCGCGTCTGCTCGGGCGTAACGCCCGACGGCGCGATGCCCGCGAGCGCGTTGAGGCGCGGGCAGCCAACCGCTTTCGCGTACTCGATTGCGCGCTCCACGCTTTCGCGGAACTCGTTGACTCTCGCGCGCTGGCAGGCAATGCCGCGATCGCCCTTCGCGGCGTCGCCCGCCGGAAGATTGTGCAGAACCACCTCGACTCCGGCGTCGCGGGCGCGACCAGCGATCTCGCTCGCGGCGCCGAAGGGATACGGAAATTGGTATTCGACAAAGCGAAAGCCCGCCTTGGCGGCAGCGGCAAAGCGATCTGTGAACGGCAACTGCGGAAACAGCAGCGAAAGATTGGCAGCGAGTTTGGGCATTAGGCGCATGTTAGCTAAGATTGGGGCCGCCGGAGAATCACATCGCCCATCTTTCCTCGCTTGCCGCGCTGCGGCGTTTCCTCCCTTTCCTTTCCTGGTGGCCGCGCGTCAACCGCGCGACCCTGCGCGCCGACGCGACCGCCGGCCTGATCAGCGCGGTGGTGGTGGTGCCGCAGGGGGTGGCGTTCGCGACGCTGGCCGGCATGCCGCCCGAGTACGGTCTTTACTGCGCGATGGTGCCGGCGATGGTGGCGGCGCTGTTCGGCTCCTCCTGGCACGCGGTATCGGGTCCGACCAACGCCGTGTCGCTGTTCGTGTTCGCGACCGTTGCTCCGCTCGCCGTGCCGGGTTCCGAAAAGTACGTGAGCCTGGTGCTGACGTTGTCGTTCCTCACCGGCGTGATCATGCTGGCGATGGGCGCGCTGCGGCTCGGCCGCCTGGTGAACTTCGTCTCGCATACCGTGGTGCTGGGATTCACCGCCGGGGCGGGAACGCTGATCATCACCAGCCAGTTGAAGAATTTTTTCGGCGTCGAGATCCCGCCGGGCAGCTCGTTCCTCGCCACCATGCAACTGTTCTTTGCCCAGATCGCCGACATCAAGCCGCTGGTGGTCGCGGTGGGCGCAGCGACCGTGGTGGCGGGAATGCTCTCCAGGACCTACGTAAAGAAGGTGCCGTTCATGATCGTCGCCATCGCGGTCGGCGGTTTGATGGCGTTTGCGCTTAACAGCTGGCTCGGCGCCGAACGCAGCGGCATCCTCACGCTCGGGGCGCTGCCAGGGGCGCTGCCGGCCCTTTCAATGCCCGACCTCTCGGCCGACACGGTCAAGACGCTGATGGGCATCGCGCTCGGGGTCACCGTGCTGTCGCTGACCGAGGCAATGTCGATCGCGCGGGCGATCGCGCTGAAGTCGGGCCAGCGCATCGACGGCAACCAGGAGGTCATCGGCCAGGGACTGTCGAACGTCGCCGCGAGCTTCTTCTCCGGCTATCCCTCCTCTGCTTCGTTCAACCGATCCGGTCTGAACTACGAAGCCGGCGCCCGCACGCCGCTCGCCGCGGTGCTGTCGGTGCCCTCGCTGGTGGTGCTGATTTTCCTGCTCGCACCGCTCATCGACCACCTGCCGCTCGCCTCGATGGCGGCGCTGCTGTTCATGGTGGCCTGGGGGCTGTTCGATGTGAAGGCGATCCGCGCCGTGCTGCGCGCGAGCCGCACCGAATCCGGGGTGATGCTGCTCACCTACGCCTCGACGCTGTTCATGAATCTGGAAATGGCGATCCTGGTCGGCGTCACGCTGTCGCTGCTGGTCTACCTCAATCGCACTTCGCGGCCGCAAATCCGCGCCGTCGCGCCGGACCCGCGCCACTCGGAGCGGCGCTTCGGCCCGGTGGCGCGCGGCCTCACCGAGTGCCCGCAGCTCAAGATCGTCGCCGTCGAAGGCTCGCTCTACTTCGGCGCGGTGGACCATTTCGAGACCCACCTAGCGACGCTGCGCGAGGTGGCGCGCGAGCAAAAGAACCTGCTGATCGTCGCGCGCAACATCAATTTCATCGATCTCGCCGGCGCCGAGGCGCTGGCGCGCGAAGCGCGCGCGCGGCGCTACTACGGCGGCCAGCTCTACCTGCAGGGCCTGCGCCAGCCCGCCGAAGACGTACTGCGCAACGGCGGCTTCATGGCCGAACTGGGCGACCAGCGGGTGTTCCGCGACAAGCCTGAATCAATCGAGCGCATTTTCGCGCGCCTCGATCCCGGCATCTGCAGCCGCTGCACGGCACGCATTTTCCGCGAGTGCGCGTCGCGGCCGCTGGTGCAAAGCAGCTAGCGCCCGCCTAGGCCGCGCGCCGCACGCGCTTGCGCGCTGGCTTGGAGCGGGCCTTGAAGGTCGAGGCCGGCGGCCGGATCACGCGACTTTCCTTCGGCAGGACCGCATCGGCAGGCAGGTGCAAGCGCCAGAAGCCGCGTTCGCGGCCGTTGCGCCAGAAACCTTCGAGAATCATGCTGTCGGCGAACCGATGCAGGCTCGCATCCATGCCTGCCTGCTGGGTGCCCAGAACGTAGTGACCCTGGCCGCGGCGCTCGCCGTGCCAGAGAATTTGTTCGCCGTTCTCGTCGGCCGCAACGAGCGTCATGCCGCGCGAGTCCATCGTGACCTGCGCCGGGATGTCGCTGCGCGCATCGCGCGCATCGAAGTAGGCGATTTCAAGCGTCGCGTCGATCATGTCGCTCATGCGGGTCTCCTTCTCTGTGGCTGCTTGACTGAATGGCCACGGCGACCGCCTCGCGGCGCGCGACCAGTGCTTGCGGATGCCCGTCGGATTACCCTGGGCACGGACTAACTACATGAATTATATCACTTTGATGGAGTTCTGGAAAGTCGCGGAGCGAACCGCGCTGTAAGGCCGCGGTTTCAGTTATTCTCTTCTAGACGTAATTCCACAGGAGGGGAACTCATGAAAGTCATGCAATTGGCATTGGCCGCGGCATTTGCCGCGGGATCGCTCACCGCCTTCGCGCAGGCGCCGGGGCAAAAGGGCACGCTCGAAAACGTGCGCGCAAAAGGATTCGTTCAGTGCGGCGTGAACACCGGGCTGGCGGGATTCTCCGGACCCGATTCGCAAGGTGTCTGGAAGGGGCTGGACGTTGACATGTGCCGCGCCGTTGCCGCCGCCGTGTTCGGCGATGCGACCAAGGTGCGCTATACGCCGACCACCGCGCAGCAGCGCTTCACCGCGCTGCAATCGGGCGAGATCGACCTGCTGGCGCGCAACACCACCTGGACCGTAGTGCGCGACACCAGCCTGGGCTTCAATTTTGCCGGCGTGAACTTCTACGACGGCCAGGGCTTCATGGTGCCGAAAAAGCTCAACGTGAAAAGCGCCAAGCAATTGAACGGCGCCACAGTCTGCGTGCAACCGGGAACGACGACGGAACTCAACCTGTCGGACTATTTCCGCGCCAACGGCATGACCATGAAACCGGTGGTGATCGAGAAACTCGAAGAGGTGACCGCGGCCTATTTCGCCGGCCGCTGCGACGTGTACACCACCGACGTTTCGGGGCTGGTCTCGACGCGCGGTTCGCGGGCGCCCAATCCGGCGGATCACGTGATCCTGCCGGAAGTCATTTCCAAGGAACCGCTCGGTCCGGTGGTGCGCCATGGCGACGATCGCTGGTTCGACATCGTCAAGTGGTCGCTCAACGCGATGATCGAAGCCGAAGAAATGGGGCTGACCCAGGCAAACATCGACCAGACCGCCGCCTCGAGCAAGGATCCGGCGGTGGCGCGCTTCGTTGGCTCGACCGGCGACATCGGCAAGGGACTTGGGCTCGATGCCAAGTGGGCCTACAACATCATCAAGCAAGTCGGCAACTACGGCGAGAGCTTCGAGCGCAATCTGAAGCCGCTCGGCTTTGACCGCGGCATCAACGCTTTGTGGACCAAGGGCGGGATCATGTACGCCCCGCCGATCCGCTAGGCACGCGCGAGGGATAACCGGGGGCTGCGGCCCCCGGTTTCACGTTGATGGGTTTCCTGCGCTCAGGGCGTTCGCGGGCCCTGTTCTTCCAGATCGTCGCGCTCGCCGCCGTACTCGGCGGGCTCGCCTTCATCGTGCACAACACGATGCTCAATCTGGAAAAGAGCAACATCGCGAGCGGCTTCGATTTCCTCGATCGCGAGGCCGGCTTCGAAATCGGCGAGTCCCCTTTCATTGCGTACAGCGCGGCAGACAGCTACGCGCGCGCGCTGCTGGTCGGGCTGCTGAACACGATCCGCGTCGCCGTGATCGGCATCGTGCTGGCAACGGCCCTCGGCACGCTGGTCGGGCTGGCACGGCTCTCGACCAATTGGCTGCTGGCGCGCATCGCGGCCGGGTACGTCGAAGTAATTCGCAACGTGCCGCTGCTGGTGCAGCTTTTCTTCTGGTACGTGGTGATCTCTGACAATCTGCCGGGACCGCGCGAAGCGCTCAATCCGCTGCCCGGCATGTTCCTTTCCAATCGCGGCATCGCGATGCCGTCGATCGTGTCCGACCCGGTCCACAGCTGGATGCTGGTGGCGTTCATCGCCGCGGTCGTGATCGCCGCGTTGGTCGCCCGCTGGGCGCGGGCGCGCCAGGCGCGCACCGGACAGCCGTTCGCTTCGTTCTGGGCGGGCTGCGGCATCGTGCTCGGCCTGCCGCTGGTCGTGTTCCTCGCCGCCGGTGCGCCGGTGAAGCTCACCGTGCCGGAGCTATCCGGCTTCAATTTTACGGGCGGCGTGGTGCTCACGCCCGAGTACGCCGCCCTGCTGGCCGGGCTGGTCACCTATACCGCCGCGTTCATCGGCGAGATCGTGCGTGCCGGAATCCTCGCGGTGCACAGCGGCCAGGTCGAGGCAGCCAACGCGCTTGGATTGTCGCGCCGGCTGACGCTGCGTTTGGTGGTGATGCCGCAGGCGCTGCGCGTAATCATCCCGCCGCTCACCAGCCAGTTCCTCAATCTCACCAAGAACAGTTCGCTCGCGGTCGCGATCGGCTATCCGGACCTGGTCTCGATCGCCAACACCTCGATCAACCAGAACGGCCAGGCAATCGAGGGCATCGCCATCATCATGGCGGTGTACCTGACCGTGAGCCTGTCGATTTCGGCCTTCATGAACTGGTACAACAAGCGCATTGCGCTGGTCGAGCGCTGAGATGGGCTGGCTGCGCGCAAACCTTTTCTCCAGCTGGCCTAACGCCGTCGCCACGCTGCTGATCGTCTGGCTCGCCTGGAAGCTGGTGCCGCCGTTCGTTGACTGGGCCTTCGTGCACGCCATCTGGGTGGCGCCCGATGCACAGACCTGCCGGGAGGCCAAGGGTGTCGGCGCCTGCTGGGCGCTGATTTCCGAAAAGCACCGCTTCATGCTGTTCGGCACCTATCCGTTCGAGCGCCAGTGGCGTCCGGTGCTGGCGATCCTGATTTTCGTGATGCTGTATGCAATGAGCGCGATGCGCGCCTGCTGGCGGCCCTGGTTGGTACTGGCCTGGGCTGGCGGGCTCGCCGCCATCGGCGTCCTGATGTGGGGCGGCGTGTTCGGCCTGCAGTACGTCGAAAACGAACGCTGGGGTGGCCTGGTGCTGACCCTGCTGCTCGCCACCTTCGGCATCGCGTTCGCGTTTCCGTTTTCCATCGTGCTTGCACTCGGGCGACGCTCGGAGTTGCCGGTGCTGCGCTACCTGTGCGTGGTCTACATCGAGCTGATCCGCGGCGTGCCGCTGATCTCGCTGCTGTTCATGGCCTCGGTCATGCTGCCGCTGTTTCTGCCCGAAGGGATGTCGATCGACAAGCTGTTGCGCGCGCAGATCGCAATCATCCTTTTTGCCGCGGCCTACCTCGCCGAGGTGGTGCGCGGCGGCCTGCAGGCCGTGCCGCGCGGCCAGTTCGAGGCGGCGCAGGCGCTGGGGCTTTCCTACTGGCGCATGACCCTGCTGGTGGTGCTGCCGCAGGCGCTGCGCATCTCGATCCCGCCGCTGGTCAATACCTTCATCGGTTTTTTCAAAGACACGTCGCTGGTTCTGATCATCGGCCTGTTCGACCTGCTGACGACGGTGAAGATCTCGCTCGGCGAGCCGAAGTGGGTCGGCTTCGGCATCGAGGCCTACATCGTCGTCTCAGCGGTGTACTTCATGTTCTGTTTCGCCATGTCGCGCTACAGCCAGAACCTCGAACTGGAGTTGTCGGGCGGCGCGGTCAAGGGAGAGGCGCGATGATCGAACTTGCGGGCGTCAACAAGTGGTTCGGCGAATTCCAGGCGCTGAAGGACATCGACCTGAGCGTGGCGCGCGGCGAGAAGATCGTCGTCTGCGGCCCTTCGGGTTCGGGAAAATCGACCATGATCCGCCTCATCAACCGGCTCGAAGTGCACCAGACCGGGCGCATCGTGGTGGATGGCATCGAGCTGACCGACGACGTGAAGGCGATCGAGAAGATCCGCGCCGAGGTCGGCATGGTGTTCCAGAGCTTCAACCTGTTCCCGCACCTGACGGTGCTGGAAAACCTGATGCTGGCGCCGGTCTGGGTGCGGCGCGCGCCGAAGAAGGAGGCCGAGGCGCTGGCGATGGAGCTGCTTGAGCGCGTGCGAATTCCCGAGCAGGCGGCCAAATACCCGGGACAGCTCTCCGGCGGCCAGCAGCAGCGCGTGGCGATCGCACGCTCCCTCGCCATGCGTCCCAAGGTGATGCTGTTCGACGAACCGACTTCGGCGCTCGACCCGGAGATGATCAAAGAAGTGCTCGACGTGATGATCGAACTGGCGCAGGAAGGCATGACCATGATCTGCGTCACCCACGAAATGGGCTTCGCGCGCACGGTCGCCGACCGCGTCGTATTCATGGACGAAGGGGAAATCGTCGAATCCGCGACACCGGCCGATTTCTTCGCAGCACCGAAGACCGATCGCGCAAAACTCTTCCTCAGCCAGATCCTCGGCCACTAGCCGGGCGGCGCCCGGTCTCGGCGGGCTCAGAACGGGAAGAAGCGCGGGATCACCACCACGTAGCCGACCCACATCAGCAGCGCAAGCGGCGCGCCGACGCGCACGAAATCAAGGAAGCGGTAGCCGCCCGCGTGCATCACCAGCAGGTTGGTTTGATAGGCCATCGGGGTGGCGAAGCTGAGATTGACGCCGGCGATGATGGCGATCACGAACGGCTCTGGCGCCAGGCCGAGCTTGTGGGCGATGCCGATCGCAATCGGCGTGCCGATGATGCCGGCGGCGTTGTTGGAGATGATGTTGGTGAGCAGCGCCATCAGCAGCATCAGCCCGCCCAGGATTGCCGTCGGCGACAGGCCGGTGGTCACCGCGACGAACAGTTCGGCGACGTAGCCGGTGGCGCCCGTTGCGGTCAGCGCGGTGCCGAGCGCAAGGCTGGTCACGACGATCATGATCACCTGCGCGCTCAGGCCGCTGCCGGCTTCCTTCCAGTTCAGGCACCCGCTTCCCAGCATCGCCGCGACGCCGACCAGCGCCGCCACGCTGATCGGCGCCAGCCCGGCCGCCGCCGCCGCGACCACCACCGCCATGATGCCAAGGGCGAGCGGCGCCTTCTCCTTGTCGGGCAGATCCACGGTCGAATCGAGGACCAGGAAGGCCTGGTTCGACTTGAGGCGCCGGATGTCGGCGGCGCTGCCCTGTACCAGCAGCACGTCGCCCACGGCGAGCACCACCTCGCCGAGCTCGCCGCGCCTGATCTCCTGGTGCAGCTGGCCGCGGTGGATGGCGAGGACGTACAGGCCATGGTCGTCGGCGAAGCGCTCGCGCTTTATGGTCGAACCATAGAGCGGCGAGTCCTTGGTCACCACCACCTCGACCAGGCGCTGCTTGGCGTCTTCGTCGCTTTCCGGTTTCTCCTCTTGCGCCTCGTCGCCGCTTTCGGCCTCCTCCTCATCCTCCTCCTGGTCGTGCAGCGGCGTGCCGAACAAACTTTCGAACTCCTTCAGGCGTTCGGGCGTGTCGCGCAGGTGCAGCCGGTCGCCGGGCGCGAACGCCAGCGTCGGCAGACGGGCCAGCAGCACACCCTTGCCGCGCTGGACATCGAGCAGGCGCAGCTCGCCGCCCGCCAGCGCGCGCACCTCCTGCAGGGTCTTGCCCGCGATCTTGCTGTCCTCCTCGACGAACAGGACTGCGCTGAACAGGCGCGCCGACTTGTCGCTGATCAGCGCATCTCGGGCGGGCAGCAGCCGCGGCGCCACCAGCCACAGAAACGCGATACCGCCCACACCGACCAGCGCGAAGGGCAGGACGAAATCGAACATGCCGAACTCCCGCAAGCCCATGTCGCGCGCCACCGAGACCGCCAGCAGGTTGGTCGAGGTGCCGATGGTGGTAGCGCTGCCGCCGATCACGGTGGCAAGGCCGAACGGCATCAACACGCCGGAGGGCGAGGTGTTCGTGCTCAGCGTCACGCCGACCAGTATCGGCAGGATCATCACCACGATCGGGGTGTTGTTGACCACCGCACTGAGTGCCGCCGCCACCAGCATCGTGATCAGCAGCGATACGCCCGGCGCGGCCCGCCACAGGCGCGCCAGCACGCGGCCGATCGGCTGCAGCGCGCCGGTCGTCTCCAGCCCCTTGCCGAGCACCATCAGCGCGCAGACCGCGACCAGCGCCTCGTGCCCGAAGCCGGCGAACAGGTGGCGCGGCTGCAGCGGTTCGCCGCCGTTCTGGTAGGGAAACACCTGGAAGCCTGCAACCAGGATGATGAAGATCATCAGGCTCGAGGTTTCGAGCGGCACGCGCTCCTGCGAGAACAGCACCAGCGCGATCACCGTGAGCAGCATGATCGCGATGGCGTGCGGATCGGGCAGGGAAGGAAAAATCATCTCAGATTCGCAAAGGCGAAATCGGCGGCGACGCGCGACTCGGGCATCCTGCCATGCTAATCTAGAAAATGCCACGGCTCGCCGCAGCGACCTTCCGGCGTCGTTTCGCAAGACATTTTCCTGGAGAACCGCTTGTCCGATATTTTCTTTCTGCCGGCCTGGCCGCCGGACCTGGGCACATTGCCCTGGTTTGCGGTGCTGCTGCTGTCCGGCGCCGCCGCCGGCGAGGCGGTGCAGCGCGTTCTACGCCTGCCGCGCCTGCTGGGCTGGATCGCGGTCGGCATCGCGCTCGGACCGCACGCGAGCGGAGCGCTCAGCGCAAGCGAACTGGCGAACATGAACGGCGTACTCGATGTGGCGATCGGCACGGTGCTGTTCGAGCTGGGTCAGCGCGTCGACCTGTCCTGGCTGCGGCGCAACCCCTGGTTGCTTGGCACCAGCATCCTCGAAAGCGGCCTGTCGTTCGGCGCAATGTATTTCGTTCTGGTCGCGCTCGGCGCGCCGGCCCTGATCGCAATGGTGGCAGCGGCGATCGGCATCGCCACTGCTCCGGCGGTGGTACTCACGGTGACCCGCGACCTGCGCGCGCAGGGGCAGGTCAGCGAGCGCGTGCTGCTGCTCACCGCGCTCAACAGCACCTACGCCTTCATCACGATCAGCATGCTGTTCGCCTGGCTGGCGCAGGAATACACGGGCGGCTGGCAGGCGGTCGCCGGCCACCCGCTGTATCTGATCTTCGGTTCGGTTGCGCTGGCGGCGGCACTCGCGGCGGTGACGCTGCCGCTGCTGCGCGCGCTCGGCCGGCGCGCGGAGGCGCAGTTCATCTGCATCGTCGCGCTGGTCATTGTCGCGGTCTGGTTGGCGAACGCGCTCAAGCTTTCGAACACGCTCACCTTGCTCGGCTACGGCACGCTGCTGCGCGTGTTCGACCGGCGGCGCCGCCTGCTGCCGCTGGATTTCGGTCGCGTCGGCCGCATTTTCCTGATCCTGTTGTTTGGCATTACCGCCGCCAGCCTGGACCTGAGCCTGCTGCCCGCAGGCGCGCTCGCGGCCGTGGCATACATTGCTGCGCGCTTTTTCGGCAAGGCGCTCGGCATGTCCGTGCTGGCCGGGCCGTCCGGCCTGTCGCAGCGCAGGGCCGCGCTTGTTTCGCTCAGCCTGACGCCGATGTCCGGAATGGCGGTGATCATGGTTCACCAGACTGCCGCGCATCACCCGGCTTTCGGCCCGGCGCTCGCCACTATCGTCATTTCGGCGACGGTGATGCTGGAGCTGGTCGGCCCGCTGTTTGCGCATTTCGCGATCCTGCGCTCGGGCGAAGGTCTCGACGGCGGCAGGACCTGACATGGCGCCGCTCGAATTCACGCGCTCGGCCGCGCTCTCGCTCGGAGTGGAACTCGAACTGCAGCTGGTCAACCTGCGCGATTGCGACCTGACCCGCGGCGCCTCGGACCTGCTGGCGCAGGTCGCCAAGGCCAAGCATCCGGGCGAAATGAAGCCGGAAATCACCGAGAGCATGATCGAGATCAGCACCTCGATCCATTCTCACCACGACCCGCTGCGCAGCGAGCTGCGCGCGATTCGCGAGGCGCTGCTGGTCGCCTCGGACCGCCTGAACATCGGCGTTGCGGGCGGCGGCGCGCATCCGTTTCAGCGCTGGAACGAGCGCCAGATCGTCGATCAGCCGCGCTTTCGCCACGTCTCGCAGCTCTACGGCTACCTGGCCAAGCAGTTCACCGTGTTCGGCCAGCACATCCACGTCGGCTGCGCGGACGGCGACGATGCGCTGTACCTGCTGCACTCGCTGGCGCGCTACATCCCCCATTTCATCGCGCTCTCCGGCGCCTCGCCCTACTACCAGAGAATCGACACCGCCTACGATTCGTCGCGCCTCAACGCCGTGTTCGCCTTTCCCCTGTCGGGGCGGGCCCCGTTCGTCGCCACCTGGCGCGAGTTCAACGATTATTTCGAGCGCATGCGCCGCGCCGGCATCGTCGAAAGCATGAAGGATTTTTACTGGGACGTGCGTCCGAAACCGGAATTCGGCACCATCGAAATCCGCGTCTGCGATACGCCGCTGTCGGTCGATACCGCGGCGGCGCTCGCGGTTTACGCGCAGGCGCTGTGCCGCTGGCTGCTGGTCGAACGGCCGCATCAGCTCACCGAGGACGTCTATCTCACTTACAATTACAATCGCTTCCAGGCGTGCCGCTTCGGGCTGGAGGGCGAGTTGGTCGATCCGCTCAACGAGCAGCGCAACCCGATCCATGCCGACGTGCAAGCGACTTTGCAGGTACTCGCAGTGCACGCGCACGAGCTGCAGGCAGAGGAAGGGCTCGCGCACATCGAGCGGATCACGCAGCGAGGTAACGACGCGAAATGGATGCGCCAGTCTTACATGGAGAGCGGTTCCCTGCCGGACCTGGTATGGCGGCAGGTGGAACGGTTTCGCGACCGGGAGTAAGGCCGCTACGCGTCGGGCTGTCGGCCCGGCTGCTGCACAACTCGCCGCACGTCATGGGTTTCCGCGGCAAGACCCTGCAATACCTCGAGCAGTCGGCGGCGCATTTGCTGATGCGCCATGGGGCGCTCGTCTTCATGGTGCCGACGATCGAAACGGGGGCCAACATCGAGCGTGCGTCGATCCGCATGTCCGACTACGTTCGCGAACTCGACGGGCTGGTGCTGCAAGGCGGCGCCGACGTCAGTCCGGCGAGCTACGGCGAGCAACCGATTCGCCCGGAATGGTCCGGTGACCGCGTGCGCGATCTCTACGAAATCGACATGCTCTGGGAATTCGTGATCCAGCAAAAACCGGTGCTCGGCATCTGCCGCGGCGCGCAACTGATCAACGTCGCTTTCGGCGGTTCGCTCTACCAGGACATCCAGACCCAGATCGAAGGCGCCATTGCGCACCTCGACACCAACGTCTACGACGGCCACCGGCATGAAATTGAGATCCTCCCCGACTCCGGCCTCGCCCGCCTGCCCGGCATGGCAAGGCGCGCCACGGTCAACTCGATCCACCACCAGGCGGTGAAAAGCCTCGGGCGCAACCTCTCGGTCGAAGCTCGCTCCTGCGCCGACCAGGTGATCGAGGCGATCCGCTGGAACGGCGCCGGCTATGTGGTCGGGCTGCAGTGGCATCCCGAGTTCCATCCGGGCGGCGCCGACGGACTGCTCGACTGCTCGGCGGTGATCCTGGAGTTCCTCGAGCACGCGCGTGAACGGAGCCGGTCGCAAGCGGCCGTGTGATAGACTTTTTGGATCACAAGAAGAGTCGAACAGGAGGGTCTTTTCATGGGCGCAATTCTCCAGTCTCTCGGCCGCACCGTATTCGCCGGGGTCGTGTTGCTGGTCATCATGCTCGGGGTCGCCGGAACCTTCGGCAAGATGGGAGATCACGCTTGGGCGACGTTTTTCATGCGCTGGCTGCACGTGCTCTCGGGCGTGATGTGGATCGGCCTGCTGTGGTATTTCAATTTCGTGCAGACGCCCTCGATGCCGAAGATCCCGGACGAGCAGAAGCCGGCGATCGGCAAGGTGATCGCGCCCGAGGCGCTGTTCTGGTTCCGCTGGGCGGCGCTCGCCACCATCGTCACCGGCCTGCTGGTGGCGACGATGAGCGGCTACATCAAGGTGCTGTTCACCTTCCAGGCGCCGTACCAGGCGATCGCCATCGGCATGTGGCTCGGCATCATCATGGCGTTCAACGTCTGGTTCATCATCTGGCCCAACCAGAAGAAGGCGCTGGGCATGGTGCAAGTCGAGGCAGCCGAAAAGGCCGCCGCAGCGCGCACCGCGATGCTGACGTCCCGCCTCAACACCATGCTGTCGATCCCAATGCTCTACTGCATGGTGGCGCAGCAGAACGGCGGGCTCTGAGCCTCTAGCGGGGCGAAAGTTTTTCCAGGCCGCGCAGCTTGCTGCCGGCCTTGATGCCGCGCTCGGCAAACCAGCCGAGGTTCATTTCCAGGGCGTAGCGCGCCGGGCGCGCCGCGCAATGCGACTGCTCGCTGTGCGGTTTCATGTCGGCGATGTTGATGATCGCCCCTGCACTGTCGATAAACGCGACCGAGAGCGGGATCAAGGTGTTCTTCATCCACATGCAGTGGGTGGCGTTTTCCTCGAACACGAACACCATGCCTGCGTTCTGCGGCATCGAACTGCGGTGCATCAGGCCCTGCATGCGCGCCGCCGCATGGTCGGCGACTTCGGCGCGGATCAGGTGCATGCCCGCCGCCAGCTGCACGGCCGGGAGTTCCGCGCGCGCTATGGCAAGTTGCAGTACTGCAAGCAGGAGGAAAAGAGGTTTCACGAAGCCAGAAAAGGAAAAGGCAGGGCGGAGCCCTGCCTTCCCCAAATGCACGGACGAACGATTGCTACTTCTTGGCCGCGCAGGGATTCTTCTTGGCTGCACAAGGATTTTTCGCCGCGCAGGGATTCTTCTTGGCTGCGCAAGGATTTTTCGCCGCGCAGGGATTCTTCTTCTTGTCGTCTTTCTTGGCCGCCTTCTTATCCATCTTTTCGTCCTTCTTGTCGCCCTTGGCGCCGGCGTGCGACATGGCGACTGCGTTAACGCTAACAGCCGCGAACATGGCGGCAACGATCATCGAAAGCAACTTGGTCATCACGTTCTCCTAGATTTTTGGATGAGTAAACGGGGTGACGCAACGAGTTGCCGCCTCGCCCCGCAGCGAACAACGCGCGATGCGGTCGGCGGTTGACCAAGTACCCTGGCCTTCCCCGTATTGCCTCCCTCCCATGGGTTTCCCCATGCAACTCATTGTAAACAAAAGAAGATTTGGCATCAAACCATGGTAAGCTATTGTTTTTACACACTTGTCTTTCGTATCCTGTCGATGACTGCGCGCATCGGGCGCGGCGGCGCGCTCATCGTGGCCCTGCTTGCGGCGTCTGAGCTGGCCGTGGCGGCGCCCCATGTCCCCAAGCATGATTCAGTAGTCCTTGAAACCCTGCCGGGCAAACCAGGCGACCCGGCCGGGGTGGAGTTGCGTCGACTGCGCGCCGTGGCGGCGCGAAATCCCGCTGACGCGGCTCTGGCGGCAGCTCTTGCACGCCGGTATTTCGAGCGGGCAATGGCCCAAGGCGACCCGCGCTACCTCGGATACGCGCAGGCGGCGCTGCGCGCATGGCCGGATAACGCGGCAGCAAGCGCGGAAATCCTGCTGCTGCACGGAATGCTGCGACAAGCGCGCCACGATTTTGCCGGCGGCATCCGTGCCCTGGAACAGGCGCTGAAAGCCGATCCTGCGAATATCGAAGCGCACGCCTGGCTGGCGGCGATCCGTATGGTCCAGGCCGACTACCCCGCGGCGCGGCGCGAGTGCGAACTGCTGGCCGAGAACGCGACCGAGCTGCAGGCGACAGCCTGCACCGCTTACGTCGATGCGACCACCGGTCGCGCGCGCGCCGCCTACGCGCGGCTGAACGAGGCGCTGGCGCGGCGCGCCGGCGTCGAGCCGGGCTTTGCGGTATGGATTCAAACCCGCCTGGCAGAGATGGCCTGGCGATACGGCGACCCTGCCCTCGCCGAGCGCCACTTCCGCAGGGGCCTCGCGCTTGGCATCGACGATAACTTCCTGCTGGCCGCGTATGCCGACTTTCTGCTCGAGCGTGGCCGGCCAGCGGAGGTAATGACGCTGCTGCGCGACTGGGCGCGTTCCGACACGCTGCTGCTGCGGCTCGCGCTCGCTGCGCGGCGGCTCAAGCTCGCCGAAGGAGAAAAATATGTGCGCACCCTGGGGGAGCGGTTCGCCGACGCGGCGCTGCGCGGCGAGAAGCTGCACCTGCAGGAGGAATCGAGGTACCTGCTGGAGCTCGAGGGCGATGCGCGGGCCGCGCTGGCGGCGGCGCGCGATAACTACCGCACGCAACGCGAGCCGCGCGATGCGCTGACCCTTATTGAAGCGGCGCTCGCGGCGCGCGATCCGGCCGCTGCTGCGCCGGCGATCGAATGGCTTGAATCGAGCCGGTATGAAGGCGCGCGCTTGCGGGACGCCGCGTCGAACCTCAAGGCCCTGAAGCCTTGAAGTCGCGATTCCTCGTTCTGGCGGCGCTGTTGCTCGCCGCCTCTGCCGCTGCGCACAAGCCGAGCGACAGCTATCTGGCGGTGCAGGTGGAAGGCGCCGCGGTGCGCGGGCAGTGGGACATTGCGCTGCGCGACCTTGAATTCGCCATCGGTTTGGACGCCGACGGCAACGGCGAGATAACCTGGGGCGAGCTCAAGGCACGGCGCAAGGGGATCGAGGCCTACGCACTTTCCCGCTTCAAAATCCTTGCCGATGGAAAATTGTGCGCCCTCGCTCCCGCAGATTTTCTGGTCGACGAACACAGCGACGGCGCCTACGCCGTGTTGCGCTTCGACGCCGACTGCGGTGCGCGCCCGACCGCATCGATCGAGCTCGCTTACAGTCTGTTTTTTGACCTCGATCCCACGCACCGCGGACTGCTGCGCTTCGAGCGCGGCGGGGTCACGCAGACCGGGGTGCTGTCGCCCGAGCGTCCGAGGCTGACCTTCCGCCCGGGCGAAGCCTCGCCGCTGTCGCAGTTTCTCGATTATTTCCGCGAAGGCGTCTGGCATATCTGGATCGGTTTCGACCACATCCTGTTTCTGCTCTCGCTGCTCCTGCCGGCAGTGCTCCTGCTCAGCGCCGGTACCTGGGTCGCCGCGGCCGGGTTCCGCCCGGTGTTCTGGGAGGCCTTCAAGGTCGTAACCTCGTTCACGGTTGCCCATTCGATCACGCTGTCGCTCGCCGCGCTGTCGGTGATCTCGCTGCCCTCGCGCCTGGTGGAATCGACGATCGCCCTGTCGGTGGTGCTTGCGGCACTCAACAATTTGCGGCCGCTAGTTGCCGAGCGGCGCTGGGCGGTCGCGTTCGCCTTCGGCCTGATTCATGGCTTCGGCTTTGCCAGCGTGCTGACGGATTTCGGCTTGCCACAGGGCAGCCTGCTGCTGGCGCTGGTCGGATTCAACCTCGGCGTCGAGGCGGGCCAGCTCGCCATCGTTTGCGCGTTTCTGCCGTTCGCGTACGCGCTGCGCCGCACCTGGTTGTACCGCCGGCTGCTGGTCGTCGGCGGCTCTGCCGCGATCGCGCTGCTGGCCTCGATTTGGCTCGCCGAGCGGGTTTTCGATCTCAAACTCTTATAATTCCGCTTTCCCCGATTCCATTGCCAGGAGCATTCATGGCGTACAAGCACATCAAGGTCCCCTCGAGCGGCGAGAAAATCAAGGTCAACAAGGATTTTTCGCTGGCGGTGCCGCACAACCCCATCATTCCCTACATCGTGGGCGACGGCACCGGCATCGACATCACCCCGGTGATGCTCAAGGTCGTGGACGCCGCCGTGAACAGGGCCTACGGCGGCAAGAAGAAGATCGTGTGGATGGAAATGTACGCTGGCGAGAAATCGTGCAAGGTGTACGGCGAGAACGTCTGGCTGCCTGAAGAGACACTGGAAGCCGCGCGCGAATTCGTGGTGTCAATCAAGGGGCCGCTGACCACGCCCGTTGGCGGCGGCATCCGCTCGATCAATGTCGCGTTGCGACAGGAGCTGGACCTGTACGTCTGCCTGCGCCCGGTGCGCTGGTTCAAGGGCGTGCCGAGCCCGGTCAAGGAGCCCCACAAGGTGGACATGGTGATCTTCCGCGAGAACTCGGAGGATATTTACGCCGGCATCGAGTGGGCAGCAAACACGCCCGAAGCGAAGAAGATGATCGAATTCCTGATCAAGGAAATGAAGGTCAAGAAAATCCGCTTCCCCGAGAGCTCGGCGATCGGCATCAAGCCGGTCTCGATCGAGGGCAGCGAGCGCCTGATCCGCAAGGCGTTCCAGTACGCGATCGACAACAACCGCAAATCGGTGACCCTGGTGCACAAAGGCAACATCCAGAAGTTCACCGAGGGCGGCTTCCGCGATTGGGGTTACAATCTGGCGCAGAAGGAGTTCGGCGCCAAGCTGGTCGACGGCGGCCCGTGGTGCAGCTACAAGAATCCCAAAAGCGGCCAGGAGATCGTGGTCAAGGACGTGATCACCGACGCGATGCTGCAGCAGATCCTGCTGCGGCCCGCGGAATACGACGTGCTTGCCACGACCAATCTGAACGGCGACTACATCTCCGATGCGCTGGCCGCGGAGGTCGGCGGCATCGGCATCGCCCCCGGCGCCAACATGTCGGACTCGGTGGCGATGTTCGAGGCCACCCACGGCACCGCGCCCAAGTACGCGGGCAAGGATCAGGTCAATCCGGGCTCAGAGATTCTCTCGGCCGAAATGATGCTGCGGCACATGGGCTGGTTCGAGGCTGCCGACATCATCGTCAGCTCGATCGAAAAAGCGATCGGCGACAAGGTCGTGACCTACGATTTCGCGCGCCAGATGGAAGGGGCGAAGAAGGTTTCCTGCTCCGGCTTCGGCCAGGCGATGATCGAACGCATGTAGCCGGCACGCCGGACAACAAAAAAGCCGCCCGCAGGCGGCTTTTTTGCTGGTGCGCCGGGAATCAGGTCTTCTGGATGTTCGAGGCTTGTTTTCCCTTGGGGCCCTGCACGACGTCGAAGCTGACCTTCTGTCCCTCCTTGAGCGTCTTGAAACCCTGCATGTTGATCGCCGAGAAATGCGCGAACAGGTCCTCGCTGCCGTCGTCAGGCGTGATGAACCCGTAGCCTTTCGCGTCGTTGAACCACTTCACGGTGCCTATAGCCATCGAACCATCCCTCTTCTCGTGGTTGTTGATTCCGGGCTCCCACCCGGGCCATGCCTGAGCTTCGCGACCCCGCCCGCCTTCCGATGGCGACACAGACAGCCTGAATCCAAACATTCGGCGGCTTTTACGCGCCTTCCGCAGCCTCGTCAAGGGGCGGACCGCGGCGCCAAAGCGCGCGCGCAGCGTGCGCAGTTGCGCATTCCGCCCCGGACGGGGTTTGCGCTCCCCCAGCGCATTGATTAGGATAGAAGCGGTCGGCAACCACATGCATGCAACACAAGGACGACTCGGTACTCGAAGTAAAGAAGGCGAAGGTAAAACTTCCGCCGATGTACAAGGTGTTGCTGTTGAACGACGACTACACGCCGATGGAATTCGTCGTTCTGGTGCTGCAGAAGTTCTTCGGCATGACCAGGGAGCGGGCGACCCAGGTGATGCTCAAGGTGCATCGCGAAGGGATGGGCATCTGCGGCGTCTACCCGCGCGACGTCGCCTCCACCAAGGTTCAACAGGTCGCGGGCTATTCGCGCAAGCACCAGCACCCTCTGCAGTGCGTGATGGAGGAGACCTAGCATGATCGCCCAGGAACTCGAAGTCAGCCTGCACATGGCGTTCGTCGAGGCGCGGCAGAAGCGCCACGAATTCATCACGGTGGAGCACCTGCTGCTCGCCCTGCTGGACAACCCGACCGCCGCGGAAGTGCTGCGCTCCTGCGGCGCCAACCTGGACGAGTTGCGCAAGAACCTGATCCAGCACATCGCCGAGCAGACGCCGCGCATTTCGGCCGACCGCGAAGTCGATACCCAGCCCACGCTGGGATTCCAGCGCGTGATCCAGCGCGCCATCCTGCACGTGCAGTCCTCGGGCAAGAAGGAAGTGACCGGCGCCAACGTGCTGGTGGCGATCTTCGGCGAGAAGGATTCGCATGCGGTTTACTTCCTGCAGCAGCAGGGCATCACCCGCCTGGACGTGGTCAATTACATCTCGCACGGCATCACCAAGACCACGGCGCCGCACCAGGGCAAGGGCGAGCAGGAAACCGAACAGGAGAACCAGGCCGAGACGGCCAACAGCCCGCTCGACAACTATACGCAGAACCTGAATGCGCAGGCGCTGGCCGGCAAGATCGACCCGCTGATCGGCCGCGGCAGGGAATTGGAGCGCGTCATCCAGACGCTCTGCCGCCGGCGCAAGAACAACCCCCTGCTGGTGGGCGAGGCGGGGGTCGGCAAAACTGCCATTGCCGAGGGCCTGGCGCGGCGCATCGTCGAAGGCAGCGTGCCCGAACTGCTGGAGAAATCCACGGTGTACGCGCTCGACATGGGCGCGCTGCTGGCCGGCACCAAGTACCGCGGCGATTTCGAGCAGCGCCTGAAGGCGGTGCTGAAGCAGCTGGTGGACAATCCGCACGCGATCCTGTTCATCGACGAGATCCATACCGTGATCGGCGCGGGCGCTGCCTCGGGCGGCACGCTGGATGCGTCCAACCTGCTCAAGCCCGCGCTGTCGACCGGGCAGCTCAAATGCATCGGCGCCACCACCTACATCGAATACCGCGGCGTGTTCGAAAAAGACCACGCACTGTCGCGGCGCTTCCAGAAAATCGACGTGGTCGAACCTTCGATCGAGGAAACCGTCGAGATCCTGAAGGGCCTGAAAACGCGTTTCGAGGCCCACCACAGCGTCAAGTACACCGCCACGGCGCTCGCCACCGCCGCGGAACTCTCGGCCAAATACATCAACGACCGGCACCTGCCCGACAAGGCGATCGACGTGATCGACGAAGCCGGCGCCGCGCAACGCATCGCCCCCAAGGCGAAGCAGAGAAAGATCATCGGCAAGACCGAGATCGAGGACATCATCGCCAAGATCGCGCGCATCCCGCCGCGCAGCGTGTCGACCGACGACCGCAGCGCGCTCGCCAACCTGAGCCGCGACCTGAAGGCCGTGGTATTCGGCCAGGATCCGTCGATCGACGCGCTCAGCTCCGCCATCAAGATGGCGCGCTCGGGCCTGGGCAACCCGCAGAAGCCGATCGGCAACTTCCTGTTCAGCGGCCCGACCGGCGTCGGCAAGACCGAAGTCGCGCGCCAGCTCGCCTACTGCATGGGCATCGAGCTGATCCGCTTCGACATGTCGGAGTACATGGAGCGCCATGCGGTATCGCGCCTGATCGGCGCCCCGCCGGGCTACGTCGGCTTCGAGCAGGGCGGCCTGCTGACCGAGGCGATCACCAAGAAGCCCTACGCGGTCCTGCTGCTCGACGAGATCGAGAAAGCGCACCCGGACATTTTCAACATCCTGCTGCAAGTGATGGACCACGGCACGCTCACGGACAATAACGGCCGCAAGGCCGATTTCCGCAACATCGTGATCGTCATGACCACCAATGCGGGCGCGGAATCGCTGGCCAAGAACAGCATGGGATTCACGCAGGCGGTGCAGGCCGGCGACGAGATGGAAGCGATCAAGAAGATGTTCACGCCGGAGTTCCGCAACCGGCTCGACGCGGTGATTTCGTTCCGCGCGCTGGATCACGACGTCATCCTCCGCGTGGTGGACAAGTTCCTGATCGAACTCGAGGAACAGCTCGCCGAGAAGAAGGTCGAGGCGCACTTCACGCAGGCGCTCAAGGAGTACCTGGCGAAAAAGGGCTTCGATCCGCTGATGGGGGCGCGCCCGATGGCGCGGCTTATCCAGGACACGGTGCGGCGCGTGCTCGCCGACGAACTGCTGTTCGGCAAGCTTGCCCACGGCGGCAAAGTCACGATCGACCTCGACGACGCCGGCAAGGTAGTGCTTCGCTTCGAAGAAAAGGTCGCCGCCGCACCCCCGGCGGCTGCCGAACCGGTCGCCTGAACTAGTTACTTCAGGGAGGTTTCACATGAAGGCCTTGATCTTCGCCACCGCGGCAGTCGTCGCGGCCCCCGTTTCAGCTCAGAACCTCGAAGGACGCAATCTCGCTGCATCCTGTGCCATTTGCCATGGCACCGAAGGGCGCGCTCCCTCCAAGGACCTGGTCCCGCTCGCGGGTATGCCCGGCGACTACATCGTCAAACAGATGGCCGATTTCCGCGACGGTAAGCGTCCGGCGACGGTGATGCACCAGATCGCCAAGGGCTATACGCCCGAACAGATCAACGCTCTGGCGGCATGGTTCGCCGCGCAGAAACGCTAGGAACGCCATGAAACGATTTCAGCGACGTGATTTACTGAAGCTGGCCGGCGCCTCGGCGGCGCTCGCCTCGTTTTCCTCCCTGCCAGGCTGCGCCAGCACGCCATCGAAAGCGCGCGTGGTGGTGGTAGGCGGCGGCTTTGGCGGTGCGACGGTTGCGAAGTACATTCGCCTGTGGGATCCGTCGATCGACGTAGTGCTGATCGAACGCGAGAGCGCCTTCGTCTCCTGCCCGATTTCCAATCTGGTGTTGGCCGGCTATTCGAGCATGCAGGAGATCAGTCATGGCTACGAACACCTGCGCCGTTATGGCGTACAGGTGGTGCGAGACGAAGCGATCGCCGTGGATGCGGGCAGAAAAACCGTGCGCCTTGCCCGCGGCGGTGACATCGGCTACGAGCGCCTCGTAGTCTCGCCGGGCATCGATTTCAATTTCGGCGAGGTCGAGGGCTATGAAGCGGCGATGAATTCAGGCCGCGTGCTGCATGCCTGGAAAGCGGGCGCCCAGACGATTGCATTGCGCCAACAGCTCGAGCAGATGCGCGACGGCGGCGTCTACATCATATCCATCCCGCTCGTCCCATACCGCTGCCCGCCCGGACCCTATGAGCGCGCGAGCCTGGTGGCGGCATATTTCAAGCAGGCCAAGCCGCGCTCCAAGGTGCTGGTACTCGACGCCAACCCGGACGTCACCTCGAAGGGCGGTCTGTTCAAGGCTGCCTGGAAGGATCTTTATGCCGGCATCATCGAGTATCGTGGCAGCGAAAAAGCGATCGGCATTGATGCGGCCGCGATGACCGTCAAGCTGGAGGTGGAAGACGTCAAAGGTGATGTGCTGAACGTCGTGCCGCCGCACCGAGCTGGAGATATCGCAGTTAAGGCGGGCCTCGTGACCGCCAACAATCGCTGGTGCGACGTCGACTGGCGCAGCACCGAGTCGAAGGCGGTGCCCGGCATTCATGTGCTCGGCGACGCGACCCAGTCGGCGCCGGGCATGCCCAAATCCGGCAGCATGGCGAACAACCAGGCCAAGCTCGCGGCGTCTGCAATCGTGGAGCAGCTCAACGGCCGCAGCGTGGCCCCGCCGCCGATCATCAACACCTGCTACAGCTTCGTCTCGCCGAAGGAGGCGATTCGGGTCTCCTCGGTGCACACCTGGGACCCGAGCCAGGCAACGATGATCGCTATCAAGGGGTCGGGTGGCGTATCCCCCGCGCGCAGCGAAGCCGAGGGCACCTACGCCTGGAACTGGGCCCGCACCATCTGGGCCGACTCCCTCGCCTAGTTTTGACCGGTACTGCCGAAGCCGCCGGCGCCGCGGCTCGAGGTTTGAAATTCCTCGACCACGCTGAATTCGACCTGCTGCACCGGCACCACCACCAGCTGCGCGATACGGTCCATCGGCTGGATAGTGAATGCCTGCTGGCTGCGGTTCCACACCGACACCAGCAGCTGGCCCTGGTAATCGGAGTCGATCAGGCCGACCAGATTGCCGAGCACGATGCCGTGCTTGGCCCCCAGGCCGGAACGCGGCAGGATCAGGGCGGCGAAACCCGGGTCGCCGAGATGGATCGCGATGCCGGAGGGCACCAGTTGGCTGTGGCCGGGTTTCAGTTCGATCGCCGCGTCTAGGCAAGCGCGCAGATCGAGGCCGGCCGCGCCCGCGCTGGCGTAGCGGGGCAGCTTCTCCCGCAGCCTCGCATCGAGGATCCTTACCTCGAGCCGACGCAAGCTATCGCTTCTTGAGCATGCCGGCCACGTGCGCGAGCAGCTTGCGCGCCTGTTCCAGCTTGGGCCCGCGGCCGAGAGAGTGCCGGCCGCGCGCATCGAACAACGTAATCGCGTTGTCGTCTGCGCCAAGCGCCTGTTGCGCGAGATTGGCGGCAATCAGCGGCACGCCTTTCTTTGCGCGCTTGGCACGCGCGCGCGCCGCGAGCTGCTCGCTCTCGGCGGCAAAACCGACGCAGAACGGCGCGTTGCGCTGCGCCGCAACCCAGGCAAGGATGTCGGGGTTTTCCTCGAAGTCGAGCGCCGGAGCGCGACCGTTGATCTTCTTTATTTTCTTGTCGAACGGTTTTTTCACCCGCCAATCGGCAACCGCGGCAACCGCGATGAAGATATCGCTGCCCTTGACGGTGGATTTCACCGCGTCGAACATCTGACGCGCACTGCGCACGTTCACCCGCTCCACGCCGACCGGGGTCTCCAGCGCCACCGGACCGCTTACCAGGGTCACTTGCGCGCCCGCTTCGCGCGCAGCACGCGCCACGGCAAAGCCCATCTTGCCCGAACTCGAATTGGTGATCACCCGCACCGGGTCGATCGGCTCTTCGGTCGGCCCGGCGGTCACCAGTACGCGCTTGCCGGCAAGCGCCTTGGGCTGGAAGAACGCCTCGACTTCGAGCGCAATTTCTTCCGCCTCCATCATCCGCCCCATGCCTGTTTCGCCGCAGGCCTGGTCACCCGCCGCCGGTCCGGCAAAGACGACTCCATCCTCGCGCAGCTGGCGCAGGTTGCGCTGCGTCGCCGGGTGCTCCCACATTTCCACGTTCATTGCTGGCGCGACCATCAGGCCGCAACACCTTGCCAGCACAAGCGTCGACAACAGATCGTCGGCCAGACCGTTGGCCGCCTTGGCAAGAAAGTCCGCACTTGCCGGCGCGACCAGGATCAGGTCGCGGTCGCGCGACAGCTCGATGTGAGACATGTTGTCGGCGACCCTCGGGTCCCACAAGTCAGTCCAGACCGTCTGGCCGGTCAAGGCCTGCATGGTCACGGGGGTAATAAAGTGCAGCGCGGCCTCGGTCATGACCACCCGCACGTCGCAGCCCGCCTTGCCCAGGGCGCGCGCCAATACGGCCGCCTTGTAGGCCGCGATGCCACCCGTCATGCCGAGCAAAATCCGCTTTCCCTTCAAGGTCATCGGTCCGGTCGTCCCGAGCGTTAAGGGAAAGGAATTGTAGAGGAAACGCAGCCTATGGCGATTTCGGACTGGCCGCTCCTGGAACGACCCCGGGAGCGATTACTGGCACAGGGCGCCGCCGTCCTGAGCGACGCTGAACTGCTGGCGGTGTTCCTGCGCACCGGAAGCCGGGGCAAAAGCGCTGTCGATCTGGCGCGCGAGCTGCTCACGCGGGCGAAAGGTCTGCGCGGCTTGCTGTCCTCTGAGCGCGCTATGCAGAGAATCAAGGGCCTGGGACCGGCGAAGGCGGCGCAGCTTGCGGCAGTCATGGAAGTCGCGCGCCGCTGCCTGCGGGAGGATCTCGATCGCGCCAGCGTGCTCACCTCCCCCGGCGCGGTGCGGGATTACCTGCGCTTGGCGATCGCAGAACGCGAGCACGAGGTGTTCGTCTGCCTGTGGCTGGATGCCCAGCACCGCGTGCTCGCCTGTGAAGAGCTGTTCCGCGGCACGCTGACACAGACTTCGGTCTACCCGCGCGAGATCGTCAAGGCTGGCCTGAAGGCGAACGCGGCAGCGGTGATCTTTGCCCACAACCATCCCTCCGGTGTCGCGCAACCCAGCCAGGCTGACGAGCTGCTCACGCGCAATCTAAAAGACGCCCTTGCGCTGGTGGAAGTAAAGGTGCTCGACCACTTCATCGTGGCCGGCCACCAGACCATTTCCTTCGCCGAGCGGGGATTGCTATAATCCGCCCCTTTTCACGGAATCCGCCATGTCTCGCGTCTGTCAGGTCACCGGCAAGAAGCCGCTGAAAGGTCATCTGGTCTCCCACGCCAACAACAAGACCATCCGCACCTTTCTGCCCAACCTGCATTACCGCCGCTTCTGGCTGGAAAGCCAGAGCCGCTGGGTGCGTCTGCGCGTATCGACCTCCGGGTTGCGCCGCATCGACAAGCTCGGCCTGGAAGCCGTGCTGGCCGAAATCAAGGCTCGCAAGAAGGCCTCTTGAGGAGACACCCATGCGCGAAAAAATCAAACTCGAATCCTCGGCCGGGACCGGCCACTTCTACACCACTACCAAGAACAAGCGTACCAAGCCGGACAAGATAGAGATGATGAAATACGATCCCAAGGCGCGCAAGCACGTGATCTACAAGGAGATCAAGCTGAAATAGCGGTCTGGCGATCGACCACAAAAAAGCCCGCTGCGCGCGGGCTTTTTAATGTGCGCGAAGCGCTCAGGCGTATCGGCGCAAGCGCAGGCTGAATTCGGCCAGCGGCGCAACGCCACTGGTTTCGGCCTTGTGGCACCAGTCCTGGAGCTGCTTCAGCAATTGCGCGCGCGAATGGCTGGAGCGCGCCCACAGTTCCGCCAGCTCGTGTCGCATCGCAATCGCCGTCACCAGCGCCCGGGAGTTCTTCACTGCCTCGGCGAGACGGACGCGCTCGGCTTCGGTGAGTCTTTGCAGGCGCGCGAAATAGCGCTTGGCGGGCTTCAGCGCCTCTGCTTCCTGCGACCAATGGCCCAGCCGCTCGAGCTCCTGCCGGTAGGTGCGCTTGAGCGAAGTGGCATAGCGCGCCAGCACGTCGTAGCGATTGGCAATGACCGCCTCCAGGATCTGCTCGTCGCAGACCGGCTTGGGGTCGGAAAAGCGCGGCGTCGGCGCCACCTTTTTTACCGTGGCGAGCCCGAGCGATTCCAGGATGCGGATGTAACTCCAGCCGAGGTCGAACTCGTACCACTTGAGCGAAAACTTGGCCGAGGCCGGGTAGGCATGGTGGTTGTTGTGCAGCTCCTCGCCCCCGATCAGTACGCCAAAGGGGACGATGTTGCGGCTGGCGTCAGGCGCGGGCACGTCCCAATTGCGGTAGCCCCAGAAATGACCGACGCCGTTGATCACGCCGGCAGCCCAGAACGGAATCCAGGCGATCTGAGTGATCAGAATCAGCGCTCCCGGAACGAGGCCGAACAAGGCGATATTGACGGCACCCATCAGCCAAATGCCGAACACTGAGTGGCGTGCATAGACGTTGCGCTCGATCCAGTCGTCGGGCGTGCCATGACCGTAGCGCTCCATCGTTTCTGGATAATGCGATTCCTTCACGTACAAAAACACGCCAGCCCAGAGCACTTTGTTGATGCCGTGCACCTGCGGGCTGTGCGGATCATCGGCGGTCTCGCATTTGGCGTGGTGTTTGCGGTGGATCGCGGTCCACTCCTTGGTCACCATGCCGGTGGTCAACCACAGCCAGAGCCGGAAGAAATGGGCGACCGCGGGGTGCAGGTCGAGCGCACGGTGCGCCTGATTGCGGTGCAGGTAGATCGTGACCGCGGCGATGGTCACCTGCGTCAGGCCCAGGGCGATCAGCACCAGTCCCCACCACGGTAGGTCAAGCAATCCGTTGAATAGCATAGGTATCTTGGCTGGCCTGTGGGCTGAGTTGATGGGGGACGGTCGGCGTTGATTCTACTTGAAAAGCTCCTGCGCCGCAGTCAATTTTCGTCAAACGCCGCGCTATTTGTGACTGTGACCGATTCGCCTCGCACACGTTCCCTCGGCACGCGAATCTGCCGAACGACGATTGCCATTCGCTACTTGCAAAACATGCTCAAGTCAGCGCCGCTCGAAGGCGGCAGCAAAAAAACCGTCGGTGCCGTGCTGGTGCGGCCAGAGCCGCAGATACTTTCCGGTATCGATGAGAATTCTCTGCGCCGCCAGCAATTGCGTGCAGGACAAGGCCTTGAATTCATCATGCGCTGCGGCGAAATCCTCCGCCACCTTCTCGTTTTCATCGGGCAGGATGGTGCAGGTCGCGTAAACCAGCCGCCCGCCGGGTTTCACCAGCCGGGCGGCCGCATTCAGAATGCGCGCCTGCTTGGCCGCGAGTTCGCCCACTGCCTCGGCGCCGTGGCGCCATTTGAGATCCGGATTGCGCCGCAGCGTGCCGAAGCCGCTGCAGGGAGCATCCACCAGCACGCGGTCCAGCTTGCCGGACAGCCGCTTGGCGCGCACGTCGCTTTCGCCGGCCAGCACGATCGGGTGCAGGTTGGAGATGCCGGCGCGAGCGGCACGCGGTGCAAGTTCGCGCAAACGCTGTTGCGAAATGTCCATCGCGTAGACCCGTCCGGTGCCATGCATCAACATCGAAATCGCGAGCGTCTTGCCACCCGCCCCCGCGCAGAAATCTGCGACCATCTCGCCGCGGCGCGGCGCAAGCAGGTAGGCGAGCAGTTGGCTGCCTTCGTCTTGAACCTCCACCGATCCTTCGAGAAACAGCGCATGGCGGTTGATCTGCGGTTTGCCTTTTAAGCGGATTCCCGCCGGCGAATGCGGCATCGGGGCGGCATCTGAGCCGAGGCGGGAAAGAGCGTCCTCGCGTGAGATGCTTGCCAGGTTAACACGTAGGTCGAGCGGCGCCACGGCGAGCAAGCCCTGCGCGATGGCGCCCGCTTCAGCCGCACCGTGAGCTGCGCAGAGGCGCTGCCACAACCAGTCGGGCAAATCCGCTTGCACCGCTTCGGGCAAGTCGCCACTGGAAGCCGTTTTAATGCGCGCCACCAGTGGAGCCTCCGCATCCAGCGCGCGCCCGGATAGCCCAAAGATCCGCACCAGTGCGGCAACCACGAGATCACGCGGCGCCGAGCTGCCAGCGACGGCCTCCAGCGAACGCCGGCGCCGCAGCACCGCAAAGACAGTTTCGGCGATGAAGGCGCGATCCTGCTGGCCCAAATTGCGGTGGCCACGGAAATACGCCGACAGCGCCTGGTCGGCGGGACGGGAGAATCGCAGCAGCTCGGCAAGCGCGGCCTGCGCATGCGCCAGCAAGGCGGGGGTCGGCCTCACACCAGGGCCTTACTGCACGTCGATCTTCACCGCGACCTGGTCGATGCGAACGCCCGCCTTGTCGGTGACGAGAATGCGCACCGGCAGGTAGTGACGGTCGGCGGCCAGCCAGATTTCGGTGCCGCGATCATCGGGGCCGTCGCGGCGTTTGACGAGCTTCAGAGCGTCGAATTCGCCTGCCGGCGTGCGGATGCGCTCCCGGCCCGCCACCTGATAGAGGTACCCGGCCACGCGCTTGCCATCCGCGACGCTGACGTTGACCGCTTCGCGCGGCGGCGCAAACGCAAAGGTCCAGACAAAGCTGAGCCGGTCCTGCCGCTGCAGTGTCGGGCTCTTAGGGGCGGCATCGAACTGGACCTGCAACGGCTCGCGCCCGGTGCGCTTGTCCTCGAAGGCGACCGGACGCAATCCGTCGGCCACGACCGCGCCGCGGCTGCTACGGGTCGCCTCGCCGCGCAACGCGTATATGCCCTTGCCGCGCCAGATTTCCTGCAACCGGTAGCTGCGGCCGTCGTGTTCCAGCCGCTCGCTCACTTCGGCCACCGCCGTGCCGTTGCGCGCGACCTCATAGGCGATCTCGACCCGTTGCGGCGGCGCCGCCACTGCCGTCGCGGCCAGGCTAAGGGCGATCGGAACAAATAAACTGCGCATCCCCTCCCCTAACGCTGACTCGTCCCTTGTCGATGACCAGCCGGTCCTCGAGGAACCAGCGGATCGCTTTTGGATAGACGATGTGCTCCTGCGCGAGCACGCGTGCGGCGAGGCGCTCGGCCGTATCGGCCGGCAGCACCGGCACGGCAGCCTGAATTACGATCGGGCCCGAGTCGAGCTCGGGCGTCACGAAATGCACCGTGCAGCCATGCAGTTTGGCGCCCGCGGCCAGCGCGCGCTCGTGGGTGTGCAGGCCCGTAAATGCCGGCAACAGCGACGGATGAATGTTCAGCATGCGACCGTCGTAGCGCTTGACGAAACTTGCGGTGACAATCCGCATGAACCCGGCATAGGCCACCAGCCTCGGGGCAAAACCTTCGATCTCCGCCGCCAGCACCGCTTCGAAGGCTTCGCGCGTCGGATAGTCCCCGTGCTTGACCACCCGCGCAGGAATCCCGCGCTGCGCCGCAATCGCCAGGCCGCCGGCGTCCGCAACATTGCTGATCACCGCCGCCACCGGGATGCCCGCGTCCAGGATCGCTGCGAGGTTGCTGCCCCGGCCGGAAATCAGGACCACCACCGACATGGTCAGCGCGAGCCCCGAAGAATCGGTGGCGTCCCGGCGCTCAAATCATGTCCTCGGGCCGCACCCAGCGGTCGAAATCCGCCTGCGTCACGTAGCCAAGCGCGATCGCCGCCTCACGCAGCGTGCTGCCGTCCTTGTGCGCCTTCTTGGCGATCTCGGCGGCGCGGTCGTAGCCGATGTGGGGAGTCAGCGCGGTCACCAGCATCAGCGAGCGGTCCAGCTGCTCCCGGATCCGCGTTTTGTTCGCTGCGATGCCACGCACGCAATGCTCCTCGAAGCTCGCCATGCCTTCGGCGAGCAGGCGCGCACTTTGCAGGAAGCCGTAAATGATGAGCGGCTTGTAGACATTGAGTTCGAAATGGCCGGAGGCGCCGCCGATGTTGAGCGCGACATCGTTGCCGAACACCTGCGCGCACAGCATTGTCATCGCCTCGGCCTGGGTCGGGTTGACCTTGCCCGGCATGATCGAACTGCCCGGTTCGTTTTCCGGCAGCGAGAGCTCGCCGATGCCTGAGCGCGGGCCCGAGGCGAGCAGCCGAATGTCATTGGCGATTTTCGACAGGGCGGCCGCCAGCGTCTTTAGTGCGCCGTGCGCGAACACCAGCGCCTCGTGGCCGGCGAGCGCGGCGAATTTGTTCGGCGCCGGCTCGAAAGGCAAACCGGACAGGCGCGCGACGTCCGCCGCCACGCGCGGGCCGAACTCGGCGTGAGTGTTGAGGCCGGTGCCCACCGCGGTGCCGCCGATCGCGAGCCGGTACAGACCCGGCAGCGCCGCATCCAGCGCCCGACGCGCCTCCTCGAGCTGCGCGACGTAGCCCGAAAACTCCTGCCCCAGCGTGAGCGGTGTGGCGTCCTGCAGGTGCGTGCGGCCGATTTTTACGATGGGCGCAAAAGCATCGCGCTTCGCGGCCAGCGCCGCGCACAGGCGGTCAAGCGACGGAATAAGGTCGTTGTGCACCGCGCGCGCCGCCGCGACGTGCATCGCGGTCGGGAAAACGTCGTTCGAGGACTGGCCAAGATTGATATCGTCGTTCGGATGCAGCAACCGCTTCGGCCCGCGCTCGCCACCGAGCAGCTCGGAGGCCCGGTTGGCCAGTACCTCATTCATGTTCATGTTCGATTGGGTGCCCGAGCCCGTCTGCCAGACCACCAGCGGGAACTCCTCGTCGTGCCGGCCGGCGAGCACTTCGTCCGCGGCCCGGGCGATGGCTTCGGCCTTCTTTGCGTCCAGCAACCCGAGCGACGAATTGACCCGCGCTGCCGAGCGTTTGACCAGCGCCAGCGCATGCACGACCGCGAGCGGCATGCGCTCCCCCGAGATGCGGAAGAAGCGCCGGCTACGCTCGGTCTGCGCGCCCCACAGGCGCCCTGTCGGCACCTCGATCGGGCCGAACGAATCTTTCTCGGTGCGTGTGCCGCTCATGCCTGTTGCTGTCCTCTTGAGTGTGCAATGTTAGTCGCGAACGACTAGGGCAGGTCAAACAACAGCGCCTCGGCGTCCTCGCCTTTTTCCAGCAGGATTTCCGCAACACCGGTCGCCTTGACCGCATCGCCCGCCTGCAGCGCCATTCCATTTATCGCGAGCTTGCCGCGCACCAGGTGCAGATACGCCTTGCGGCCTGGCGCAAGCGAGTGCATCGCCTGCTCGGTTCCGTCGAATAAGCCCGCGTAAATGCCCGCGTCCTGGTGAATGGTCACCGATCCCTGCGAACCATCGGGCGAGGCAACCAGGCATAGCCGGCCCCGCTTGGCTGCCGCGTCGAAATGTTTCTGCTCGTAACCCGGGGCGATGCCACGCACGCTGGGTTCGATCCAGATCTGCAGGAAGTGCGTCACGCCAGCGCGGTCGTGGTTGTGCTCGCTGTGCTGCACCCCGCGTCCCGCGCTCATGCGCTGCACGTCGCCGGGCACGATGGTCGAGCCGGTGCCCATCGAGTCCTGGTGCCCGAGCGCGCCCTCCAGCACGTAGCTGATGATCTCCATGTCCCGGTGGCCATGCGCACCAAAGCCGGTGCCGGGCTGGATCCGGTCCTCGTTGATCACGCGCAGCACGCTGAAGCCCTGGTGCGCCGGATCGTAGTAGTCCGCGAAAGAAAAGGAGTGCCAGGAATCGAGCCAACCATGCTGCGCATGGCCGCGCTCGCTGCCGCGGCGGATTTCAATCACGCTGCGCCGCGATCTCTTGGTGCACTTTGGCCATGTCGAGCGATTTGGCCTGCGTCAGCACCTGCTCGAGCGCCTGGCCGGGCAGTGCGCCCGCCTGCTGGAACAGCAGCACTTTCTCGCGAAACACCATCAGGGTCGGTATCGAGCGGATGTTGAACGCTCCCGCGAGTTCCTGTTGCTCGTCCGAATTGACCTTGGCAAAGACCACGTCCGGATGCGCTTCCGAGGCCTTTTCGAACACCGGGGCGAAGCCGCGGCAAGGACCGCACCACGGCGCCCAGAAATCCACGATCACGATCGGATTGCCGTTCACCGTCTGCTCGAAATTTGCCTTGGTAAGGTCCACTGTCGCCATCGCCGCGTCCTTTCTCCGGAATATGCCAGTGTATATTGGGCCGCCGCCGCGAGGATCAACCGGCCGGTTCAATCACCCATGGCTTACGTCGGTCGATTCGCGCCTTCGCCCACCGGCCCGCTGCATTTCGGCTCGCTGGTCGCCGCGCTCGCGAGCTGGCTGGACGCGAGATGCGCCGGCGGGCGCTGGCTGCTGCGGATGGAGGACCTGGATCAGCCGAGGATCCAGCCCGGCGCCGCCGACAGGATTCTGCGGCAACTCGAAACCTTCGGCCTGATCTGGGACGGCGCGATCGAATATCAGAGCCGGCGCACCGGGCATTATCGCGAAGCGCTCGAGCGGCTCGGCGCGTTCACCTACCCGTGTGCCTGCACACGAAGGGAGCTCGAGGACTCGGCCCTGGCGATCGACGGCTCTCGCATCTATCCCGGCACCTGCCGCGGCGGACTCGCCGAAGGAAAGCAGGCCCGCACGCTGCGCCTGCGCACCACCGCCGAGCCGCTGCGGTTCACCGACCGCGTGCAGGGCGAAATCACGCAGTCGGTAGCCACCGAGGTCGGCGATTTCGTGCTGCGGCGCGCCGACGGGTTCTACGCCTACCAGCTGGCGGTGGTGGTCGACGACGCGGCACAAGGCGTCACCGACGTGGTGCGCGGCGCCGATCTGCTGGATTCCACGGCGCGTCAGATCGCGCTGCAGCGCTTGCTCGGATATGCAACGCCGCGCTACCTGCATACCCCGGTCGCCACCAACCGCGCGGGCGAAAAGCTGTCCAAGCAGACACACGCGGCGGATGCGGGACCGGAGCATCTCGCAGGGGCGCTAGAGTTCCTTGGCATGGCCGCCCCCGCCGGCCTCCTTCCCCGCGAACTGCTTCAATGGGCGGCAAGCCATTGGGCCCCTTCCCGGATCGCCCCGGTCCGTGCCGCCCCTGCGGCGCTCTAGCCGTTTCATACGCTCCACCGCCTCAAGCGCCAGCTTTGTGCGAGACATCAATGACTTATGGTGCGATGCACAAATCTGTTGACTTTTAGTGACTTACGTATATAATGGCAATTGCTGCGGTGCATCAAATCCGCAAACGAATAACTTAACTGACCTTCAAGGAGAATTACATGTACATCACGCCAGAGCAGATCCAGGCCGCCGGCAAGGCCAACGTAGAAGCGATGCTGTCGCTTGCCACCACCCAGTTCGCCGCGATCGAGAAGTTCGCGAGCCTGAACGCCAACGCCGTCAAGGCCGCGTTCGAAGACTCGATGGCCAACGCCCGCGCGCTGGCCGCCGCCAAGGACGTGCAGGAGATGGTGAACCTGCAGAGCACCTTCGCACAACCCGCGATCGAGAAAGCCCTTGCCTACTCGAAGAGCGTCTACGAAGTAGCGACTGAGACCAGCACCGAGTTCACCAAGGCCACCGAGCGCCGCGTCACCGAGTGGAACGAGAACTTCGTTTCGCTGCTGGACAAGGCCGCGAAGAACGCCCCGGCGGGTTCGGATGTCGCCGTGACCGCGGTCAAGCAGATGCTCGCCGCCGCCAACTCGGCTTACGACAACTTCAACAAAGTCGCCAAGCAGGCGACCGAGATCGCGGAAGCGAACGTTGCCGCCGCGTCCGAGACGGTAAAGGGCCTGGCGAAGTCCAAGAAAGCCGCCTAAGTCCTCGCAGTCCGCAGTCCTGAAAAGCCCCGCCTTGCGCGGGGCTTTTTCTTTTGGGGGGCCCCGCTCGGATTACGGCTGAACGCTAACCGCGGCCGCGCAGTCCCTGCCGCCGGCTTCGCAGATGGTTCGGGCAACCCGGCGCGAGGCGACCGCGGAGCAGGCCGCGCCGAGCGGCAGCGACAGGTCGAGCTGCTGGCGCAGCGTCGCGCTCGCCCCCGGTGCGATCGGCAGCGCCACGCCATCGCGGTAGCGCGAGCGCAATTCGATAGTTCGCTCCTGCCCGCTGCGCAGCGCCATCACCACATCCACCTGCAGGAAATCGATGGACTGTGCAGACGAGTTCAGCGCCACCAGGCTCGGCACGCAATTGCCGTGGACCATCGCGTCCTCGCCGCGCTTCACCGCGATACCGTTGGCTGCGAATACCGGGAAGGAAATTCCGACGATGGTTCCGACAAACATGGTAACTAGTTTTGAAGATTTCATTCGATCACCTTGTCAGCGCGAAGGAGAACGGTTTGCGGGATAGTAATGCCAAGGGCGCGCGCCGTCTTCAGGTTGACGGCGATGGTAAAGCGCGAACTCTGGTCCACCGGCAGCGCGCCGGGCTTGGCGCCCTTCAGTACCCGTACCAGCTGCTCGGCGCCAAGGCGCGTGTCTTCGATGGGATCGGTGCCATAAGACAAAAGAGCTCCCAACGCTACGGCGTCGGCATTCGGGACGATCAACGGGATGCGAAGCTTCGAAGCAAGGCGAACGAAATTCTCCGTGGTCAGGCGAGATCCAAGATCAGAATAAAGAACCATCGCTTCCGCGCGTTCCGCTTCGACCCTTGCGGCTTCGATTCTCGGAACGTCAATCAATTCGAAACCGAGTCGCGCCGCCGCGGCCCTCGCAGGGGAAGAATCGATAGAGGCCCATCTAACGTAGGCCACCCGTTTTGATTTGGGCAGCAACTCACGAAGCAATTCGAAGCGCTTACCCAGCAGTACGCGATGCAGACTCGAAACCCCGGTGGTGTTGCCGCCCGGCCGGGCATAGTCCTTCACTACACCGTCCGCGATCGGGTCGCTCACGTGCGAAAACACGATCGGAATGGATTTCGTTGCCCATTGCGCCGCCAGCGTCATCTCCGATGTAAACGCGACGATTGCGTCGGGCTGTGTGGCAACCAACTCGCTTGCGACCTGGCGGTCCGCGTGCCTCTCGCTGCTGCCGCCGCGCCAGGTGGTCTGCAGGTTGCGCCCCTCGACAAAGCCATGCTGCGCGAGGCGCTCGTGCAGGGCATCCCGGTGCGGTCCCCAGGTGGCACTGCCGCCGCTGAAAAAGACGGCGACACGGTACACGCGTCCGGCTTGCTGGGCGATTGCCTGCGGCGCGAGGAGCATCGCGCCTGCAGCGATGAGAACCTGTCTGCGTCGGACCCGGTGCATACCCCTCCCGGACGAACCTCGTGCGAAGTTTACGCCCCTGCGCGCCGGGTTACGCAGCCCTGCCACTCTCGTCGAACCGCCCCCCCAAGGCCTCGACCCCGCGGCGGATGTCGGCGATTGCCGGGTCAACCTCGGCGGGCGCGCCGCGCACGCCCAGTTCGATATGGCGGCGCGCGCCGCCCTCGCCCATGCTGGGCAGGCTGAAGGTTTTAAGGCCCTGGTACTTTGCGTTCACCTCCTCCATCAGCGGGGCGATGCTGGATTCGGGCAGTTCGTAGACGATCAGCGAGGCTTCGCCCCAGCGGTCGCGGTCGAACTGGTCGCGGTACTTCGTATCGAGCACCCATTCGAGCATCGGCCAGGCCATCTGCGGGAAACCCGGCACGAACCAGTGCTCGCGGATGGCGAAGCCCGGAATGCGGTTGAAGGGGTTGGGAATGATTTCCGAGCCGACCGGGAATTCGCCCATCTTCAGGCGCCGCGGCGTGGCTTCGCCGCCGAAACGGCCGCGGATCTCGCGCTCGGCATCGGGATGCAAGGCGATCGATACACCCAGCGCGGCGGCGGCGCATTGGCGCGTGTGGTCGTCCGGCGTCGCGCCGATGCCGCCGAAGGAAAACACCACGTCGCCTGAGGCGAAAGTCCGCCTGAGCGCCGCCGTCAGCCGCTGCGGGTCGTCGCCGTGATATTCGCACCAGGCAAGGCGCAGGCCGCGCCGGGCGAGCGCCTGGATGAGGAAGCTGAGGTGCTTGTCCGGGCGCTTGCCGACCAGGATTTCATCGCCGATGACCAGCGCGCCGAATGCCATCGCAGCATTCTAGCGATGACTTTGCTAGCATCCATCCGATAGTCGATTCCTATGACCCTTACTGAACTCAAATATGTGGTGGCGGTGGCCGAAGCGCGCCATTTCGGCCGCGCCGCCGAGCGCTGCTTCGTCAGCCAGCCGAGCTTGTCGGCCTCGGTCAAGAACCTGGAAGAGGAACTCGGCGTGACGCTGTTCGAGCGCGGCAAGCGCGGCGTCTTCGTCACCGAGGCGGGCGAGCAGATCGTGGCGCAGGCGCGCCGTGCGCTGGAAGAAACCGAGCGGATCAAGACCGTGGCGCGCCAGGGCCGGGATCCGCTCAAGGGCGTGCTGCGCCTGGGCATCATCCATACCATTGCGCCGTACCTGTTGCCGTCTCTGGTGGCGGCGCTGCGCCGCGTCGCGCCCGACATGCCGCTCGACGTCGAGGAGAACACCACCGCCGCGCTGGACCGGATGCTCAAGGCGGGCGAGCTGGACGCGGTGATCCTCGCCCTGCCCTACGAGGGGCCGGCGATCGAGGTCGTACCGCTCTACGAAGAAGTATTTCGCGTCATCGCCCCGGCCAAGCACGCGCTTGCGCGCAAGCGCGCGATCGCGGTGGAGGACCTCGATGCGGGCGAACTGCTGCTGCTGCCGGTCGGCCATTGCTTTCGCGACCAGATCCTGGACGCCTGCCGCGAGTTCTCGCGCCCGCCCGAGGCCGGCCGCCAGGGCAATTCGCTGGAAACGCTGCGCAGCATGGTGGCTTCGGGGCTGGGGGTCACGGTGCTGCCGGCGACGGCGTTGACTTCGCGCCACGCCCACCCGCTGGTGAAGCAGGTGGAATTCACAGCACCCTGCCCGACGCGGCGCGTCGCCCTCGCCTCCCGCCGCGGCTTTCACCGCGCGGCAGCGCTGGACAAGCTGGTCGGCGCGATCCGCGGGCTCGACCTGCCCGTCACCCGGCTATAGGCGAGTGGATTTTCCTTCGATCGGCCCCTGCCGGAGCAGTTGCAGCTCGCCGAGCAGCAGGTCGATGAACGCGAGCCCGAACAGCACCGGCGCGACGAAACCGACCAGGGGCACGTAAGCCAGCAGCGCCAGGATCGCGCCAAGCACATATAACGCGCCGCGCCGCGCGACGAAGATGCGCCGCATTTCATCGGCGCTCGCGTGCTCGGCCAGCGCGTCGTAGCGCAGCACCCGCTGGTTAAGCCAGCCCATGATCGCCACCGGGATCAGCGGCCAGAGGAACGGCAGCAGCCAGAACGGAATCGAGACCACTGCCAGCGCGGCCAACCCTGCCAATGCGACCAGACTGTTGCCGACGCTGCCCGCAAAACTTCCGCCCTCAAGGCGCGCGAGCTGCGGATAGCGCCGCACCGCCACGTGCTCGACCATCGCCGGCATGCCGAACATGCTGAGGATCAGCAGCGCGGTCAGCCAGACCAGGGGAATGAAGGCCAGAAAGACCAGCAGTTTCGCCGCGATCGTGACCGCGTTGCCGAGGTCCCAATTGACGAACAGCGTTCCGCTCTGCAGCCACTGCTGCATCCAGCCGGACAGCATGGCGACAACCTGGGCGCCGGTGAGCAGCAGCACGGTGAGCCAGATTGCCAGTGCGATCAGCATCGGCCAGACCATCAGCCACAGCATGCGCGGATGCAGCAGATCGGCGAGGGCGAACAGCAGCGAGCGCGAGATTGGGTTCATGTCCGCATACTGTGCCACAGCTTGGCGAGGCGCTTGACCGAAACCGGCACCGGCGTCTTCAGTTCCTGGGCGAACAGCGACACGCGCAGTTCTTCCAGCAGCCAGCCGAACTGCTCCAGCCCCTCGCTCATCGCGCGGCCGGCGCATTCGCGCCGCCAGGCCTGCTCGAGCGGCGCCAGCTCCGCCGCGCGCTGCGCATCGCGCGCCGGGTCCGCGCGCAGCTTGTCCAGCCGCAGCGCCGCCGCCTTCAGGTAGCGCGGAAAGTGTTGCAGGCGCGGCCATGGCGTGCGCGCGAGGAAACCGCTCCGCAGCAGGCGTGCGCACTGCTGCCTGACGTCCTCCGCGGCCTGCGGCCAGGCTTTTAGCGCAGCGGAGATGCGCTTTTGCACCTGGGCATGCTCGGCGACGATGCCCGCCGCGAGCCGCTGCATTTCCTGCGCGATCAGGTTCAATCTGCTGCGGCCTTCCTGCACGCGCCGCGCGAAATCCGCTTGCTGCATCGGCAGCGAATCGGCGAGGAAGGTCCGCTCCAGCGCCGCCGCTAAGATGTCGTCCTTCAACTCTGCCAGCGCCAGATTCCCGGCCAGGCCCTTGCCAAGGTCGCGCACGCGCTCCCGGAAGGCGAGCGCAAGCAGCCGCCGCACGCCGGCGCGATGCACTTCGCGCGCCCGTTCCGGCGAATCGTAGACCTGCAGCGTAACGCCTTCGCCCGCATCGGCGAGCGCCGGATAGCCGACCAGCGTCTGCCCGCCGCTGCGGACTTCCATAACCTCCTCCAGGTCGCCGAAGCTCCAGGCGGGGAATATTTCAGCATCGACTTTGGAATTTTTTTCGCTCAAGCTTTCCTGGATGCGGGAACCGAATTGCGCCTTCAATTCAGCGACGTTCCTGCCCATCGCCAATTGCCGGCCGTCTTCATCCACGACACGGAAATTCATTTGCAGGTGCGGCGGCGCCGAGTCCGGGCGAAAGGCGTCGCCCGGCACTTCCAGGTTCAGCTCGGCGCGGATATAGCGCGCGATCGCGGCCGCAAGGGGGGTGTCCGATGGCGCGACGGCGTTGGCAAACCCTTGCGCGAATTCCGCAAGCGGACCCAATTCGTGGCGCAAGCGCTGTGGCATGCCCTTCGCGTAAGCCTGGACTTTTTCCTTCAGCAGGCCCGGCACCAGCCACTCGCAGCGCGCCGCCGGCACCTGGTTGAGGAGCGCAACGGGCACCGCCAGCGTCACGCCGTCCTTGGGCGAGCGCGGTTCGAAGTGGTACTCGAGCGCGAAGCGGTTCGGTCCCACCTGCAGTTCGTGAGGGAAGTTGTCGGTGGTGATGCCGGCGGCCTGGTGCCGCATCAGGTCCTCGCGGCGCAGGTGCAGGAGCCTGGGCGCCGCGCGCTCGGCCTGCTTGCGCCATTTCTCGAAATCGGCGCCGTTGGTGATGCCCTCGGGCACGCGCGCGTCGTAGAACGCGTAGATCAGTTCGTCGTCCACCAGGATGTCCGGCCGGCGCGACTTGTGCTCGAGCCGCTCGATTTCGCGCACCAGCTGCCGGTTGTGGGCAAAGAACGGCGCGCCGCTTTCGTAGTCCCCTTCGACCAGCGCCGAGCGCAGGAAAATCTCGCGCGACAGCTTCGGATCGATCGGCCCGTAGTTCACGCGCCGGTCGGCATACACCGGCAGGCCGTAGAGCGTGCCGCGCTCGATCGCCACCACCTGCGCGCGCGCCTTCTCCCAGTGCGGCCGCTCCCGATGGCGCTTCAACAGGTGCGCGCCCAGTTCCTCCACCCAGCGCGGGTCCACCGTCGCTACGCTGCGCGCGTAGAGACGCGTGGTCTCGACCAGCTCGGCGGCGATCAGCCACTTGCCCGGTTTCTTGGTTCCCGAGCCCGGATGCACCCAGAACTTGATGCCTCTAGCGCCGGTGTAGTTGCCGTCGGCTTCGTCCTTCATGCCGAGGTTGCCGAGCAGCCCGGCGAGCAACGCCCGGTGCACCGCGCGGTAGCCGTCGGGCTTGTCCATTTTTGCGCTGGACATCTGCCACCCGAGTTCCTCGACCGATTGGCGCAATTGCGCATGGATGTCGCGCCATTCGCGCATCCGGGCGTAGGAAAGGAAGTGCTCGCGGCACTGTTTGCGGGAAGCGCGCTGGCCAAGCGCCTGCCAGAGCTTGAGCAAGGCGAGGAAATCGGAGCGCGGATCGGCGAACTTCGCGTGCCGCTCGTCGGCGGCCGCGGCGCGCTCCAGCGGGCGTTCGCGCGGGTCCTGCTGTGACTGCGCGGCTGCGATCACCAGCACCTGCTCCAGGCAGCCTTCCTCGCGTGCCGCCACCAGCATGCGGCCGACCCGCGGATCGAGCGGCAGCCGCGCCAGTTCACGGCCGATATCGGTCAGCGCATTTGCCTCATCCACCGCGCCCAGTTCGGCCAGCAGCGCGTAGCCGTCCGCGATCGCCTTGGCGCTCGGCGGATCGAGGAACGGAAAATCCTCCACCCGGCCAAGCTCGAGGCTGAGGGCGCGCAGGATTACCGCCGCGAGCGAGGAGCGCAGCAGCTCCGGATCGGTGAACGGCGGCCGGGCGTCGAATTCCTCCTTCGCGTAGAGGCGGATTGCAATGCCGTCGGCAACGCGGCCGCAGCGCCCGGAGCGCTGCTGCGCCGCTGCCTGCGAGATGTTTTCGACCCGCAGCATCTCCACCTTGTTGCGGTAGCTGTAGCGCTTGATGCGTGCCTGCCCGGTATCCACCACGGTGCGGATGCGCGGCACCGTGAGCGAAGCCTCGGCGACGTTGGTCGCGAGCACGATGCGCTGCTCGCCGCCCGGCCGGAACACGCGATCCTGCTCGGCGGCGCTCAGGCGCGAGTAAAGCGGCAGTATTTCCTGCCCCGGGAAACGCTTGCGCAGCACTTCGGCCGCCTTGCGGATCTCCCGCTCGCCGGGCAAGAACACCAGCACGTCGCCGGGCCGCTCGCGCTGCAGCTCGGCCACCGCGTCGGCCAGCGCCTGCTCTTCTTCGTCGCGCGTCGTGTCCTCGTTATCACCCCCTACCGGACGGTACCGAATTTCAACCGGAAACAAACGCCCCGAAACTTCGATCACCGGCGCCCCGCCGAAATGTTTCGAGAACTTCTCCGCGTCGATGGTGGCCGAGGTGATCACCAGCTTCAGGTCGATTCTTACCTGCAGAAGCTTTTTCAGATAACCGAGCAAGAAATCGATGTTCAGGCTCCGCTCGTGCGCTTCGTCGAGGATGATCGTGTCGTAGGCGCGCAGCTCGGGGTCGCCCTGCGTCTCGGCGAGCAGGATGCCGTCGGTCATCACTTTGAGCGTGCTGCGCGCGCCGACCCGGTCGTGGAAGCGGATCTTGTAGCCGACCCGGTCGCCGAGCTCGCCTTTCAGCTCCTCGGCGATGCGCGCCGCCACCGAGCGCGCGGCGATGCGCCGCGGCTGCGTATGGCCGATCCTGCCGGCGCGCCCGCGGCCCATCTCGAGCAGGATCTTCGGAATCTGGGTAGTCTTGCCCGAGCCAGTCTCGCCGCAGACGATGACCACCGCTTGCGCGGCGACCGCGCGCGCGATCTCCTCCCGCTTCTGGTTGACGGGCAGCGCGGCATCGAAGGAGATCTGCATGATCTGCGGCCGAGGATATAAGATTTGCGCGCGAGCATGGCCGGACCGACACGCGAATTCTGGCAACAGCGCTTCCAGTCGGGCAACACGCCCTGGGACCGGGGCGAAGTCAATCCGCAACTGCATGCGTGGCTTGCGTCGCGCGAGCTGAAGCCTTGCCGCATCCTGATTCCCGGCTGCGGCTCGGGCTACGAGGCCGCTGCGCTGGCGGCGGCGGGATTCGACGTGACCGCGCTCGACTACGCGCCGCAAGCGATCGACCGCACGCGCGCCCAGCTGGAGGCCCAAGGGGTCAGGGCGACGCTGCTTGAAGCCGACGCGCTCGCCTGGCAGCCCGACCGGCCGTATGACGCGATCTACGAACAGACCTGCCTGTGCGCGCTCTATCCGGATCAGTGGCGCGCCTACGCCGACCAGCTGCATCGCTGGCTCAAGCCGGCGGGCCTGCTGTTCGCGCTATTCATGCAGTTCCCGCGGCCTGACGCAGCCGACGGCGCCATTCACGGGCCGCCCTACCACTGCGATATCAACGCGATGCGTGCCTTGTTGCCCGCGCCGCTCTGGTCCTGGCCGAAACCGCCCTACCCGCGCACCACGCACCCGGCCGGACTCGCAGAGCTCGCGTTAGTACTTGCACGCGGTCGCTGACGGTGGCGCCTGCATGGTGATCCGCCGGCAAAAGGCGCAAACTATCCGAAGTGAGCTCGCCGGAAACGCGTTACGCCAAGAGCGGTGACGTACACATCGCCTACCAGGTAGTGGGTGACGGCGCGCTTGATCTTGTTTTCGTGCATGGCTGGATCTCCCACATCGAGCACATGTGGGAAGAACCGAGCCTGGCGCGTTTTCTGAATCGCCTTGCCTCGTTCAGCCGCTTGATCCTGATCGACAAACGCGGCACTGGAATGTCGGACCCGGTGCCGGTAGACCGTCTGCCGACGCTCGAGCAGCGGATGGATGACGTCCGGGCCGTGATGGATGCTGCCGAATCGAGGCGCGCCGCACTTTTCGGAACGTCGGAGGCAGGGGCGTTGCATTGCCTGTTCGCTGCCACCCACCCCGACCGAACCGCGGCCGTCATCCTGCTCAACTCCTATGCCCGCCTGGCGTGGAGCGATGACTATCCATGGGGCATGCGGCCCGAGAATGCGCAAGGCCTGCTCCAGCTGATCGAGAAGGACTGGGGCAAGGGTGTCGCGTTCGAGGCGCTGGTCGCGAGCCAGGCGGACAACGCCGCGATGCGGGCCTGGTGGAGCCGCTATCAGCGCCTCGCGGCGAGCCCCGGGGCGGCGGTCATGCTGCTGCGGCGCGCCTTCGACACCGACACCAGGGCAGTTCTACCCGCGATTCGCGTGCCGGCGTTGATTCTTCACCGCGACGGCGATCCGTTTACCGGGCCGGTGCACGGACGCTATCTCGCCGAGCACATTCCCGGCGCCCGTTATGTCGAGCTGTCGGGCAGCGATCATCTGTTCTTTTCCGAAAACGCCGACCGCCTGGTCGAGGAAATCCAGGAGTTCCTGACCGGGGTGCGCGAAGCCAGGGAGTCCGAGCGAGTATTGGCGACCGTGCTGTTCGTCGATCTCGTCGGCTCGACCGAGGAGGCGGCCCGCGTCGGCGATCGCCGATGGCGCGATATGCTTGCCGCCTTATACGCCGCGCTGCGCGCCGAACTGGCGCGCTTCCGCGGACTAGAAATCGACACCGCGGGCGACGGGCTGTTCGCCACATTCGATGGCCCGGCGAGGGCGATCCGCTGCGGCACGGCGATGACTGCCGCCGTGCGCGCGCTGGGGCTGCAGGCCCGCGTCGGCATCCACACCGGCGAGTGCGAGCGGATCGCGGAGAAGATCGGCGGCATCGCCGTGCACATCGGCGCGCGCGTCGCCGGCCAGGCCGCCGCCAATGAGATTCTGGTCTCGGGCACGGTGACCGACCTCGTTGCGGGTTCAGGCATTCGCTTCGAGGCTCGGGGCGCCCGCGCGCTCAAGGGCATTCCCGGCGAGTGGCGGCTGTTCGCGGTCGCCGCGCCTTGACCGGCAGTGAGTCAGGACTTGGGCGTAAAACGGGTCAGATCGCGCCGGAGCTCGCGTAATTTTGCTTTTACCCGGGACGCGTTTTCCGAGCCGATGCGCAGCATGATTTTTTGGCCGGCCGAGCGCGCCTCGAGATCCGGGTCGGAGAATTCGTACAGGACTTTGCGCTGCACCAGTTCGATCGGGCCCTTGGGTTCGGGCGCCTCGAGCAAATGGTCGATCACCTCGACCAGCCGGTTGTTGAAGTATTCCGTCGGATAACCCAGTTCCTTGTAGGCCTGCTGGAACAGGGGATAGTAGCTAACGTACGCGTCCACCAGCTTGCCGGATTCAACTGATTCCGCAATCGCCACGTAAGGCAGGTAGCGCCTGGCGTTTTCCGCGCTGATCGTCCGCTTAGCGCCTTCGCCGGTCAGCAGCATCGGCCCCGCCACACGCTTCACCGGCATCAGTCGCTGCGCCACTTTCTCGCGAGGCAGGTTGTCCACCGTAGCGACGACGCGGCGGACGATGGCCTGCGGACTGAAATACTCCTCGAAGACGTTGCGGCCGAACAGCGACGCCAGCAAGGTGCGCATTGCCGTATCGCTTTGGTCCAGTGTCGGCAAGGACACGGCATCGCCCGCCTGCGGCACCGGGTAATGCGCCGGCGGCGCGGGCTTGGCCTGCGGGTTAGGCGCCGTTTCCGGGCGCGCGGGTGGCGGCTGCTTTTCCTGCTGCAGCCAGAGATAGCCGCCCGCGGCAACCGCGCAGGCGAGGACGGCAAGCACGATCCAGCCGGCCCGGTCCTTCATCTGCGGCGGGCCCGGGCGCGCCGGCGCACCGGCCAGAGCTGCTCGAGGTAGCGCGCGAACAGGTCCACCTCGAGATTGACTCGCGCGCCGGGCGCGAGCCGCTTGAGCGTCGTGACCCTGAGCGTGTGCGGAATCAGGTTCACTTCGAAGCGCTCGCCGCGCACGCGGTTCACCGTCAGGCTGACCCCGTCGATGCAGATCGAGCCTTTGCGCGCAACGTATCTTGCCAGCGACCGGGGCAGCTTGACTTGAAGCAATCCGCCGGCACGCCGCTGCACCGTGCCAATGCCGTCGACGTGCCCGCTGACGAGGTGGCCGCCCAGCTTGTCGCCGAAAGCGAGCGATTTCTCGAGGTTCACTGGGCCGGGCCGGTCGAGGCCGGCCGTCACGCGCAGCGTTTCCTTCGAGACGTCGAAGCAGAGGCGCCCCTTTGCTTTCGTGGTCACCGTGAGGCAGCAACCCTGCACGCAGATCGAGTCGCCGACCTTCACGTCGCGCAAGGGCAGCCTGCCTGTCTCGATTGTCAGAGGGCTGGTGCGGGTGATGCGGCCGACGGCCTGGACGATGCCAGTGAACATCAAAGCCTCGCCAGGATACGGATGTCGTCGCCGATGCGATCCATCGACGTGATTTTCGTTTTTATTCTTTCATCAAGCGACGTAAAACCTGGCAGAGAAACCATGCCCTGCGCATCGTCGCCCAGCAGGCTGGGGTTCAGGTAGATCAGCAATTCATCGACGCAGCCTTCGCGCAGCAGCGACCCGTTCAGCCGGAAACCGGCTTCGACGTGCAGCTCGTTGACGCCGCGGCGCGCGAGTTCTTCGAGCATCGAAGGAAGTTCGACTTTATTGTTCTTGTTCGGCAACGTGATGATTTCCGCGTTCAGATCTCTCTTTTTCTCGACCGCCGCAAAAATCAAAACATTTCCTCCCGACAGCAGCTTCGCTGTCTCCGGGATCTCCAGCCGGCTGTCGACCACCACCCGCAGCGGTTGCCGCGGCGTTTCGACTTCGCGCACGGTCAGGCGCGGATCGTCTGCTTTCACGGTACCGATGCCGGTGAGGATGGCGCAGGCGCGGGCGCGCCAGCGGTGGCCATCCTGCCGCGCCTCCGCTCCGGTAATCCATTGGCTGCGTCCGTCCGCGAGCGCAGTGCGGCCATCGAGCGTCGCGGCGATCTTCATGCGCACCCAGGGCCGGCCGCGCGTCATGCGCGAAACGAAGCCGACGTTCAGCTGTTTCGCCTCTTCCTCCATCAACCCCTGTTCGAAAGCAATGCCCGCGGCCGCCAGCGCCTGCGCGCCGTGCGCAGCCTGCGGATTCGGATCGCGCATCGCCGCCACTACCCGCTTGACCTTGCTTTTCACGATCTGCTCGGTGCAGGGCGGCGTGCGGCCCTGGTGGTTGCAGGGCTCGAGGTTGACATACAGCGTCGCGCCCGCCGCGCGCGCGCCAGCCTGCCCGAGCGCGACCACTTCGGCATGCGGACCGCCGGTCTTCTCGTGCCAGCCCTCGCCAACCACGCTTTCGCCGTGCACCAGGACGCAGCCGACGCGCGGATTCGGGGTAGCGGTGAACAGCCCACGCCCGGCGAGTGCGAGCGCCCGCGCCATCATGGCGTGATCGAACGCGGTAAAGGCGCTCACTTCCTGCGTTTCTTCGTTTTCACTTCCTGCACCGCCTCGCGGAAGTCGTCGGGCGACTCGAAGCTGCGGTACACCGAGGCGAAGCGGATATAGGCGATCTTGTCCAGGCGCGCGAGTTCGCGCATCACCAGGTCGCCGACGCGGCTGGTCGCGATCTCGCGCTCGCCCAGCGAACGCAGCTTTTCCTCGATCCGGTCCACCGCGGCGTCAACCTCCTCGGTGGCCACCGGGCGCTTGCGCAGCGCGAGCATCATGCTGCCGACCAGCTTGTCGCGATCGAACTCGGTGCGGCTGCCGCCCTTCTTCACCAACCGCGGCATGCGCAGTTCGACCCGTTCGTAGGTGGTGAAGCGCTTGTCGCATTTCGGGCACTTGCGCCGGCGCCGGATCACATTAGTGCCCGGGTTGGACCGCGTGTCCACCACCTGGGTGTCTTCGTTCGAGCAGAACGGGCAGCGCATGGCGGGCGGCTAGACGTAGACCGGGTACTTCGCGCACATCGCCTTGACCTCGCGCGTCACCCGCTCGAGCGTGTGCTCGCCCTGCGGGTCTTCCAGCACGTCGGCAATCAGGCCGCCAAGCTTCTCGGCCTCGGCTTCGCCGAAACCGCGCGTGGTCATGGCGGGCGAGCCGATGCGGATGCCCGAAGTGATCATCGGCTTTTGCGGATCGTTCGGAATCGCGTTCTTGTTGACCGTGATATGGGCGCGGCCGAGCGCGTCCTCGGCCTGCCTGCCGGTGATGTTCTTGGCTCTCAGGTCGAGCAGGAACATGTGGCAATCGGTGCCGCCGGAGACGACACGCAGGCCGCGCTTTTGCAGAGCTGCGGCCAGCACCACCGCGTTCTTGAGAACCCGCGCCTGATAGTCGCGGAATCCGGGCTTCAGCGCTTCGCCCAGCGCCACCGCCTTGGCGGCGATCACGTGCATCAGCGGGCCGCCCTGCAGCCCCGGAAAAATCGCCGAGTTGACCGCCTTCTCGTGCTCGGGCTTGCCAAGGATCATCCCGCCGCGCGGACCGCGCAGCGTCTTGTGCGTGGTGGTGGTGACGAGATCGGCGACCCCCACCGGCGAAGGATACAGCCCCGCCGCAACCAGGCCGGCGAAATGCGCCATATCGGACAGGAGCAGCGCGCCGCACTTCTCGGCGATGGCGCGAAAGCGCAGCCAGTCAATAATGCGCGAGTAGGCGGATGCCCCGGTGACGATCAGTTTGGGTTTTTCCTTGAGCGCGATTTTCTCCGCGGCGGCGTAGTCGATTTCCTCGGCTTTATTCAGGCCGTAGGAAATGACGCGATAGAGCTTGCCGGAGAAATTCACCGGCGAGCCGTGCGTCAGGTGCCCGCCGTGCGCAAGCGACATGCCGAGGATCGTATCGCCGGGCTGCAGCAGCGCCATATAGGCGCCCTGATTGGCCTGCGCGCCCGAGTGCGGCTGGACGTTGGCCCAGGGCGCGCCAAACAGCTGCTTGGCCCGCGCGATCGCAATGTTTTCGGCGATGTCGACGTAATCGCAGCCGCCGTAGTAGCGCTTGCCAGGATAACCTTCGGCGTACTTGTTGGTGAGCAGCGAGCCCTGCGCGGCCAGCACCGCGGGGCCGGCGTAATTCTCGGAGGCGATCAGCTCGACGTGATCTTCCTGGCGGCGCGCCTCCTGGCGGAGGGCAGTGCAGATTTCCGGATCGGCCTGTTCAAGCGTCTGGGTAGCGAACATGAACGGGGAGCGCCGCAGGAGGAAAATCTAATTTTACCAGTCAGAGACCTTCCGCCTGCAGCGAGAAACGCACCGAGTGGTCGCCGTGCTTGGTCGCGTTCTTGCCGAGGCCGATCCAGCCGCGGCCGCCCAGCACCGCCTCCTCGCGCCGCAGGTGCACTTCGTTGCTATGGTCGTCGACCACCAGGAAGGTGCCGTTGCTCGACAGGTCAGTGAGCACAAAATGCCCCTCGCGCGTCTGCACGCGCGCGTGGATGCGCGAGGCAAACAGGCTGACGATCACGATCTCGTTGGCATCGTCGCGCCCCATGTGCAGCGTCGGCCGGGTGCGGTTGACGATGAAGATATTGCCGCGGTAAATCAGCTTGAGCGACATCTGCACCGCTTTGGCGAAATCGGCGCGCGTCAGGTTGGTCTCGGTGACCGCCGGGTCGTAGCGCCACAGCACCTCGCTCACTGCGACTTCCTCGACCTTGCCCTTGATGCGCGTCGGGAACAGCGCCCGGCACCGCGAGCGCAACCCCGGCGTGAGCGCTTCGACGGACTGCGCCGAGGTCAGGATCTGCTCCGGGTTGGCGAGCTCGACCAGGCGCGCGCAGATGTTCATGGTGTCACCGTAGACATCGCCCTTGGACAGGATCACCTGGCCCCAGGTAAAGCCGATCCTCACCTGCAGCCGGTTCTGCGCACCCTGCGCCGAGGCAAGCACCGAGGCCTGGATCTCGCAGGCGGTGCGAAAGGCGCTGTCGGGATCGGCGAACACGCAGATCAGGCCGTCGCCGAGCGACTTGGAAACGCTGCCGGCGTGCTTCTCGATGATTTTGTGCAGGCGCGCGAACAGGCCGTTGATCAGCGCCAGCGCGACCGTATCGCCGAGCGACTCATAGATTCTGGTGCTGTCCGTGACGTCCACGAACAGCACCGCCCGTTGTGCGGTTTCCATGCGAACTCTGGAACTATACGACGATCGGCGGCGCGAGGTCTCCCGGCGTGTCAATATCGCGCAGCACGCCCGGATCGCCCACCGGGACCTTCACCAGCTTCGCGGCATGCGCTTCCAGCAGCCGCTTCGCGCCCTCATCGCCCGTCAGCCGCTCCAGTTCGGCGCGAAAGGTCCCCGCGATCCCCACCGGATGTCCGCGACGCGCGCGAAAGTACGGTGCCGCCAGCGCAGCGCCGGCGGCGAGCGCATCGCGCACCGCCGCGATGCTGCTCGCGCGGATGAAAGGCATATCACCGAGCGCCACCAGGTAGGCGTCGGCGCGGCCGGCCGAGCGCACCGCGCAGGCGAGGCTCGCGCCCATGCCCTCGGCTGCGTTCCCGCAGACCACTACTTGGCAGCCTTCCTTGCGGAGGAGATCCGAAACCTTTATCGCGTCCGGACGGATAACGGCAAGAACATCCTGCTGAAAAACTTCCCTCAATTGGCGCGCCGCCTGCACGGCGATCGGCACGCCGTGGGGCAGCGCATGCAGCAGCTTGTCGGAGCCGAAACGCTTTGCGGATCCCGCCGCCAGGAGAATGGCGACGACGTTCAAGCCTTCTGGGGGGTTACTTCACACGCCGAGGGATCGAAGCGCGGCGCGGGTTTCGCAGCCCAGCTCGGCTCGCTGACGCCGTGGCGCACCGCGGTCATCTCGGCGAGGATGGCGACCGCGATCTCGGGCGGCGTCTTCGAGCCGATGTACAGCCCTACCGGGCCGCGCAGGCGCGCGATCTCGTCCGCCGAGAGGTCGAACTCCTTCAGCCGCTCGCGGCGCGCGTCGTTGTTCTTCTTCGAGCCGATCGCGCCGACATAGAACGCAGGCGACTTGAGCGCTTCCATCAGCGCGAGATCGTCGATTTTCGGGTCGTGCGTCAGCGCCACCACCGCGCAGTGCCCGTCCAGGCTCGCCGCCGCCAGCACGTCGTCGGGCATGCCGCGATCGAGCCGCACCTTCTCGAGGTCCCAGCCGTTGGCGTACTCCTCGCGCGGATCGATCACCAGCACGTGGTAATCGAGCATGTGCGCCATCTCGGCGAGGTAACGGGTGAGTTGCGCCGCGCCGATCAGAATCAGCCGCCAGCGCGGACCATGCACCGTGGTGAGCACCTTGCCGTCGAAGGCGAGCACGTCCTGCCAGCCGCCCGCCTGCATGGAGACCCGGCCGCTGTCCATTTCCAGGCGGCGGCGCACCAGCTGCTGCTTGGAGATGGTCTCGAGCAGTTCGCCGAAGGCGCTTTGCTCGGTGACCGGCTCCATCACCAGTTCGAGCGTGCCGCCGCAGGGCAGGCCCCAGCGCGTCGCCTCTTCGTTGGTCACGCCGTAGATGATGAGCTCGGGCTTGTCTTTCGCCACGCTGCCCGCGCGCACCTTTTCGATCAGGTCGTCTTCCACGCAACCGCCGGAGACCGAACCGACCACTTGGCCGTCGTCGCGGATCACCACCAGGGCGCCCACGGGGCGCGGCGCCGAGCCCCAGGTACGCACGATGGTGCCAAAGGTGACGCGGTGCCCCGCCTTGCGCCAGGCTTCGGCGCTGCGCAGGACTTCGATATCTACGCTGTCCATGCATGCATTCTAACCCCGCCAGCGGGGTGCTTCCCTATACTGACGCCATGCAAGGCGCCCTCTCCCCCAAGCCGGCGCAGGCGTGCCGCGTCCTGGTCGTGGAGGACGAGCGCACGATCGCGATCAACCTGGTCGAGTTCCTCGAGGCGCATGGTCACGCGGTGGATGCCGCCCACGACGGTCCGGCAGCGATGGCGCGCCTGCAGAGCGACACTTACGACGTGATCGTGCTCGATCTGGGATTGCCGCGCGCCGACGGCTTGCGCGTGCTGCGTCACCTGAGGGACACGCTCGGCGTCGCGACGCCGGTACTGGTCCTGACTGCGCGCGGCGAGCTGTCGAGCAAGCTGGAGAGCTTCGCCGCCGGCGCCGATGACTACCTGACCAAGCCCTTCGCGCTCGCCGAAGTGCAGACGCGGATCGCGGCGCTGTACCGGCGCGCGACTCGCGCCGTCGCCGCCGACGTGCTGCGCGCCGGCGCGCTGCGCCTCGACCGTCGCACGCGCGAGCTGCGGGTCGGCGAAACCCCGGTGCGCCTGACGCCGCGCGGCATGCAGCTGCTGGAGCTGCTGATGCGCGATCCCGGCCGCGTGGTCTCGCGCGGCGAGATCGAGGCGGCAATCTCGCGCGACGACGCGGCCGAGGGCGGCGCGCTCAGAAGCCAGATCCACCTGCTGCGCCGCGCGCTGACGCAGGCGGGCTACGACGGCCTGGAAACCGTGCACGGCGTCGGCTACCGGCTGCGATGCGATCCCCACAAGGCCGGCTGAACCTGCGGCGGCGGGTCGCCTTTGCGATGGTCGCGATCGTGACCCTGTTCGTCTGCGCGCAGGGCGTCATCGCCTACCTTTCGCTGGAGGAACAGGAAGACGACGTCGTCGATGAACTGGTGCTCGCCGAGGCCCGGCAGCTGGCGTCGCGCATCGGGCAAAGCGAACTGCCGGAGTCGCGCACGGCCGACCTGTTGGTGCTCGGTCCCAATTTTTCCGGCTGGCTGGTAGGCGCAGCCGGCCGCGCGATCCCTGGACCGCTGCCCGCGCATCTGGCGTCGCTCAGCGACGGCCAGCACCTGGTGCGCCATCAGGACGCCGAATTGCACGTGGTCGTTCTTCCCACGGCGGCGGGGCGCCTGTTCATTCAGTACGATGCCTCGCAAAACGAAGCCAAGGTCCGTCAGTTCGGCTATTACCTGCTCGGGCTCGGCGCGCTGTGCGTTGCGCTCGGTATCGGCGTTGCGCTTCGCATCGCGGCTGTCGTGGTGGCGCCGATCGAGCGCCTGACCGGCCTGCTGAATCACTGGGTTCCCGGTGCCAAAGGCGGCGCCGGAGCTTCCAGCGAAGAAAGCGAGCTGCTCGACGCCTTTGGCCGCGTCCAGGAGCGCTTCGAAAAGGCCATCGCGCGCGAGCGCGAGTTTGTCGAGAATCTGCGGCACGAGACACTGACCCCGCTGAGCGCGGCGCGCACCGACCTCGAGATGCTGGCGCTCGCTGAAGCCCCGGGCTCCGCCGCGCACGTCCGGTTGCAGCGCGCGCTCGCATCGATCGACGCGCTGTCCGGCCTGCTGGAGTCGGCACGCGCGCTGTCGCAGCGCCGGCGCATCGAAGCGCAACCGGTCGACCTCGCGCAATGCGTCGACGACGCCTGGGCGAGCCTCGGCGCATTGCCCGAACGCCGCGGCCTGCGCTTCGCCAACGAAGTGGCGCCGGCAACGGTGGTGAGCGCGGATCCACACGCGCTGCTGACGATCATCCGCAACCTGATCCGCAACGCAGCCGAGCACGCCGCGCCCGCGAAGTGCGTTGTCCGGTTCACCGGACATCGCCTCGAAATCATCGACGACGGCGCCGGCATTCCGCCGCAGGACCTGCCGCAGGTGTTCGATCGCTATTTTCGCGGCCGGCGTGCGGACGCCCCCGGCGAAGCGGCGGGCGACGACCGCGGGCTCGGCCTTGCAATCGCGCGCCAGCTGGCCGAACTCAACGGTTGGACGCTGAGCGCGCAGCCGGGGGAGAGCCGCGGCAGCAAATTTATCCTGGCATTCGACGGAATTTGACGGAAATTTGACGTTCTCGCGACGTTGCCCAAACAGCGTCGCCGCTAGCCTGCATCGGCGAATCAACCAAGCCGGCCGATGCCCGCCTTCCTTGCCGACATGTTTGCCGCCCGCGGGGCACGTTTCCTGCTGCTGCATGCGCTATTGATCCCCGCGCTATTCGCGCTGGCGGCGCTCGCCGTGCAGGGCTCGGGGCTGGATCGGCAGATTGCCGCCGCGCTCTTCGACCCCGCGTCCGGCACCTTCCCGGCGCGCGCTTCGACTCCGCTGGAAATCTTCGGCCACCGCTTTGCGAAGTCCGCCATCCTGCTGGTCTGGATCATGCTGTTCGCCGCCGCGCTGGCGACGGAGTTTCTGCGTCCGCAGCGTGGCCTGCGCGCGGTCCTTTGGACGACCGTTGCGGCGATGGCGCTCGGGCCCGCCATCGTGATTGCGTTGAAGAGCCTCAATGCGCACCAGTGCCCGTGGAGCCTGCGCGCGTTCGGCGGCTACGCCGAATTCGCCACCGCGTGGTTCGTTCCCGCGGCCGAGGCCGGCCATTGCTTTCCGAGCGGACACGCGGCGGCCGGCTTCTCGCTGATCGCTTTTTCATTTGCCGGCATGGCGATCGGCGATCGCCGGCTCGCGGTCGCCGGGCTCGCCGTCGCACTCGCTGCCGGCATGCTGTTCAGTGCCGTGCGCATGGCGCAGGGCGCCCACTTCCTGAGCCACAACCTCTGGTCGGCCGGCATCGATTGGTCGGCCGCGGCCTGGATATTCGCGCCCCTGCTCGCGCTGCAACCGCGTCATTCAATCCGCACATGAAGCGTCCGCTGCTCGCCGTCGAACTGCTGGTACTGCTGGTCTCGCTGTTCCTGGTCGCGTCTGCCAACGGCCCGTTCTGGCGCGCGCTGCTCGCCGGCCGCAACCTGGCCGATGCGGCCACCTGGCGCTTCGGCGCCGCGCTGTTCGTGGCGCTCGTTGCACTGCATTTCGCCGTCCTTTGCCTGCTCGCGACGCGGTGCATCGTCCGGCCGATGCTCGCGCTGCTGCTCGTGGCGAGTGCCGCGGCTGCGCACTTCATTCAACGCTACGGCGTGGTGCTCGATCCTTCCATGCTGCGCAACATTCTGCATACCGATCCGCGCGAAGCGGCCGAACTGCTGAGCTTCGACCTGCTCGGCTCGGTGCTGCTGTTCGGGCTGATCCCGGCTTCGCTGCTCTGGGCGGTCCGGCCAGCGACGCGGCCGCTGGGGCAGACGCTGATCCTGCGCAGCGTCGCAGTCACCGTCGCGATGGGCGTTGCGGTCGGCGCAATGCTCCTTGCCTACCAGGATTTCAGCTCGCTGATGCGCAACCAACCAAGCCTGCGCTACACCCTCACGCCCGGCAATATCGCCTGGTCGCTGATGCGCGTGCTGGCCGGCGACGCCCGCGCGGCGATCGCAGCGCGCGATCCACCCGACCCGGCGCAGCGTTCGCTCGCCACTTCAGGCGGGCGCAAGCCGGTACTGCTGGTGATGGTGATCGGCGAGACCGCGCGCGCTGCGAACTTCTCGCTCAACGGCTACGCCCGGCAGACCAATCCGGAACTGGCGCAGCTCGAGGTGATCAATTTCGGACACGCGACCGCCTGCGGCACGTCGACCGAAGTGTCGCTGCCCTGCATGTTTTCACCCTACGGCCGCGCCGATTACGACGAAGCGCGCATCCGCCGCCACGAATCGCTGCTGCACCTGCTTGCGCGCGCTGGCATGCGCGTGGCCTGGCTCGACAACCAGAGCGGCTGCAAGGGCGTGTGCGATGGCCTGGAGTTCCACGATCTCGGCAAGCAGAAGATTCCCGGCCTTTGCGCCGACGGCCATTGCTACGACGAGGTGCTTTTGCAGGGCCTGCGCAGTGTGCTCGAAACCTCTGGCGGCGACCGCGTCGTCGTGCTGCACCAGCTCGGCAACCACGGGCCGGCCTATTACCGCCGCTACCCGCCCGAAATGAAGCGTTTCACACCGGTCTGCGAGAGCGCCGAATTCCGCGACTGCACCCGCGAGCAGATCGTCAATGCCTACGACAACGCGATCCTTTATACCGACCGCTTTCTCGCTCAGACGATCCGATACCTCAGCGACCTGCAGGCGCGCTTCGACGTTGCGCTGCTGTACGTATCCGACCACGGCGAGTCGCTGGGCGAGCGTGGCCTCTACCTTCACGGCCTGCCCTATGCGATCGCGCCGCGCGAGCAGCTGGAAGTGCCGATGCTGTGGTGGCTGCCGCAGGGCTCGGCGCGCGGCCTAAACGTCGACCTCGCCTGCCTGCGCCGCCGGGCCGGGGAAAAAGCCAGCCACGACAATCTCTTCCACTCGGTGCTGGGCCTGCTGGCGGTGGCGACGCCCGGTTACCGCCAGGAACGGGACCTATTCGAAAGCTGCCGCACCCCTTACGTCGCCGCCGCGCACTGACGCGCGTTTTGCCGCACTGCATCATTGCTCCGGGCGAGGCGCTTGGTTAGGATTCACCTACCCCCGGAACAGCAACGCTCCGCATCCCCATTCCCGAAGGAGGCAGCATGACGGTCAAGGTATCGCTCAAGGTCAACGGCAAGGCCGCGTCGGTGGAAGTCGAGGAGCGCACGCTGCTCGTGACCGTGATCCGCGAAAACCTGCGCCTCACCGGCACCCACATCGGCTGCGACACCGCGCAATGCGGCGCCTGCACCGTGAGCATGAACGGCAAGGCGGTGAAGTCCTGCTCGATGCTGGCAATGCAGGCCGAGGGCGCCGACATCACCACCATCGAGGGCGTCGCCAAAGCGGACGGCACCCTGCACCCGATGCAGGCCGCATTCAAGGAGCACCACGGCCTGCAATGCGGTTTCTGCACGCCCGGGATGGTGATGAACGCAATCGATTTCGCGAAAAGCCACCCCAACCCCAGCGAGCAGGAAATCCGCGAGGCGCTGGAAGGCAATCTGTGCCGCTGCACCGGGTACCACAACATCGTCAAGGCGATCGGCGCCGGGGCAAAAGCCATGGCCACCGCCAAGTGAGGAGCGCATCATGAACGCACCGCTGATCGGCGCCCGCATAGAGCGCAAAGAGGACTACCGCTTTCTCACCGGCGCCGGGCAGTACACCGACGACGTCGAACTGCCGCGCCAGAGCTACGCGGTGTTCGTGCGCTCGCCGCACGCGCACGCCAAGCTGAAGAAGATTTCCCTCGACAAGGCGAAAAAATCACCCGGCTTCATCGCCGCTTACACCGGCGAGGATTTCGCCGCGGCGAAGCTCGGCGGCCTGCCCTGCGGCTGGCTGATTACCGACGTCAACGGCCAGCCGATGAAGGAGCCGCCGCACCCCTGCCTCGCGCAGGGCAAGGTGCGCTTTGTGGGCGACCAGGTCGCCATCGTGGTGGCGGAAACCCGCGAGCAGGCGCGCGATGCCGCCGGGCTGGTCGAGGTGGATTACGAAGTGCTGCCCTCAGTGGTGGACGGCTCGAACGCCCGCGCCAAGGGCGCGCCGCAGCTGCACGAGAACGCTCCCGACAATACCTGCTACGTCTGGGCGCTGGGCGACAAGGCCGCGGTGGATGCGGCTTTCGCGAAAGCGGCGCACGTCACCAAGCTCGAGTTCATCAACAACCGCCTGATTCCGAACGCGATCGAGCCGCGCGTGGCAAACGGCTCGTATTCGCGCGCCGATGACAGCTACACGCTGTATGTCGCGAACCAGAATCCGCACGTCGAGCGCCTGCTGATGACCGCCTTCGTGATGGGCCTGCCCGAGCACAAGGTACGGGTGGTCGCGGGCGACGTCGGCGGCGGCTTCGGCTCCAAGATCTACCTGTATGCCGAAGATGTCGCAGTAACCTGGGCCGCCAAGCAGGTGAACCGGCCGGTGAAATGGACTTCCGACCGCTCCGAGGCGTTCCTCTCGGATGCGCACGGCCGCGACCATCACACCGTGGCCGAGCTGGCGCTGGACAAGGACGGCAAGTTCCTCGCCATGCGCGTGAAGACCACGGCCAACGTGGGCGCCTACCTCTCGACCTTCGCCTCCTGCGTGCCGACCATCCTCTACGCGACGCTGCTGGCGGGTCAGTACAAAACGCCGCTGATCCATTGCGAAGTGACGGCCGTATTCACCAACACCACGCCGGTGGACGCCTATCGCGGCGCCGGCCGGCCGGAAGCGACCTACGTGGTCGAGCGGCTGGTGGAAACCGCGGCGCGCGAGATGAAGCTCGATCCGGCCGAAGTGCGCCGGCGCAACTTCATCACCGAGTTCCCCTACCAGACGCCGGTCGCGCTGCTGTACGACATCGGCGGCTATAACGCGACCATGGATGCCGCGCAGAAGCTGGCGGATGTCGCCGGCTTTGCGTCCCGAAAGAAAGCCTCCGAAGCGAAGGGCAAGCTGCGAGGCATGGGCTACGCGGCCTATATCGAGGCCTGCGGCATCGCGCCCTCGGCGGTCGCCGGGTCGCTCGGCGCGCGCGCGGGCCTGTTCGAAGCGGGCGAAATCCGCGTCCACCCGACCGGCAGCGTGACGGTATTCACCGGCTCGCATTCGCACGGCCAGGGGCACGAGACGACCTTCGCGCAGGTGGTCGCCGACCGCCTCGGCATACCGATCGAAAACGTCGACATCGTGCACGGCGACACGTCGAAAATCCTCTTTGGCATGGGCACCTATGGCTCGCGCTCGATCGCCGTGGGCGGCACCGCCATCGTCAAGGCGCTGGACAAGGTCATCGCCAAGGGCAAGAAGATCGCCGCGCACCTGATGGAAGCCGCGGAGAGCGACGTCGAGTACGAAGGCGGCGTGTACACGGTCAAAGGCACCGACAAGAAGAAAATGTTCGGCGAGGTCGCGTTCGCGGCCTACGTGCCGCACAACTACCCGCACGACAAGCTCGAGCCCGGCCTGAACGAGAACGCCTTCTACGATCCGTCCAATTTCACCTTCCCGGCCGGCACCTATGTCTGCGAAGTGGAAGTGGACCCCGAGACCGGCGAGGTGAAGGTCGAGAAGTTCACCGCGGTGGACGACTTCGGCAAGATCATCAACCCGATGATCGTCGAGGGGCAGGTGCACGGCGGGATCACCCAGGGCATCGGCCAGGCGCTCACCGAAGGCTGCAGGTACGACGACGCAACCGGCCAGCTGCTCACCGGCTCGTACATGGATTACTGCCTGCCGCGCGCGACCGACGTTCCCTTCTACCAGGTGGACACGCGCGAGACGCCCTGCACGCACAACCCGCTTGGCGTCAAGGGCTGCGGCGAAGCCGGCGCGATCGGCGCCCCGGCGGCGCTGATGAACGCCATCACCGACGCGCTCGGCGTGAAGGACCTGCCGATGCCCGCCACGCCGCAGACGGTGTGGACGGCGCTGAAAAACAAGAAAGCCGCTTGATCCAAGGAATCGAGGAGAAAACCATGCATGCGTTCAAATACCACCGTCCCTCCAGCGTCAAAGACGCGGCGGCGCTGATCAAGGGCGAGGCGAAGCTGCTCGCCGGCGGCCAGTCGCTGGTGCAGGCGATGAAGCTGCGCCTTGCTTCGCCCTCGGACATCATCGACCTGGGCACCATCAAGGAACTCGCCGGCATCAAGGCCGACGGCAAGAGCGTGACCATCGGCGCGATGACGCGCCACGCCGAGGTCGCGCATTCGGCCGACGTGAAAAAGGCGATCCCCGCGCTCGCCGCGCTGGCCGGCATGGTCGGCGACCGGCAGGTGCGCGCGATGGGCACCTGCGGCGGCTCGATCGCCAACAACGACCCGGCGGCGGATTATCCGGCGGCGGTGCTGGCGTTGAACGCCACCATCACCACCAACAAGGGCAAGCACGAAGCCGACAAGTTCTTCAAGGGGCTGTACGAGACCGCGCTCAAGGCCGACGAGATCATCACCTCGGTCTCCTTCCAGGTGCCCAAGCGCGCGGCCTACGTGAAATTCAAGAACCCGGCCTCGCGCTTCGCCATCGTCGGCGTGTTCGTCGCCGATTTCGGCGGCAGCGTGCGCGTCGGAATCACCGGCGTGGGACCGGTCGCCTATCGCCAGGCCGACATGGAAAAAGCGTTGTCGGCGAAGTTCGATCCGGCGTCCGTCGCGAACATCAAGCAAAAGGCCGATGGCCTCAACACCGACCTGCACGCGAGCGCCGAATACCGCGCGCACCTGGTCACCGTGATGGCCAAGCGCGCCGTGGAGGCCGCACTAAAGTAAGGTTTTCCGAGGGGGTGGAGGGGAGGACGGCCCGCCTAGGGCCTGGGAGACTTAGCTCCCATACCCTAGGCGGGCTTATTTTTCCGCCTAGGCGGGCATCTTGCCGAGGATATTGCCGAACTCCTCGGCCGTGAACGCGGTCAGCGTCTCGGTGCGGATGTTGCCGAGCGAGGCGATGGCGAGGCCGAGCGAAGTCGCGGTGGCCGTGTCCGGCGCTTCGACCACGCTGACGATGTCGTAATGCCCCAGCGTCCAGTAGATGTCCTTCACCTTGACGCCGACCTTCCCCGCCAGCGCCTTGAACGCGTCGGCGCGCTTGGGCGACTCCTTAATGGTGCGGATGCCCTGGTCGGTAAAACTTCCCAGCACGATGAACGTTGCCATGTCTGCTCTCCTCTGGTCAGTACTGCACGAAATTTTTCTTCATTCGATCACCCGGTCGGCGCGCAGCAGGAGCGATTGCGGGATCGTCAGGCCGAGCACCTTCGCGGTCTTCAGGTTGATTACCAGCTCGAACTTGGTCGGTTGCTCGATCGGCAGGTCGGCCGGCTTCGCGCCCTTCAGTACCCGGTCCACGTAGTAGGCGCCGCGTCGATTAAGCTCGGTGAAGTCGGGGCCGTAGGACATGAGGCCGCCCGCCTCGGCATGGGCGGCGAGCAGGAAGACCGTCGGCAGGCGCTCGCGCAGCGCCAGCTCGGCGATGAGCTCCCGGTTCGCCAGGTCGCTGCCGACAAACATGCCGCCGGCCCCGCGCCGCACGGCTTCGCGGAACGCGGGCTCGAGCTGCTCGCGCGCGGCAACCTGCAGCTCGATCGCTTCGAGCCCCTGGGCGCTGACCTCCTTGAGCATGCTGTCGCGATTGCTGGCATGGGTCGGATTGCGCGGATTGAGCAGCAGCGCGATTCGCTTCATCCGTGGCACCGCCTCGCGCAGCAGCCCGATCAACTTTCCGAAAAATCCCTCGGGCACCGCCGTAGAGACGCCGGTAAACGTACCGCCGGGCCGCCCGAGGCTCTTTGCCAGTCCGAGGCGAACCGGATCGAACACCACGACGAACACGACGGGGATCGTCGTGCCGGTGTTCTTGAACGCAAGCGCCGCTGCAGGCCCCATGGCCATGATCGCATCCGGGGCTGCGCGAACGATCTCTTGCGCGAGCTTGGGCAGGTCTGCATCGAGCCCCCGCGGATAACGCGCTTCGAGGAGCAGATTCCGGCCCTCGATCCAACCGTGTGCCCGAAGGGCTTCGTCAATCGCTCTCCGACCGGGCCCCTCGGGCGCCGCCGGGAAGAGGATCATCAGGCGTCGCGGGCGATCGGGCGACTGCGCGAGCAGCTCGCCGGGCATCAGGAGCGCCCCGGCAGCGCCCGCAACGAACCACCGCCGCGTCCGGCGCCGCTTCATTCGATCACCCGGTCGGCGCGCAGGAGGATCGCCTGCGGAATCTTTAGGCCGAGCGCCTTCGCGGTCTTCAGGTTGACCGCCAGTTCGAAGCGCGCAGCCTGCTCGACCGGCAGGTCGGCGGGCTTAGCGCCGCGCAGGACCTTCGCCAGCAGGTCGACGGTGCGCCGCAGCTCGTCGCCGAGGCTGCTCGAATAGGAGATCAGCCCGCCCACCTCGACGGTTTCGGTTTCCACGAATACGGCGGGCATGCGTGCCTGCGCCCGGGCGCGGACCGCGACCTCGGCGGCGTAGCGGTCCCCGGCGATCGCGAAGTTCGCCGAATTGCAGTCCGCCTGCGCACCGGCCGCAACCAGGCTATTGACCACCTCTATCCCGCCGAAGCCGATCAGGATGATCAGCTCGATCTTCAGGCGTTTCGCCGCCTCCTGCGCGGCGCGCAGCGCCGTCTGCCCGACGGCATCGTGGAGCCTTCCCGTCATCCCCACGCGGCGCACGCCCGGCAGCAGCTCGTGCAGCAGCTCCAGGCGCTTCACGGTGAGCTCGTAGTAGCGGTTCGCGACGCCTGTAGTGTTGCCGCCCGGGCGAGCATAGGTTTTCACGAATCCCGAGAGCACCGGGTCGGCGACCCAGGTAAAAACGATCGGCACCGACTTTGTCGCCGCCTGCGCGACCCGCACCGCATCGTCGGTGGCGGCGAGAAGCGCGTCGGGCTTCCGGGCGAGAAGCTCCTGCGCAGCATCGGGATCGGTTCTCGCGTAGCGAACGTCAATCTCGATGTTGCGCCCTTCGACGAATCCGAGCGCTGCGAGCCGCTCGCGGATCACGGGCAGATGGTTCGGGCCAGAGGTATCGACCGGCAACAGCACGCCGAGTCGATACCGGCGGTCGGTGCGCTGGGCGCGGGCAAGGAGCGGCGCAGCGAGCCCGGCAGCGACGAAATCGCGCCGCCTCATTCGATCACCCGGTCGGCGCGCAGCAAGATCGACTGCGGAATCGTGAGGCCAAGTGCCTTCGCCGTCTTCAGGTTGAGCACCAGCTCAAAGCGGCTCGGCTGCTCGATAGGCAGTTCCGCAGGCTTGGCCCCTCTCAGAATCCGGTCCACGTAGGTTGCCGCCTTTCGGTGTTCCTCTTCCCGGCTCGACGAATGTGCAAATAGCACCCCCGTCGGCACGTTGGCGACGATGAAACTGGTCCATGGAATGCGCAGCCGCAAGCCCTCGCTGAAGAGCAACGCACGATGGTTGTACAGCACCGGTGCGGGGCACGGCAGCAGCGCGTCGGGGCGATCGGTCTCCATCTGTGCGAATGCGCGTTCGATTTCAACCTTGCTGCCGGTCTTGTAAGTCACCAGCGCCTTGCCGAGACGCTGCGCGGCAGCGCGTGCGCTGCGCTCTACCAGCGCGCAGCCCGAGGCGTTCGTGTCGAACAACATCCCGACGCGCGACGCTCTCGGCAGGATTTCCGCCAGAAGCTCGATGTGCTTCGCCGGCAATTCCGTGTTGAGCTGCGTGACTCCGGTCACGTTCTTTCCGGGCCGCCGCAGGCTGTGCGCCAAGCCGGCGCCGACCGGGTCAAATCCGCCGGTGAGCACGATCGGAATCGAGGTCGTCTTTGCGTGCAACGCGCTCGCGTCGCTTCCCCAGGCCACCAGCACGTCGGGTTTGTGGGCGATCAACTCGTCCACTGCCTGCGGGAGCCGTTGCCGATCGCCGCCGGCGTCGCTCTCGACGTAGACGACGTTGCGGCCTTCCACGTAGCCCAACTCACGCATGGCGGCGCGAAAGATGCCTCTGCGCGCCATCCCTTCCGCCGAATTCGGAGTGAATTCGCCAACCTTGTGGACGCCATCGCGTTGCGCGACCGCCGGCAGTGCCGCAAGTAGTGCACCTGCAATAAGAAGCAGTATTCGAAGAATCATTCAATCACCCAGTCGGCACGGATGAGAAGCGGCTGCGGGATCCCGACCCGAACGGGCCGCGCAACCTGTTGTGCGTGCGCCTGCGCTACGGCGATCGCGCCCGCCATCCACGATACGAATCTGCGCCGGTCCATCGCCCCCCTTGCACCCGCGTCAATTACGGCGCGATTTTGAGCCTCATTCGGCCGTCGCGCCTACGCAATATGCACATTGCGAGCCGCCGGTGGCGGCGGAGCGCCAAATGCCGGAAAATACTGGTTTTCCGCACTGCGACAAACCCATGGCGCGACCGCTGCCGAAGTCCATCGACGAGACGCACAAGCTGCTCGGGGAAGCCGATTACGTGGCCGACCGCAGCCTGGCGACCGCGCTATACCTGTCGCTCGCGATGCAGCGGCCGCTGTTTCTGGAAGGCGAAGCGGGAGTCGGCAAGACTGAGATCGCCAAGGTAATCGCGGCTTCGCTCGGGCGCGAACTGATCCGCCTGCAGTGCTACGAGGGGCTCGACATCGCGCAGGCGGCCTACGAATGGAACTATTCGCGACAGATGATCGAGATTCGCCTGGCCGAAGCGGCGGGCGAGAAATCGCGCGAAAAGATCTCACAGAATATTTTCTCGGAGAGTTTCCTGGTCAAGCGGCCGCTGGCGCGCGCGCTGGAGGGAAGGAAGGGCGGGGCGCCGGTGCTGCTGATCGACGAGCTGGATCGCACCGACGAGCCCTTCGAGGCCTACCTGCTGGAAGTGCTCTCGGACTGGCAGATCACGATTCCCGAGATCGGCACGCTCAAGGCGGTGGAGCCGCCGGTGGTGGTGATCACCTCCAACCGCACGCGCGAGATCCACGACGCGGTCAAGCGCCGTTGCTTTTACCACTGGGTGGATTACCCGGACGCGGTGCGCGAGCTCGAGATCCTGCGGCGCAAGGCGCCGAAGGCCGCCAGCGCGCTGTCAAAAGAGGTGGTGGCGTTCGTGCAGCGCCTGCGCGGCGTGGACCTGTTCAAGCTGCCCGGAGTCGCCGAGACCATCGACTGGGCGAACTGCCTGGTCGCGCTCGATCGCATCACGCTCGACCCGGAAACGGTCAACAACACGCTTGGCGTGCTGCTCAAGTACCAGGACGACATCGAGCGCATCGCCGGCGACGAAGCGTCGCGGCTGGTGGTCGAGGCGAAGACGGCCGCCGCCGCGTGAGCCTCCGGTGAGCGCGATCGGCTTCCTGCGCCGCGTGCTCGGGCGACTGCGCCCGGGATCGCAGCAGCGCACGCGGCTGCTGATTGCGCACTGCAAAGCGCTGCTTGGCGAGCGCGGCGAAGTTTCGGGCGCGGCGATCGCGCGCGAAGCGCTCGCTGCCTACCACGCGCTCGATGATTCCGCCCGCGCGGAATTCTTCGACATCCTGGCCGAGGATTTTTCCCCCTCGCCCGAAGCGATCGGCAAGGCCGCCGACGCCTACCGTTTCGATCCGACCCCGCACAACCTGATCCGGCTGCAGGAAATCATCGGCTCGGCGCGCCAGGAGCTGTTCCGCCGCCTCAACGTGGCGCCGGGCGGGACCGCCGCGCTGGTGCAGATGCGCCGCCTCGTCCTGCGCGACCTGGATCAGCACCCGGGCTGGCGCGCCATCGACGCCGACCTGCTGCACCTGTTCCGCTCCTGGTTCAACCGCGGCTTTCTGCGCCTGGAGCGGATCGAGTGGCGCACCTCGGCGATGGTGCTGGAGAAGCTGATCCAGTACGAGGCGGTGCACGCGATCCAGGGCTGGAGCGACCTGCGCCGGCGCCTGGAAGCCGACCGGCGCTGCTTCGCCTTCTTCCATCCGCAGCTGCCCGACGAGCCGCTGATCTTCATCGAAGTGGCGCTGGCGCGCGGTGTGAGCTCGCAGGTGCAGCCCCTGCTCGAGATGCAGGCGCCGGTGGCTTCGCCCGAGCAGGCCGATGCGGCGATGTTCTACTCGATCACCAACTGCCAGGAGGGCTTGCGCGGCATCTCGTTCGGCAACCTGCTGATCAAGCAGGTGGCCGAGGACCTGAAGCGCGAATTTCCGCACCTGCGCAGTTTCGCCACGCTGTCGCCGATCCCCGGCTTTCTGCGCTGGCTCGGCAAGTCCGAGACGCGCGCGCGCCTCGCGATGGGTCCGAAGGGGGAAGAACGGCTCGCGCTGCTCGCGCGCATCGAGCAGCCGGGCTGGCACGAGCGCGAAATTCCCGAAATGCTGCCGAAGCTGCTGCTGCGGCTTTGCGCGTGGTACCTGCTGCATGCCAAGCAGAAGGACGACGGGCCGGAACCCTTCGACGCGGTGGCGCGTTTTCACCTCGGCAACGGCGCTTCCCTCGAGCGGCTCAACTGGCTCGGCGATACTTCGGCAGCGGGCCTCGAGCGCTCGGCGGGAATCATGGTCAACTACGTCTACCGGCTGGAAGACGTCGAGCGCAACCACGAGCGCTATTTCGCGGAAAAAACCGTGGTCGCCTCGCGCGCGGTGGAGAAGCTCGCGCGCAAGTCGCCGCTCGCTGTGCCCGCGGAAAAGTTCGCCGAGGCCTGACGTGTATCCCGCGATCGACGACGCCGCATCGAGAGGCACGCTGGCCTCAAACGTGATGCACTTTGCGCGCCTGTTGCGCGGCGCGGGACTGCGGCTGGGACCCGACCGGGTGGTGGACTGCGTGCGCGCGCTGGAACTCGCCGACTGCAATCGGCGCGAAGATTGGTACTGGACCATGTCGGCCGTGTTCCTGTCGAAAGAAGAGCAGCGGCCGATATTCGACCAAGCCTTCCGCATCTTCTGGCGCGACCCGAAGCTGCTGGAAAAGATGATGAGCGCGCTGCTGCCGAAGACCTACGGCCGCACCGGCAAGCCCGAGCAGGAGCAGAGCCAGCGCCTGTCGGATGCGCTGTTCAATCAGAAGAAAGCCGAGCAGGAGCGGAAGGAACAGAAGATCGAGCTCGACGCGCGGCTCACCTTCTCCTCGCGCGAGGTGCTGCAGCGCATGGACTTCGACACCATGTCGGCGGCCGAGCTGGCGGAAGCGAAGAAAATGCTGCGCGACCTGCGCCTGCCGCTGCCGCGGATCCGCACGCGGCGCGACAAGATCAACGTCCGCGGCAAGCAGATCAACCTGCGCGCCACGCTGCGCGAATCGCTGCGCGAGGGCGGCGACGTGATCCCGCTGGTGCGCGAAGCGCCGGTCGAGATCCACCCGCCGCTGGTGGTGCTGTGCGATATCTCGGGTTCGATGAATCCCTACGCGCGCATGTTCCTGCATTTCCTGCATGCCATCACCAACGACCGCGACCGGGTCTCGGTGTTCGTGTTCGGCACGCGCCTGACCAACATCACGCGCCAGCTGCGCCACCGCGACGTGGACGTCGCCATGGCGCGGGTGGCGGATGCGATCAAGGACTGGTCGGGCGGCACGCGCATCGGCTGGAGCCTGCGCGAATTCAACTGGCGCTGGAGCCGGCGCCTGCTCGGCCAGAACGCCTGCCTGCTGCTGGTCTCCGACGGCCTCGATCGCGAGGCGGGCGAAGGCCTGTCGGAGGAGATGCAGCGGCTGCACAAGTCCTGCAAGCAGCTGATCTGGCTCAATCCGCTGCTGCGCTACGACCGCTTCGAAGCGCGGCCGGCGGGCGTGCGCGCGATGCTGCCGCACGTGGACCGCTTCCTGCCGGTGCATAATCTGAAGAGCCTGATAGACCTCGCGCATGCGTTGACCGACGCGTCGCCAAAGCGAATGGAGAGGCAAGCATGGAAATGACCGGCGAACAGCTGATCCCCGCCTCGCAAACCGAGGCCTGGGCGGCGCTCAACGACCCGGCGATCCTCAAGGACTGCGTGCCGGGCTGCGAATCGATCGAGCGCACCAGCGAAAACGAGTATGCGGTGCAGATGACGGCGCGGGTCGGCCCGGTCAGCGCCAAGTTCAAGGGCAAGATGACGCTCTCCAACATCCAGGCGCCCAACTCCTACTCGATCGCCTTCGAAGGCCAGGGCGGCGTGGCCGGGTTCGCCAAAGGCAGCGCCGACGTCACGCTCGCGGCCGAAGGCAAGGACACGCGGCTTTCCTACAAGGTCAAGGCCAACGTCGGCGGCAAGCTCGCGCAGATCGGCTCGCGCCTGGTGGATGCCGCGGCCAACAAGGTGGCCAACGACTTTTTCACCGCCTTCAACCAGAAGGTTGCCCGCCCGCAGGAGGGCGAAGGCGCCGCGCACCACGACCCGGCGCATCCCGAGCCCGTCGAGCGCGACCCCGACCTGCCGCAGGCCTCCAACACGACGTTGATCCTGTTTGCTGCCGGCGCACTGGTAGTGTTCATGGTGGCGCTGGTGACGCTGATTTGAAGTGAGCGAACTGCTGTTTCGCGACGATCCGTACCTCACCACCTGCCAGGCGACCGTCGTTGCAGTGGGCGAGAACACGCTCGAGCTCGACCGCACGGTGTTCTATCCGCTGGGCGGCGGCCAGCTCGGCGACACCGGGCGCATCGCCGGACTGCGGGTGGTGGATACGAGGAAAGGCGAGGCGGAGGACCGCATTCTCCACTGCCTGGAACCGGGCAGTTCCCCGCCCGCCGTAGGATCAACCGTACCAATAGAAATTGACTGGGAGCGGCGTCACCGGCTGATGCGCTATCACACCGCGCTGCATTTGCTCGGCGCGCTGGTGAAGGCGCCGGTCACGGGCGGCCGGATCCAGGAAGACAAGGCGCATCTCGATTTCGACATCGAGACGGAGCGGCTGGTGAAGGACGCGATCGAAGCGGGCCTGCGGGCGCTGGTCGAGGCCGGGCACGAGACGCGCGTCTGCTGGATCAGCGGCGCCGAGCTCGATGCCCGCCCCGAGCTCGTCAAAACCATGTCGGTGGCGCCGCCGCGCGGCGCCGGGCGCGTACGCCTGCTGGAAATCCCCGGCGTCGACCTGCAGGCTTGCGGCGGGACGCACGTCGCCAACACGCGCGAGATCGGCCCCCTGGTGGTGACGCGCATCCGCTCCGAAGGCAAGCGCAACAAGCGCGTGACGCTCGCGTTCGCGCAATAAGTCACAGGCCGCCGGTCTGCGGCGCGCCGCCGCCTGTCCAGCAGGCCGGCAAAGCAGCAATAGTTCCTCCCTGACAGATTCTTGCAAACCGTACCCTGAGAGCAATTCGTCGCTTCAGGAGCATCGGTATGGGCGCAGTCCCCCTGCATCAGCAAACCACGCTCGGCTTCTCGCCGACCACGGATCGCCGCCAGGCGGTGCTGCTCGGCAGCGAGTTGCGCGGCCTGGCGCGCATGTCGGAGGCGCTCGATGCAAGCCTGGTGCTGTTCCTCGCCAACGAGTTTTTCGCCTTTGTCGGCGGCATCGTCGCAGCGCATGGCGGCGAAGCGGTCACCGCGCAGCACGAGCTGCTGCTGTCCGCGTTTACGCACGGCAACCCCAAGCAAACCTCGCAGCAGGCGGTGCGTGCAGTGCAGCGTATCCAGGCCGAGTATCCGGCGCTGGCGGAAAAATGGCGCACCACCTACGGGCTGCGCACTGCTGTCGCGCAGGGCCTGCATCTGGGGGAGGTGGTGCTCGGCAATGCCGGCCCGCGCGGGCAGGAACGGCGCATCGCCTTTGGCGACAGCGTCAGCCTCGCGCTTAGCATGGTCGGCCGCGCGCGCGCCGGCGAATTCATCATGTCGGAGGCCGTGATGGGCGCGCTGTCGGTGGAGAACCTGGATCTGGACGCCGAGCCCCTGCCGCAGCTCGAGCTGCCGCGCCGCACGCCGATCCGGATTTACGGCGTGCTGGTTGAAGGCCGGCTCGATTTCACCTAGCAACGCAGATTCAGTTGCCGCCGATGGTCATGTTGTCCACCAGGATCGAGCCGGTGCGGTAGGCGCCGCGCACTACCACGTCGCTGCCGACGGCGGCAATGCCGCGGAACATGTCCTTCATGTTGCCGGCGATGGTCACCTCTTCCACCGGGTAGGCGATTGCACCGTTCGCCACCCAGTAGCCGGCGACGCCGCGCGAATAGTCGCCGGTCAGCAGATTGATGCCCTGCCCCAGCAGATCGGTGACGAAAAGGCCGCGCCGCATCTTTCTCAGCATGCCCGGCAGATCGGGTCCGTCCGATTTCACCAGCAGGTTGTGGTTGCCGCCGGCATTGCCGGTGCTCTGCATGCCCAGCTTGCGGGCCGAATAGCTGGCGAGGAAATAGCCCTCGAGCATGCCGTCGCGCACTACCGTGCGCTGGCGGGTCGCCACACCCTCGTCGTCGAACGGCGAGCTCGCCAACCCGCGCGCATCGTGCGGACGTTCCTCGAGAGTGACCCCGCGGGCAAACACCTGAGTGCCGAGCGCACCGACCAGGAACGAGGATTTGCGGTACAGGTTGGTGCCGCTGGCCGCCGCGACGAAGGAGCTGATCAGCCCGGCGGCGGCCGGAGCCTCGAACAGCACCGGCGCCTGGCGGGTGGCGATCTTGCGGGCGCCCAGGCGGGCCAGCGCGCGGCGCCCCGCATATTCGCCGAGCGCCTCGGGATTGGCGACGCTGCCCGGCACCCGGTCGGCGCTGTACCAGTCGTCGCGCTGCATGCGGCCGCGCGCCTCCGCGATCACTGCGAGCGACAGCGTGTGCCGCGACGTCGGAAAGCCGTGCATGAATCCCAGGCTGTTGGCGAACACGAACTGCGAGTGCTGCACCGAGACGCTCGCGCCTTCGGAATTGCGGATCTTCGGCGACAGCGCGAAAGCGGCGCGCTCGGTGCGCCGCGCGATGCCGATCGCCTCCTCGGTGCCGAGGCTCCAGGGATGGAACAGGTCGAGGTCGCGCGGCGCGCGCGCAAGCTCGGCGCGTTCCGGCAGCCCGGCGCAATCGTCGATCGCGGTCTTGCGCGCGATCGCCGCCGCCGCTTCCACCGAGCTCGTGATCGCCGCTGCGGAAAAATCCGAGGTGCTGGCGTGGCCGCGCCGCGCACGGGGCCGCTCACCGAAATAGACGGTGAGGCCGATGCTCTTGTCGCGATTGTGCTCGATGGTTTCCGGCTCGTCCTTGCGCACCGTCACCGACAGGCCGTCGCCCTCGGCGACCTCGCATGCGCAGGCCGAGGCACCCGCGCGCCGCGCCGCGGCGAGCACCGCCCGCGCAAGCTCTTCGAGCTGCGCCGGCGTGTGCGTGAAGCGATGCGCCTTCGACATGGCGCGCTATCATACAAGCGATGCAAGCAGAATTCGTCAGCCGCACCAAGAAAAAACAGCAGGTCGAAGAGCTGCAGAAGCTCGGCGCTTCGCTGGTCGCGCTCGGCGCCGCGCAGCTCTATGCGCTGGGCCTGCCAGCGCCGCTGCTTGCCGCAGTTCGCGACGCACAACGCATCAGCAGTTACGGAGCGCGCCGACGCCAGCTGCAATATATCGGCAAGATCATGCGCAGCGTCGACCCGGAGCCGGTGCGCTCGGCGCTGGCTGGAATCGCGGGCCAGTCGGCGGCAGTGAAGGCGCGGCAGCAGCGGCTGGAAAACTGGCGCGAGCGCCTGATCGGCGACGACACCGCGCTCACCGCGTTCGCCACCGAGCACCCGGCCGCCGATCTGCAGACGCTGCGCACCCTGATCCGCAACGCGCGCAAGGAGATTGCCGAAGACAAGCCACCGCGCGCGCAGCGCGAACTTTTCAGGGTGCTGAGGGATGCTTCGCATGATTGAGCTTTCCCCCCTGATGCACGTGCAAGTCGCCCTGGAAGCGGTTCGGGATCTTGGCGATGCGCCGCGCGGGCGGCGCCGCATCATCGGCATCACGGGCGGCAAGTTTGCCGGGGCGCGGCTTGCCGGCCGGGTCCTGCCCGGCGGCGCCGATTGGCAGCTCATTCGGCCCGGCGGCGTGGCCTGCCTGGACGCCCGCTACACGCTGGAGACGACGGACGGCGCCCTGATCTACGTGAACAACAAGGGCTACCGCCATGGGCCCGAGGAGGCGATGGCGCGCCTTGCGCGGGGCGACGAGGTGGATCCCGCGCTGATATATACGCGCACCACCCCGTGGTTCGAAACCTCGGCGCCGGCCTACGCCTGGCTCAATCGCACGATCTGCGTCGGCACCGGCGCGCGCCGTGCCGCGTCGGTAGAACTCGACTTCTACGAGGTGCTATGAGCGAGCTGAAAGTCGGCATTGTTTCCATCAGCGACCGGGCCTCCGGCGGCGTTTACCAGGACCAGGGCATCCCGGCACTGAAGGAGTGGCTGGGGCAGGTGGTTGCCTCGCCCGCGCTGCGCTTTGAGGAACGGCTCATTCCGGACGAGCTCCCGATCATCGAAACCACGCTCGTGGAACTGGTCGACATGAAGGGCTGCCACCTGGTGCTCACTACCGGCGGCACCGGCCCCGCGCCGCGCGACGTGACGCCCGAGGCGACGCGCGCAGTGGCCGACAGGGAAATGCCCGGCTTCGGCGAGCAGATGCGCGCGGTGAGCCTGAAATACGTGCCGACCGCGATCCTCTCTCGGCAAGTCGCGGTGATCCGCAAGCAGGCGCTGATCATCAACCTGCCCGGACAACCCAAGGCGATCAAGGAAACGCTGGATGGCGTGTTTGCCGCCGTGCCCTACTGCATCGACCTGATCGGCGGCCCGTACATCGAAACCGACCCGGCCCGGGTCAAGGCCTTCCGCCCCAAGTCCGCATTGAAGAACAAACCCTGAGCATGGATACCATCGAAGTGCAGACCGGTGCGGCGCCGGCCGCCGCAGTAATCTGGCTGCACGGCCTGGGCGCCGATGGGCACGACTTTGAGCCGATCGTGCCCGAGCTCCGGCTGCCCGCCGCCAAGCCGGTGCGCTTCATTTTTCCGAACGCGCCGCTGCGGCCCGTGACCATCAACATGGGCATGCGCATGCCCGCCTGGTATGACATCCTGCAGCTCGGCGGCGGCGCGGAAGACGAAGCGGGAATTCGCGAATCGCAGGCGCTGGTGGAGGACTTGATCGCCAGGGAAGTGAAGCGAGGCATCGCCCGCAACAGGATCGTGCTCGCCGGGTTCTCGCAGGGCGGCGCGATCGTGCTGCACACGGCGCTGCGCCACCCCGAGCGGCTGGCCGGCGTGATGGCGCTCTCGACCTACCTGCCCTTGTCCGGGAAACTGGCCGTGGAGCGCGCTGCGGCCAACCGCGACGTGCCGATCTTCATGGCGCACGGCCAGGTGGACAACATGATCGGCATCGACCGCGCCATGCTGTCGCGCGATGCGCTGCACGCGCTGGGTTATCCGGTCGAGTGGCGCGCCTACCCGATGGCGCACTCGGTCTGCGCCGAGGAGATCGCCGACATCGCCGCCTACCTGCTCAGGGTTCTCTGACTAGCTCCCTGAAGCGGGCGATCTCGTAGTCCTCGCCACGCTCGGCGATCGCCTGCGGGATGTAGACGTGGTGGCGCGCTCCGCGCGCCACTTCCAGGTTCTGCGCCGGCTCGAACACGCCGGGCTTGAGCACGATGCGCGCTTCAGCCGCCTGGCCGCTGCGCAACAGCACGCCCTGCGCCAATACGGTCTTGACGCCGGCAACCGCAAACTTGGACAGCTCGGGCGTCTTGGACAGCGTTTCGATGCCGACCCTCGCCTGCTGGCCGCCACTTTTGTTGACGCGACGCACGACACCGAGCACCCAGTTGCTGCCGCCCTCGGGCTGCAGCGCGAGCAGCGCGCCGACGCGCAGCCAGTCGCCCTTCAACTGCGGCACCACTGCGCCAAAGCCGCCCGCGCTCACGTTTTCGACGATCCAGCTCTCGGCCTGCGAGCCGTCGAAATTGAGCGAATCGCCGCCGCCGAGCGCGTTGATCACACCGTCGTAACCGTAGGTCACCGAGAGACGTGATTTGACCGGGTGGCGCTGCGCCTTGCGCTCGGGCGCCTGCGGCGACCAATACTGATGCAGGTGGCGCATTACTTCGTGCGCCAGATGCGGATCGACACCGGCCCCGAGATTCACTTCGGGCGGCAGCTGCCCGCCGACCATCACGCGCTCGGCTAGTTCGTGGATCTCGCTGAGCGCGGCACCGGCGCCGAAGTAGCGCAGGGCGGGCCCCGGCTGGGGCGCGCGCGAGACCCGCGCCGGCGTTACGGCCTTGGCAAGGTCAGTCCAGAAAATGAAGGCGGGCGCCGGCGCGTTGCCGATCACGAAGCGCGCGGCCAGCGTGCCGATCAACCGCTCGGTGAGGTCGACCTCGAGCGGCATCAGGCCATCGGGCGCGCTGGCGCTGAGCATGGCACCTTTCAGGAATTCCAGCTGCGGCGTAGTTTCGCCGGCCACCCCCGCATACGCCGTCACCTTTGCCTGCGCGAGCTGGCGCGCCTCGGTGAACGCGAACACGCTGTTGAAAACGCCCCAGCTGGCCAGATCGATCGGTCCGTAGCGCATGTGCATCCACTTGATGTGCTGCGCAAAACTGCGCAGCGTGCGCACCAACAGCAGCGGCAATTGAGGCTTCGCGACATCGATTCCTTTGGCGTTCTTGACGAACTCGTCGACCGAGCGCGCGTAGGCGTAGCCCGCCTGCTTCCAGTAGCCGTGCAACGCGGTCCACAGCCGGTTCTCCTGGAAACGCGACTGGCGCACCGCGCCTACGTAGTCCTTGGCCAGCTTGCGCAGATGCGGTTGGGCCTTATCGTCCAGCGCGAGCAGCAGCTGGATACGCGCTTCGGGCTTGAAGCCTTCGGCAGCCGCCACCGATTCGATCCAGTGCATCAGCTCGTCGAGCGCCTTGACCGGATCGTCGGCCGGCAGCGCGTCGAGCAGGCGCTTTGCCTCCTTCGGATCGGCCAGCGGGTGGTCCGGCTTGCCGGCACCAAACAGCTTCATCTTGGATTACCTCCGCAAGCCGTGCATGATACCTGCCAATGCGCTTCCTGATCGTCGATGAATCGCCCGATTCCCGGCGAATGCTTACCGAGCTGCTGCGCGTTCGCTGGCCCGAGGCGCAGATCGAGGAATGGGATCCGCGCCAGCGCGGCAACCCGGCCAGCGCGCTGGAATCGGGCGCCTACAGCGCGCTGCTGCTCGATGCGCAACCTGCGGGCGAGGACGGCATCGCCTGGGTGGCGCAGATCCACGGCATGGCAAACGCCCCGCCAGTGCTGCTGGTGGCCGATCAGGGCGACACGCACGCCGCGATCAAGGCCATGAAAGCGGGCGCCGCGGACCTGCTGCGCCGGGCCGGCCTCACGCCGGAGAGATTTGCGCGCTCGCTGGAAGACGCGCTGCGCGAACACGAAGTGCGGCGCCAGGAGCGCAGCGGCACGCACTCGCCGTTCGCACGCACGGTACCGATCGAACCGCACCGCATCGGCGCTCCGGTCAAGCCCGATGCGCTGGCGATCCTCGGCTATCGGATCCTGCGCAAGATCGGCGAAGGCGGCATGGCGCAGGTGTACCTCGCCGAACGCGAGCGCGACCGCCTGCAACTGGTGCTCAAGGTGCTCGATGCGGGTCTGCGCCGCAACGCTACTTTTCTGCAGCGCTTCGTGCGCGAATACCGGCTCATCGTGTCGCTCGAAAACGAGTACGTGGCGCGCATCTACGACCAGGGCTTTTCGGGCGAGCAGCCGTACATCGCGATGGAATACCTGTCCGGGGGCACGCTGGCGGCGCGCATTCAGGAGCGCATGACCTCGCTGGCCGCGTTGCGCCTCACCTCGCAGATCGCCAAGGCGCTGGACGCGATCCACACCCACGACATCGTGCACCGGGACCTCAAGCCGCAGAACATCATGTTCCGCGACACCGGCCGGCCGGTGATCGTGGATTTCGGACTGGCCAGGGATCTGGACTCGGAATCGGACCTGACCCAGCAGGGGCAGCTGATCGCCACGCCGCGCTACATGAGCCCCGAGCAGTGCCTTGGCCAGCCGGCGGACGCCCGCTCGGACCTGTACAGCCTCGGCGCAATCTTCTACGAAATGCTGACCGGCGAGCGGCTGTTCGGCCAGCTCGGGGTGGCGGAGCTGGTCTACGAGCACGTGCACGGGGAGATTCCGCGCCTGCCGGCACGCCTGGCGGGCTACCAGCCGATCATCGACCGGCTGCTCGCCAAGCGTCCCGAAGACCGGTTTCGCAGCGCGCGCGCGCTTTTCGCTACCATCGCGGTATGAAACAAGGATCCGGCGAGCGCCAGTACCTCGATCTGCTCGCCGAAGTGCTCGAGCAGGGCGCGGACAAATCCGACCGCACCGGGACCGGCACCCTGTCGGTGTTCGGTCGGCAGCTGCGCTTCGGGCTCGAAGAAAGTTTCCCGCTGCTCACCACCAAGAAGCTGCACCTGAAGTCGATCATCGTGGAACTGCTGTGGTTCTTGCGCGGCGATACCAACGTGAAATGGCTGCAGGAGCGCGGCGTCTCGATCTGGAACGAATGGGCGGACGCGAACGGCGAGCTCGGCCCCGTCTACGGTTACCAGTGGCGTCACTGGCAAAAGCCCGACGGCAGCGAAATCGACCAGCTGGCGAACGTGATCGAATCGATCCGCAAAAAACCCGATTCGCGCCGCCACATCGTCAGCGCCTGGAACCCGGCCGACGTCGAGCGCATGGCGCTGCCGCCCTGCCACGCGCTGTTCCAGTTCTACGTCGCCGGCGGCCGGCTGTCTTGCCAGATGTACCAGAGAAGCGCCGACCTGTTCCTCGGCGTGCCGTTCAATATCGCCTCCTACGCGCTGCTCACGCTGATGGTGGCGCAGGTGACCGGCCTGAAGCCGGCCGAGTTCGTGCTCACGCTGGGCGACGCCCACCTTTACCTCAACCACCTCGAGCAGGCGCGCGAGCAGCTCGCCCGCACGCCGCGGGCGTTCCCGCGCATGCGGCTCAATCCGGCGGTGCAGGACCTGTTCGGCTTCGGCTACGAGGACTTCACGCTCGAAGGCTACGAGCCGCACGCGGCCATCAAGGCGCCGATCGCGGTATAGCGGCCGCGCGCCGGCCAAAAAAAGCCTGCCTCACAGGGGGGAGGGGCGGGCCGGGGAAAGCGGAAACGGACTGCGGCAGGCGGAATCGGGCTACTTTCCCGTCAGCAGCTCCACTGCGTAGATCGCACCCGCGATCGCGAACAGATAAACGAACACGTCGGGATAGCGGTTGCGGCTGCGCACGGTAATCCAACTGCGCGCCAGCCAGGCACATAAGCCCATCACCATCAGCGCCAGCACCGCGGACAGCCCGCCCGTGACGCTGGTGCCGAGCAGCTGCGCGAACCAGCCGCCGGAGGAGATCAGCTTGTAGACCGTGCCGGCGACGCCGACCATCACCAGCGCGGCAATGGCGAATCCGGCCAGCGCCTGGAAGAAAACGCTGATGTCGCTGGCGGGCTTGAGTTTGGCGTGCTGCATAGGCAATCGCTCCTGGCTGTGTCCTGACGATCTTTTGCAATCCCTGTGCCAGGACAGGAAACGGCAACGGTGTCAGCGGCTTATCCCGGCGTCGTGACGCAGTACCCGCGGATAAAACGCCCGGTTGCGTCGGCCTGCGGCGACGCTTTCAGCCCGGTCTTTCGGAAGCGCCTGATTGATCTGCGTTTGTCGCGTCGCCGCGCGACGACGGTTTGAAACTCGCCGGCTGCAGTGCATGTCGATCGAGCAGGCGGTAGAACTCGGTCCGGTTGCGTCCGGCCAGGCGCGCGGCGCGGGTAACGTTGCCCTCGGTGATCTTGAGGATGCGCACCAGGTAATCACGCTCGAACGCACGGCGCGCCTGATCGAGCGGCGCGAGTTCGGGTTCGGCGGCATCGAGCGCCTTGCGCACCGGCGTCTCGGGAATCCAGTCCATCGAAGTGAGCGCGACGACCTGCTCGACGACATTGAGCAGCTGGCGCACGTTGCCGGGCCAGGGCGCGGCAACCAGCAGGTCCATCGCTTGCGGAGATAGCGCAAGCCGCGGTCGGCGGTAATCGCCCGCAAAGCGTGCGATGCTGTGCGCCACCAGCAGCGGGATGTCTTCGCGCCGGTCGGCGAGCGTCGGCAGGGCCAGTCGCACCACGTTCAGGCGGTAATAGAGATCCTCGCGAAATTCTCCGCTCGCAATCCGTTCCTCGAGCCGGCGGTGGGTGGCGGAAATCACGCGCACGTCCACCGCAGCATCTTCGCTCGCGCCGACCGGTCGGACCCGTTTTTGCTCCAGTGCCCGCAGCAGCTTGACCTGCAGCGGGGGCGGCATGTCGCCGATCTCATCGAGGAACAGCGTGCCCCCCTCGGCCGCCTGGAACAGGCCCTGGCGATCCTGGATCGCACCGGTGAAGGCGCCCTTGCGGTGTCCGAACAGCTCCGCCTCGAGCAGCCCCTCGGCGATCGCGCCGCAGTTCACCGCCACGAAAGGCGCCATGGCACGGCGGCTGGCGAGGTGGATGGCGCGCGCGAGCAGTTCCTTGCCGGTGCCGCTGGCGCCATAGATGCAGACCGCGGCATCGGCGGCCGCAACGCGCTTCGCTTGTCCGAGCAGCGCCTCCATCAGCGGCGAGCGGGTGACGATGCCCGCCCGCCAGGCATCGCTCGGCGGGAAACGCTCTGGCGCGCGCGTGCCCGCGCCTACTGGCCGGATGGTTGCGATGGTCATGCTCCTATAATCCGCGTAAGAATTCGTCAGCACGAGGACGTATGTCACGAATCGGCGGGCCTGCCCCACCGCCCGTCGGCCCGGGCGGCACGCGCATCTTTCTGGTGGCCGCGGTCGCCCGCAACGGCGTGATCGGCGACCGTGGCAAACTTCCTTGGCGCCTGCCGGAGGATATGCGGCACTTCAAGCGGCAGACGCTGAACCATCCGGTGATCATGGGCCGGCGCACCTGGGAATCGCTCGACGCGCCGCTCGTCGACCGCGAAAACATCGTGGTCAGCCGCACGGCGGGATTTTCCGCGCCCGGCGCGAGCGTCGCGGTGTCGCTGGCCAGCGCGATCGCGCTATGCGCCGGCGAGCCGGTGGCCTTCGTGATCGGCGGCGCCGCGATCTACGCCGAGGCCCTGCCGCTGGCGGAGGGCCTGGTGCTTACCGAGATCGACCGCGACTACCCGGGCGACACGCATTTCCCGAACTGGGACCGCAAGGGCTGGCGCGTCGCGCAAAAAGAAACGCACACCTCGGCCGACGGTGTGCGTTTCGCTTTCGTGCGCTACGAACGCGCGGTGACGGCCTAGCGCCTGGACTCGAAAACGCGCACCTCCGGCAGCGGAAAGCCATTGAATTCGCTCGCGTAAGCCGTGGTATAGGCGCCCGCATTGCGGATGTAGACGAAATCGCCCTCCTGCAGATCGGATGGCAAGGGCTCGTCGCGCAGGATCACGTCCACCGAGTCGCAGGTCGGCCCCGCCACATGCCAAGGGATGTCTGGCCCAGAGCGATCGGTACGGATGCGGTATTTCAGCCCTTCGGTGGTCTCGATGACGCCGCCGAACAGCCCGGCGTCCCAGTGCATCCAGCGCTTGCCGCCTCGCGTGGCCGTTCCCAGTACGCGGCAGACAAAGTACCCGGCGTCGGACACCATGTAACGGCCCGGCTCGGCGACCACCTGCACGTCGGCAGGAAAGGCGTTGAGCGCTTCGTTCACCATCTCGCCGATGATTTCGATCGACGGAATGGGCTTCACGTGGCGCACCGGAAAGCCGCCGCCGATGTCGAGCATGCGCGGCCTCAGCCCCGCCTTCGCCATGGCGTCGAACAGGTTGCGCGCCTTTTCGATGCCGACGCGCCAGTTTTCCGGGTTGCGGCATTGCGATCCGACGTGGAACGTGACTCCGGCGAGGTCGGCGCCCAGCTTGACCGCGGTGGCGATGATTTCGCGCGACTCGGAGGCGCCCGCACCGAACTTGCCCGACAGCGGCCAGTCGCTGCCGATATTGGGAGTCGCGACGCGCAGGTACACCTTCGCGTCCGCCTTCAGTTCATGCACCCGGCGCAACTCGTCCACGCTGTCCACCACGTACCACTCGACGCCCTTGGCCGCGGTATAAGAAATCGCCTGGCGCGACTTCATCGGGTTGGAGTAGAAAACCTCGGCGGGATTGGCGCCGAGCGTCAACAGCAGATCGAGCTCGGCAATCGAGGCGATCTCGAAGTTGCAGCCTTCCTGCAACAGCGCCTTGACCACGCGCCGGTCCGGATTCGCCTTGACCGCGTAATGCGGGCGCACGCGCGGCATGGCCGCGCGGAAGCGGCGCACTTTTTCGCGCACGATCGAGTTATCCAAGATCAGGAACGGCCGCGAGTATTTCTGTCGAGCGGCCTGGCGAACGATCTCGAAGTCAAGACTGGCTTCGGGATGGGTATCGAATAGCTGTTCTTGCGGCAGTGCGTTGTGCCTGTTGCTGCGAGCAATACTACTGGGGCGTACGCCCATCAAGGTCTCCTTGCGAACTAGGTTTCACGAAGGTCGGGGTTGGCGGCGACCGTTCCTGGGTTCCTGAGACTTCTCATGATGACCTCCTTCTTGTCCTTGAGTTAACAGGGAAAATTTTGCGAATTATAGGGTCACCCCCCCCTGAGTCAAGCGTTATTTGAGGGGTTTTGGGCGGCGCTCAGAGGGACCGGCGCGGCGCCGGCCATGAGAAACCACTATAGGTGGGAACGCTAAGCGACCGACCCACTAGGCATAGTGGGCCCCTCCGAGCGCTCAGATGCGCGGCAGCGTGACGCCTTTCTGGCCCTGATATTTGCCGCCGCGGTCGCGGTAGGAGGTCTCGCAGACCTCGTCGGACTCGATGAAGATCACCTGCGCCACGCCTTCGTTGGCGTAGATGCGCGCCGGCAGCGGCGTGGTATTGGAAAACTCCAGCGTCACGTGCCCTTCCCACTCCGGCTCGAGCGGCGTCACGTTGACGATGATGCCGCAGCGCGCATAGGTCGACTTGCCGAGGCAGATGGTGAGCACGTTGCGGGGAATGCGGAAAAACTCGATGGTACGGGCCAGGGCAAAGGAATTGGGCGGAATGATGCACACCGGCCCCCTGAAGTCGACGAAAGACTTGGCGTCGAATTCCTTCGGATCGACGATGGTTGAATTGATGTTGGTGAAGATCTTGAATTCCTCGGAGCAGCGGATGTCGTAGCCGTAGCTGGAGGTGCCGTAGGAGACGATGCGCTTGCCGCCGGCCTCCTTGACCTGGCCGGGCTCGAACGGTTCGATCATGCCTTGGGCCGCCATGCGGCGGATCCACTTGTCGGACTTGATGGTCACGCGTGTCCTCCCGGTTCAGCCTCGTATCATAGCGTCGCCAGCATGAGCCAAGCTCCGAACGATTCCATCCCGGTGGCCGTTCTCACCCCGCGCCTGCCCCCCTCCGGCGGCATCGGCGGGATCGCGACCGCGCATTTCAACCTTTTCTCCGCGCTTTCCAAGGCTGGGTGGCATGTCAAAGCATTTGCCTACCAGGACTCGCAGGAGATCGAATCTGCGACCGAACTGCGGTGCCGCCAGTCGAAAGCCCTGGCGGCGGGGATCCAGGGAGTTTGCAAGGCGGCCCTCGCCGTGCTCAGTCCGCGGCGGCAAAGTTACCAGCTGGCGGACACGTTGAGCGGCGCGATCGCGGGGCTCGGCATCGGCAGATCGCTGGCGCGCTTTCGACCCAGGATCATCATCGCGCCCGACAAAGGCGCCCCCCTCGCCTTCGTGGCGAAGCCGCCGGGCGCGCGGCTGATCTGGATATCACATAACAATCCCATGCGCTTTCTGGGGATGCACGCGGTGCCACCGCTCTCCGCTTTGGACGCAAGGCTTGCGGTCAGGATCGAGCAGCGCGCACTGAAGAAAGCCGACCTCGTCCTTTGCCCTTCGCGCCACATGCGCGAGCAGTTTCTCGAGACCTACCGCTTCGGCGGGCGGATCGAAGTTGTTCCTCATTTGATTTCCGACGCGGTGGCGGCGGCCGCGCCCGCCACACCGACCCTGCGCCAGATGCTGCGTCTGTCCGGCAACGCGCCCCTGTTCTACCTGCCGGGCGCCGGCACCAGCGTCAAAGGCGGCAAGTACCTGGCGCCGCTGCTTTCCGAGATCGGGCGGCGCCATGCCGAAGCCGGCGTGTTCCTTTCCGGGCACCTGGAGAACTCCCACCTCGCTGCGCCCGCGGGCGCGCCGGCGAATGTTCGCGTTTTCAGCCCGGGACCGCTGCCTTATGCGGAAAACCTGGCGCGCGTGCGCGAGTGCGATGTCGCCCTCTCGCCCGCGCTTTTCGAGAGCTTCGGCATGGCGCTGCTGGAAGCGGCGTGGCTGGGAGTGCCCGCGGCCGCGTTCAGCGTCGGCGGCATTCCTGATCTCATCGGCCGGACCGACGGCGGCTCGAACGGCGAGATCGTCCCCGCAGGCGATATCGCGAGTCTTTGCGATGCTGGGGATGCGCTGCTTGGAAAACTGCGCGGCGGGGAGCTCACGCGCGCGCAAGTGTCGGAATACACTCGCACCCGCTTTTCCACCGCCCGCACGCTCGGCCAGATCGAGACGCTGATCTACTCACTGCTTGAAAAAGCGCCGCAACCCGGCCGACAAGCGTAGCAACTGCCCCAGCGCGAGCGGCGTCACTTCGCTCGCATAGTGGGCGAGCATCCAGGGGCGAAAACCGAACGAGGAAACTCTGGCGCGTAAATTTTCGTTGCGTGACCGAAACATCTGCCGGCCGGATATTCCGCCGGTCTGCATGAGCGTGGACACTGCCGCATCGCTACGGATCTTGGCGCCCAGCTTGAGCGCACGCAGCGTGAACTCGTAGTCCATCGCGATGCGATAGTCGGTGCGAAACAGCCCGATGCGCTCGTAGAGGGTCCGCTTGACTGCCATGCCGGGATGGGGCATCGACATCCCGCGCTCAATACGATCAGGATTCGACGCAACCTCCCACGCCGTCCGGCCGTTCTCCTCGACGAAGCGGATGCCGCAGCTCAGGATGTCGGCTTCGCCGCCGGAATCCGCCATCCGCCGCCAATACCCTAGCGCGCCGGGCGCCAGCTGGTCGTCGGAATGAAGCAATATTACCCAGTCCCCGCTCGCCAGGCTGACGCCTTTATTGAGCGCATCCGAGATGCCGGCATCAGGTTCCGAGAGCCACACGTCCACGCCGGTGTCGGCGTTTTGCAGCAGCTCCACCGTGGCGTCGCTCGAACCGCCGTCCACCACGATATGTTCATAGTCGCGCTCTTCCTGGGACCGGAGGCTGCGGATCGCGCGCTCCAGCACCGCGGAGCGGTTCAGCGTGGCCGTGACTACGCTAAAGAAGGGAGGGTGTGAGTGCTCCCGGGCGGCCCGGCGGATCACCCGCGACTTCTGCTCCAGCAGGCGCCAGTAGTCGGCCGGGAAAGGAGGCTTTCGCAATCAGGTGTTCTGCACCACGATGTTCGGGAATTTCGAGGTCATATCCTTTTGCGATTCGGCGATCCGCACCGCGCAACGGCGTGCGATCTGCTTGTAGATCCCGGCAATGCGGCCGTCGGGGTCGGAAACCAGCGTCGGTTTGCCAGAATCGGCCTGCTCCCGGATCGAGATATCGAGCGGCAGCTCGCCGAGCAGTTCGGTGCCGTAGTCCTTGCACATCCGCGCCGCGCCGCCCGCCCCAAAGATGTGGCTCTCGTGGCCGCACTTCGGGCAGAGGTGGACAGACATGTTTTCGACGATGCCGAGGATCGGAATGCCCACCTTCTCGAACATCTTCAGCCCCTTGCGCGCGTCGATGAGCGCGATGTCCTGCGGCGTGGTGACGATCACCGCGCCAGTCACCGGCACTTTCTGCGCCAGCGTCAGCTGAATATCGCCCGTGCCCGGCGGCAGGTCCACCACCAGGTAGTCCAGTTCGCGCCAGCGCGTGTCCTTGAGCAGCTGCTCAAGCGCCTGGGTGACCATCGGTCCGCGCCAGACCATCGGCGTGTCGACGTCGATCAGGAAGCCGATCGAGATCGCCTGCAGGCCGTGGCCTTCCATCGGCTCCAGGCTCTTGCCATCCTTCGATTCGGGCCGTCCCGCGATGCCCAGCATCATCGGCTGCGAGGGCCCGTAGATGTCGGCGTCGAGGATTCCCACTGCCGCGCCTTCGGCCAGCAGGCCGAGCGCGAGATTGACCGCGGTGGTCGATTTGCCGACGCCCCCCTTGCCCGAGGCCACCGCGATGATGTTCTTGATGCCGGGAATCAGCTTCACGCCGCGCTGCACTGCGTGCGACACGACCTTGGAACGCACCGTGACGCTGGCACTGCTCGCACCGGCCGCCTTGAGCGCCTCGAGCAGCTGGCGGCGGATCGGTTCGAACTGGCTTTTGCCGGGATAACCCAGCTCGATCTCCACCGCCACCGGGCCCTCGGCGGCTTTCACGCTTTTCACCGAACGCGTGGCGACGTAATCCTTGCCGGTGTTCGGATCGACGAGTTTTGCGAGGACTGCTTTAACGTCCGCTTCACTGAGTGGCATGCTTCAAGTGTAAGCTAAAATCGCCGCTTTTCCTGAGCGCCAACCCCTCCGCGCAATCGAGCAGCAGATGCCTCGCCGGCTTTTCGTCACCACTGCCCTGCCTTACGCCAACGGGCCATTCCACATCGGCCACATCATGGAGTACATCCAGGCCGACATCTGGGTGCGCTTCCAACGCATGCAGGGCAACGAAGTACATTTCGTCGGCGCCGATGACGCGCATGGCGCGCCGATCATGCTCAAGGCCGAAGCCGAAGGCATCACGCCCGAGCAGCTGATCAAGCGCATTGCCGATGAAAGGCCGAAATACCTGAAGGGCTTCCACATCGAGTTCGACAACTGGCATTCCACGCACTCGGCCGAGAACAGCGCGTTGTCGCAGGACATCTTCCGCCGGCTGAAGGGCGCGGGCTTCGTCTACACCAAGCCGGTGGAGCAGTTCTATGACTCGGTCAAGGGCATGTTCCTCGCCGACCGTTACCTGAAAGGCGAGTGCCCGAACTGCGGCGCGAAAGACCAGTACGGCGATGCCTGCGAGAACTGCAGTTCGGTCTATCCCGCCACCGCCCTGAAGAATCCCTACTCGACGCTCTCGGGCGCGAAGCCCGTGCTCAAATCCTCCGAGCATTATTTCTTCCGCCTGTCCGACGAGCGGTGCAAGGCCTTCCTCAGGCAGTGGACCCGGGAGCCCGGCCGGCTGCAATCGCAGGTGGCCAACAAGGCGACCGAGTGGCTCGAAGGCGCGGGCGACAAGGCGCTCGGCGACTGGGACATCTCGCGCGATCCGCCTTACTTCGGCATCCGCGTGCCGGACATTGCCGAGGAAAAGTACCTTTACGTCTGGCTGGACGCGCCGATCGGCTATCTCGCCAGCCTGAAGAACTACTGCGCGAAGAAAAACCTGGATTTCGAGGACACGCTGAACCGGTGCGAGCAGATCCACTTCATCGGCAAGGACATCATCTATTTCCACACGCTGTTCTGGCCGGCGATGCTGCAGTTCGCGGGCAAGCCCTACAAGGTGCCGGACCGCGTCTACGCGCACGGCTTCATCGGCGTCTCTGGCGAAAAGATGTCCAAATCGCGCGGCACCGGCATCGACCCGCTGCGCTACCTCGAGCTGGGCATGAATCCGGAGTGGCTGCGCTACTACATCGCCGCCAAGCTCAACGCCGCGGTCGAGGACGTCGACTTCAATCCCGACGATTTCGTGGCTCGCGTCAACAGCGACCTGGTCGGCAAGTACATCAACATCGCCAGCCGCGCTGCGGGATTCCTGTCCAAGCGCTTTGCCGGCAAGCCGGCGGCGCGCCGCCCGCACGCGGTACTGCAGGCGGTCGAGGGCACCGCGCAGGAGATCGCGAATTGCTACGAAGCGCGGGAATTCGGCAAGGCGTTGCGCCGCGTCATGGAACTCGCCGACCAGGTCAACGCCTACGTGGACGCTCAGAAACCCTGGGAGCTCGCCAAAGCCAAGGCGCAGGCGGACACGCTGCACGAAGTCTGCACGGTAAGCCTCGAGGCATTCCGCCTGTTGACGCTATACCTGAAACCCGTGCTGCCGGATCTTGCCCGGCGCGCGGAGCAGTTTCTGAATATCCAGCCGCAGGCGTGGCGCGATGTCGCGAGCGGGCTGTCGCCCGAAACGCCGGTCAACGCCTACCAGCACCTGCTCAGCCGCGTCGCGGAAAAACAGCTCGACGCACTGTTCAGCAGCGAATCCGTGCCGCAGCTCAATGCACCACAGCGGCACGCGGAGCAGCAGCAGCACGCAGCCAAGGAGCACGCCGTGAGCGACGCAACCATTTCAATCGACGATTTCAACAAATTGGATCTGCGCGTGGCGAAGATCGCCAAGGCAGAGTTGGTGGAAGGCGCGGACAAGCTGCTCAAGCTCACGCTCGACCTCGGCGACGGCACCCGCACCGTGTTCGCAGGGATCAAGGCGGCCTACGAACCGGCGAAGTTAGAAGGCCGGCTCGCGGTGCTGGTCGCCAATCTTGCGCCGCGCAAGATGAAGTTCGGGGTCTCGGAGGGCATGGTGCTCGCCGCCTCCGGCGACGGCCCCGGCATCTACCTCGTCTCGCCGGATTCCGGCGCCCTTCCCGGCATGCGCGTCAAGTGACCATGCTGGCAGCGCCGGGCTGAGCCTCGGCCCTTAGCCCTTGCCGCCGCAGGCAGCGGGCATGGAAGCGTTCGGATAGCCGCGGCAGCTCCAGGAAACCTTGCCGCCCTCCAGCTTCGGCGTGACCGAAATCTCGATCGCGTTTTTCTCGTTCCAGCCGCGGATCGCGCCGTTGGATTCGACGATCCACTTCAGTTCGCCGTATTTGGAATCGCTCTTGGAAGCGACTTTGATGTTGTTGCCGGAACCGGCGAGATTGCCCGCCTTCTCTGCCGACGCCGTGACCTGCTGCTTGGGCGCCTCGACTCCCGCGATCAGGGCCTGCGCCGCTTCCCTCGCTTCCGAGCTGGTCATTTGCGGCAGGACGAACGAGACCGCGATGAAGCCAAGCAGGGCCAGGCCGGCGACGACAAGCAGGGCGATGCGCATGTTGTTTCCCCCAGAGCTGAGTTTTGCGCCAGCTTACCATGCAGCGTGGCCTCTTCAGCGCGGACAACAAGGCAAAATTCGGTCATGCGCGTGACCTTCCACCTGCGCATCACCGGACGCGTCCAGGGCGTCGGCTACCGCGATGCGCTGCGCCGCGAAGCACTCGCCTGCCGCGTCGCCGGCTGGGTGCGCAACCGTCGCGACGGTTCGGTCGAAGCGGTCCTGCAGGGCGAGCCCGCGGACGTTGACACGGCCGTAGCGTTCGCGCGGCGCGGACCGCCCGCGGCGCGCGTGGAGCGGGTTGAGGCCGGGGCCGCGCAGGGCGAATTCGATCGCCCCTATAGCGATTTTAAAATGCTGCCCACGCTCTAGCTACCGAGAGTCTCGCTTCCCGATACCTCTGCCGTTGCGGTTGCCGCACATTGCGGTTCATGAAAACAATGCCTGCAACACCAACCGCGTCCGGAGACCGCCATGATCGCCACGCTCACGCTTCCCGCCGGCCAGCTGCTGCCCGCCCCGCATCGCGCGCCGACCATCCGGGTACGATCGGCGTTCGAGTTGCAAAGCGCGGTTCGCCAGGCGCGCCAGCATGCCGTCACGCTCGATGGCACGGGCCTCGACCGGGTGCTGCAGGTGGATGCCGGCCGCGGCGTCCTGGAATTGCAGGCGGCGACGACTTGGCGCGAACTTGCCCTCGCTCTCGCGCCGCAGAAAATCGTTTTGGATGCGTTCAGCCGGATGGCGAGCCTGCCGGCCACCGTCGGCGAGTCGCTGTCAACGGCAGCCGCCGGCCCGGATGGGCTATCGGTGACGGCGCATGTGCTCGCGGTGACCTTGGTGACGTCGGAGGGCGATTTGCGCCGCGCCGACCACGGTGCAAACCGCGATCTGCTGCGGCGCGTGCTCGGCGGCCAGGGTGTAATCGGCGTGCTCTACAGCGTCACGCTGTCCATCGACTCGCTCAAGCGCAGCGCGGCGAACCTGGTCGCGCCGGTCGAGCTGGAGATCGCCGGCGCCGCCGGTCCGGTGGCGGCGGCCTGCGCGATCGAGTGCCTGCTGCCTCCCGCCGAGATGGACGGATTCCTCCAAGAGGTCCGCTCACTGGTCGATGATCGCAGGCTGGCGCTGCTCGGCATCTCCGTGCGACGCCTCCTGCCCGACGACAGCTGCCAACTGAACGGCGCGACCAGGGAATGGGCCGGCGCAACGATCCGCTTCGGCATCAGAACCACCCTTGGCGCCAGCGTCGGCGCCGCGGAAGTGCGCCGCGCACTGCTCGCCGCGGCACTTGCCCGCGGCGGCTCGTTCGCGCTTCGCGATGCGCGCGACGCCACGCGCGCGCAGCTGGAGACCTGCTATCCGACGCTGCGCGAGTTCCTCGCCGAAAAACGCCGAGGCGATCCGGCCGAACGACTGCGCAACGCCTGGTACCGCGACGTGACGGCGCAAATGCGCGCCGAATCCTTCGCGGTGCGCTGGGGCCGCGGCGCGCCTGGTTAGCTGGAGAGGTTGCGGTACTGGAACTGCACCGAGTCGGGAGACAGCCAGGCCGCCAGCTCGCCCAGCATCTGCTCATCCGGCCGCACGCACCAGGATTCGCCCAGCGCCACGTCGCAACTCGCGCCGGCGTTCTCGTAATGCACCAGTACCGGGCACGCGCCCTCGCCCGACGCCCGGTACGGCGCGAGCAGATCCATCAGGCGTTTCGGATCTCGTTTTTTGTCGCTGCCGTCGTGCATCTCGATGCGCAGCCGCGCGCCGAAGCGCGCGCGCAGCGACGCGAGATCGAGCAGCTCGTCCGCCGTGACCCGCAGCCCGCCGATGAACTCGTCGCGCTGCACCTTGCCCTGCACGACCAGCAGGCGGTCCTCCCTCAGCTTGTCGCGATGCTTTTCATACAGCTCGCTGAACACCGTGATTTCCAGCTGCGCCGTGCCATCGTCCAGCATCACCGCCATCATCCGGCCGCGCCGGGTCATCTGGGCGCGCGCCGCCGATACCACACCGGCAATCCAGACGCGTTCGCCGGCGGACGACAGCTTGGCGAGCGGGATGCGCGGAAACCCCGTCAGTTCGCGCTCGTAAACGGAGAACAAGTGGCCCGACAGGCAGTAGCCGAGCGCCGCCTTTTCCTCGGTCAGGCGCTGCCGCAGATCCCAGGGCCGCGCGTCGACCAGCACCAGGCCGGCGGTGTGCGTCGCCTCGCCGTCGCCAAACAGGCTGGATTGCGCGGCCGCGCGCTCGGCCTGCTCGGCAGCTTCGATGGCGCGCCCGGCTGAGGCGAGCAGATTGGCCCGATTCGGATCGACCGAGTCAAAGGCGCCGGCCCGCACCAGCGCCTCGATGCAGCGCCGGTTCACCGCGCGCTTGTCGACGCGGCGGCAGAAATCGAACAGATCGGTGAACGGGACCGCATCTTTGCCTTCGCCGCGCGCCCGCAGGATCGCCTCGATCGCCGATTGCCCGGTGCCCCGCACCCCGCCCAGGCCATAGCGCACGGACTTCAGATCCACCGGCACGAAGCGATAGCCGGAAGCGTTGATGTCGGGCGGCAGCAGCGTCAGGCCGCTCGCCACCGCGTCGTCGCGAAACTGGCGCAGCTTGTCGGTGTCGTTCATCACCGCCGACAGGTTGGCCGCCATGAACGCAGCCGGGTGGTGCGCTTTCATGTAGGCGGTCTGGTAGGCGAGCAGCGCATAGGCTGCGGCGTGCGACTTGTTGAAGCCGTAACCCGCGAACTTCTCCATCAGGTCGAACAGCTGCATGGCGCGGCCGCGCTGCAGGCCGTTCTTTTCCGCGCCGGCGACGAAGATGTCGCGCTGCTTGGCCATCTCCTCGGGCAGTTTCTTGCCCATCGCCCGGCGCAGCAGGTCCGCCGCGCCCAGCGTGTAGCCGCCGATCACCTGCGCGATCTTCATCACCTGCTCCTGGTACACCATCACCCCGTAGGTCGGCGCGAGAATCGGCTCCAGGCGCGGATCGACGAAGTCGACGCGCTTGCGGCCCTGCTTGCACGCCACGTAGTCCGGGATCAGCTCCATGGGACCGGGCCGGTACAGCGCCACCAGCGCGATCACGTCCTCGAAACGCGTTGGCGGCGCCTGTTTCAGCAATTCGCGCATGCCGCGTGATTCAAACTGGAACACCCCGGTGGCGTTGCCCGAGGCGAGCATCGCGTAGGCCGCCGTGTCGTCCAGCGGCAACGCTTCGATCGAGAATGCCGGATTTTCCTGCTCGCGCACGTAGCGCTCCGCCCAGGAGAGAACCGTGAGCGTGGTCAGGCCGAGAAAATCGAACTTCACCAGGCCGATCGCCTCGACGTCATCCTTGTCGAGTTGCGATATGACATGGCTGGTGCCCTCGGCGGCATAGAGCGGGCAGAAATCGGTCAGCTTGCCTGGCGCGATCAGCACCCCGCCTGCATGCATGCCGACATTGCGTGTCAGGCCTTCGAGTTTTTCGCCCAACTCGAGAAGGTCGCGCACCTCTTCCTCCCGTTTCTCGCGCTGCGCGAGCAGCGGCTCCATTTCCCGCGCATTGGCCAGCGTGATCGCGCGTCCGGGCTGCACCGGGATCAGCTTCGCCACCTGGTCGCAGAAGGTGTAGCCCAGATCCAGCACCCGGCCGGTATCACGCACCACCGCGCGCGCCGCCATGGTGCCGAAAGTCGCAATTTGCGAGACCGAATCCTCGCCGTATTTGTTGCGCACATAGCCAATCACTTTGTCGCGGCCATCCTGGCAAAAATCGATGTCGAAATCCGGCATCGACACGCGTTCCGGGTTGAGGAAGCGCTCGAACAGCAGGTCGTACTTCAGCGGATCCAGGTCCGTGATGCCGAGCGCGTACGCGACCAGCGAACCGGCCCCCGAGCCGCGTCCCGGCCCGACCGGAACGCCGTTCGCCTTGGCCCAGTTGATGAAGTCGGCCACGATCAGGAAGTAACCCGCGTAACCCATATGGGTGATGGTGCCGGTTTCGAATTCCAGGCGCGCCTTGTAGCGCGGCGCTTCGTTCCTGCGCTTGGCGGGGTCCGGATACAGGCGCGCCAGGCGCCCGGCCAGGCCCTGCTCGGCCTGCTGGCGCAGATACTGATCGTGCGTCACGCCTTGGGGGGTCGGGAACACCGGCAGGTGGCTCCTGCCCAGTTCGATCTCGAGGTTGCAGCGGCGCGCAATTTCGAGCGCGTTCTCCAGCGCCTGCGGCACATCGGCAAACAGCTGCGCCATTTCGTCCTGCGTCTTAAAGTGCTGCTCGGCGGTGAACAGTTTCGGCCGGCGCTGGTCGCCCAGCATGGTGCCCTGCGAGATGCAGACCCGCGCCTCATGCGCCTTGAAATCCTCGCGCGCGGTGAACTGCACCGGATGGGTCGCCACCACCGGCAGGCGCAGCTTGGCGGCCAGCGCGAGCGTGCCGCCGACTAGCGTTTCGGTGTTCGCCACGCCGGCGCGCTGCAGTTCCAGGTAGTAGCGGCCCGGGAACAGATCTGCCCAGGACGCCGCTTGTTGCTCGGCCGCGTCGTGGTTGCCTGCCGCGATCGCCTGGCCGACATCGCCACCGGCAAAGCCCGACAGCGCGATCAGCCCCTCGGTGCCGCCCTCGCGCAACCAGGCCGTGCAAACTTCGGCGCGGCTGCGATGCTGGTTGGTCAGCCAGGCGCGCGACAGCAGTTCGGACAGGCGCAGGTAGCCAGCGCGCGCGCTGCACAGGAGCAGCACGCGCAGGGGTTTGTCGCGATCCACATGGCTCTGGATCCAGCAGTCGACGCCGATGATGGGCTTCACGCCCGCGGCGCGCGCCGCGGTGTAGAACTTGACCATGCCGAAGACGTTGCCCGCGTCGGTGAGCGCCAGCGCCGGCATGCCATCGGCCTTTGCGCGCGCCACCGCTTCGTCGATGCGGACGATACCGTCCGTCACCGAGTACTCGCTGTGCATCCTCAGGTGGACGAAACGCGGAGCAGGCATGGCAGTCGTCAAAAGTTTACCATCCGCGGATGCGCGGTTCGTCATTGTTTGCGTTGTTTGCGGGCGCGACCTGCATCGCCCTTTCGCCGATCTGGGTACGCGTCGCCGAAGTCGGCCCGACCGCAAGTGCATTCTGGCGCGTTTTTCTCGCGGTGCCGCTGCTCTGGATTCTGTTTTTTTCGTTCCGCACGAAAAACGGCCCGGTCCTTGCGCCGCAATGGCGCGCGCTGCTCGTTGCCGGCGTGGCGTTTTCCGGCGACCTCGTCTTCTGGCATTGGTCGATCCAGTACACCTCCGTCGCCAACTCCACGCTGCTCGCCAATCTTGCATCGATCTTCGTCACACTGTCAGCCTGGATTCTCTGGCGGCAGCGGCCGAGCCGCCTGTTTCTCGCCGGGCTGGCAGCGGCGCTGCTCGGCGTGGCACTGCTGGTGCGTGCCAGCCTTGGGTTCTCGCCCGAGGCGTTGCTCGGCGACGGGTTCGGCGTGGTGACCGCGATGTTCTATGCCTGGTGTCTGCTCTCGGTGAAGGGCCTGCGCGACCGCGGCGCCGCCACTTTGCAGCTGATGGCGGTGAGCACGACGATCACCGCGGCGATTTTGCTTCCGGTCGCGCTTGCCTCGGGCGAAGCGTTGCTGCCCCCGAGCGCCGCAAGCTGGGCCAAGCTGCTCGGCCTGGCCTGGATTTCGCATGCGGCGGGCCAGGGCCTGATTGCCTATGCGCTGGCGCACCTGCCTGCAGCCTTCTCAGCCGTGGGACTGCTGCTGCAACCGGTGATGGCGGCGGCGTTCGCCTGGCTGCTGCTGGCCGAATCCGTATCCGCCACGCAGTTCGCCGGCGGCGCGGTGGTGCTGGCGGGGATCTACTTAGCGCAGCGCGGCTCGCGCTGAATGCGTCTTCAGAGAACGACCGCTTCCGGTTCGGCGGACGATCCCGCCTCGACGACGCCGACTTCGTAGGCGAGCTCGCCTTCGCGCTTGAGCAGCTCGGTCGCGGCGGCGACGTGTTCGCGCGCAACTGCCAGCACCATGCCCAGGCCGCAATTGAAGACGCGGTGCATCTCGTCCTCGGTGACATTGCCGTTCTTCTGCAGCCAGCTGAATATCTGCGGCCGCGGCCAGGCTTTTTTCCGGAGGACCGCCCGCATGCCTTGCGGCAGCATGCGCGGCACGTTACCCACCAGGCCGCCACCAGTGATGTGCGCCAATCCCTTCACCGTCGCCGCGGCCATCAGCTTGAGTACCGGTTTCACGTAGATCCGGGTCGGCTGCATCAGCGTATCGGCGAGGTCGGCGTTGGGCTTGTCCTCGCCCAGGATGCGGCGGATCAGCGAGTAACCGTTCGAATGCGCGCCGCTGGAGGCGAGGCCCAGCAGCACATCGCCCGGCTTGATGTTGCGCCCGTCGATGATGCGTTCCTTCTCCACCACGCCGACGCAAAAGCCCGCCAGGTCGAATTCACCGGCGCGATACATGCCCGGCATCTCGGCGGTCTCGCCGCCGATCAGTGCGCAGCCGGCCTGCTCGCAACCCTCGGCGATGCCGCGGATCACCTGCACCGCCACGCCGTGCTCGAGCTTGCCGCAGGCGAAGTAGTCGAGGAAGAACAGCGGCTCGGCGCCCTGCACCAGGACGTCATTCACGCTCATCGCCACCAGGTCGATGCCCACTGTATTGTGGCGCTCGAGCAGAAACGCGAGCTTCAGCTTGGTGCCGACCCCATCGGTGCCCGACACCAGCACCGGCTCGCGATATTTTTTCGGAATCGCGCACAGCGCGCCGAAGCCGCCCAGCCCGGCCAGTACTTCCGGCCGCAGCGTGCGCTTGGCGAACGGCTTGATCGCTTCGACCAGCGCATCGCCGGCGTCGATGTCCACGCCGGCGTCACGGTACGAGAGGGGTTCCGACATGGCAGGTAAAATGATGTCTTTTCAGCAATTTTACGTGAAATGAGGACTCCGCTTCTCGCCGACCCGCGGCTCTGGGGCTGGCTCGCGATCGTCTTGGCGGTCGGCGCGCTGGTCTATGTGCTGTCGCCGATCCTCGCGCCGTTTCTAGCCGGCGCGATCCTCGCCTATGTCCTCAACCCGCTGGTGGAGCGGCTGACCGGTCGCTACCGGCCGCGCATCGTCGCGGTGGTGCTGGTGCTGGTGCTGGTGCTCGCGCTGGTGGTAGCGCTCGCGCTGGTGATCCTGCCGCTGCTGATCAAGGAACTGAAGATGATGTCGGAGCGCCTGCCGACGTTCCTCGCCTGGATCAACCAGCAGGCCGCGCCCTGGCTGAAGGAAAACTTTGCGGTCGATTTCCAGCTCGACCTCGAGAGCGTCAAGCAGCTGGCTGGCGGCATGCTCGCCAGCAACCAGGACCTGGTGGCCGGGCTGCTCGGCTCGCTGAAGATCGGCGGCATCGCGCTGATCGCGTTCCTCGTCAACCTGCTGCTGGTGCCGGTGGTGCTGTTTTTCCTGCTGCGCGACTGGAACTCGCTGGTGGCGCGCGTCAACGACATGATTCCGCGCCAGCAATACACGCGGGTGCGCGCAATCCTGGGCGAGATCGACGCGGTGCTGGCCGAATTTCTGCGCGGGCAAATGACCGTGATGCTGGTGATGAGCGTGTATTACGTAACGGCGCTGTCGCTGACGAGGCTGGAGTTCGCCCTGCCGGTCGGGGTCATTACCGGCATGCTGGTGATCATTCCCTACGTCGGAGCGTTCACCGGAATTGTGCTGGGCAGCGTGGCGGCGCTGATGCAGTTCGGCAGCTTTGCCGGCGTCGCCTGGGTCTGGCTCGCCTTCGGCATCGGGCAGGCGCTGGAAGGCATGGCTGTCACGCCGCTGCTGGTCGGCGAGCGCATTGGACTACATCCGGTGGCGGTGATTTTCGCGCTGCTTGCCTTCGCCCAGGTGTTCGGTTTTTTCGGCGTGCTGCTGGCGCTGCCGGCGAGCGCCGCGCTGCTGGTCGCGCTGCGCCACCTGCGCACCGCCTATCTCGCCGGCCCGCTCTACGGCGGGCCGAAGTGATGAAGCAGCTGGCGCTGGGCATTTCGCCGCCGCCGCAGCCAACGCTCGACAATTTCGTTCCCGGCGCCAACGCCGAACTGCTCGCGCGCCTGCGCGACTTCCAGGCGGGCAATTTCCCGGAGATCATCCTCTATCTCTGGGGCGAATCCGGTTCCGGCAAAAGCCATCTGCTGAAAGCATGCACCGGTTCACAGGTGGTGGACGATGTCGAAAAACTGGATGAATCTTCCCAGATCCATCTTTTCAGGATTATCAACGAAGCGCGCCAGTCCGGCGGCAAGGTTCTGGTTGCCGGCAACGCACCGCCCGCACAACTGCCGCTGGGCGAGGAACTCCGGTCGCGCCTCGCCTGGGGCCTGGTCTATCATTTGAAAGCGCTCACGGATGCAGAGCGGGCGCAGTACCTGCGCGCCGAAGCGCAACGTCGCGGCATGCCCCTGGCCGACGATGTCATCGATTACCTGCTCAGCCACGTTCGGCGCGATCTGACCACGCTTGCCGCGATCCTCGACCGGCTGGATCGCGCCTCGCTGGAGAAGCAGCGGCAGATCACGCTGCCGCTGGTGCGGGAAACGCTGGGCCTGCGCGACGAATGAGCAATCTCGCCCTGTTTGACCTGGACAACACGCTGCTCGCCTGCGACAGCGATTACGAGTGGGGCCAGTTCCTGGTGGACCGCGGCGTACTGCGGCGCGACGAGTACGAAGCGCAGAACGCGGCTTTCTTCCAGCAGTACAAGGCGGGCACGCTGGATATCCACGAGTTCCTCGGCTTCGCGTTGCGCCCGCTCGCCGAGCGCGCGCCGGACGAACTGGAGCGCTGGCATGCCGAATTCATGGCTGCGCGCATCCGCCCGGCGATCACTGCCAAGGCGAGGAAGCTGGTGCGCGAGCACCAGGTGGCGGGCGACCTGTGCGCAGTAATCACCGCTACCAACAGCTTCGTCACCGCGCCGATCGCGCGCGAGTTCGGCGTAGCGCACCTGCTGGCGACCGAACCCGAGCGCATCGCCGGGCGCTTTACCGGCCGCGTCGCCGGCATTCCCTGCTTCCGCGAGGGCAAGATCGTGCGCCTCGAGTCCTGGCTCGCCGCGCAGGGATGCAAGCTCGGGCAATTCGCCTCGAGCACCTTCTACAGCGACTCGCACAACGACCTGCCGCTGCTCGAGCGGGTAACCCGTCCGGTCGCCGTGGACCCGGACCGGACCCTGGCCGCCGAGGCGCACCGCCAGGGTTGGCCGGTGCTTTCCCTGCGCTAAAAAAGGGGAGCAGAGTAGGTTTTCTCGATTCCTGCCCAGGCGTGCGACCATCCATTCCCGAAAAGTTACTCTGACCCCCTTTATTGGATGATCAAACGGTTCATTCGGCGGGTGTTTGGCCTCGAGGCATCGGGGCCGCAGCGCGTGCCGCAGGCGCGCCACGGCGTTACGCGCGACGCCATCAGTTCGAGCGCGCTCAAGGTCTGCGACGTAATTGCCGATCGCGGCTTTGCGGTTTACGTGGTGGGCGGCGCGGTGCGCGACATCCTGCTCGGCATTCCGCCCAAGGATTTCGATGTCGCGACCGACGCGCGGCCCGAGCAGATCAAGCCGCTGTTTCGCCGCGCGCTGCTGATCGGGCGGCGCTTCAGGCTGGTGCATGTGATGCTCGGGCCGGAGACCGTCGAAGTCTCCACTTTCCGCGCTGCCGACAGCCAGACTGCGGCAAAGGACGAGCACGGCCGCGTGCTGCGCGACAACGTCTTCGGCACGATGAAAGAGGATGCGCGCCGGCGCGATTTTACCGTCAATGCGCTCTACTACGACTGCAAGACCGGCGAGTTGGCCGAATTCCACGGCGGCCTGGCGGATCTGAAAAAGCGCACGCTGCGCATAATCGGCGATCCGGAAACACGCTTTCGCGAAGACCCGGTGCGCATGCTGCGCGCCGTGCGCCTGGGCGCGAAACTCGGCCTGGCCATCGACAACGCCACCCGCGCCCCGATCAAGCGCCTCGCGCCGCTGCTCGAGCACGTTCCGCCGCCGCGCCTGTTCGAGGAAATGCTCAAGCTGCTCCTCTCCGGCCACGCCAGCGCCTGCCTGCGCCAACTGCGCAACGAAGGGCTGCACAAGGGCCTGCTGCCGCTGCTCGACGTGATCCTGGAGCAGCCGCTGGGCGAGCGTTTCGTCACGCTCGCGCTGGCGCAGACCGACGAGCGCGTGCTTTCGGACCGCCCGGTTTCGCCCGCGTTCCTGTTCGCCGCGCTGCTCTGGCACGAGGTGCTGGCAGCGTGGCGGGCGCGCGAGAAGCGCGGCGAGCGCCGCATCCCGGCGCTGGACGCAGCGATGGACGAGGTGCTGGAAGCGCAAAGCGGCAAGCTCGCGATCACGCGCCGGCTGACTGCGACCATGCGCGAGGTCTGGGCGATGCAGCCGCGCTTCGAGGAGCGCTCGGGTCAGCGCCCCAGCCGGCTGCTCGAGCTGGAGCGCTTTCGCATGGCCTACGATTTTCTGGCCTTGCGCGCCGCCAGCGGCGAAGTGCCGGCGGAAATCGAATCCTGGTGGCGCGCGTTCCAGGGCGCCGATGAGGAAACGCGCCGCGCCATGCTCCTGCCCGATACCGGACCACGCAGGAAACGGCGCCGCAGGCGGCGCAGGGGACAGGCCGCTGCCGCGCCGGCAGTGCCGGAATGACGCTCGCGTATGTGGGGCTGGGAGCGAACCTCGGCGAGCCGCGCCGGCAACTGCAGGCTGCAATCGACACGCTGAGCAGTTTGCCGGCAACGCGCCGGGTAGCGGCGTCGAGTTTTTACCGAAGTGCGCCGCTCGATTTCCTCGATCAAGCAGATTTTCTCAATGCCGTGATGCAGCTGGACACCGAACTGTCTGCCGACGCCCTGCTCGAGCACTTGCAGCAGATCGAGCTGCGTCACGGCCGCGAACGCCCCTTTGCCGGCGCGCCGCGCACGCTCGACCTCGACTTGCTCCTCTTTGGCGAGCAGTGCCTCGCCTCGCCCCGCCTTACCCTGCCGCATCCGCGCATGCACGCGCGCGCCTTCGTGCTCAAGCCGCTGATCGAGATCGCGCCGGATATCGCCATCCCGGGCCGCGGCACAGCGCGCGAGCTGCTGGCCGCCTGCGCAGGCCAAGCCGTCGAGCGGATCGACTAGGCGCACGATGGACCGTTTTCGCCATATCGCGGTCGAAGGGCCGATCGGCTCGGGCAAAACCAGCCTGGCGCGGCGGCTCGCCGAGCGGCTCGGCGCGGAACTGTTGCTCGAGCAACCGGGAGAAAACCCGTTCCTTGCGCGCTTTTACCGCGACATGGTGCGCTATGCGCTGCCGACCCAGCTCTTTTTCCTGTTCCAGCGCGCGCGCCAGCTGGAAACTCTGGCGCAGCCCGACATGTTCGGCCGGCCCACCGTGTCCGATTTCCTGCTCGACAAAGATCCGCTGTTCGCGCGCATCACGCTCTCCAGCGACGAGTTGGCCCTGTACCAGAAGATCTACGAGGCGATACGGCCGCAGGCCGCCGCGCCCGACCTGGTGATCTACCTGCAGGCGCAGCCGGCGACGCTCTATGAACGGGTGCGGCGTCGGGCAGTGCAATTCGAGCGCGGCATCAGCGAGGATTACCTGGCGCTGCTCACCGAAGGCTACGCGCGTTTTTTCTACAATTACGCCGCAGCGCCGGTGCTGATCGTCAACTCGGAGAACCTGAACTTCGCCGCGCGCGAGGCCGACCTGGAGCTGTTGCTGGCGCGCATGCGCGGCATGAAAAGCCGCCGCGAGTTTTTCAGCCTGGGCTGAGCGACGCTCCCGGGTCCGCCGCCCGCGGCAGTCAGCTCGGATAAGGCTCGAACATCATCGACTCGACCGGGCAGCTCATCGCCTTGGCGATCTTGTCCATCGCTTCGTCGGTGAGCTGCACGGCCTGGAAATCGGCATCGCCGCCCTTGGACGAAATGAATGCCTTGGCTGCCGCCTCGGTATTCCAGGTGACGACCGGGTCAGGGCTTACCCCGGCGACCTGTTTGCAGACTGGAAATCCGTCAGATTTGTAGATGATGGCGAACATTGGGTGCCCCTCGGGACTGCCTGCGATCGACGACCCGAAAACTTTAACCCATGCGGGCCCGTTCGGCTAGAACCCAGGCGGTTCCCCGCGTCGTTTCGAGCGAGTTTTATGCCCTGCCACGCCCGTCACGAAAAAGCAACAGGCCTAATTGCACGGGGGCGGCTTCCGGCGTCTAATGCCCCTCGGAGGCGTCGGATTCCGCCGGCGCCGAGAGTAACGATTCTCCCGCAAGGGGGATTTTTTGGGGGGCACTACCATGAGCAACATGCACGATGCGGTTGGGCTGCGGGCCGGCTGGAAAACGCTGGCCGAGTCCGAGTACGAGTTTGAACCTGCCAGCGGAACCCTTTGGGGCTACATGAAGCAGCGGGGCAACCCCTGCTTCAATCTCGGGTTGTTGAAGGAAATCCGCTCGATCGGCAACGAGTTGGCCGCCAACAGCGGCCATATCGGCTTCGAAGGCGCGATGCACAAGGTCAACACCTACGTGGCGGCTTCGCGCATGCCGCGGGTGTTCAATCTGGGCGGCGACCTGGCGCTATTCCTGCTGCTGATCCGCTCGCGTGACCGCGACGCGCTCGCGCATTACGCGCGTCTGTGCATCGACAACGTCCACGCGCAGATCCAGCACTACCAATGCCCGGCGCTCACGACCGTGTCGCTGGTGCAGGGCGATGCCCTGGGCGGCGGCTTCGAGATGGCGCTTTGTGCCGACGTCCTGGTGGCCGAAGAATCGGCGATGATCGGCTTGCCCGAGATCCTCTTCAACCTGTTCCCGGGCATGGGCGCCTACAGCCTGCTGGCGCGGCGCGCCAGCCCGCGCATTGCCGAAGAGCTGATTCTTTCCGGCAAGGTGCTGCCGGCGACCCGGCTGCACGAGATGGGCATCGTCGACGTGCTTGCCAAGGACGGCGAAGGCGAGGCCGCGGTGCAGGCCTGGATCGAGAAAAACGCGCGGCGGCGCAGCGGCTTCCAGGCCGTGATGCGGGTTCGCCAGCAGGTGAACCCGATCACGCGCGAAGAACTCGACGCGGTGGCCGATACCTGGGTGGATTGCGCGCTGCGACTCGAGGACCGCGACCTGCGCATGATGAGCCGCGTGGTGCGCGCGCAGATGGAACGGCAAGAAGCCGCCGCCAATGCGGAACGGCAAGAAGCCGCCGCCAATGCGGAACGGCAAGAAGCCACCGCCAATGCGGAGCGCATGGACGCCACGTCGGCGCCGGCCGCAACGGGCATTGCGATGGCGGCGGGCTGAAGCGCGCGCTGCCAGATCCGGCCGGCTTCAGTGGCGCAGATGCGAAGCGAATCCGCCTTCGGAAAAGAGCTGGCCGAACTGGTAGAAGTTGACGCGCGTGGCATTGATGATCGCTGCCTGGGCCGCCGGATCGCCGATGGTCTTCAGCAGCACGTTGAGTTTTGCCATGTGGTCGGCGTCCATCGTCGCGTGAGAGGACAGGAACCGGAAGCCCCCCGCCCCGGTTTCCCGTCCGATCGCGCGGGCGATCGCGTCGGCGACCTTGCCGCCGTAGACTGAGGCCACCACCTCGAGCACGTAGAGCATGCCCAGTACCGAGCAGGGGTGGACCCGCTCGGCCGCGTAGTAGTTGAAGCCGATCATCGCCTGTACCGGGGCGCTTGGCACCGCTGCCTGGACGTTCATGTCGCCACCGACCGCCTTGATGTCCTCGAGGACCCACTCTTCGTGCCCCTTCTCTTCCTCGATGCGCTCGTACAGGTCGTAGCGGATGTTGCGCAGGCGGTCATCGCAGCGCGCAGCCGCGGTGGCCATGATCGGGCAGAAATGCCAGACGATGTGGTACAGGTCGCGCAGGAAGGCGCGATATTCCGGCAGGCTGAGGCCCTTGTGGATCATCGACTGGACCTTGGGCGAGCTTTCAATGGCACGCCGGCTCGCGTCAGAGTCTTCTACCAGCGTAATGAAGAAGGACATGCGGTAACTTCGCCTTGCTTAGGAAGGAAATGATTCTACAGGCGGATTATTTCATCGCGCCTGGACCAGCATTCGGATCGGCGCATCCGGGCGCAGGGTCACCGAGGGCTTGGGACGGATGCGCTGACCGGGTACCAGCTCGAACTGCCAGCGCTCGGCGAGCGTAGCGAGGATCAGCAGCGCTTCCTGCCAGGCGAAACCCTCGCCGATGCAGTGGCGATCGCCTGCACTGAACGGAAAATAGGCGCCGCGCGGCAGGCGGTCCTGGAATCCGTCCGCCCAGCGCTCGGGCTTGAAGCGCTCGGGCGACTCGAAAAAACGCGCGTCGCGATGCATGACGTACTGGCTCATCAGCACCACCGCGCCCTTCGGTACCGTGTAGTCGCCCAGCCGCACCTCCGCCAGGGCCGCGCGGCCGATGAACCAGCCGGGGGGATACAGGCGCAGGCCTTCCTGGATCACCTGGCGTGCAAAAACCAGGCGCTCCACGTCCGCGGCGGCAAAACCCGGCCGGCCGCCGAGAACCGAACGCGCTTCGGCGTGCAGCCGCTCGGCCGCGGTTTGGTCCTGCGCCAGCAGATACAGCGTCCAGCCAAGCAGGTTGGCGGTGGTCTCGTGTCCGGCGATGAGCAGCGTGAGAATTTCGTCGCGCAGCTGTTTTTCGGTCATCAGGACGTTGGTCTCATCGTCCTTAGCCTGCATCAGCAGCGACAGCAGGTCGCTGCCCATGCCGCCCGCCTCCCGGCGCCGGTCGATCATGCGGTAGATCACCGCGTCCAGGTCGTGCACCGCCTCGTGGAAGCGCCGCGACGAGGGCAGCGGCATTTTCAGCCAGAGCCCGAGGAACGGCGACGAGATGCGGGTGAAGAATTCCAGCAGCACCGCCAGATTGCTCGATACCTCGCCGGCATCTTCCGCGATATCGTCGTCGAACAGGGCGCGCGCCGCGACGCGCATCGTCAGGTTCATGGTCTCTTCGGTCAGATCGATTTCGCCGCCCGGCGGCCATCGCTCGTGCATGCGCCGCGACAGTTCGGCGATCGACGCCGCATAGGCCTCGATCCGCGATTTGCGGAACACCGGCTGCATCAGCCGGCGCTGGCGCGCGTGCACGTCGCCTTCCGAAGTGAACAGGCCCTCGCCGACCACCGCCTTGAGGCGCTTGCGCAGCGGGCTCAGGGTGAAACTGGCGCGCTGCGCGATCAGGACTTCGCGGATGTAATCGGGATGCCGGACAAAATAAGCCTGCAGGCCGCCCAGCGTGAAGCAGGAAATGTCCCCGTAGCGCTGCGCCAGGCCGGACAGGAAGGAGAGCGGATCACGGGAAAATTTCCACGCCTGCCCGATGTAGGGCAGGCCACGCGGGCCGGGCGGACGCGCCGTGCGCGAAGACATGCGGAAATCCTACCGCAGCCCCCGCTCAGCCCGCCGATTTCCTCCGTTCCTGCAGGTAGCGTTCCAGCGATTCGCGGGTCGCCGCAAGTCTCTCGCGCAGAGCCTTCAACAGCGCCGGGATCTGCAGTTTTACCTCCGCGTCCGACATGAGACCGAGTTCCTTGCAATAGGCAGTGAGGCGCTCGGCGCCCATGCTCGCCGCCGAGCCCTTCATCGCGTGCAGGTGGCTGCGGAATTCCCCGACGTTGCGGGCAGCCAGCGCGGTTTCCATTTTCGCCATCAGTGTGACGTTGTCGGCGATGAACACGCCGATCAGCTTGTCCATGAAGGCGGGCGAGGATCCCAGTTCCTCCAGATCCGAGAGGGTGCCCGAATTGACCACCGGCGTCGCCGCGGGCCGCTGAGCCCGTGCCGGACGCGGGCTTTCCACCAGCACCGGTTGCGCCGCCTCGGGCGCCTCCGCGCCGCACAGCGATTGCAGTTCTTCCAGCAGCCGGGCCGGCTCGATCGGTTTTGCGAGGAAGGCGTCGGCGCCCGCCTCGAGGCACTCGCGTTTGATATCGGGCGTCACGTCCGCGGAGAGCATCACCACCGGCAAGCGCTCGCGGGCGCCGGTCGTCAGGCGGATGGCCTGCACGGTCTCCAGGCCGTTCAGCCGCGGCATGTTGCGGTCGATCAGCGCGACATCGAATCGCGAGCCTTCCAGTGCGTCCAGCGCGCGTTCGCCGTCGGAAACCAGGGTCGCGGCATGCCCGCCGCGCTCCAGAATGCGCGCCAGCACCTCGCGGTTGGTGGGATTGTCGTCGGCAACCAGCACCTGCAAACCCCGGGTGGAGCCGCTGCGCCGCGCGTAGTCCTGCAGCCGTACCACGCCTTCGCGCGATTCTTCCCCCGCGGAAACCGAATGCAGCACGTTGAACAGCTGCCGTTTTTCGAACGGCAATTCAAGGATCGCCCCGAAGCCGGCCGATAACGCCGCGAAGCGCCGCACGTCCGTGCTGCGCTGGATCGCCAGCACCACCGGCGGCGCCGGGTCGGGCGCCGCGCGGCGAAACCGCAGCGCGAGCTGCAGGTCCTTGCTGTCGGAGTACAGCAGCGCGCTGTGATAGGGCCGCGCCAGGCTGATCTCGGCGACCAATCGTGAGACACCTTCATCGACGCTGCCGACCGCGACCGACGCCGCGCCCCAGCCGGCCAGCGCCTGCTCCAGGACCTCCTGCTGCGCCGGCGGAAAGCCCACCAGCAGCACGCGCGCGCCCGCCAGCTCGCCCGCTACCGCTCCGGCGCGTTCGGGCTGCTTTTCCAGTGCGGTTTCGAACCAGAACGTGCTGCCCAATCCGACCGAGCTCTCCAGCCCGATCTTGCCGCCCATCAGCTCGACCAGCTGCTTGGCGATGGTGGTGCCCAGTCCGGTGCCACCGAAGCGGCGCGTGGTGGTCTGGTCGCCCTGCGTGAAGCTCTCGAAGATCCGGCTCTGCGCCTCGGGTGCGATGCCGATGCCAGTGTCGCGCACCGAGAATTTCAGGCGCACCCCGTTGTCGGACTCGGCCTGGCTGCTGACGTGCACCGTGACGCTGCCGTGCTCGGTGAACTTGACGGCATTGCCCGCAAGGTTGATCAGCACCTGGCGCAGGTGGTGCGCATCGCCGCGCACTGCCGGCGGCACTTCGGGCATGATCGAGACCACGAATTCGACGCCCTTCGCCGCTGCCTGCGACGACAGGATCCGGCAGGTGCTGTTCACGAGTGCGTGCAGATCGAAGTCGGTGCGCTCCAGCACCAGCTTGCCGGCCTCGATCTTGGAGAAATCGAGCACCTCCTCCACCAGTCCGAGCATAACGCGCGAGGAACTGCGCAGCGTCTGCAGCATGTCGGCCTGCTCGCGCGCGAGCGGCGTGTCGCGCAGCAGGTCGGACATGCCGATGATCGCGTTCAGCGGGGTGCGCAATTCGTGGCTCACCACGGAGATGAAGCGGCGCTTGGCCTGGTTGGCGGCTTCGGCGCGCGCAAGCGCTTCGAACATGCGCGTGACCAGCGTGCGCACATACAGGCTCAGCAGGAACATGCCGACCATCAGCTCGACGCCGATCGCCAGGTGCTTCGCCCAGAAATCGCTGGTGGTCAGCACCACCGAGAATCCGACCAGGCTGACGCCCAAGGACAGATGCAGGTAGGTTGGTCCGTAACGGAAACCATTTGCCAGCGTCACCCACACATACACCAGAAACAGCGCCCAGCCGTGCTCTCCGAGGAACCACATGCACCAGCTGATGGTGGCGAGGTCGAGCACCACCCCGAAGCAACGGCGCACATGGGAGACCTGGTTCGAAGCCAGGTTGGACCAGAGCAGCACTCCGGCCAGCGCGAGATAACCGACGAAGACCAGGTGCTCGAGATCGAGCACCTGCCAGTTGTAGCCGGTGAAATCCGCCGGCAGCAGGTAAATGCCCAGCGCCACTCCCAGCACCATCCGCACGATGACCTGCTCGTGTTCGGTGTCCGGGCGCGCCGCGAGCCGCGCGCGCGCACCCGCGACAAGCTCGCGCATCCAGGCGATCATTTGGTTCTGGCCTCGGCGGCGGGGTCCTGCAGGTCGCGCTGCACTTCGAGCACCCGCTCGCTCACGCCGAGGAATGCATCGACCAGGCGCGGATCGAAATGCTTGCCGCGCTGCGCGCGGATGTAGTCGATTGCGTCAACCGATTTCCAGGCCTTCTTGTAGGGGCGCGCCGACGTAAGAGCGTCGTAAACGTCGGCGACGGCAACCACGCGCGCGCACAACGGGATGTGGTCGCCGTCCAGCCCGCTCGGGTAACCCTTACCATCGTAGCGCTCGTGATGGCCAAGCGCGATCAGGGCGCCCATGCGCACGTACTTGGAAGCGCTGCCCTTGAGGATCTCGTGGCCGATCACCGGGTGGCGCTGCATGGTGCTCCATTCGGTCGCGTCCAGCCGCGCGGGCTTGAGCAGGATGCCGTCGGGGATGCCGATCTTGCCGATGTCGTGCAGCGGCGCCGCAAGCTCGATGGTCTCGGCCTCGTCGCGCTCCAGGCCGATCGCGTTGGCGATCAGGCGCGAGTAGCGCGCCATGCGGATCAGGTGGTAGCCGGTCTCCTCGTCGCGGAATTCGCCGGCGCGCGCCAGGCGCAGCAGCGTTTCCTTCTCGCGCTCCCGGATTTCGCGCGTCGCCTCGTCGACCATGCCCTCCAGCAGGCGGCGCTTGTCTTCCAGCGCGAGCTGCTGGCGGCGCAGCGTGAGCAGGTTGCGGCAGCGCGCCAGGCATTCGCGCGCGTCGACCGGCTTGGTCAGAAAGTCGGTTATCCCGGCGTCCAGTGCGGCGTACCGCACCTTCTTGTCGTCCTGGCTGGTGACCATGACGATCGGAACGTGCTCGTAGCCCGGCAGGGAGCGCAACCGGCCGACCAGCTCGATGCCGTCCATGTCCGGCATCATGAAATCCACCAGCACCAGGTCGGCGACGTGGCGCGTGGCCCAGATCACTGCGTCTACCGGCCGCTCGAACCCTTCCACTACCACGCGGTCATCGAGCGTGCGCACCACCTGCTCGAGGATGGCGCGGCCCGTGGACTGGTCGTCCACCACCATGACCGTGTTGCGCGCCGCCGGCAGCAGGTGAATCTGCGCCTTTGCCATCGTCTGTCTGCCCCCCGGAAAATCCGAGGAAAGCCTACGCCGCGCGGGGGGGCCTGTCCAGCCGCCAAGTGGTGTTTCCTGACAAACAATGACGGCTTGGTGCCGGAAGAGAGACTCGAACTCTCATGCCCTTGCGGGCGGCGGATTTTGAGTCCGCTGCGTCTACCGATTCCGCCATTCCGGCAAGCCCGCAATTCTATAATGCAGCGCAATGAAGCTCGCCGAATTCGACTATGAACTCCCGCCACAACTCATTGCGCAGCACCCGGCGAGCAAACGCAGCGCCAGCCGCCTGCTGCACCTCGACGCCGCGCGCGGCCGGTTGCAGGACCTGAAATTTTCCGACCTTCCTTCCCTCCTCGGGCCAAAGGACACCGTCGTCCTGAACGACACGCGCGTCCTCAAGGCGCGCCTCTACGGCACCAAAGCGAGCGGCGGCAGGGTGGAACTGCTCGTCGAGCGGATCATCGGCGAGCATGAAGCGCTTGGCCTCATGCGCGCGGGCCATTCGCCGAAAGCCGGCACGCGCCTCACCGTCGGCGATGGCGCGGCGGCGGAAGTTCTCGGGCGCGAGGAAGATCTCTACCGCGTCCGCTTTGCCGAACCCGTTGCCCAAGTGCTCGAGCGCTGCGGCAGCGTGCCGCTGCCGCCGTACATCACGCATACCCCCGGACCAGAGGACCTGGAACGCTACCAGACAGTTTATGCAAGCAAGCCGGGAGCAGTTGCGGCGCCGACGGCGGGACTTCACTTCGATGAATCTCTCCTGAAACAAATACAGGCTCGAAAAGCCCTCATTGCCAAGCTGACTCTCCACGTCGGCGCTGGCACCTTTCAGCCGGTGCGCGGCGAGCCGGTCGAGGAGCACCGCATGCATAAGGAGCGCTACTTCATTCCCGAGGAAACGCTCAAGCTCATCTCCGGCAAGCGGGTACTCGCCGTGGGCACGACGTCGCTGCGGGCTCTCGAGACCCACGCCCTGACGGGACAGCGCGAGGGCGAATCCGAACTCTTTGTTTATCCGGGCTTCAGGTTCCAGGTCGTGGACCGGCTGCTCACCAATTTCCACCTGCCAAAATCGACCTTGCTGATGCTCGTCGCCGCGTTCGCCGGCCTGGAAAACACCAGGAAAGCCTATGCGCACGCGATCGAGCAGCGCTACCGGTTCTTTTCCTACGGAGACGCGATGCTGATCGAAAAGGCGCCGTGAAGTTCAGCGTAACCCACCGCGACGGCGCGGCGCGCCGCGGCGTGCTCGAGCTGGCACATGGGCGCGTGGATACACCTGCCTTCATGCCGGTCGGCACCTACGGCACGGTGAAGGCGATGTCGCCCGAGGAGCTCGTCGGCCTCGGCGCGCAGATCGTGCTCGGCAACACTTTTCACCTGTGGCTGCGGCCAGGCACCGAGGTGATCGAGAAGCACGGCGGATTGCACGGCTTCATGGGCTGGAAGCATCCGATCCTCACGGACTCGGGCGGCTTTCAGGTATTCAGCCTGCCAACCAAGGTAACTGAAGAAGGCGTGAAGTTCGCTTCGCCGATCAACGGCGACAAATTGCTGCTGACGCCGGAAGAATCGATGCGCATCCAGCGCGCCTTGAACTCCGACATCGTGATGGTGTTCGACGAGTGCACGCCCTACCCCGCCACCGAAAAGCAGGCGCGCAAGTCGATGGAATTGAGCATGCGCTGGGCGGAACGCTCGAAGAAGGCGCACGAGGGAAATTCGAATGCTCTGTTCGGCATCGTCCAGGGAAGCGTTTTTGAAGAACTAAGAGACGTTTCTTTGAGAAAACTTCAAGACATTCAGTTCGACGGCTATGCGATCGGCGGTCTCGCGGTTGGCGAGCCGGCGAAAGACCGATCGCGGATCATGCATCACGTGCCGCCGGCAATGCCGGCCGATCGACCCCGCTACCTGATGGGCATGGGCACGCCCGAAGACCTGATCGAAGCCGTGCTCGCCGGTGTGGACCTGTTCGACTGCGTACTGCCGACGCGCAACGCGAGAAACGGCTGGCTCTTCACGCGCTCTGGCGATGTAAAGATCCGCAACGCCAAATGGCGCGCCGACCCACGGCCCCTGGACGAAGCCTGCGCCTGCTACGCCTGCCGCACAGTCAGCCGCGCCTACCTGCACCACTTGCAGCGCGCCAACGAAATTCTCGGTGCGCGCCTGAACACGCTCCATAACCTGCACTACTACCTGCAGCTGATGAAAGAGCTGCGCGAAGCGATCGCCGCGGGTCGGCTCGCCGACACTGCCGCGCGGCTCCTGGACGAGCGCAAGCTGCTATAATTTCACGCTTTTCCAGATTTTTGATCGAGGAGTTTCCGTGCTGATCTCCCCTGCTTTTGCGCAAGCCCCCGCCGGCGGCGGCGACGCCGGCCTGTTGAGTTTCCTGCCCATCTTCCTGATGTTCGTGCTGCTGTATTTCCTCATGATCCGGCCGCAGATGAAGCGCGCGAAAGAGCACAAGACCATGGTCGAAGCGCTGCAGAAGGGCGACGAAGTAATCACCGCCGGCGGCGTGCTGGGGCGCATCAACAAGGTCGGCGACGCTTACGTCACGCTCGAGATCGCCGCCAACACCGAGGTGAGCGTGCAGAAGACCGCAGTGCAAACGCTGCTGCCCAAGGGCACGATCAAGAGCGCCCTGTAGCGATCCGTCCACGGTGAACCGGTACCCTACCTGGATATACGCGCTGATCGCGGTCGCGATCGCGCTCGCGGCGCTGTACACGCTGCCCAACTTTTTCGGCGAGTCGCCGGCAGTCCAGATCTCGAGCGGCAAGACGACGGTCAAGGTAGACGCGGCGCTACTCGCGCGCGTCGAGAGCTCGCTCAAGGCGGGCGGCCTGCAGCCCACCGGCATGCTGCTCGACGAAAACGGCATGCGGGCGCGCTTTGCCGACCCGGACGCGCAGCTGAAGGGGCGCGACGTGATCGAGAAGGCGCTCAATCCGGATCCGCAGAATCCTTCCTATGTGGTGGCGCTCAACCTGCTGTCTGCTTCGCCCAACTGGCTCACCGCGTTGCATGCGCTGCCGATGTACCTGGGGCTCGACTTGCGCGGCGGCGTCCATTTCCTGCTGCAGGTGGACATGCAGGCGGCGATCACCAAGCGGCTGGATGCCTTTGGCGGCGACATCCGCGGCATGCTGCGCGACAAGAGCCTGCGGCATGCCGGCGTCGCGCGCGAAGGCCAGACGCTGCGCATCCGTTTCCGCGACGCCGAAACCCGTGACAAGGCGCAAGTGGTGATTACCGACCAGCTGCCGGTGCTGGCGCTGGTCCGGCGCGACGACGGCCAGGACCAGATGCTGGTGGCGACGCTCAGACCCGATGCGCTGAAGCGGGAGCAGGACCTCGCGATCAAGCAGAACATCACCACGCTGCACCGGCGCGTCAACCAGCTCGGCGTCGCCGAGCCGGTGATCCAGCAGCAGGGCGCCGACCGCATCGTGGTGCAGTTGCCGGGCGTGCAGGACACGGCGCGCGCCAAGGAGATCCTCGGCCGCACCGCAACCCTGGAAGTGCGCCTGGTGGACGAAGAGGCGATGCGCTCGGGCAGCAGCTTCAACGTCGACTTGTTCCCCGAGCGCAGGCGCGACGGCAGCGTCAGCCCGGTACCGGTCAAGCGCCAGGTACTGGTCACCGGCGACCAGTTCGTCGGCGCCTCGGCGACCTTCGACAACGACCAGCGCCCGGCGGTTGCCGTCGAATTGAACGATGCCGGCGGCCGCATCATGCGCCAGGCGACGCGCGAGAATCTGCGCAAGCTGATGGCGATCCTGCTGTTCGAAAAAGGCAAAGGCGAGGCGATCTCGGTCGCGACCATCCAGGGCGAGTTCGGCAGCCGTTTCCAGATCACCGGCAGCTTCACGCCCACCGAGACCAACGACCTGTCGCTGCTGATCCGCGCCGGGTCGCTCGCCGCGCCGATGGAAATCATCGAGGAACGCACGGTCGGCCCCTCGCTCGGCAAGGAAAACATCGAAAAGGGCTTCAACGCGACCAAGTGGGGCTTCCTCGCCATCGTGGTCTTCATGAGTGTCTATTACACGCTGTTCGGCGTGTTCTCCTCGATCGCGCTGGGCGTCAACCTGCTGTTCCTGGTGGCGCTGCTGTCGCTGCTGCAGGCGACGCTGACGCTGCCCGGCATCGCCGCGATCGCGCTCACGCTGGGCATGGCGATCGACGCTAACGTGCTGATCAACGAGCGTATCCGGGAGGAACTCCGCACCGGCCAGACGCCGCAGGCGGCGATCGCGGCGGGTTACGAGCGCGCCTGGGGCACCATTCTCGACTCCAACATCACCACCCTGATCGCGGGCCTCGCGCTGCTCATCTTCGGTTCGGGCCCGGTGCGCGGTTTCGCCGTGGTGCATTGCCTGGGCATCCTTACCTCGATCGTTTCCTCGGTGGTGGTGTCGCGCGCCATCGTCAATCTTTACTACGGGCACCGGCGCCGCGTCGCCAAACTCGCCATCGGCGATACCGCCTGGAAATAACCTAAGAGCCCACCGGAAACCGAGCGCATGGAATTTTTCAAGATCCGCCGCGTCATCCCGTTCATGCGGCATGCGCTGATCTTCAACATCATCTCGTTTTTGACCTTTTTCGCCGCCACCTTTTTCCTCGCCACCAAGGGCCTGCATCTGTCGATCGAATTCACCGGCGGCACGCTAGTCGAGGTGAATTACCGCGAAGCGGCCAACCTCGAACGGGTGCGCGAGACCCTCGAGCAGGCCGGACTGAAGGGCGAAGTGCAGAATTTCGGCTCCTCGCGCGATGTGCTGATCCGGCTGTCGGCGGAAAAGGGCCAATCCACCGCTGAGCTTTCGCAAAAGGTGGCGGGCCTGCTGAAGGCCGACGATGCGAGCGCCGAGGTGCGGCGCGTCGAGTTCGTCGGGCCGCAGGTCGGCGAGGAACTCGCCGAGTACGGCGCGCTCGCGCTGCTGGTGACCGCGGTCGGCATCGTGTTCTACCTGTGGTTCCGCTTCGAGTGGCGCTTCGGCCTTTCGGCGATCATCGCCAACCTGCACGACGTGGTGATCATCCTGGGATGCTTCGCTTTCTTCCAGTGGGAGTTTTCGCTGCCGGTTCTGGCGGCGGTGCTCGCGGTGCTGGGCTACTCGGTGAACGAGTCGGTGGTGGTGTTCGACCGAGTGCGCGAAATGTTCCGCAAGATGCGCAAGGCCACGGTGCCGGAAGTCATCGACGCCGCGATCACCGGCACCATTTCCCGCACCATCATCACCCACGGCAGCACCCAGATCATGGCCACCACGATGCTGATCTTCGGCGGCCCGGCGCTGCATTACTTCGCGCTGGCGCTCACCATCGGCATCTGCTTCGGCATCTACTCCTCGGTGCTGGTGGCGAGCCCGCTGGTGATGTGGCTCGGCGTCGACCGCGCCCAGTTCGTCCGCCCGACCAAGAAAGACCGCGGCAAGGACGAGCACGAAGGCGCAGTCGTCTGAATCCTTATTTCAGGATCTGCACCAGGTTGGAGTAGTCGTCGGTCCAGGTGCGCCAGCCGGGTTTCTCCTCCGGCGGCTCGGGCGAGGCGTCCATGATTGGTTTTGCCTGCAGCGCTGCCGCATCGCGGGAAATCAGCACCCAGTCGGTATTGGTATAGTCCTCATCGCCGTCCTTGCCGCTGTCCGATACCAGCGTTGCATGCAACCCGTGCTCTTTCGCCAGCCGCGCCACCACCGGCGGCAGGCGGAGGAAGCGGTTGGAGACGTGAAAGGCAATCACGCCGCCCGGCTTTATGTGCCGCAGGTAGACACCCAGCGCTTGCGTGGTAATGAGGTGCACCGGGATGGAATCACTCGAAAACGCATCCACCGCCAGCAAGTCGAAGCCCTGCGCCGGTTCGCGCTCCAGGTTGAGGCGCGCGTCCCCGAGCACCAGCGCGATGCCGGCGTCGCTGTCCTGCAGGTAGGTGAACCGCGAACGCGCCACCTCGATCACCTGGGGATTGATCTCGTAGAAGCGGTAGGTGTCGCCCTTGCGGCCGTAGGCGGCAAGCGTGCCAACGCCCAGGCCGATCACGCCGACCTTGATCGGCCCGCGCGCCTGCGCCGCCGCGATCGCCGCGCCGATGCCGGAACTCGGCTGGTAGTAGGTCGTCGCCTGGCGCCGCCGTTCGCCTTCCATGTACTGCTCGCCGTGCATGATCACGCCGTGCACCAGCCGATGCAGGTAAAAGCCGCCGCCAGGCTCGCCATACTCCTTGACCCGGATCGCGCCGTAAAAATTACGCTCCGAAACCAGCACGTTCTTGTGCAGGCGCGCGCCATCGTAGGCCGCGCAGCCGGCCACTGCGAGCAGCAGCGCCAGGCTGGACCAGCGCGCGGCAGGGCTCACCGACGCGAACCGCAGCGCCGCCAGCACCGCCACCGCCAGCAGCGCCAGCGCGAGCTCGTAGTAGGCATTGAATACCAGCGGCGCGACCACCGCCACCAGCAGCCCGCCGAGCGCGCCACCGGCAGAGACGGTCAGGTAAAACGCAGTCAGGTGGCGCGCTGCCGGCCGCGCGCGGTACAGCTCGCCATGGCAGAACAGGCAGGCGACGAACAGTCCCGAGAGAAACACGCCGATCTGCATCCACAGGTCGAACTGGAAGCGCGCATCGACCAATAGCCAGGCCATGCCGGCGAGCCAGAGCAGCACCACGAACCAGAAAAGCTCGACGCGGTACAGGCCGCGCCCCTCGAACGCGATGATGAAAGTCAGAAGGTAGAGCGTGAGCGGCGCGAGCCACAGCAGCGGAACGGAGGCCACGTTCTGCGTCACGTGGTTGGTCACGGCGAGGAGCAGCACCGAACCCGTCGCCGAGAGGGCCAGCCACAGCAGGTAATCGCCGCGGCTGGGGGGAAGGTCCGTTTTCTCTACTTCTGCAGATTTGTCTTGCCGCGCCGCTGCAAAAGCAACCCAGGATAGCGCGGCACACATGACTGCGAACGCGGCAAAAAGCACCGACCACCAGACTACCTGCTCCCGGTTGCCGAAGAATGGCTCCACCACCAGCGGATAGCCGATCAGCGCCAGCAGCGAAGCAAGGTTGGAAACCGCGAACAGGGGGTACGGATCGGCCCCCGGGCGCGAGCGCGCAAACCACGCCTGCAGCAGCGGGCTGGTCGATGCGAGCAGGACATAGGGCAACCCGACGGTCGCCGTCAGCACCAGCAGGATGGTGGAAATCGGCTCCTCGGTGCCGAGCGGCTTCCAGCCCTCGGCCGGCGCGATCGGCAGCGCGAGCAGCGCAAGTCCGAGCAACACGCAATGCACGATCGCCTGCGTCCGCGGAGAGAGCCTGGCGTTGGCCGCGTGCGCGTAGGCGTAGCCGGCCAGCAGCAAGGACTGGAAGAACAGCATGCAGGTGGTCCACACCGCCGCGCTGCCGCCGAACCAGGGCAGGATCTGGCGCGCGATCAGCGGTTGCACCAGGAACAGCAGAAACGACGACAGGAAAATCGTCGCGGCGTAGGGCATGGCTTTCAATCTATGTCCTTGCGATAGGGCTTCTTCAGCATCCACGCGGCGATCGCATCGACCGTTTCGGCCTCCTTGCCGAAGAAACCATGCGCTGCAAGCGGCTCGCAGGGCCCGCTCTCGGGGGCCTTGCCGCCCTTGACGCTGACCAGCGGAAACGTGGCGCCCAGCCGCTCGGCAGCGTAGTACGGGGTCGCCCAGCAACCGTCGTCCCGGTGATGCACGAACAGCAGCGGCATCCGGACCTGCGCGTAGTCGAAATTCGCCAGCACCGACCGGCCCTTCAGATAGAACAACGACGCACTGAGTACTCCGCCGGCCACCTCGCCGCCCATCGCGCGGCCCAGATGCGCGACCGAAAGCGTGCTGCGGCTCGTCCCCACCAGGAACACCGGCATCCCCGGATAGCGCCGCTTCACTTCCGCGACCACCGCACGCACATCAACGACGTGCGCCGAGCCCTCGCGAAACAGGTCGCTCATGCCCTCGCCTGCCTGCTGGTCGCTCGGGTTGTCCATGATCACCGGCAGAATGCCGTTGCGGATGAACTCCGCGCGCGAGCGCGGCAGGAAATTCCCCGCGCCGAACCGCGGCTGGCCACCCTCCATGCGCAGGCGGATGTTGCCGCCGCCGCCGATAAAGAGCAGCGCCGCCGCTTCCGGCTTGCGCTCGCCCATGTTGGCGATGAAGAAGGATTGCGTCACGCCCTCGCGCGTGCCGAGGGTGACGATTTCCTGGGCGTGCGCCGCCGGCACCAACAGCAGCAACAGCAGGAACCGCCGCATCAAGCCCGCTTGGCGAGTCGCGCGGCGAGGCCGGTGTAGGTCGCGGGCGTCAACACGAGCAGCCGTGTCCTTTCAGCCGCAGGGATCGGTAGCGCGCGGATGAAGGCAGCCAGCTGCTTGCGATCCAGCCGCTTGCCGCGCGCGAGCGCCTTCAGCTTTTCGTAGGCGCCTGTGACGCCGTGGCGGCGCATCACCTGCTGCACCGCTTCAGTGAGCACTTCCCAGTTGGCCTCGAGATCCTCTGCCAGCCGCCGCGGGTCGGCTTCGAGCTTGCCTAGGCCGCGCAGGCAGGAGTTGTAGCCGAGCAGCGTATGGCCGAGCGCGTTGCCAGCGTTGCGCAAGGCCGTCGAATCCGAAAGATCCCGCTGCCAGCGCGACACCGGCAACTTGTCGGCCAGGTGGCGCAGCAACGCGTTGGCGACGCCGAGGTTGCCCTCCGAGTTCTCGAAGTCGATCGGATTGACTTTGTGCGGCATGGTCGAGGAGCCGACCTCGCCCTTGCGGGTTTTCTGCCGGAAATAGCCGAGCGAGACATAGCCCCACAGGTCGCGATCCAGGTCGAGCAGGATGGTGTTGGCGCCCGCATAGGCGTCAAACAACTCCGCGATGCCGTCGTGCGGCTCGATCTGGGTGGTGTAGGCGTTGAACTGCAAGCCCAGGTGTTCGACGAAGCGGGCGCAGAAGCGCTCCCAGTCGAACTTCGGATAGGCGATGGTGTGGGCGTGGTAGTTGCCGGTCGCGCCGTTCATCTTGCCCAGCAGCGCCACGCCGGCGATTCGCGCCCGCGCACGGCGCAGGCGCGCTACCACGTTGGCCAACTCCTTACCAAGCGTGGTAGGGGAAGCCGGTTGGCCGTGCGTGCGCGCAAGCATCGGCAGGCCTGCGTGGCGGTGCGCCTGTGCGCGCAGCGCGGCGATCAAATCGTCCAGGCGCGGCAGCAGCAGCTTGCGCCGCGAATCGCCGAGCATCAGCGCGTAGGCAAGATTGTTGATGTCCTCCGACGTGGCGGCGAAGTGAATAAATTCGAGCGCACCCTGCACTTCCCGGTTCTTGCCGAGTTTCGCCTTCAGCCAGTACTCGATCGCTTTGACGTCATGGTTGGTCTCGGCTTCGATGGCCTTGATTTTCTTGGCGTCGCTTTCGGAGAACTTGGCGACCAGCGCGTTCAGGCCGGCCACGCTCGCGCGGGAGAACGGTTTCAGTTCGGCAATCGAAGGTTCGGCGGCCAGCGCCATCAGCCAGGCCAGCTCGAGGCGCACCCGGTAGCGGATCAGCGCGCACTCGCTGAAATACGGCCGCAGGGGATCGGCTGCCCCGGCGTACCGGCCGTCGAGCGGCGACAGCGCGGTGAGCGGGGATGCCATGGCGGCTATTATATAATCCGCGCCCGCCATGAAACTACTTGGTTCGCCGCTCAGCCCCTACACCCGCAAGGTGCGCATCGTCCTGGCGGAGAAGAAGATCGACTGCGACTTTGAAACCGTCGACGTCGCGCCCTCGGAAAATCCGGTCAATGCCCACAATCCGCTCGGCAAGGTGCCGGTGATGGTGCTGGACGATGGCGTGGCGCTGTTCGATTCGCGCGTGATCGTTGAATTTCTCGACACCGTTTCACCGCTCTCGCGCCTGATCCCGGAAGATAGCCGCGGGCGCGTCGCGGTACGGCGCTGGGAAGCGCTGGCCGACGGCACGCTCGATGCGGGCCTGCTGATGCGCTACGAATCGCTGCGGCCGAAAAAAGAGCAGAGCGCCGCTTGGACGGGCAAGCAGGCCGGCAAGTTGAAGCGCGGCCTGGCCATGATCGCCGCGGAACTCGGCGACAAGGCCTGGTGCCACGGCGACCGCTACACGCTGGCCGACATCGGGGTGGGCTGCTGCCTGGGCTGGGTGGAATTCCGCCGGCCCGGCGGCATCGACTTCCGCGCCGAGCACCCGAACCTCTCGCGCTTCTACGACAAGCTGATGGAGCGCCCGGCCTTCGCCGACACCCCGCCCAAGTAAGGGAAATTTACTGAATTACCGCGCCGCCCAGGCAGACGGCGCCATCGTAGAGCACCACCGATTGGCCGGGCGTCACCGCCCATTGCGGCTCGGCAAATTCCACCGCAACCCCATTGCCTTCCAAATGCGACACGGTGCAGGCCTTGTCCGCCTGCCGGTAGCGGGTACGCGCCGAATGGGCCGCGCCGCAAGGGGGCGCATTCCCCGAAACCCAGCTTGCATCCTGCGCCGCTAGGGTTCGCTTGAGCAGCATGGGATGTTCGTGTCCCTGCACCACCACCAACGTATTGGCGGCCATGTCCTTGTCCGCCACGTACCACGCGTCGCCTGCGCCGCCCAGGCCGATGCCCTTACGCTGGCCGATCGTATAAAAGGCGAGGCCAATATGTTCTCCAATCGCTTTTCCTGACGCATCCTTGATCGGTCCGGGTTCGCGCGCGAGGTACCGGTTGAGGAATTCGCGGAACGGTCGCTCGCCGATGAAGCAGATGCCGGTCGAATCCTTCTTGGCGTGGTTCGGCAGGCGTGCTTCGGCCGCGATTGCGCGCACCTCGGACTTCTTCAGTTCGCCCAACGGGAACAGCACCCGCGCGAGCTGCGACTGGTTCAGCCGGTGCAGGAAGTAGCTTTGATCCTTTGACTGGTCCGCTCCGCGCAGCAACTGGAAAAAATCGCCCTGCCGCGCAATCCGCGCATAGTGCCCGGTGGCGATCCGCGTCGCGCCCAGCTTGACGGCGTGATCGAGAAAGGCCTTGAACTTGATCTCGGCGTTGCACAGCACGTCCGGATTGGGCGTGCGGCCGGCCTGGTATTCGCGCAGGAATTCGGCGAACACCCGGTCCCTGTATTCGGCGGCAAAATTCACTGCCTCCAGTTCGATGCCGATCACGTCGGCGGCGGCGGCGGCGTCGATCAAGTCCTGGCGCGTGGAGCAGTACTCGTCATCGTCGTCGTCCTCCCAGTTCTTCATGAACAGGCCGACCGCGTCGTAACCCGCGCGCTTCAATAGCAGCGCGGCCACCGCGGAGTCCACTCCGCCCGACATTCCCACGACGATGCGCTCAGCCATAGGCCTTCGACAGCAGGTCGAGCGAAAAATTATTGCCGCGAAGATGGTCGTCCACGCATTGCTGGACGAGCGGCGAGCGGTGCATGGACGATTTCAGTTTCAGCTCCTGGGGCGTCAACCAGTGCAGCGCCAGAATTTCCTTGTCCAAATCCGTCTTTACAGTTCCAAGAATCTTCCCGACAAAACAAAAGCGCAGGAAGGTCACGTCCGCCGGCTGGTAGTGCCAGCGATAGATGCCGACCAGCCCGGTCGGCTCGAAGCGATGCGCCGTTTCTTCCAGCACCTCGCGCGCGCAGGCGGCGACCAGCGATTCGCCCGGATCCAGATGCCCGGCTGGCTGGTTCAGCACGCGCCGGCCCTCCTGCGCTTCCTCGACCAGCAGGAAGCGCCCGTCGCGCTCGATCACTGCCGCGACGGTGACGCTTGGCCGCCATACCCCCACTTCAGGCCGCCTTCCGGGTGTTCCTCCGGATGAAATCGGCCATGCGCTCGATGCCTTGCTCGATTGCTTCCTTGGAGGCGGCGTAGGAGAAGCGCACATGCTGGCCCTCGCCCGGCACGCGCGCGCCGAAGTGGATGTCGGCGAGCAGCGCGACGCCCGCCTCGTTCAGCAGGCGCTTGCGGATCTCCTCCGAATCGGCCGCGCCGATCCGGCGGCAGGCCTCGGTGACGTTGGGCCAGGCGTAGAAGGCACCGCCGGGAGTCCGGCAGGTGACGCCGGGAACCTCGTTCAGCAGCCGCACGATCAGATCGCGGCGCTCGCGAAAACTCTTCTTCATCATTTCGGCGGCATCCTGCGGCCCGTTGATCGCCTCGAGCGCGGCCCACTGCGAAATCTGCGACGCGCAGGAATCCGTGTTGGTGATCCAGCGCGTCAGCACCGGCGCGAGCACCGGGTTGGAGGTGAAACCGATGCGCCAACCGGTCATCGCCCAGGTCTTGGAGGCGCCGTCGGAGATGATGGTGCGCTCGTACATGCCCGGCAGCTGCGCGATGGAGAAGAACTCGCCCGTGTAGCAGAGGCGCGAATAGATCTCGTCTGCGTAAACCCAGACCTGGGGATGCCGTTGCAGCAACGTTGCGATTGTTTCGAGTGACGCGCGATCGAGAAGCCCCCCGGTCGGGTTGTGGGGGTAGTTGAGGATCAACAGCCGGGTCTTGGGCGTGATCAGTTTTTCCAGCTCGGCCGGATCGAAGGCGAAATCGCGGTCTTCCCTGAGGGGCACCGGCACCGGCTTCGCGCCGCAGGCGATGATCTGCGATTCGTAGATCGGGAATCCCGGGTTGGGATAGATCACCTCGTCGCCCGCGCCATGGTCGGTGGTCGAGAGGATGGCGTAGGCGATGAACGGCTTGGCGCCGGCGCCTACCACCACGTCCTCGGCCCGGATCGGCAGCCCGCCGCGCATGCCCGCGAGGTACTTCGCCGCCGCGGCACGCAGCGGATCGATGCCGGCCGAAGGCGTGTAGCCGTGCTTGCCGTCGCGAATGGCCCGGATCGCCGCCTCCTGCACGTGCAGCGGGGCCGGAAAATCCGGCTGGCCGATGCAAAAGCTGACGATGTCCTTGCCTTGCGCGGCGAGCGCGTTGACTTCGGCCAGCACCACGAAGGCGTTTTCGGTGCCGAGGGACTGCGCGCGCCTGCTGATCTCGGGCATGGGTTTTCCGCGCAAAAGCGGCTATTTTATCCGCGGTATGATTCCCCATGCTCGTCAACTGCGTCGTCTACCAGGAAGGCAGGAAGCTCGCCGACATCCCGCTCGAGGAGATCCGCGCCTACCTTGCCAAGCCGGGCTGCTTTGTCTGGATCGCCCTGCGCGACCCGGATGACGCCGAACTCGAGGCGACCAGCAAGCATTTCGACCTGCACGAGCTCGCCGTCGAGGATGCGCGCCACGGCCACCAGCGCTCGAAAATCGAGGAATACGGCAACGAGCTGTTCACGGTGCTGCACGTGGTGGAGCGAGCGGGCGAGGAGCTGCGGGTCGGCGAAGTCAGCATTTTCACCGGACCGAACTACGTGCTGTCGATCCGCAACCGTACCGAGCAGGGCTTTCTCGGCGTGCGTGCGCGCTGCGAGCGCGAGCCCGAGTTGCTGCGCCACGGCTCAGGCTACGTGCTCTACGCGCTGATGGACGCAGTGGTGGACCGCTATTTTCCGGTGCTCGACGCGATCGAAACCGAGCTCGAAACGATCGAAGAACGCCTGTTCTCCAATACGGCGCCGCGCGCCAACATCGAGGCGCTGTATTACGTCAAGCAGAAGGTCACCGTCCTGAAGCACGCCGCCGCGCCGCTGATGGACGCCGTCAGCAAACTCTATGGCGGCCGCGTGCCGCAAGTGTGCCAGGGCATGGGCGAGTACTTCCGCGACGTCTACGACCACCTGGTGCGCCTGAACCAGTCGCTCGACTCTTTGCGCGATACGGTAACCACCGCGATCCAGGTCAACCTCGCCATGATCACCATCGGCGAAAGCGAGGTGACCAAGCGCCTCGCCGCTTACGCGGCGCTGGTGGCGGTACCCACCATGATCGCCGGCGTCTACGGCATGAATTTCCAGAACATGCCGGAACTGCAGTGGGCCTGGGGCTATCCGTTCGCGCTGTTCCTGATGGTGGCGATCGACGTGGTGCTGTTCATGCGCCTGCGCAAGGCGCGCTGGCTATAAGCGAAACTCCGCCCGCACCGCTTGCCAGGCGACGCTGACGCGCCCGTCAGCCGCCTTCTCCAGAACCTTCAATTCGACGAGGCGCGCGACATCGGTGTGGACGTTCTTGTAGTCCCGTTCGAGGAGTTTGGCGAGCGAAAACACCGATAGCGGCCCGGCAGCGCGCAAGCGCCCGAGCAGTTCCCAGCGCGCGGGCGTCAGCGTCTTGACGAGCAGCGGCAGGTCGGCGAAGGACAGAACGGCCACCGGCTCCGGCGCGCGCCGGCCCGAGCCGAGGTGCCAGGCCGCCTCGAAACGGTCGAGCGCGTCGTCAGCTGCGCTAACCCTGACGGAGAGCGTTTTCGGCATCGCGCTGGAAGTCGTACCTGAGTTTTTCAACCGACTTGAATTCATATTCGCCGCCGCTGCGGTACTCGACCAGCAGGCGGTCGCCCTTCATGCAGGCAAGGCGGTAGTTCGACGGCGAGCGGAAAACCAGCTCGAACCACGCTTCGTCCTCCAGCACCACGCGCTCTTCGAACATATGGCTTTATACACCATAGTGGAACCAGCGTAAAATGGCGGCCATGGCCACCCGAAACGGCTTTTTCAACCTCTACCGGCACGGGTTCGTGCGCGTCGCGCTGGCGACGCCCACGGTACGGATCGGTGATCCGCAGGCCAATGCCGAGGCGACGCTCGCGCTCATGAAGGCCGCCGCGAAAAAGCACGCGATCGTGGCAGTCTTTCCCGAGCTAGGGCTGTCCGCCTACAGCTGCGAAGACCTGTTCCACCAGCAGGCGCTGCTGAGCGCTTCCGAGCAATCGCTCGCCTGGCTGCTGGCGCGCTCGAAGAACCTGCCCATTGCCGCCCTGGTCGGTTTGCCGGCGGTGGTCGACGGGCTGCTTTATAACTGCGCCGCGCTGCTGTGCCGCGGCAAGCTGCTCGGCGTGGTGCCGAAGACCTACCTGCCGAACTACCGCGAGTTCTACGAGTTGCGCCAGTTCACGCCGGGCGGGGACGAGGTGAAGGACATTTTTCTTGCCGGGCAGACGGCGCCCTTCGGCCCCCTGATCTTCAAATGGCAGGAAAATCCCAAACTCAGGCTGTTCGCTGAAATCTGCGAAGACCTGTGGGTGCCGGTGCCGCCCTCGTCGCACGCGGCGCTCGCCGGCGCCACCGTGATCGCCAACCTGTCGGCCTCGAACGCGGTGGTCGGCAAGGACGAATACCGCCGCGATCTCGCCGCCAACCAGTCGGCGCGCTGCATCGCCGCCTACCTCTACAGCGCCGCCGGGGCTGGTGAATCCACCACCGATCTCGCCTGGGACGGGCACGCGATGGTGTTCGAGAACGGTTCGCTGCTGGCCGAATCGCAGCGCTTTTCAAGCGAGGCCCAGTTGACCTTTGCCGACGTCGACCTGGACCGGCTGGAAGCCGACCGCATGCGCCAGAATTCCTTCGGCGTATCGGCGCGCCGCCACGCGGCGGAAGTCGCGCGCTTCAGGACCGTGGACTTTTCCGTGCCGATGTCCACCGGCGTGCTGAATTTGCAGAGGAAGATCGAGAAGTTTCCCTACGTCCCCGGCCAACCGGCGACGCGCGATGCGCGCTGCGGAGAGATCTACCGCATCCAGGTCGCGGGGCTCGCCACGCGCATGCGCGCCACCGGCACGCAGAAGCTCGTGATCGGCGTTTCGGGCGGCCTGGATTCCACGCAGGCGCTGCTCGTCTGCGCGCGGGTCATGGACGAACTCGGCCTGCCGCGCCGGAACATCCTCGCCTACACCCTGCCGGGGTTCGCCACCTCGACGCGCACCCGCTCCAGCGCCTGGCAGCTGATGCGGTCCGTGGGCGCGAGCGCCGAGGAGATCGACATCCGGCCCTCCTGCATGCAGATGTTCAAGGACCTGCAGCATCCTTACGCGAAGGGCCGCAAGGTCTACGACATCGCCTTCGAGAACGTGCAGGCGGGCGAGCGCACCAGCCACCTGTTTCGCCTCGCCAACCTGCACCAGGGGCTGGTGGTCGGCACCGGCGACCTCTCGGAGCTGGCGCTGGGCTGGTCCACCTATGGCGTCGGAGACCATATGTCGCACTACAACGTCAACGTGAGCGTGCCAAAGACGCTGATCCAGTACCTGATCGGCTGGGTCGCCCGCTCGGGCCAGTTCAGCGACGCGGTGAACAAGGCGCTCAGCCGGGTCCTCGCCACCGACATCTCGCCCGAGTTGAAGCCGAACCAAAGAACCGAAGACAGCATCGGTCCCTACGGGCTGCAGGACTTCCACCTCTACTACACGCTGCGCTTTGGCCATGCGCCCGCCAAGGTCGCGTTCCTCGCCTGGAGCGCCTGGCAGGACACCTACAGCCTGCGCGAAATCCGCAAGTGGCTGGAGGAATTCCTGCGCCGCTTCTTCCAGACCAGCCAGTTCAAGCGCAGCGCCCTGCCGAACGGGCCCAAGGTCGGCTCGGGCGGTTCGCTCTCGCCGCGCGGCGACTGGCGCGCGCCCTCGGATGGCAACGCCGCCGCCTGGCTCGCCGACCTGAAGCGCGTCCCGGTAGACGCCTGAGAAAAGGGGGTCAGAGTAAGATTTCCAGCGGGCAAAGCCAACGCCTAGCCAAGTATTTGCAGTCCCTCGCTCAACGCCGGTGCCGCAACCGCACCGGTAAGCCGCGCAAGCGCCAGCGGATTCGCAAGCCCGGGCGGCGATCCGGATCCAGCCGAGCCCCCTAGCGAGGGTTCGCCGGGTCCGGGCAATCCCCAGCCCATGGTCCAGGTTCCATCGCCGCCACCGAACTCCGTCTCTGCGTAGCCCGGATTTCGCTCATGCCAGGAATGCATGGCACCGTTCCAGGCCTCCACCTCTTCGTCGCCGAGCGGAGGCGACGGAGATTCTTCCTGCTGCAGCCTGCGCTCCTCGAACTCGCGGATCGCTTCAGCATAGCGTTCGCCGAGATTGGCGCGACCCGTTTGCAGGAGGATGTCGGCGCGCCGTTGCATGTCACGGAACAGCGGATCGGCCGGAACTCCAACCGGCGAATATTCTTCGGCGGGCAAGTGCTCGGCAACAACTGCCGCGAACACGGTTTCCCGCACAACCGGCGCGGCGGCAACATGAAAGACTGGCGCGTCCAGCGCCACAGCTTCCACGACGGCCGGCGCCGGAGCGATCGAAATTATTGCGGGTTCCGGAGTTGCCTCATTACCGGCGACGGATATCGTCAAACTGCTGATTGCTGCGGCACCGAGGCGGTCCACGCCGATCACTAGCAACTCGTGCAGACCTGCATCGCCTGCCGCGGGAACTCCAGAGAAAGTGAGGGAGGCCGCGTCAAAACGCAGCCAATCCGGCAGCCGCTCGCCTTCCGCGGAGACGGCGTAGTAGCTGACCGAATCAAAGCGGTCTGGATCGGACATCTCCTCCCTTGGTAAGGCGACGGCCACGACGGCGCCAGGCTCGACCGATATTCTTCCCAGCGACTGCGGCATGACGGGCGCGCGATTGTCGGGCAGGATTTGCGCGCGAGCTTCGAGATCCTGTGGAGACCAAACCGTGCCGTCGGAGAACTCGGTACGCTCGATCGCGCCCTCCGGCGTGCGTCCGCCGCGCAAGCGTACGCTGCCCTCGCCCGCGGTCAGAACGAAATCCGCGCCGCTGGCGAACACGCTTGCTGACGCAGGCGAAATCTCCGCGGCAAAGCGCAGCGCATCGACATTTCCTGGGAATGAATCGATATCCGCGATCCAGTCGTTTCCGTCCCCGAGCGAGTAGAGGTAAACGTCATCACCCGGGCCGCCTATCAACCAGTCGTCGCCTTGCGCACCGGACAGAACATCGGCACCAGGCGTGCCGTAAACGAGTTCCGCATCTACCGTTCCAATGAAAGTCGGCGACGGCTCCGATTCGCCGGGCAAGGAAGCAAGCCACTCGATGTATTCGCCGCTCCAGACCGTGCCATCGGCGAATTCAACGGTTCGTGCCGCCTGCTGTTCTGCCGGAAAAATATCCGCGATGAAAAGTGCATCGGCACCCGCGCCGATCGAAACCTTTATTCCCGTCAGCGTCTCGAAGTCCCCGAGATCGCCGTCCCTCGCGGGAATCTGGTGCTGCGTACGCATCACCGAGACGTCGTGCGGCGCGATTCCGCCGGCCAACTCGACCACCAGAGGGCCGCCCTGCGCCTCGATGACGTCGACGCCGGAGCCTCTTCCCATGCGCACTCGGCTTACGCCATCGGGCGCTGCCCGCGCGAAAAGCATGTCGTTGCCGGGGCCGCCATCGAGCACGCTGCTGCCGCCGCTCGCGGAGAGGAAATCGCGCCCCTCGCCACCGAGCAGGATGTCGTTGCCGTCGAATGAAATCAGCCGGTCGTCGCCGCGGCCGCCCAGCACGACGTCATCGCCTGCGCCCGCGTAGACGAAATCTTCCCCGTCGCCCGCATCGAGGTAGTCGCCGATAGCATCCCAATGCGCCAGGATGTAGTCGTTGCCATCACCGCCGAAAATGGTGTCCGCGCCCGTGCCCGCGTCGATGTAGTCGTCGCCCGCGCCGCCAAATACGAGGTCGTCTCCGCCGCCTGCTGCCACCGTGTCGTTGCCCGAGCCGGCGTCGATCACGTCGGCGTCGCCGACGGCCGGATCCAGGAAGAAAACGCTCAGCGATGTGCTGCCGATCCTGGCAGTACCCGGTGAGCCAAATCGGCTCCCCGCCTGCAGCGAGAAGCTGACGGGCCGAGCATCGCGCCAGAGATAGTCGATGATTCGATTGGGAGAATCATTATTGAAGTTGGCGACCTGGTAGCGCTCCAGCCCGGCCAGCACGGCAACATCGCCGCCGATCCAGTCGTCCCCGGCGCCGCCGAAGATGCGGTCGCGGCCGGCTCCGCCCTCGATCAGATTGGCCTCCGCGTCGCCGTAAATCACATCGTCGCCGTCGCCGCCCGAAAGCAGGTCCCCGCCGCCGGCCAGGACGCCGACTGCTGCGTCATCGAGATCTGCGGCCAGGGTTTCGATGCTGCCCGCAAACAGGTAATCGTCGCCGCGCCCGCCCGCCACCAGATCCCGGCCCGGGCCTCCCTCGACAACATCGTTCCCGGCACCGCCCCATCCGGCATCGTCGCCGCTACCAAGCTCTATCCAATCGTCGCCGCCAAGCAGGTCCTGCACCAGGTCGTCGCCCCCGCCCATGATGAAATGCGTATTTCCGGGCGTGCCGGGAAACTCCTCGTCCCGGTCGGCCCTGTCCGGTAGCGCCGCGGCGCGCGTGATTGCCAGTGGATTACCGAACGCGTCGCTGCCAAAATATTGGCCAGAGTCCGCGCTGAACGGCACGTACTCGAAATCCCCGAGCAGTTCCACGTCGGTTTCCGGCACCCGGAAATTCCGCCTTGCGCGCTCGGCCAGAAAAATTCCCAGGTCGCCGTCGCGAAAGCCCTCGACGCGCAAAACGCCGTTGACCAAAAGCGTGCCTTCCGAGGCGAGATCGCCGCTGAACGAATAGCTGAATCGTCCATCGCTGCTCAGATACGCGCCGCCGGGACCCCCCATTCCACCGGTGAGCAGGGTGACGCCGGCGTATATCTTTCCATCGCGATCGACGATCGTGTCCGAATCCAAGTCTGCTTCGAATAGGTAGGTGTCGTTGCCAGGCCCGCCTTCCAGCCTGTCCGATCCGCCGCCCCCAACCAGCGTGTCGTTTCCCTCGCCCCCGATAAGCACGTCATCGCCAGCCCCGCCGTCCAGAAAATCGTTGCCTCGGCCGCCCTCCAAACGGTCATTTCCGGAACCGCCAAAGAGCCAGTCGTCGCCCTCCAGCCCCGCAATCTCTTCGCCTGCACCCGCCAGATCTGCGGCGAACACCGTGGTCTTGTCGTAGCGAAGGTCCTGCAGGAAACGCTCCAGCTGCGCTGAGTTGGCGGACCCGAGGTACTGCCGGGCAAGAATCGCGTCAGCTGGGCGAAGAACGGCGATCCTTTGCCCCGCGATGTGATCTTCGAATATTTGATTCTGCGCATGCCCTCCCGCTACGAACGGCAAATCGGCTTGGTTCATTTCGTTCAGTCGGGCGAGCATCTCGGCGCGCGCCGACAGCCACCTGTCCGAGTACGAATCGGAGAACGCGGAATGGTCCGCCTGCTTGACCGCGAATGGCGACAGCTCACGCAGCGCTGCGCGTACTGCCACCTCTGCATTCGCCATTGCCGCTAGTTCGCCCGCAGTCTTGCCTGCAAGCGGCACGATCCCGTAGTCCAAACCGGCAGTCCGGCGATCCAGCAGGCCAAAGAGATTCGCGTAATAGTCCTCGCGCTGCGCCAGATCGTCGCGAGTTCGCGCGATTTGCGTGGCCGCCGCCTCAATGCCAAGCGCCCGGCGCAGCAGATCCAGCGTGCGCTCAAGACTGTCCTCGGACCGTGCCGACGCCGCGGAGATGATCTGACCGATTCCCGCTGCATTCGACAAAAGGCTTGGCGACAGCGTGGCGAAAGCGTTATAGAGCGCAAGCGCGTCGCTCAACGGGACGATCGAATGGTTGTGCAGCAAACTGCCCGGCTCCGTGTACACACCAAACGTTTCGCCAGGCTTGGACCAGAATCGCGAGGCCGGTTCCAACCCCAGGATGGATGCCGCGTTCGTCACCCGTCCGGCATCGATCGGACCCACTCCCAGCCACCGCAATCCGGCTTCACCGATCAGACTGATCCCGGGGGCGTTGTAGGTATAGACGTGATCGGTCACCCCCGGGAACAAGCGACCGAACAACAGCGCAAGGTGCCCGCCGAGACTGTGCCCAGTCACCGTCAACGGCGCGCCGGCCGGAAGGATGCTGCCGCCGGATCCGTCTAGCGGCGCAAATCCGATGTCGGCATTGAGCTGCACCCTGAAGACGGATTCGCGGCTCGACGTGAATGAAATGCTGACCGGCAGGGCCAGCCGCATCGAAGTAAGAAGATCGATCTCCGCAGCAGAGTAATTGACCCGCTGCCCCGCCGGCGTCGTCAGCCTGCGGTAATACCGGTACAGCGAGACCGCCTGATCGCCGGCGTAGCCTTGAACTCCAATCCGGTTAATGTCCTCAACGATGTCAACCAGGTCTTCCGTTCCACGAATGGACAGTACGTACCGGCTTGTAAATCGATCAAAAAAGACACTTGCGGAGAAGCCGGAGGAATCGTTGGGTTGATGGTGGCGAAGTTCTAGGCCTTGGGACGACGACAGAACCGGATTGCCTAGTGCCCCCAAAAATTTTAGCGCTTCCTTGTCAGTGAAATCTGCTCTTCCAACTTGTGTAAGAGCAGCGAGTGCTGCCGCGGGTGTAGTGAAAAAAGCGTACGCGCCTTTTGCGGCAGTTGCCAGCGACGCCAATGAAAGCAAAGATTGACTCACGCGTTGCGCTCAATCGTTATGTCGAGCCAACTAAAAGTGAGGTAACCACCGGTTTAACGGGATCCTCCCGACACTCTCCACCCCGCCCAAGAACTGGCGATGCTGCTTCTTGCCACCAGGTTCCATTCCAATCAAACACACTATGCCGCGCGACGACCGCTTCATCCCTAGAACGAAAAATAATAAAATCATGCCTATTGACACGCCACGGTTGACGAATGTTGTTGGCAAAAGTAACGCAGTAGTCACTTGATACGGTTCCAAGTTTATTCGGCGACGACGTCGACGAAGCTGGGCCTACAAACCGGGTAACTTCGCCCGTTTTGCTTTTGGCTTCAACAGTAGCAAACCCATATCGGAGAAGTTCTACCGCTGAGGTATCAAACGGATAGGCGACGCAAACGCTTTTCTGAGGCGTAATCGGTTCGAACACGCGCAACTTGCCCTCATCTCTACAGAGCTTCTGAAAATTGAGGTAGCCATACGGCAGTTCCCAAAATGGAACTCCGACAAGCAAAACGAACATGACTATTCGAGCGGGCCGGTTGGGAATGAAGCGGACGAGGACCAACGAAATCAGCGACCAGATCCCGGCGAGGAGGAATAGATTCGCGGTGTCGCTCATCGCGTTGCTGGAAATTATTGTTCGCGTTGCGCCAGCAGAAGAGATTACTCCCCGTCGAACACGCATTCAATGAGGAGAAGTGGTTTGTACGTATCCGTTTGTCCAGTCACTTGTCGTACGAGAGCGCGCATTTGATCGCGGCTCAGGCAGTTGCAAGCTGAACTTCATAACCGGCGCGCGGAATGCGCTGGTACTTAATTTGGGTCGCGGGCCGAGGCCTTATCACCGCGTCCTGAAAACCTACTCTGACCCCCCTTATCTATCGTCGTCGACAGTGGACAGATTGTAAAACATTGTTTAACATGCTCGAATGCTGAAATCCATTTCGAAGATCGGCAATTCCCAGGGCCTCATTTTTGACGCCGCGCTGTGCGAGCTCAGCGGTCTTCAGGCAGGCGACGAGGTGAACGTCGCGGTGCACGAAGGCGGGACGATCACGCTCACGCCGATCCGCAAGACGGCGTCGCGCGAGAAAGTCAGCGCGACGATCCGCAAGACGGTGAAGGATTACCGCAGGACCTTGCGCCGACTCGCGTGAAGGCACGGCCTTTGGACTGCATCCACCTCACGGTGGAGACTGTCCGCGAGGTTCATAGGGCAGTAATCACTGCATACGGTGGATCTGCCGGGCTCCGGGACCAAGGGCTGCTGGAATCCGCGGTCGCTGCGCCCCAGGCGAGTTACGGCGGCGAATCGCCGTTCGCCGACTTGATCGAGATCGCCGCCGCCTACCTTTTCTACCTCTGCCGCAACCAGGCGTTCGTAGACGGCAACAAGCGAACGGCGATGGCCGCCGCGATCGTGTTCCTAAGGCTCAACGCGGTCGAGCCTGCCAAGGACAGCCTCGCCTGGGAAGAACTTGTACTCGACATCGCCGCATCGAAAATCGATCGTGTACGCGCAACGAGACGTTTGAGAGCGCTGCTCAGGGCGAAGCGCTGAAATCCTACTCTGACCCCCTTTTTCAGGGGATCGCGGTCTTGATGGCGTCTTCGACGCGCTCGAGAAAGACGAATTCGAGTTTGGCCTTGGCGTCGGCGGGGACGTCTTCGAGGTCTTTTTCGTTCCTTTTCGGCAGCATCACGGTGGTGATGCCGGCGCGCAGCGCGGCGAGCACTTTTTCCTTGATGCCGCCGATCGGCAGCACCAGGCCGCGCAGCGAGATTTCGCCCGTCATGGCGACATTCGAGCGCACCGGCTTGCCGGTGAGGAGCGAGTTCAGGGCGACGAACATGGCGACGCCGGCGCTGGGCCCATCCTTCGGCGTCGCGCCGGCTGGCACGTGCACGTGCACGTCGATCTTTTCGAGCGAATCTCCGAGGCTGTTTTTCGCGAGCGTGAGGGCCGCTTGCGCCGATTCCTTCATTACGTCGCCCAGCTGACCGGTGAGAATCAGCTTGCCCTTGCCCGGCACCTTGCTTGCTTCGATGAACAGGATGTCGCCGCCCACCGGCGTCCAGGCAAGGCCCGTGGCCACGCCCGGGGTATTGGTGCGCAGCGCCACTTCGTTCTCGAACTTCTTCGGCCCCAGGATCGGCGCCAGATCCGCCGCATCCACAGTCGCGCTCTGAATTTTTTGCTCAGCCACTTTCATCGCGACGCTTCTCAGGACTGAACCGAGCTCCCGTTCGAGATTCCGCACGCCCGCTTCGCGCGTGTAGTCGGCGACGATCACCGCCACTGCCGCATCGGTGACGGTCACTTGCCCTTCCTTCAGCCCGTTCACTTCCAGCTGCCGCTTCAGCAAGTAGCGCTTGGCGATTTGCAGCTTTTCTTCTTCCGTATAGCCCGGCAGGTGGATGACTTCCATCCGGTCGCGCAAGGGGCCCGGGATGGTGTCAAGCACGTTGGCGGTGGCGATGAACAGCACCCGCGACAGGTCGAAGTCGACGCCCAGGTAGTTGTCGCGGAACTTGTTGTTCTGCTCCGGATCGAGCACTTCGAGCAGGGCCGAGGACGGGTCGCCATGAAAGCCGCCCGCGCCGAGCTTGTCGATTTCATCGAGCATCAGCACGCCGGCGCGGCTGCCCGCGCGCTTCACCGCCTGGATGATGTTGCCCGGCAGCGCGCCGATGTAGGTGCGCCGGTGGCCGCGGATCTCGGCCTCGTCGTGCGTGCCGCCGAGCGCCACGCGCTGGAACTTGCGGCCGGTTGCCCGCGCAATGGACTGGCCGAGCGAGGTCTTGCCCACGCCCGGCGGGCCGACGAAGCACAGGATCGGGCTCTTGCCCTCGGGGTTGAGCTTGCGCACCGCCAGGTATTCGAGGATCCGGCGCTTGACCTTGGCGAGGCCGTAGTGGTCTTCGTCGAGGATCGTCCGGGCTTTGTCGATGTCGATTTCCTTCGCCGCAGCAAAGGCCCAGGGCAGTTCGGTCATCCACTCGAGCCAGGTGCGCAGCATCGAGGATTCGCCCGACTGCTCGCCCATGCGCGACAGCCGCCTGAATTCCTTCTTGACGTGCTTGAGCACGTCTTCGGGCATGCCGGCCTTGTCGATCGCCTTCTTGAGTTCCTCGGTCTCGGCCGCGGTGTCGTCGTCGTCGCCCAGTTCCTTCTGGATCTGGCGCATCTGCTCGCGCAGCACGTGTTCGCGCTGGCGCTCGTCGAATTCCTTGCGCGTCTTGTCGCCGATTTCCTTCGACAGGCGCAGCACTTCGACGCGCCGGGCGAGGAACGCGAGCACCTTGTCCAGGCGCTCGCCGAGATCGAAAGTCTCGAGCAGGTCCTGCTTTTCTTCGTTCTTGATGTCGAGCAGGTTCGCGACCATGTCGGCGAGCTGGCCGGGCGATTCGATCGCCCGCACCACCTCGGCGAGTTCGTCGGGCGTGTTCGGCAGCAGCTGGATCGCTTCAGCGGCCTGCGATTTGAGCTGCAGGAAGCGCGCTTCGATGCCGGAGCCTACGCCGGTCGCCTCCGGAATCCAGGCGACGCTGGCGACCAGGAACGGCCAGCCTTCGAGGAATTCCAGCACGCGAAAGCGCTGCTCGCCCTGCACCATCAGGTGGGTCGCGCCGCCCGCGAGGCCCGCATAGCGCACCAGCTGGCCGGCGGTGCCGACGCGATGCAGATCGTTCGGGCGAACGTCGTTGGTTTGCGGGTCGTGCTGCAGCAGGAAGCCGACCCTGAGCTGGTTGCGCGTGGCCTCGTTGGCCGCCGCCACGGAGGATGCGCGCCCGATCGTGATCGGCGAGATCACGCCCGGGAACAGCACCGCGTTGCGCATCGGAATCACGATCAGCGCGTCCTCGGGAATCGGACGCAGCGCGAGCGCGGTCGAACGGCTGCCCGCCTCGCCGCTTTCCTTGCCGGCCGCCGCGGCTTTTTCCGCCTCGATCACCTGCTCGTTCTTTCTGCGCCAGAATTCCACGCTATCTCCCGGTTGCCGACGCGGATATACGCGTCCCTAAGTAGATGCGGGCGGATCCCCGGGAATCAAGCGCGCGGATGGCCTAGAATTGAAAGGCATTTTCTTCCCTAAGGAGCGCCCGCCATGCCATCCACCACCACCCCCAGCGGCCTGATCATCGACGACGTGGTCGTCGGCGCGGGCGACACCGCCGCTTCCGGCCAGACCGTCAGCGTGCACTACACCGGCTGGCTGCTCTACGGCGGCGAGAAGGGCAAAAAATTCGATTCGAGCAAGGACCGCGGCGACCCGTTCGGCTTTCCGCTTGGCGGCGGCCAGGTCATCAAGGGCTGGGACGAAGGCGTGCAGGGCATGAAAGTCGGCGGCACGCGCAAGCTCACCATTCCGCCCGACCTGGGGTACGGTGCGCGCGGCGCGGGCGGCGTGATTCCGCCGAACGCGACGCTGATATTCGAAGTGGAGTTGCTGGCGGTTCACTGAGCTCCGTGATCGAGCGAAAAAGCCCAAAGCCGGGACCCGCTCTCGCTCAGGCGGCGGTCGCGCTCGCCTTGCTCGCCGGCCTGCCGCTGCTGCTCTCGCCCGCAACGCCGATGGAAATGGCGTCCGCGGGGATTGCCGGGGTGATCCTGCTCGCTTTCCTGGTGGAGGGTGTCGCGCGCTTCCTGCGCAGCCGCCGGCGGCAATTCCTCGACAGCGTCATGCCGCCGAAAGACCCGCCCACGAAATAGGTTTGAGCGCTGCCGGCAGATAGAGCGGGTGCGCGGGTTCGCCGCCGGAGTTCACGCGCAGCGCATGCAATGGAACTAGATTTTTCGTCAATAGACTTTTAACCCGGGAAGAACGATCAAGAAATTTTCCGTGATTCCCCCAGGCGCAGACGACGAGCGCCGATTCGCGCGCCGCGCGCAGGATCGCGGCATCGTTGGCCCGCCCGACCGGATCCCGCACCGCTTTCATCCGCTCCGGATCGGTCGCCCGGAACGCAAAGATATTCGTCACGATCAGCGCGCCATAGCCCCAGCGCTCGGCGTAGTCGCGCGCGCGCGCGCAGGTCGGATCGAGCTTGCGCTCGTCCGCGGTGCTCGGATTGAGCATCAGAAAATTCGCGACCGGCCTTCTTTCGTCCCAGCGCCGCCACAACTGGTAGCGCCAGCGGCGGCAGCGGGAAAACACGGCGCCGGTTTCGGTCATGCCGGCAGTCCCGCCGCGCCGGCCGCGAGGCCGCAGCCGGCGGCGATGGCGAAGGCCGGCATATAGCTGCCGCTGTAGTCGAACAGGAAGCCCGCCAGCAACGGGCCGACGGCGCTGCCCACCGCGCTGCCCATCAGTCCCAGGCCGACGATGGTGCCGAAATGCGGGCCGCTGAAGCGGTCGCTCACCATCGCCGGGATCAGTGAGGCGGTGACCGAGTAGCCCAGGCCGAGCAGCAGCGCGTAGCCGTAGATCGCCCAGCGCGCGGGCGCGCCGGCCAGCGATGCGAGCGCCGCCACGGCGCCCACCATGATGACGATGCCGGCGAGGTACACCATCTCGCGCTCGACGCGGTCGGAGAGCCAGCCGCCGCCGGTCTTGCCGACGATGCTGGCAGCGCCGACCACGCCGACCACCGACGCCGCAACGATCCCGGTGACGCCCTGGTCGACGAGGTAGGCCACCTGGTGGACATGCAGCGTCTGCGAGCAGACATTGCCGAAGAAAAACGCCGCCAGCATCAGCCAGAACGGCGTGCTGCGCATCGCCTCGCCGAGCGAGTTGGCGGGAGCGACCTTCTGCGCGCCGGTGACACGCAGCGGCGCGGGCCGCTGGGCAGGCGAGCGGCGCGCAAGGTAGAGCGACGAGGGCACGATCCACAGCACGCAGATCACGGCGAGCACGCGGAACGCGATGCGCCAGCCGTAGGCATCGATGAGGAGCTGCGTGAGCGGCACCACCAGCAGCATGCCGACGCCCACGCCGGAACTTACGATGCCGAGCGCGAGACCGAGCCGGTCCTGGAATTCGCGCTGCACCTGCACCAGCGCCGGCACCCAGCCCGCACAGGCCACCGCAATTGCGGTGAACACGCCAAAGCCGATGTAGAGCTGCCAGGGCGTGGCGATGTAGCTGTCGGCCCAGAGGGTGAGGCCGAGCGCGCCGCCGCCCCACGCCATCAGGCGCAGCGGCCGCAGGCGGTCGCAGAGCGTGCCGACCAGCGGATTGATCCCGCCGTGCACCAGCGTGAACACTGAAAAGGCGCCGGCGAGCAGCGAGCGGCTCCAGCCGTATTCGTGCAGCAGCGCGACCAGGATCACGCTGTAGGCGTACCAGACGCCGTAGGCGAGCGCGAGGGTAAGCGCGATGATGCCGAGGCTCAGGGCGCGGTGCGAATCTGGCGTGGACAGAGTCTGCGGCACGGGGGTAATGCGGTTATATTCGAAAAATGGAGGAAACTCGAATCCGCTTGGCCGCGCTGCGCGGCATGCGCTGCGGCATCGAGAAAGAATCTCTGCGCGTGCGGCCCGACGGCAAGCTTGCGACCACCCCGCATCCGCCGGCGCTCGGATCCGCGCTCACCCACCCGCACATCACCACCGATTTCAGCGAATCGCAGCTCGAGCTGATCACCGGCGCGCACACCGGCGCCGAGGCCTGCCTAGCCGAGCTCACGCAGATCCACCAGGTGGTCTACGGCGCGATCGGCGAGGAGCTGCTGTGGGGCTCGAGCATGCCCTGCGGGCTGCCGGCCGACGACGCCATCCCGATCGGCCAGTACGGCCGCTCCAACATCGGCCGCGCCAAGGCCGTGTACCGGACCGGCCTTTCCAACCGCTACGGCCGGCGCATGCAGGCGATCAGCGGCATCCACTACAACTGGTCGCTGCCCGGCCTGGGCAACGCCGAGTACTTCGCGCTGATCCGCAACTTCCGCCGCCACGGCTGGCTGCTTTTTTATCTCTTCGGCGCTTCGCCCGCGGTCTGCCCGAGCTTTGTCGCCGGCCGCGAGCACGGCCTGCAGGAACTCAAACCCGGCACGCTCTACCTGCCGTATGCCACCTCGCTGCGCATGGGCCGCCTCGGCTACCAGAGCGAAGCGCAGGATTCGATCGCCGCGAGCTGCAACGACCTCGAATCCTACGGCGCGGCGCTGGAAGACGCGATGACGCGCATCTGGCCCGAATACGAGAAGATCGGCGTGCACGGCGCGAACGGCGAATACCGGCAGCTCTCCACCGCGCTGCTGCAGATCGAGAACGAGTTCTACGGCAAGATCCGCCCCAAGCGCGTCATCCGTTCGGGCGAGCGGCCGCTGCACGCCCTGCGCGAGCGCGGCGTGGAATACGTCGAAGTGCGCCTGATGGACCTCGATCCCTTTGCGCCGATCGGCATCACGCTGCCGGTGTGCCGCTTTCTCGACCTCTTTCTGCTGCACTGCCTGCTCGGCGAAAGCCCGCCCGACACGCCGGATGAACTCGGCGCGATCGGGCGCAACCAGGAGAAAGTCGCTGCGCGCGGGCGCGAGCCGGGCCTGAAACTCGAACGCGGCTCGCAGCGCGTGGCGCTCGAAGAATGGGGCGGCCAGCTCGTCGCCGAGTGCGCGCCGCTTGCCGAGGAACTCGACAGCGCGGTTGGCGGCAGCAGCTACCGCGAGGCGCAGTCGGCCGCCGCCGAGATGATCGCCGATCCCGCGCTCACGCCCTCGGCCCGCGTGCTCGCCGCCATGGCCCGGGATCACGCCGATTCCTACACCGCCTTCGCGCTCGCGCAGTCGCGCGCGCACCGCGCCGCGCTCAGCGCCCAGCCCCTTGCCCCGGCAGTGGCGCAGAAATTCACCGCCATGGCGCAGGCATCCCTCGCCAAGCAGCGCGAGATGGAAGCGCGCGACACGCTACCTTTCGAAGACTGGCGGCGGAAATACCTCTCGCCGCAGATGCTGCGGCCGGGCACCGGCCGGGATTCCACACCGAGGAGAACCTGATGAGCACCGTCCCCAACCACGCCCTGCGCCAGCTGCGCGCGGGCAAGCTCGCCGTCGGCCTCGGCCTGCGCCAGGCGCGCACCGTGGACATCGGGCAGATCCTCAAGACCGCGGGTTTCGACTGGATGTTCATCGACTGCGAGCACAACTCGATGGGCACCGACACCGCCGCGCAGATCGCCTGCGCCGCGCTGGCGGTGGGGATCACGCCGGTGGTGCGCGTCGCGGGCAAGGAGCACTGGCTCAGCTCGCGCATGCTGGATAACGGCGCGCAGGGGATCGTGGTGCCGCACGTCGAGAGCGAGATCGAGGCCAAGCGCATCGCCGACCATTGCCGCTTCCCGCCGCTCGGCCACCGCTCGATGGGCGGCGGCCTGCAGCAACTGGGCTTTGCCGCGATGCCGGTGGGCGAAGCCGCGCGTATCGTCAACGAGGAAACGCTGGTCGTGGTGATGCTCGAATCGCCCAAGGGGATCGAGAACTGCGAGGCGATCGCCGCGGTGAAGGGCATCGATGCACTCCTCATCGGCACCAACGACCTGTGCTTCGAGATGGGCATCCCGGGCAAGTTCGACGACCCGCGCGTCCCCGAGGCCTACAAGAAAGTCATCGCCGCCTGCAGGAAGCATGGAAAATTCGCCGGCATGGGCGGCATGTACACGCCCGAACTGCTCGAGCGCCACATCGGCATGGGCGTGCAGCTCATCCTCTCGGGCTCGGACTTTTCCCTGCTGCAACAGGCCGCCGCCGCGCGCGCCAAGCTGGTGCGCGGCTTCGAAAAATAAAAGGGGGTCAGAGCAACAATATCGCCGCGCTCAAGCCCACATCCCCCGCAATTTCGCCGCCACGTCCACCGGCGCGCGCTCACCGCCCGCTTCGTCCCGCTCGCGTTCATCCGACCAGCAGGCCTGCTCGAAACAGGCCAGCACGCCGGGGGTGAGAAAGCGGCTCTTCGCGCCGTAGACGTGCCGGTCGCCCAGGCGCGGCTGTTGTGTCACGTAGTACTTGAGCGGCGAAATCAATTCCAGGCCGGTCTTGGCGCGCGTCATCGCCACGTAGAGCAGGCGGCGCTCCTCCTCGATCTGCTCGGCCTTGCCGGTGGCGAACTCGTTCGGGAAGTTTCCATCCGACACGTTGAGCACGTACACCGCCTCCCACTCCTGGCCCTTGGCCGAGTGCACGGTGGAGAGCACGAGGTAATCCTCGTCAAGGTACGGCGCGCCCGCCAAATCGCCCGAAGCGGCGGCCGGGTCGAGCGCGAGCTCGGTGACGAACTTCTCGCGCGTCTCGAACCCCGCCGAGAGCACCTCCAGCTGCTGCAGGTCCGCCGCGCGCACCTGCGGCGCCTCGTACAGGCGCTCGAGCATCGGCTCGTACCACTCGCGCACGCGCTGCAGCTGCCCCGGCCAGGGCGTCCCCGGATCGCCGAGGAATTGCATCATTTCATCAAAAGTTGCGGAACTTGTTTTCAGCTTTTTCCATTGAAAGTCGTTCTGATGAAAATTCGCGAAAACCTTTTCCGCGCCTCTCGGGCCGACACCCGGCAGGAGCTGCAGCGCGCGAAACGCCGCGACGCGGTTCTTCGGGTTGTCCGCCCAGCGCAAGAGCGCCAGCGCGTCCTTGACATGCGCCGCCTCGAGGAACTTGAGCCCGCCGTACTTCACGTAGGGGATGTTCCGCCGCACCAGCTCCACTTCCAGCGCATCCGAATGGTGCGAGGAGCGGAACAGCACCGCCTGGCGCTTGAGTTCCACGCCCTGCTCGCGCGCTTCCAGCACCCGCCCCACCACGTACAGCGCCTGCGCCGCGTCGTCCGCCACCGTCACGTAGCGCGGCTTCGCGCCTTCGCTTTTCCTGCTCTGCAATGCCTTTTGGTACTGGCGCGAGGCTTCGCGCATCAGCGCGTTGGCGGCATCCAGAACCGGCTGCGTGGAGCGGTAGTTCTGCTCAAGGAGGACGAGCGTGCTGTCCGCGAAATCGCGCTGGAAATTGAGGATGTTCTCGACCGAAGCAGCGCGAAACGAGTAGATCGCCTGCGCATCGTCCCCCACCACCGTCACCCCTTCGCCGCGCGGCCGCAGGCGCGCGAGGATTTCCGCCTGCAGCAGGTTGGTGTCCTGGTACTCATCCACCAGCACATGGTCCCAGGCGCCGCCCACTTCGCGCGCGAGCGCCTCGTCCGCCATCATCGCGTGCCAGTAAAGGAGCAGGTCGTCGTAATCGAGCGCCTGGTTGGCGAGCTTTTTCTCCACATAGGCGGCGAACAGCTTTTTCAGTTCCGCTTCCCACTCCGCGCACCACGGAAATTCCGCCTGCAGCGTCGCCGCGAGCGTGCCCTGCGTGTTGACGCGGTGCGAGTAGATGGCGAGGCAGGTGTCCTTGCGCGGGAAACGCCGCGCGCCGGCCGCCTCGGTCTTCGAATAGCCCAGCTCGTGGCGCACCACGTCGATCAGGTCGGCCGCATCGCCCCGGTCGAGCACGCTAAAGCGCTCATCGAGCCCGACCTGCTCGCAATGCCGGCGGATGAGTCGGTTGGCGATCGAGTGAAAGGTGCCGGACCAGGGCAGCCGTACCGCCTTTGTCGTCTCGCCGACGATCCGCTGCGCACGCCGCGTCATCTCCTGCGCCGCGCGGCGCGTGAAGGTGAGGAGCAGGATCCGCTCCGGCGCCACGCCCTGCAGCACCAGGTGCGCGACCCGGTGCGCGAGCGTGTTGGTTTTGCCCGTCCCCGCCCCGGCGATGATCAGGAGCGGCCCCGCGCCGTGGCGCGCCGCCTCCAGCTGCCGTTCGTTCAGTCTTGCGAAAGACTCGCTCGCGCCCACAGGGGGCGACTATAGACCGTGCCTGTATGTTTATCCAGTACCCGGACCATGCGCTGGCTTCCCGGGCCTGTGCGCCGCTAACCACGCGTGCACGTCCGCGAGCAGTTTGCGGGCGTCCCGGGAGCACTCCCGTGCAACCGCGTTCGACACTGCCACGCCCCGATAGTCGCTCTGGTTTCTCGCTTTTCGGTAGGCTTCCAGCACCTGGACGCGGTCCGGCGCCAGGCCGATCGTCTTCGGCAGGGCCTGGAGGAGCAGCTGATGGTGTCCCGGCTCGCTGGTTGCGGGGCGGTAGCCATTCGCCATGACCGCTGCGAGCGCCGCCTGCATGAGCGCCCGGTAGGCAAGCTCCAGACGCGCGTCCGCGCTCAGCGCGGCGATCGAGGCATCGCCAAGCGCCCGCTCCGCCGATTCGAGCAGCCGCGCGATTTCCCGCTCATCGGCGGCGTGCGCCTTGAGCTTTCCGATGCGCAGCAGGTTTTCCAAGGTCATCCTCACCGCCAACAATGAAGAGCTTGCGCCCGGCAAGCACGCGCCCGACGAAAGCCTCGCCGGCCGCAGCTTTCCTTCTGAATTCCAACGTCGGATAGACGTTCGGGTTGACCTCGCGGCGCAACAGCACCTGCGCGGGTGCGAGCGCGGCAACCGCTTCGGCAAACTGGATCTCGCCCACGATCATCAGGTCGACGTCGCTGCCCGCGCGCTCCTCGCCGCTCGCCATCGAGCCATAGACGAAGGCCGCGCGGATCCTGCCGGCGAGCGGCGCCAGCGCCTCGCGCAGCACGTCCGCCATGCCGATGGTTTTCTTCAGGATGTTGCGCAGGTCGTCAAATATCGGGCAGCTCGGATTGGCCTGGAAGTGCACCTGGTTCCCCACGCGACTGCGCAAGAGCACGCCCGCTGCCGCCAGCGCGTTCACCTCGCGCAGCAGCGTTCCTGGCGCCTTCCCCGTCAGGCGCGCGATCTCCCGCACGTGCAGCGAGTCCTCAGGCCGCATCAGCAGCAGCGCGAGCACGCAGCGGCGGTAGGCGCCAAAAAGCATGGCAGCCAGATTGGATGACGTGGAAGGCGTGGAGAACGCGGAGGGCAAGCGGCAGGGCCTTTCGTTTCCTTTACAGCAACGATTATAGCTTTTACAGCAACATACTGCAACCAAGGCCCGCATCCGGCCCGCCCGAGGAGTAGCATGGAGCCGCAACTGCAGAAAGGAGCCTGCCATGTGCTACGACTACGAGCTGAAATACCGCATCTACCAGGAAGAAAAAGCGCGCCAGGCGAAGCTGAAGGCCGAAGACGAAAGCCGCAAACCCCGGCCCGCCGCCCCCGCCGCCGCGCCGCAAACGCCAGCGAAGGAACTGGAGCCGCTCCCCGTCTGACGAACGAGGCGGCACCGGCCCCGAGCCCCGCCCCGGCGGGGCTTTTTGCTGCCGCGCACGCGCGCTCGATCCTCACTTCGAACAGCCTCACCATCCCCGTGACGGACGGCAAGCTCGCGCTAGGAACCTGGCAGGGGCTGTATCTCTACGAGCACCGGCACGCGGGCCATGCGCGGAGCGTGGTGGTGACGGCGATCGGCGAGCGCTGAGCCCGCGCCGTTCGAATCAAGCTTTGCGGACCGCGCGCAGTACCGCCTGCGGATCCTTTGCGATTACGTTCAAAAGCACGAGCGTCGCGCCGCGCGGTTTTCGGTCGCCCCGCTCCCAGTGCCGCAGCGCCCCGAGCCCGATCGCAAAGGTCGCTGCGAACTGTTCCTGCGTCAGCCCGGTGCGCTCCCGCACCGCCTTCACATCCACATGCGGCGGCACGTGCAGCCGCAGCCGCGCGACCTGCCTGCCCTTGCGGTGCCGCATCGCCTGTTCCAATCCTCGCTTGATGCTCGCAAACGCCCTGCTCATCTTCAATTCCCCGCGGTTAACTTCAGTATCGCCACCAGTTTCGCCAGATCGTTGCGCTCGGCCCTGCTCAAGTTCGCCTGCTCGTTCTTGCCGAATACCGTCAGCAGGTACAGCGGCATTGCCTCGCTGTGATAGTAGTAAATGATCCGCACCCCGCCGCTCTTGCCTCGCCCGCCGCGTCCCCAGCACAGTTTCCGCACGCCGCCGGTGCCCTGCACGAGGTCCCCGGCCTTCGGCTGCGCCGCCAGGAACTCCACGATCACGCTCCGCTCCGCCGCGGCCAGCAGCCGGGCGGCGCAGCGCAGGTACTCCGGAGTTTCGGCAACGGTTGTCAGCATGGTAATCCAATGGCTTAGTCGCGTCCAGCCCGACGAGCCGAGCGCTTCCTCTCCTGTAGTTAAACGGAAACCGTGGAATCGGGTTGACCTCGAAAACCCGGGTCCCCGCTTTCGCGGGGACGACGGCTATGCAGCCATCGCCTGCGCCGCGATCACGTCCGCCACCGCCGCGGTGAGCTTCTTCGCGTACTCGATGTGCAGGAATTCGTTCGGGCCGTGCGCGTTGGCGTGCGGCCCGAGCACCCCGGTGATGAGGAACTGGGCCTTTGGAAACTGCTCGCCCAGCATCGCCATGAAGGGATTCGTGCCGCCCTCGCCCATCCACATCGCCGGCGCGCCGAAATGTTTTTGCGAAGCCTGGTTCAAGGCGGTCTCCAGCCACGGCGCCGTCGCCGGCGCATGCCAGCCCGTCGCCGCCGAGGCCGGCTCGAAGCGCACGCGCGCGCCGTAGGGCGGATCGACCTCGAGAAGTTCCTTCAGCTTCTTCGCCGCGGCCTTGCCATCCACCGTGGGCGGCACGCGCAGCGACAGCTTGAGCGCGGTCATCGGCCGCAGCACGTTGCCCGCATGTGAAGGAAGAGGCAGCCCTTCGGCGCCGGTCACCGACAACGCCGGCCGCCAGGTGCGGTTGAGCACCAGCTCATCCAGCTTCTCGCCCATCGGCTTCATGCCGGGCACGAACGGAAACCGGGCGTAGACCTCCTTGCCCAGCACCTCGGCCGCGCGCTTCGCCTGCGCGCGCCGCTCCGCCGGGATCGGCGCCTGGAACGCGGCATGGCGCACTTCACCGGTCTCGGCATCCTCGACGCGTTGCAGCACACTGCGCGCGATGCGAAAGCTCGAGGCCACCACCCCGCTCGCATCGCCCGAGTGCACGCCCTCGCCCAGCACCTCCACCGTCAGCACCCCGCCCGCGAGCCCGCGCAAGGACGTGGTGGCCCAGAGCTGCCCGTAATTGCCGCAACCCGAATCCAGCCCCACCACCAGGCTCGGGCTCTGGATCCTTGCAGACAAAGAATCGAGATAGGCCGGCAAATCGTAGCTGCCGCTCTCCTCGCAGCACTCGATCACCATTACGCAGCGCGCGTGCGGCCGCTTGCTCGCCTGCAACTCCCGCAACGCTGCCATCGCCGCGAACACCGCGTAGCCGTCATCCGCTCCGCCGCGCCCGTAGAGCTTGCCGTCCTTAATCACCGGCAGCCACGGCCCCAGCCCCTCCGCCCAGCCGCTCATCTCCGGCTGCTTGTCCAGGTGCCCGTACAGCAGCACCGTCCCTTGGGGAGGAACACGCGTCGCGCCCGCGAACGCCGGAACCTCTATGAAGAGCAGCGGCGTCCGCCCCGGCAGCCGCACCACCTCGAGCTTCATTCCCTCGACCGGATGCTTCCTGCACCACCCGGCCGCGAGCTCGACCACCGCATCGATATGCCCGTTCTTCGCCCAGTCCTTGTCGAAGTGCGGCGACTTGGCGGGGATGCGGATGTAGTCGACGAGGGAGGGGACGATGGCAGAGTCCCAGAGCTGGGCGATCGAGGTCATTTGGTTATTATCTCAACTCAATGGAGATTCTCTTCTACCTCGGGCTAGCTCTGGTCATTGTGGCTTTGTTCCGTGCCGCTATCCGAAGCGAAGGAACGGCCGCCCGGGATCATGACACTTCGCGTTGGAGCCTCGAGCTTCTGCGCGCACTCGAATGGAAGCGCTTTGAAACCGTGTGTGCTGCTTACTTCGAAGCTATCGGCTTTACGGCTCGAACCGCGCGTGCGGGGGCGGATGGCGGAGTAGACATTCATTTGTATCCGCGAGGTGCAGCTCAGGCTGCAATAGTAGTTCAGTGCAAGGCGTGGAATACCTACAAGGTAGGCATCAAACCGATCCGTGAGCTCTATGGAGTCATGGCCAGAGAAGGCGTTTCGGAAGCCATCTTCATAACGACCGCACGCTATACAAACGAAGCTCGCGCGTTTCCCAGAGGAAACGAGCTGTATCTCTGGGACGGCGAGCGATTCCTCGCTGAAATCCTCAAATTACCCGAGGACAAGCGAACGTCCTTGCTTCAAACAGCCACCAGGGGCGACTTCACGACCCCGACGTGCCCGTCTTGCGCCATAAAGATGGTGGTACGTACAAATAGGAAAGACGGACAACAGTTTTGGGGTTGCAAGAACTATCCTCGGTGTCGTCAGACATTCTTTGTTTCTCGCCGTGGCGTCTAGGATCGTCTGACCATGACGCCATAGGCCTCACGATTGCCTCGGGTAGCTACTCGTAGCCGCGGAACTGATCGAATCGGATCGCTAGGCGCTCCTGATCTGGCCAGTCCCGCTTGCGCGCCGGAAGATGCACCAGATTTCGGTGAAGCTTCTTCAGCACTTCCAGCATCGGGCCATCGTTCTGCTTCAGTAATCGGTCAGCTACGTGCACTCGGAAATCCGGGTCGATGCCGATCAAATGCGCATCGAACGCCGCGTGGTGGATCTTCGAAAGCGGAATTCCATTCGGCACGATCGCCTGCCCGAGCGGTTCGTTCGCGTCCGGCATGATGTGCGCCGCATCGAGCAGACGCTGCTCGGGTAATCCCGATACCGCGCAGCGGCCGTCGTAAGCGGCAATCACCGCTTCCCGGAATGAAGCCTGGTGTAGACGGCGCTTCACCTGCTGCAGCGCATAGCGCCGTTCCACGCCGGTGGCTGGAAACTCCAGCGCCGCCGCCTCCACCCCGCCAAACGCCACGCGTGCCTTCAACCCCTGCGCATCCCATCCGATTACGTACGCCGGAACGATCGCCTGGTACAGGGCCGGCGCCACACCTAGGAAGTAGATCACCGGAATCCGGTTTTCCATCGCCTCGCGCAACCAGCGATTGTCCGCCGCGCCCGGGTCCTTCCCCATGAAGGCGTAATCGACCGCCTCTTCGCCTTCATAGACCTGCCGGTGCACCTGGCGCTGATCGTCGTACCAGACACGGTGCCCGGGAGTCGGGTACACAGTCTTGATTGATAGCAGGTATGTCATTTGTTTCGGCTTGAAGATGCCGCGCCGAGGGTTGATTAAAGGGATACGTACGCCCCTGTACTCGAACCCACCTGCTAAATCCTCTGAAGAGAGCTCGCCGCGGATAGCTGTAAGCGCCCTGACCGCGCTGAACGCAGCCGTTCTCAGCAAATGGTCGCGATTAGTATCGGTCGCCATGCAGAATCAGCCGAGAAATATTTCTTCATTGTGCCACTTCAGAAATTCCGAGGCAGGACGCTTTTGCGGCGCGTCCGGCACTGCCAATGGCTTGTCGCGGTACTTGTAGTATTCGCGCCCGTTCTCGTACTGCTTCTTGATCTTGCCGCTCACCTGAACGCGAAGATCCTCTGTCACTGTCACATAGCCTTCGTCGAAAAGGATGTGAAGGTCCGAGCGCAGTAGCAGGCCGTTCGATACTAGGTGCGGTCCGCTTTCCGAATACGGCTTGATGTGCGCCGCTTCCAGCACCGGCAGCGTGCGCTCCCCCGTGATCGCACAGCGTCTTCCGTACGCCTCAGTGACCAGCACGCGAAACGCGCCTTGCCCTAGCCGGGCTCGCGTCAGGTACTCGTCTCCGAATCGGGGCTCTTCAACCCGATTTTCCGCACTCGGCCGCCGGATAAGCCGCTCCGAGACTGCGTTCCAGAGCCTAAGTCCGTCGTTCTGCTGGGTATCGAACGTGCGGCCGCGCACGATATTGGGCGCCCACGTCTCCGGCACCGGAATCCAGTCTTTCTCCTCGAAAAAGAAGGGCCCATTGAGGATGTTGCATCCTATTTCCGGGTCGCCACGCAACTCGCCGCGGTACTGCTCGATGCGTGCGCGTAACTCGGAGTAATCAACGACACCGTTCTTTTCGCGAAAAGCCTCCCAGGCAAGGCGCGCTGGCAGCGCGCTGAAGCGCACGAAGAATCCGCCGCCCACCACATAGTTGTCGGGCGCATGAAGCTTGAAAAGAAAAGGGACACCAGCCTCGAGGAACCTCGCCAATGGCAGCGGCGCCGGCTGCCAGAAATTGACTTCATCGGGCGCGCGTTTCCAAAGCTTCTCGAACCAGGACCTGTCAGTAACTCCCACCCAGAATTTCATGGCACGCGGTGCCCTGCTATTCCTTCGCGGTGTTCTCTGGAACGAGCATCCATACGCGCTTCATCGGAAGTTCCGCCTGAATTTCCGGGGACAGATTCTCGTAGGTCCGGTATATCGCGCTGACGATGTCGCTTTGATCCCAGAGGCGAACCTTGAACGACTGCTGTCTTGCCTCATTCTTGGTCGTCTGCTTGAAACCACCCCAGCAAACGAGCAATCCCTGGTCAGCCTTGAAGGAATTCATGGTGCCGACCAACTCTCGGAATATCTTCACATCCGCCGCGTCCTGCGTCGCTTTTACCTGTACGCATAGCGTTGGCGAATCAAGGCCGAGCGGTCCGCGGCCAGCCAGGATATCAGCGCCCCCGTCGGGGCCCGGTGGAGATACTTGCACGTAGTAACCCTCTGCCTCAAGAACCGCGCCAACCAGACGTGCGAGATCGTGGTCGGGGAAATGCTCACGAATATAGGCGACGATCTCGTCCTGCGCGGCTTGCGCGAGGTCCGTGGCTGCGGTGACGTCCGATGCTTCGACGCCGCCTTCGGATTTTGCTTCGCTTGCGGTGTCTTCAAATCCCGGGTCGCCTTTCCCGTTCATGACAGACGCTACGCGCCGTTCGGCTTCGTTGCGCCGAATTCTGCATACGGTGAGAAAAGCGCCAAAAGAATAGAGCAGGTCCTGCTGGAATGTCGTCCGTGGCACATCCGGTCGTAGCCACTTTACTTTGCGGGTATGGCGCCTCTCACCCGCAATCTCCCTGTATACATAGGGACCAGACAGCGTTCCAAGCGCGATCTGACCAGGTTGAGTTTTCAACGGCAGCACTACCGTGTCCCCCACCTCGGCTTGCCTGCTGAACGCCCAAAGCTGACGCGCCTGAGTGTCCGCGCGATCCTTGTTCGGCGCCTTGTCCGCACTCTTCAGCGCCTCCGAAATCGTTTCAACGCTCCGATACTTACTCAAGTCACTAACGTTGCGGAACCCAATTAACGCCATTCCTTGCGCGAGCGCGAATTCCTCGTCTTCGCCATAGGTACCGGCGCGCATCACCCAAACCTTCGGATAAGCCATTGCCTCTCCCCCGGGTGCTAAGTTTCCTCCGCGTTCGCTGGACCCAGATCCGCCGCAATCAGCCTGAACTGCTCCAACGCAGCCTCCAGGTCCTCCACGATCTCCTGTGCGATGACCTCCGGCGGCGGCAGGTTGTCGGACTCCGCAAGCGACTCGTCCTTCAGCCAGAAGATGTCCAGGCTCGCCTTGTCGCGCGCGATCAGTTCATCGTAACCGTACACGCGCCAGCGGCCTTCCTGGTTTTTCTCCGACCAGGTGGCCTTGCGCTCGTGCCGGTTCTTCGGGTTGTAGCAGGCGACGAACTCGTCCAGGTCCTCGCGCTTCATCGGGCTCGTCTTGAGCGTGAAGTGCTTGTTCGTCCTCAGGTCGTAGATCCAGAACTTCTTCGTCCAGGGCTTCTCCGAGGCCGGTTTCTTGTCGAAAAAGAGCACGTTCGCCTTCACGCCTTGCGCATAGAAGAGCCCGGTCGGCAGCCGCAACAGCGTATGCACCTCGCCCTCGTGCAGTAGTTTCCTTCGGATCATCTCGCCCGCCCCGCCCTCGAAAAGCACGTTGTCCGGAACGACCACCGCCGCCCGGCCGTGGGGTTTCAGGAGCGTCTTGATGTGCTGCACGAAGTTGAGCTGCTTGTTCGAGGTCGTCGCCCAGAAGTCGTCGCGCTCGACGATGTCCTTCTCTGTCGACGTCCTGCCGTTCTCGCCGACGATCATTGTGCTCGACTTCTTGCCAAAGGGCGGATTGGCGAGCACCACGTCGAAGCGCTCGCCCGGGTCCGCCGCGAGCGCATCCGCGACCTTGACCGGCACGTTCTTCTCCGAGCCGATGCCGTGCAGCAGCAGGTTCATCGCGCACACGCGCGCGGTCGCCTGCACCAGCTCCCAGCCGTGAAACGCGCCCTCCTTCAGGTGGCGCAGCTCGTTGCGCGTCAGGTTCCTGTTCTGGGCGACGACGTAGTTGTGCGCCGTAAAGAGAAAGCCTCCCGTGCCGCAGGCCGGGTCGCAGATCAGCTCGCCCGGCTTCGGCGCGATGCAGTCCACCATCCCCTGGATCAGCGCGCGCGGCGTGAAGTACTGCCCGGCGCCCGATTTCAGGTCCTGCGCGTTCTTTTCCAGCAGCCCCTCGTAGGCGTCGCCCTTCACGTCGGCGCTCATCGCCGACCAGTTTTCCTTGTCGATGAGGTCGACCACCACCCTGCGCAGCTTCGCCGGATCCTGGAACTTGTTCTGCGCCTTGCCGAAGATCAGCCCCAGCGTCCCCTTGCCGCTGCCGAGCGCTTCCAGCAGGTGGCGGTAGTGGTCGAACAGCTCGTCGCCGTCCTTGGCGAGCAACGTCGGCCAGGCGTACTTCGCGGCAATCAGGCTCGGCTGGTTGTACGGCGGCTTCGCGCGCTCGTCCGCCATCTTGAGGAAGAGCAGGTAGGTGAGCTGCTCGACGTAGTCGCCGTAGCTCATCCCGTCGTCGCGCAGAACGTTGCAGTAGTTCCAGAGCTTCTGGACGAGGGTCGAGGTATTCACGGTTGCACACCTGCGGCGGCAATCAGAGTCATTGACATCTTGCTCTTACAGTGTCCAATTCTCGCGACGCAGCAAGCCAAGGAAACTGACGCACGGTACGCCGAGTTCGCGGCACACATCGGGGATGAAATGCGTGCGCCTGGGTCTGTGCTTTTCGGACGCGGCGGTCTCCTGAGTAACCACAATTCCGTTCTTGAGGCGCGCCAGTGCTATCACGTAAGCGTCGGCCTCTTCATGCTCCGCTTTCGGATCGCGAAACCCCGCGAATCGATTCTGAATCGCTTGCGCTTCCGCGAGCAACTCAGCCGTCGGCACGAAGATTTGCGGCCGCGCATCCGCCCAGCCGATCAGCTCGGCCGTCCCGACAACTTTGATCTCATCTCTGACAAGCTTCGGTGCGAGGAAACGTTCTGCCGCGATCAGCCCATCAACCCTCTGCAGCAGCGTTCCGAACACGTCGGCAGGGTAGTACCGCCCCTGCCAATCCATCAACGTGCTGGAGTCAACCGAATAGCGCTGCTCCCCGGCGGCATCACTCATCGGTCGAACCGCCGAGCGGCCCTTGCGCCAGCATGTCGCGCAGCTTGGTGAAATGCTCGAACTTCAAATCGAGATAGCGCGCTGCGTCGACCGATGTGATCCGGTTTGCATCGAGCGCCTCGAGTACAAGTTGCACATAGGGACGGCCGCTACGATTGATCGCTTTCTCCGGTGGCGTCGCGAACCCGCCGCCGCGCGGCGGCAGCTTGGCGACGTACTTCCTCCATGCCTCGCGCCATGCGTTGTAACGCGCCCACGTCATCGCCCCGGATTCCCTGAGTCTCGTCGCCATCGCGAGCGGCGTGACTCGAAACCGCCTCGCAAGCGTGCGCATCCCGTCGATTGTCCAGTCGAGATCGGAGCGCCCGGCGCCGACCGCCGCCCCTAATGCCTGTTCAGGGATCAGAGCGTTGCTTGCAGCGATCTCGGCAAATCGCTCGACCGATCCCCACTCCTCGCTCGAGCGCTTCTCCAGCAGCGCGGGTTTCTCCTCCTTGCCCGCAGCAAGCATGAGATGAACAAGCTCGTGCAGCAGCGTGTACGACTTCGCTTCAGGAATCTCCTTGCCGTTGATACCGGCCACCGGCAACGACTCGTGAAGAAGTGAAAGTCCGCGCACCTCGTCAACGGGGACCTTCGAATACTGAAAAACCAGCACGCCGATTCGCTCGACGCGTACCCGCCAGGTCCGCCACGCCTCCCATTCGGTGCGCCACTGCAGCTGGCTCTCCACAGAAACTTCAAGCGCCGCGCGCAGCCTGGCGCCGACCTCCGAAGGACGCTCGCGAAGATGGGCCGTCAGCCCGAATTGCGGAACTGGAATGCCCATCTCTTCCATCAGATTCAGCGCGTTCTCGCGCCGAGTGAGCATCTGTCGCACTGCGAGACGCAGCTCCGGTGACTCGTGGCCCGGCCGCACTCCCGGCAATCTTCGATACTCCGCGGCCAGAGGCGGCAGCTCTGGCGGCTTCGGTAAAAAGAACACGCTCAGTGGCCGATGCAGGAATCGCGAAAGCTCCTCCACTTGGCGCAGCGTCGGCTGCCGCTTGCCCTTTTCCCAGGCGTTTACGCGTTCGACCTTCACCTGAAGCCGCTTCGCAACCCGTTCCAACGGCCAGCCGCTCTCTATCCGTGCCCACTCCAGGACACCGTGATTGACGTTCAGCGCACTAGCAGTAGCCATGGTGGATCGCGGCGAATTCGCCTGCGGTAGCCATTGTCTCGCAGTTCAGCACCAAAGGCCCACCTCAACCTTCACGGAAAGCGCTACCGAGCACGGCCGCTCGCAGCGCCGCAACAGGAGCTCAATGCTCGCGTCGCTCACGCGCGCGCTGCGAGGCGCGCCTGCAGCTCCTTCTCTACGAGCTTCCTCTCCCGCGCGCGCCCATCGCGCATCGCGTCCACCAGCGCGAGCAGTTCGTAGAGCTTCGCGTCGCGCGCCGCCGCCGCCGGCACCGACGGATAGAGCGGCGCAAAGCTGTAGCCGCGCACCTTCCCCTCCGCGTACGGCCACACCGGTGGCGGCTCACTCGGCTGCACGATCACCGCATTGAGCGGCGGCGCCGCATACCCGGTCGGCATCCCCGCCGTGAGCGCACCGCGCTCCGGCGGATACGCGTAGCGCACCCCGTGCACCAGAAACTCCAGCAGCGCGGCCCGCACCGGCCGCCCGCCCGCGCTCGCATCGCTCATCAGCCGCGCCGCCACCGCCCGCCGCACCCCAGCGTGCACCTCGGAAGAACTCATCCCGAGCTCCACCGCCAGGCGCTGATAGGTCCACGGCTCCTGCCCGAGCGTGGCCAGCTTGAGCAGAATAACGACGTCCTGAGGCTTAAGGATCATGTCCCTATGTTATTCGCGAATCGCGAATAGCGCCTTTTGGGTAACTAACCGAATTTTCGGAAGCCCCTTGGGGCGGGACTCAGGCTCGGCTCGTTGTACGGCGGCTTCGCACGCTCGTCAGCGATCTCGAGGAGGAGCAAGTACCTGTGTTGCTGCTCGTACTCGCCATAGTTTTATCTGTATCAGGTCTGCGACAACGGCAATGGGATTCCGCTGTCCGGGCACCAACGGACACACCCGCGCTCTACCCAAAAATGGCTGTAGCAACCTGCCGTTTGACGGACGGACGGGTGGACGCTAGGGAGGGCGCACTCGTCGATCGCTACCTTCCAACGTGGCCGGTGCGGACCACGGAGCGACAGCTTAATCGTATCCCCACAGCCACAGGGACACTTGAGCAATGCCCACTTGGCATGCCCCTCCCATGCTACGAGTATGAATGTCCCCTTCTTGATCCCTGATTCGTTCGGCATTGTGTTCATGACGACCGATACGTAATCGTATCGGGTACCTAGAATCCGCCTGAGCCAGCGCTTGAATCGAGCAGCGATTACCCTCAGCACATTAACGACTCAGTCAGCGCGATCTAGAAACTGCGTAGTATCGCCGCAACCCCAAACGGAATTATCGCCACATATACGACAGCCATCGCGCGCCTGCTTGCTGGCCCGCACATCGACCCCAAGATTGAACTTCCGTATTCGCTGATCGACCGCCCCGTTCTCACCGCGAAACCCCTGTATGCGATGGATGAGCTCGTTCACGGCCATCGTGGCCGTTTCCGTCGTGAAAGTAACGACTGCTGGGTTGGGATCATCCCCCCCAACGACGTACGACTCAAGCTTTCGCTTCTCGTACACATCGGGCGTCCTGCGCCTGAGATCCTCGTCTCGCGCGCGGGCGGGGCTAACCACTTCGCGACACGCCAGGCAGGTGTGGCCTGGATACAGCACTGTCACACGCCCGTCCATCGCTCGGATTTCCGGGGGCTCTTCTCGTGTCACATCAATCGCCAACCCCGTGTCGAATACTGGAGTTAAGTAGTAGTAGGCGTAGCGATTGAGGAGCAGTCGCCCATCGTGGTCGTCGGTGCACCCAAAAATTACATCGCAAGCCTTCAACATGTCTCGGTATTCAGGGTCGCCGACCCACGCTTGCGCAGTAATCACGCGTACTCCGAGTCCAAGTTCGGTAACGCTTCTCGCAACAACCTCGACCTTGGAACGCATTGCATCTGCGTCAGCTTGCCCCGCGCCGTGAAGGCGATTCAGGTTCGTCGTGTCTACGATGTCGTTATCAAACAGCGCCAGCTGACCGACGCCTAACCTTGCGAGAAGTGCCACCATAGCGCTCCCAGTTCCGCCACAACCGACCACTGCAATCTTCAGTCGGCGTATATCCTCAGTAAATGCACAGCCGAGCGCCAAAGCCTGCCGATGATGACTGACGGCAGCCAATCCCTTCCCTCTGTTGGGATAGAAAAGACGAATACGCCGCCCGATAACGCGTATGAGCCTAACGGGAATGAAGCCCTTGCAGGACATCCACAGCCGCGCCCGGAGTTCGCCGTCCCCAGTCATAACGACGCTGAGTAATTGCGTCCCTGCGCCGTTGCGGTTTTCCGCAAGCTGAGCGAGATCCGGTTCGTTCAAGTCGTCCTGTGACGAAAATGAGAGTGGCCCCTGCGGATGGCTGTGAGCAACTCCTACAACAAGTCCATCTCGGTGAGCGCGCTTGAGTTGTGATACGAAGGAAGTCGTGGCCCACGTAACTAGATTCGGGGCTGCTTCCACGACGTCCGCGTCGGGAACTGGCACGACGTCCACTACAAGCAGCTTCTCGTGCCGCTGGCGCTCCCAAGGGTCGAATCCGACTACTGCCTTGCGGCAGAGAACGTATGCCGCGTGTTCGTTCTGATCCGTCCGCAGCAGGAACTGCCGCAGATCTTGGTAGTGGTTTTCCCGAATCGTCAGGGTACTGATCGTCATACGGCCACCCGAAGCGCCGTGTCAATCCTCTGCAGAACTGTTCGGATTCCGTCGACACCGGCGCGCCACTCATTGTTGTGGCGCGACCAACGCTGCCAGTTCTGCCCCCTAAACGGATGGGGCACGTTTGCTGCGTTGGGATACTGACCTGTCTTTCTCAGCTTCAGCCAGGGCAGTGTATAGAACATGTCGGGTGGCGCATCGTCGTAGTTCCCCGGAAGTAACACAAGAATATCCGCCTGTTCTACGTCAAACTGGCCGGCCGGAAGATGCCTCCCCTTAAAGATTACGGCGCCCTGCCCGTTCTCTGTCAACTCCTCGAATGGGATCTGTTTACCACGCAGATATTCGCAGTCGCGATCCGGGAGAGCCATGTTTAGCCCTCTGTAGTCTGCTTCTTCCCAGTGAAGAATTTTTCGACACCATGCCCGCCGAGATCGGCCTTCTGGTCGTTCAGAATCTCTGGATCCTCGGGACCAGGGACTTCCTGCCACACGCTGTAGGTATCGGGGTCGACGCCCGCAAGCCCCTTCAACTGCTTACCTGTGATGAAGCGCTCAGGCCAGGTCTTCGGTTTGTGATCAACGATCAGCTTGAATTCTTCTTTGTGCTGCTTGCTTGCTTCCATCTGCGACCTCCTTGATGTCCACAAATCCGCGGATATGCGGATGTGCGTAGTATGTTACGAAAAAAAATCGAACCGCGCAAGAGCCTCACCTAGCCCCCTCAAACAGGAGCCCCTGGCTCTCCCCACCAGTGATGAACTTCAATCGCAGAAGGCGGACTCTGGCCGCTTGCTCCGATACCTGAAACTCCTCCATAACTTGCTGGATCATAGTCCTTGCATGACCCGACAAGGCCCCCACTGCCCCAACTAGGCCGTTCTTCTGCACATGGGCGTCCAGCAGCCTGCGAACGCTACCGGCCGGCATAAGAATCGCGCCACAGACGTGCCCGGCCTGCCACTCCATCCAGTCGGATTGCGGAGCGTCAATCATCGTTCCTCGTTTGCACACAACACGTTCTGGCACTTGGGCATCGAAGAGCGTTCCCTGGCCTGAGAACAACTCGACTAAGTACGCGTGCCAATGTACATGGCCGTATTCGTGAGTGAGAGTCGTCCGAAGGCGATTTTCCATCCGCGAGTTTTCGGACAATGCGGCAGATACGGAGACTCTAGGTTTGGCTCCACGTACGAACTGCGTCACGCCTTCGACGCTGCTTCCCAATTGGCTCAGATCGGCGTAGAGATCTAGCGAATCAGCCTCCCGCTCGATCAGCCGAGTCAAGTCATCGGTGGAGATTGGGAAGCGCGCAGCGCCGTAGCGCTTCCGAAGAAACTCAGTGACAAGGTACTCGCATTCATGATCTAGTTCTTCCGGCTTGTAATGCGGCCTCTGGGGAAATCGCCCACTTAAGTCCTTGACGTACGTAACCATCTTCGCTTACGCAACAATGCTATCGTCGTTTCCTGAAGGCCATCATCGCCTCAGAAACGTGATCTGGTCGTAGTTGCCGTTGACGCACGTCCGAGGGAAGTCTGCCAGCAAGAAAATAGAGATAGTCTTTCTCCGTTTTCAGGACCTTCGCGAATTGCTCTATCAGATGGTCAGATGATGGACTCCTGCGGTCGTGTTCAATGTCATTTAAGTACTGCGGCGTGATCGGGGTTTCATCCTCTTTTTTTATCAACGACGCGAGTTCTTTTTGGCTCAGCTCCAGCTTTTTTCTCGCCTCAGCAATGGCACGGCCGAACGAGGCTTCTGTCCCCATCGGTTGCTCCGTTATTGGTTAATAATTGGTTAGTAACGCGCATCCGCTTATTAGCGTACTCCCGTGATGTGCCTTTGTCAACGTTAGTCACTACTGAAGCGCTCTTCAAACGCGTTCGCTAGGACGCTACCGCGCAAGCGCTCGGCACGAATTGCGGCCGCCGCTAGCTGGAATTCAGCTTTCCAAATCAACGACAGATGGCGCTCAGCCTCAGCAACCAACCTGCTCTGCTCAGCAATAGTCGGAACGCGCATCCGGAATGCCCTCAGCTTGCTTCCGTTTACATTTGCTTGACCGACCTGCTGACTTACGACAGTTCGCACCCACGAGCGGCCGAACGGCGAATTGAGCACGTATGCAACGAACTCCGGGATTGCCTCTTCTCCGAATCGCACCCGAATCAGATAAGAAGCGAACGAACACAGCTTTGGCTGCCCTTTGTATACGGCGGTCTTGCCGACAAGTTCTGGGCTATTCGTGCGATTGAAAAGCAGGTCCCCAGGTTCCAGAAACAGAGTGGGGAATTCACGATGATCAGCGGGAAGGTACTTTAGGTCATCCAGCACGAGTTCGCCTCTTTCGATGTTCCCCATTCTGAGTACCGGAACGCCGTCTCGCACTGCCGACGAATTCGAGGAGCTTCCATACTGAACCGACCTTGCGAGGTCACCAATAGCCCGGATTGGCCAGTCATTCCCATTCAACCCGCAAAGCGCACCGGTCTGAACGGCAGCCAACACGCTTTGTCGATAGCTCGTAAGCCTCCCTCTAGCCGTGTCGATGATCGCAAGAGCTTCTTCGAGCCGAGAGAACTGCTTTTCGATTTCGGCAACGATGCGACGTTGCTCATGTTTGGGTCGAATCGGAAGCTGATATGGCGCCAACTGCTCGAAATCGACGCGCGGTCGGTCACCGGCGTTCAGATGTGACGCATACCGAACGAAGGCGCTTGAATTGAGGAAATACTGGAGATAGCCACCATCAACGCGATCGTTCTCCGGAAGGACAATGAACTCAGCCGAGCACAGTCCCTCGAATGAGGGCCGGTACACTTTGTTTAGGTAGGGCCGTAGGCGTCCATATAGAACATCGCCGGGCTTGAAGTGCACAGCAGAACTCTTCATCGTGCGCGCGGGTACCGTGCCGAGCAGCTTCATCGTGTGCGCCTCGATGTGCTCCATCCCGATGAAGGGAAGTTCAGGATGATCCGACGGCTTTACACGAGGTCGGATCGGCCTCACAACCTCACCAAGGGGCGCTAGCTCCACACCGCTTCTCACGCCGCCAACTCCCTATTCATCGTTTCAATCACCTTCGGCAGTTCTGCACCAAAGAGCTGATGCACCTTGCCTAGACCTCCCCGCTGGTTGAACGGCGGCAGTTCGAAGTCTTCGGCCTCGAGTCCGAGGTTGGAGGCGATGTGCTCGGCCATTTTTGCGAGCCACCAGCGTTGTTCGTCGGTGAATTTCGGCTGCTGCTGCGCCATCCAGGCCTTGAAGTTGGCGGCGACGCGGTCGGGGTAGGGAACGAGCTCGTTGTCCTGGTGCATGGCGTAGCGCACGAGGGAGACGAGGTCGGTGAGGATGCGGCGGGTGCCGGTGCCTTTGACCCTGGCCTTGTCGAGCGCGGCGTAGGCGTGCCAGAGGGCGGATTCGGTGACGAGGTGCGGCGGGGCGTGGAGGGCGTCGGCGAGGGATTTGAGGTCGTCGAACCTGAGCGGTGCCTTGGCCGGGCGGTTGTAGAGGATCTGGAGGGCGGTGATCTCGTCCTTGTGCTTCTCGATGAACTGCTCGAAGGTGGTGACGATCTTCTTTGCGCGCTCGCGGGCGGCCTCCGAGAAGCCGGCTTCGAGCACCTGGTCCTGGGTGACGTTGTCGATGACCTGGTCGTTCTTCTGCTTGAGCGTCAGAATCAGCTCGCGCACTTTGGGGTCGTAGAGCGGCTTCACCGCGGCCTGCGCGGCGCTCGCGGCCTGGGCGGAGGGGAGGTCGGGCGCGAGGGCGTTGACGATGCCGCGCGCGATGTCCTTCAGGGTCACGCCGCCGGCCGCCTGGGCGATTCTCGCCTTGTCCTCGGCCGGCAGGTCTTTCTCCAGGCGCGCGAGGCGCGCGGCGACTGAGGAGAGCACGTCGGGCTCGCTGTTGCCGAGCGCCACGGCCTGGAGGAGCTTTTCGAGCGGCACGGACTTCTTCTGGTCCATGGGCCGCGAGTCGGTGAGGTCGCGCTCGCACACGCCCACGCAGTCGACGATCACGAAGTGGTCCTTCGCGCGCGCATCGGGCGTGACGCCCTTCAGGTCGTCGGGAGAGATGACGCGCACGCCCCTGCCCTTCATCTGCTCGAAGAAGGTGCGGCTCCTCACCGCGCGCATGAAGACCACGATTTCGAGGGGCTTGATGTCGGTGCCGGTGGCGATCATGTCCACGGTGACGGCGATGCGCGGGTGGTAGCTGTTGCGGAAGGCCGCGATCAGGTCCTCGGGCCTCGCGCCGGTCGTGCGGTAGGTGATCTTCTGCGCGAATTCGTTTCCCTTCGCGAATTCCTCGCGGACGATCCTGACGATGTCCTCGGCGTGGCTGTCGTCCTTGGCGAAGATGAGGGTCTTCGGCACTTCGGTGCGCCCGGGGAAGATCTCGGTGAAGAGCTTGTCGCGGAAGGTGCGGACGAGGGTGCGGATCTGGTCGGTTGCGACCACGTCGCGGTCGAGCTGCTCGGGGTCGTATGCGAATTCTTCGTCGAGCTGCTCCCAACGCACCTTGCGCGTGAGCTTGTCGCGCAGGTCCACGTAGTAGCCGGACTCAACCTTTCCCCCCGCCTCGCCCACCTGGGTGCGGATGCGGTAGACGTCGTAGTTGACGTTGACGCCGTCGGCGACCGCCTGCTCGTGGCCGTATTCCATGACGAGGTTCCGGTTGAAGAAGCCGAAGGTTTGCTTGGAGGGCGTCGCGGTTAGGCCGATCAGGTAGGCGTCGAAGTATTCGAGCACCTGGCGCCAGAGGTTGTAGATCGAGCGGTGCGCCTCGTCGGTGACGATGACGTCGAAAGTCTCGATCGGGATCGCGGGGTTGTAGTCGATCGGCTCGCCCGACTTGAAAAGGCTGTCGAGCGCCGAGCCCGATGCTTCCTCCAGGTCCTCGGGCAGCTCTCGCCCCTTCAGCATCGTATACATGCGCTGGATGGTGCAGATGCAGACGCGCGCCGTCTTGTCGAGGTTATTGCTCGTCAGGTGCTGGACGATGAACTCTTCGCCGAACTTGTAGTTGTTGTAGGGCGAGATGTACTGATCGAACTCCTTCTTCGTCTGCCGCCCGAGGTTGCCGCGGTCGACAAGAAACAGCACGCGTCGTGCGCCGGCGAACTTTAGCAGGCGGTAAGACAAGACAATTGCCAGCAAGGTTTTGCCGGAACCAGTAGCCATCTGCACCAGGGCGCGTGGCCGATTTTCCCGAAGCGATTTCTCGATGTTCGCGATCGCTTGTGGTTTGGGTGGCCACAAGGTATCGGCCAGCGGCGGCATGCGCGGAACGCGGTATAGAAACGTGCCCGCTGCCTCTCGACCAGCAGTATCCTGCGCTGTTGAACCGGCTGCGCGCCCGGGCTGCGGGACGGCCAACCAATCCGCGAGTGTATCGGGCCGATGGAATGCGAACACGCTACGGGCGCGAGGTTCGGGATCGAGGCCGTTAGTGAAGTTGGTTTCGACCCCCGTCGACTGATATGCAAAGGGGAGCGGCCTGCGCCACGCCGGAAGCGCATCAGGCAACCCTTTCGAATACTTGTCCGACTGGGCTTCTACCCCGGAGAGGGTGAAACCCATTTTCTTCGCTTCAAGTACGCCCGCCGCCTTTGCGTCTACGTAGAGTAAATAGTCCGCGTCTCCATAGCCGTCCTTCAACTGGAACTCGCGCAGTGCAACGCCGCGCGCGGCATGGATATTCGCGGATTTGTAGTCCTGCACCGACCAGCCCGCCGCAGTGAGAAGGCGGTCGATTTGTTCCCGTGCTTCTGCTTCAGGTTGCTTCGGTGCCAAATCAATCCCCCGTCGTGATTCTACGCACGAGCAGCTATAGGACGCCGGTCTTCTAAGGCAGTCGCTGTCTAAGTTGAATTGCCATGTAGATCGAATAATGCCGCGCCTGCATGAGGTTTCCGCCGAAGAACCACAACCCCTCCTGCTTGGTCGGCTTCCACATGTTGCGCAGCTCGCCCTCCCAGGGGCCGGGGTCGTACTTGGTGTCCGAGCCAAGGCCCCAGACGCGGCCGACTTTCTGCGCCACTTCGGGCGAGATGAGCTGCTCGGCCCACTGGTTCATGTCGCCGTAGCCGGTGGCGAGCACCATGAGGTCGGCGGGAAGCTGTTTTCCGTTCGTCAGCACCACGCGGCGCTCGTCGAGGGATGCTACGCCCGCGCCGCTCGCGAGTTTTATCTTCCCGTCGATGATCATTTTCGAAGCGCCGACTTCGATGTAGTAGCCCGCGCCGCGGCGCAGGTAGCAGGTGTGGATGCCCGAGCCGTCTTCGCCGAAGTCGTGGAGGAAGCCCGCGCGCGCGAGGCCGCTGTAGAGCCAGGCGTCGTGCTTGGCGATGGTTTGGTAGAGCGGCTTTTGCAGCGAGGGCAGGATTTTGTGGGGCACCGAGGCGAGGGTCAGGTCGGCGATGTCGGTGGTGACGCCGCGCGCGAGCGCGGCTTCGGAGTACAGGCGCCCCCAGGCGTATTCGAGCAGCGCTTCGGAGGTGGCGACGATGACGGGCGAGCGCTGCACCATGGTGACCTCGGCCCCGTGCGTGGCGAGGTCGGCGCAGATGTCGTGCGCCGAGGTGCTCGCGCCGACGACCACGCACTGCTTGCCGCGCCAGGCCGCGCCGCCCGCGAACTGGCTCGAGTGGAGGAGCTTGCCCTGGAACGCGTCCGCGCCCGGGATCTTCGGGATGTTCGGAAAGCCCGACATGCCGGTGGCGAGGACGAGGTGCTTGGGGCGCAGAACCGTTGGGACGCCTTTTCTCTCGGTTCTGATTTCCCAAAAACCTTCCTTGAAAACTGCACCCAAACAGGGCGAGCCGCCCCAGTAGTCGAGGCCGAACTCGGCGACGTAGGCCTCGAGCCAGTCGGCGAGCTGGTCTTTGGGCGTGAACACGGGCCAGCCCTTGGGGAAGGGCTTAAGGGGCATGTGGTCGTACCAGACCGGGTCGTGCAGGACGAGCGAGTCGTAGCGCTTTCGCCAGGAGTCGCCGGCGCGTTCGTTCTTTTCGAGGATAACCGCCGGTACGCCGAGGTGCTTGAGACGCGCGCCCAGCGCGATGCCGCCCTGCCCGCCGCCTACGATGACGACGTAGGGCTCGCGCGTGACGCCGAGGTCCGGCTCGCGCGCGAGGCTGGACGCGGGGCGCTCGGGATGCGCGTGCAGGCCGCGCAGCGCGGTGAAGAGCGTCCAGGCGCGCCCTTCGCGCAGGCGCACGTGGCCCAAGGCGGGACCGTCAGGGGTGGAAAAGGAGAACCAGGATTCGTCTGCGCCGGAGACGGGGAAGTGCTCCAGCTTCCAGTTCGAACAGCTTTTGCCGAGTAAACCCTCGACAGTTCCTTCGTGGGTGCGGATATCCCAGGTGAAGGCGAGGATGTCGCGCCAGAAACAATCGGGCGTGAAGAGCTTGTCCAGGTCGCTGCGCGTGCGGGCGCCGGCGAAGGCTTCGAGCCAGCGGCTGGTCTGAAGGGATTCGGGCGCGTTCACGGAAAGGGGCTAGTTTGCACCAGTTCCCGGCGGGATCAATCCGGCTCTGACCCCATTTTCGCCGGTAGACTGGACTGGTGGCGAAAAAGCTTTTCGACCCGGCCGCGGACCAGCCCTTCGCGCTCAGCCGCTCGAAGGTGGACCTGTTCATGGAATGCCCGCGCTGCTTCTACTTGGACCGGCGCCTGGGCATCGCGCGGCCGGCGGGCTTTCCGTTCAACCTCAATTCGGCGGTGGATGCGCTGCTGAAAAAAGAGTTCGACGCCTACCGCGAAAAGGGCGAGCCGCACCCGCTGATGCGCGGCGCGGGGCTCAACGCGGTGCCGCACGCCCATCCGCAGCTCGGGCGCTGGCGCGCGAACTTCACCGGCGTGCGCACGGTGCACGAGGCGACGCGCCTGGAGCTTTACGGCGCGATCGACGACCTGTGGCGCGACCTGGGCACGGACGAGCTGATCGTCGCCGACTACAAGGCCACTTCGAAAGAGGCCGAGGTGACGCTCGATGCCGATTGGCAGGACGGCTACAAGCGGCAGATGGAGTTCTACCAGTGGCTGCTGCGCCGGCAGGGCCTCGCGGTGGCGAAGCGCGGCTGGTTCGTCTACTGCAACGGCCGGCGCGACCTGGATGCGTTCGACGCACGGCTCGAATTCCGCATCAAGATGATCCCCTACGAGGGAGATGACGCCTGGGTGGAGCCCACCTTGCTCGAGATCCGCGAGACGCTCTGCGCGCCCGAGCCGCCGCCGCTCGCCGGCGACTGCGAGTACTGCGTGTTCGCGGAGAAAGCGACCAAAACCTAGCCGCGCGGCTTGCATTACGCCGCCTGCGCCCCCATCTGGCCTGATATGGACGTCACCACCGCCACCTTTGAGCAGGAAGTCCTCGAAACCTCCAAGACCATGCCCGTGGTGGTCGATTTCTGGGCGCCCTGGTGCGGGCCCTGCCGCTCGCTCACGCCGGTGCTGGAGAAGGTCGCCGCCGAGTACGCGGGGCGCGTCAAGCTCGCCAAGGTGAACTCGGACGAGAACCAGGAGCTCTCGGCGAGCTTCGCCGTGCGCTCGATTCCCAACGTGATCGCCTTCAAGGGCGGCAGGCCGGCGGCGCAGTTCATGGGCGCGGTGCCCGAAGGCCAGGTGCGCGCCTTCTTCGAAAAACTCCTGCCCTCGGCTTCCGAGCTCGCGCTGGCGCGCGCCGAAGCGCACTTCGCGGCGCGGCGCCTCGACGAAGCGGAACAGGAACTCGCCGCGGTGAAACCCGACCCGGACTGGGACGCGCGGGTGGAGGCGCTCAGGCAGGGCATCGCCTACGCGCGCGCGGGCAAGGCGGGGCCAAGCGAAGATGAACTGAAAGCGAAACTCGCCGCCAACCCGGCCGACCACGAGGCGCGCACGGCGCTGGCCGCGCTCTACGCCGCGAAGCGCAGCTACCGCGAGGCGATGGACGCGCTGCTCGAGATCGTGCGCCGGGAGAAGGATTGGCAAGAGGGCGAAGCGCGGCGCCAGCTGCTCGCCCTCTTCAATCTCGCCGCGGGCGAGCCCGAGCTCGTGTCCGAGTACCGGCGCAAGCTCTCAGCCGCGCTGTACTAGCGCCGCGCGCTCACTTCGGGCGCCGGCCTTTCAGCAGCGCATCGAGGCCGGCGAAAGGCTTTTGCTTCGCTGCCGGCGGCGCCTTCGCTTCGCCGCCGCCGGCCTTCGCGTCTTCGAAGCGCGCGTGCTCGTTCTCGTGGCAGTAGATGCACAGCAGCTCCCAGTTCGAGCCATCGGGCGGGTTGTGGTCGTGGTCGCCGTCCACGTGGTGCACGGTGAGTTCGCGCAGGCGCTTGGCGGGGAATTCGCGCGCGCAGCGGGTGCAGATCCAGGGCAGCAGCTTGAGGGCCTGCTCGCGGTAGGACTTGTCGGTCGGCACGGCGCCAGTTTACTTCCGGTGCGGCCGCACAAATGCACTACGATGTCCGGGTGAACCCGCGTCCCGCCTCGATCCTGCCGCCCCACATCCCGCGCGAAATCTCCCGCGAGGACATGGTCGCGCTGCCGATCCGGCGCTACGAGGGCGAGGTGGTGCTGGTCGAAGCGCACCGCCAGCTGGTGCGGGCGATGGACGACATCGGCCACGAGCGCGTGGTCGGCTGGGATACCGAGACGCGGCCCGCCTTCCGCAAGGGCGAATCGCACCTGCCCGCCCTGCTGCAGGTGGCGACGGGCAGCGCGGTCTATCTGTTTCAGCTCACGCGGCTGGACGTGTCTCGAGAGGTGGCGGCTTTCTTCGGCGCGGCCGGGACCATCAAGGCCGGCGTTTCGGTAGCGGACGACCTGCGGCAACTGAAGAAAGTCTTCGCGCTCGAAGAACAAACCGTGCTCGATCTCGGCAAGCTCGCGCATCGCCATGGCCTCGAGCAGACGGGCCTGCGCAACCTGGCCGGGATCTTCCTCGGCTTTCGCATTCCCAAGGGCAACCGCACCTCGAACTGGGCCGCGGCGCGCCTCTCGCCGCAGCAGATCACCTACGCCGCGACCGATGCCTGGGCCTGCCGCGAGCTATACCTGAAATTCCAGGACCTGGGCCTGCTCTAGCTCAGGCCTGCCATACCGCGTAGCCCTCTTCCTGCAGCGCGATCGCAAGCTCGACCTCCATGTCGCGCGCGGCCTGGTAGGGCATCGGATTGGCGTAGGCGTAGAGCTTGGGCAGCAGGCGCAGTCCGTAGCGCTGCACGTAGCTGTTGGCGCGGATGCCCGCCTTGTGCTTGGCGAAGCGCGCCTCGGGCGTGAGGCCGGTGCAGCCGACGTAAACGCAGGGCTTGAGGATGTCGCGGTCCGGGTTGGCCGCGCGAAAGCGCGCGTGGTTGAGCACCGCGCCGTCCAGTTCGATCACGTAGACGCTGTGGCGGGCGCGCGCTTTTCGCTTGCGTTTCATGAAAGCACCACCAGTTCCGCCGCCTTGCCTTTTTCAATGAACACGAGCGCGTTCTGCCTGAGCCTGCGGCCGAGCGCTTGCGCGTCCGCACGGCCGATGCCCACGACAAGCAGGCTCGGCTCGGGCGTCCAGAGGTGGTCCGGGTCGCAGCCTTCGCCGCCATAGCAGGTGAAGTCGGTCCCGGCGAGCGACTCGAGCAGCGCCTGCACGGCGGCCTGGTTGGTCGCAGCGTCGGTCGGCATGCCGAGGGGATTGGCGGCGGTGATGAAGGCGGCGCCCGCCTTGCCGGCTTTCTGCAGGAGCGCGTCGAGCTCAGGGCTGGTTTTGCCGATGCGAAGCACGATCGGCGGCTCGCCGAACACGACGTAGTCGGCATTTTCGTAGGCGCGGGCGAGGTCGGGACGCAGCGGCACGGGGGCAACCCGGATTCTGCACCCCAAAATAGTTAGGCCCCGCATGGGAGCGGGGCCTGGTGCCCGGATGGCACGGGCAGCGCCGGAATGGGCGCTTCGTTTTCCGCGAAGTTACCGCGGCACAGCCCGCGTCGTGGCTACCGCCATCATCCCACTGCGGTACCGGGGGCACGGTATCCCGACCGTTGCCGGGAATCCCGCTGCTTCGGCCAATCCTTCGGCCGCCCTCGCGGACTCAAGTCCAATGTACACCCCTCGCGTTCGATGTCAACCCGCAATGCGAAACCAGAGTGCCGCCGCGCGGGTCTGCAATAATCGGCCTTCTTCTGGAGCGACTTCCCATGAATACCCAGGCCGATGCCGACTCGATTTCCCTTGCCCGCTACGGCGTGGGCCAGCCCGTGCGGCGCACCGAGGACCCGGTGCTGCTGCGCGGCGAAGGCCGCTACACCGACGACCTGAACGAGCCCGGCCAGGCCTACGCGTGGATGGTGCGCAGTCCGCATGCCCATGGGGTTTTGAAGAAAGTGGATACGGCAAAAGCAAAATCGATGCCGGGCGTGCTGGCGATCTACACCGCCGCAGACCTCAGCGCTTACGGCACGCACAAGTGTGCTCCGCCGCTCCTTAACCGCGACGGCACGCCGATGAAGAAACCCGAACGGCGCTCGCTCGCGGCGGGCAAGGTGCGCTTCGTGGGCGACCCGGTCGCCTGCGTGGTGGCCGGGACCGCGCTGCAGGCGCGCGATGCCGCCGAGGCGATCGAGCTCGAGATCGAGCCGCTGCCCGCGGTGAGCCTTGCCAGCGAATCGGCCAAGCCGGGCGCGCCGCAGCTCTACGACGACGTGCCGGGCAACGTCGCCTGCGACTTCCACTTTGGCGACGCGGAGAAAGTCGCGACGGCGTTCGCGGGCGCGGCGCACGTCAGCCGGCTCGCGCTGCGCAGCACGCGCATCGTGGTCGCGGCGCTCGAGCCGCGCGCGGCGATCTGCGCCTGGGACGCGGCGTCGGGCCGCTGCACGCTCACCGCGCCCGGCCAGGGCGTGTTCGGCATGAAGAACCAGCTGGCCGACATCCTGGGACTGCCGCCGGAAAAGGTGCGCATGCGCACTTACCACGTCGGCGGCTCGTTCGGCATGAAGGGCTCGATCTACCCGGAGTACGTGTGCCTCGCGCACGCCGCGCGCGCGCTCGGCCGCCCGGTGAAGTGGACCGACGACCGTTCCGGCAGCTTCGTCTCCGACCAGCACGGGCGCGACCACGAGATGACCGCGGAACTGGCGCTCGACAAAGACGGCAATTTCCTCGCGCTGCGCGTGACCGGTTACGGCAACGTCGGCGCCTACCTCGGTACGGTGGCGCCGATGCCGCCGACGCTGAACGCGGTGAAGAACACGCCGAGCGTCTACCGCACGCCGCTGCTCGAAGTGTCGACCAAGGTGATGTTCACCAACACTTCGCCGGTGAGCGCCTACCGCGGCGCCGGGCGCCCCGAGGGCAACTACTACATGGAGCGGCTGATCGACAACGCCGCCGCCGCGATGGGCATCGACCGGCTGGAGCTGCGCCGGCGCAACCACGTGCGGCCCGAGCAGATGCCCTACAAGGCCGCCTCGGACCTGGTCTACGACAGCGGCGATTTCGGCACGGTTCTGGAGAAGGCCCTGGAATTTGCCGATGCCGAAAATTTCAAGAGCCGGAAGGAACAATCCAAAAAGCAGGGGAAAATTCGCGGCCTCGGCCTCGGCAGCTACCTCGAGGTGACCGCGCCGCCCAACAAGGAGATGGGCGGCATCCGCTTCGAGGGAAACGGCGACGTGACGCTCGCCACCGGCACGCTCGACTACGGCCAGGGGCACGCGGCGCCGTTCGCGCAGGTGCTCTCGGCGCGGCTCGGCGTGCCATTTGAGCGCATCCGGCTCATGCAGGGCGATTCCGACCAGCTGGTGTTCGGCGCGGGCACCGGCGGCTCGCGCTCGATGATGATGACCGGCGCGGCGATCGCCGAGGCTTCGCAGAAAGTCATCGCGCAGGGCAAGGAACTGGCGGCCGACGCGCTGGAGACTGCCGCAGCGGATCTCGAGTTCGTCGCCGGAAATTTCCGGATCAAGGGCACCGACCGCAAGATCGGCATCCTGGAGTTGGCCAAAAAGCACCCGAAGAAACTCGACGTCGCGCACGTCACCGAGGTGATCCCTTCTTCATTTCCCAACGGCTGCCACGTCGCCGAGGTCGAGATCGACCCGGAAACCGGCGTGGTGCAGGTGGCGCGCTACGGCTCGGTCAACGATTTCGGCACCATCGTCAATCCGCTGCTGGTCGAGGGGCAGATCCACGGCGGCGTGCTGCAGGGCATCGGCCAGGCGCTGATGGAGACCGCGCGCTTCGATGACACCGGCCAGCTGCTCACCGGTTCGTTCATGGACTACGCGTTGCCGCGCGCCGACGATGCGCCCCCGGCGATCGGTGTCGCCTGCCACGAAGTGCCGGCCACCACCAATCCGCTCGGCATCAAGGGCTGCGGCGAAGCGGGCTGCGCCGGCGCCCTGACCTCGGTGATGAATGCGATCGTGGATGCGCTCTCGGAATACGGCATCCGCGAATTCAACATGCCGGCATCGCCCGAGCGCGTCTGGCGCGCCATCAACGAGGCGCGGGGCCGGGCCAAATAATCCTGCTCTGCCCCCCTTTATTTACCCGAGCATTTTGGCCAGCTCGCCGCTGTGGTGCAGGCGGGCGAGGTCTTCGGCGCCGCCGATGAACACGCCTTTGATGAAAATCATCGGGAAGGTCGGCCAGCCGGTCCACATCTTGAGCGCGTTGCGCCGGCGCCATTGCGAGAAATAGCTGCCGAACTCCATGTACTCGTGCGCGAGGTTCGCGGCCTCGAGCAGCTGGCGCGCCTTTTTCGGCATCGGGTTCTGCGCCATGCCGACCACGACGATGGCGTGCACCGCGATCGCGTCCTCTACGTGCTTGACCATGTCGGCGTGGTGGGTCGCGATCTGCTCGCGGATCGCGGGGTGGATGCGGCTTTGATCGAGGATCTGTCTGGGCATGCGGCATACTATATGCAAAGGAGGCCGCACCATGAGATTGCGTTTCGCCTTCGCCCTGCTCGCCCTGCTGCCGCTCGCCGCGACCGGCGCCGAGGAGCCCGAGGTGGTGTACGCGAAATTCCACCGCGCGGCGGTCTCGGGCAACGTGAACGAGATGGGCCGCTACGCGAACGCCGCGCAGCGCGCCGATCTCGCCGGCATGTCGGCGGCGCAGAAAGACGCGCAGGGCAAGATGATGGCCGCCTTGCTGCCGCGCGCTTTCCTGCTGCAGAGCAAGATTCTTACCCCGGACGGCAAGGGCGCGCGCCTGCTGGTCAGCGGCCCGGGCGAGGCGCTGCTCGGCGACAAGCCGGAAATGCTCTACGGCAGCATCCAGATGCTGCTGGAAGGCGACGAATGGAAGGTGGGCGAAATGGATTGGAGCAACACCAAGCCCGCGCTGCCCGCACAGGCCCGGCCCGCGCCGGCCAAGCCGGCCGCCGTGCCGAAGGCGCAGTCCGCGCGCGGCGCGCCGGTAGTCGGTTCGTCGTCGGCTGCGCCCGAGCGCAAGCTCGGCACGGCGAAGTCGCCCTGCGTCTACAAGCCGGTGATGACCGACGAGGATATCGAGAACTGCCGCTAGCGGCAGGCGAGAACTGCCGCTGACGCGGCCGGGGGACTAGCGCTTCTTGTACTGCGGCCGGCGCACCGGCGCCGCCATCGGACGCTCGTCCTTGTGCCGGAAGCTGATCCGGCCGCGGGTCAGGTCGTAGGGCGAAATTTCCAGGCTGACGCGGTCGCCGGCGAGGATGCGGATGCGGTGCCGGACCACCTTGCCGCCGGCGTAGGCGAGCACGCTCGCCCCGTTGGTGAGTTCTACGCGGAATTGCGTGTTGGGCAGGACTTCCTGCACCACGCCTTCCATTTCAAGCATCTCTTCTTTCGCCATCCCGGCTTTCAGAGCCAATCAGGCTGCAATTGTCTCAGCCCGGTCCGCGGTAGTGCAAGGGAAACAGCCGCTTCACCACCGGGCTGTCGGGCGCCCAGGCCTTGCAGCCGCCGATGAAATGCGGCTTTTGCCCCGGCGCGGCGGAGGCGTCGGGGCTCGATTTCCAGCTGCCCATGGTCTGGAAGGCGACGGTGGCCATCGGCATCAGCAGTTCGGTGATGTGGGTGCAGCCCTTGGTGCGCCCGACCGCCTCGGTAACCGCTTTCCTCCAGCCGGCGCCGATCTTCGCGCCGACGAGCTCCTGGTAGCCCGGCGCCACCGTCGGGCAAATGTCATAGGGCGCGTGGTTGGTGGTCACTTCGATGCCGCGCACCACCATCGACGGATCGAGGGTCAGGCGCACCTGCATGTCGTGCACGTGCGCACCGGCCGGCCGCGGGCCGCGGTAAGGCTCCTCGGTCGCGTAGGTCTTCCGGTCGATGATCTGCGCCTCGATGTCGACCATGCCGTCGTCGCGCTCGAAGCCCTCGCACTTGATGGTGCGGGTGTGCAGGTGGCGCCGCGGCGCCGCTTGAGATAATGCCATTCGTCAGTCCTCGCTTTTCGATTTACCAACCGCTGCCGCCGCCCCCGCCACCGCCTCCGCCCGACGATCCGCCGCCACCGCCGCTGCTGCTCCCGCTGCTGCTGCCAAAATCCGACGAGCCGGAGCTGCTGCCCGGCGGCGTGGAGGCAGCGCTGATGGTCTGTCCCATGTTCGCAAGCGACTCGGTGAACGCAGAACTGCCGCCGCCGAACGTCGAATCGCGATCGCTGGAGGAATAGTAATCCGCCGTACCCGCGGCAAGGGCGGACGAGCCCAGCACTTTCGCAAACGCATCGGCCCAGGTCCGCTCCAGGCCGAGCGCCACCGCGTAAGGCAGGAACTTCGCGAACTCTTCCTTGGTGCGCGGCGGGCGCTTCTGGCGCGCGAGATCGTCCTGCTCGGCCACCGAGAGATACTGGCGCAGCCCGTCCACTTCGTCCTGCAGCCGCCGGCCCTCTTCGGTGTAGGCAGGCAGCAGCTTCGCCGCGAGCGCGAGCAGCGCCACGATCACCACGGCAACCCCCGCGATGACCAGCAACGCCGCGTCGTTCATGAACATCAGCCCGATCACCGCGCCGCCGATCAGCACCGCCATGATGAGCGAACCCAGGTTGCGCGAGAACAGCTTGTCGCCGAAATGCTTTTGCAGGGCGAGCGCCAGTGCAGAGCGTGCCTCCCGCACTGCCTGGTCGTAGGTTCGGCCGATGTCGCGTACGCCCTGTGCCGGGGCGAGCACCGCGACCGCCGCCTCGCCCGGCAGCCAGTCCATGGACTTGCCGCCAACGCGTGCGAGCTCGTAGATGCCTTTGTTTTCCGTGATTTTGAGAAAACCGCGCTGCCCGAGGCCGAGCAGCGCCGAGGCGAAACAGCGATCGTCGCAGCGCATCCGGTCGAGGTAGCGCGCGCCCGCGGGCCCGAGGCCGCGCGGCGGCTCGTAGCGCGGAAACGGCGGGCCCGCGCGCGGATCGCGCCCGACCGCACGCCAGCGCCAGTACAGGAACGAAAGGAAAACCAGCAACCCGGCGCCGCCAAGTGCTTCGCCCTGGTTGTCCTTCAGCCAGCGATCAAACTTCTCCCGGAAGGTGGGCGGCGTGACGATGCCCTTCGGGAACATGAAAACGATGGTCAGGCCCTCGCCGGCGGCCAGGCGGCGCGTAGTGCGGAAGCTGGCGCCGCCGTCGCGCGCCTCGGCCGCGTAATCGCGCCCGCGCGCACCGAACGGCCCGGTATAGGCCTCGACCTTGAGTTCGCCCGCAGGAACCGCCTTCGGCAGGCTGACCTCGGCAGAGATCTCCTCCATGGCGAAGGTCCAGCCGTTGCCGTTCACGTTCCAGTACAGCTCGTCGTGCTTGTCGAAGAAACCGAGCTGCCAGCGCGTGCGGTAGGTGATCTCGTAGGCATGGCGGCCGTGCGGCAGCATGACGCTCGGATGGCCGATGCGCAGGCTGACGCCGTTGGCCTGGCGGCTGCTCGAGTAGGTTTCCGGCCGGCCGTTGCGCAGGACCCTTGCGGGCTCGAAGGGCACGGTGACGCTGCGTCCGTGCCGGTCGCGGTAGTCGGTGGGGAAATCGCGCAGGATGCCGCGCTTCACCTGCCGGCCTTCGACCTGGATGGCGATGGTTTCTGTGACCGTCAGCTCGCCATTGGCGGCAATCCGGATGTTGCTGTGGAATGAGTGGATTTTCTCTTGCGACCAGACGCCGGGACTGAAAAGGACGAGAAAAAGGGCCAGCCATCTCATAGCTGCACCTTCACCGCGGCGCGGTCGTCGGTCTCGAAAAAGGGCAGCGGCCGGAATGCGAAAGCGCCCGCCACCAGGACGTCCGGGAACGATTCGAGCCGGTTGCGGTACTGCTTCACCGCGCCGTTGTAGAAGCGGCGCGCGTACTGCAGGTGGTCCTCGACGTCGACCAGCTTGGCCGAGAGGTCGCGGAAATTGGCGTCTGCCTTGAGCTGCGGATAGGCCTCCTGCAGGAGCAGCAGCTGCTTCAGTTTCGCCCCCAGCGCGCGTTCGCTGTCGAAGCGCCCCGCGTCCACGCCGGGTTTGGCGGCGACCGCGGCCGAGCGCAGCTCCGCCACCGAGACGAGCAACGCTTTTTCGTGCGCGGCATAGCCGCGCACCGCCTCCACCAGCTGCGGCACCAGGTCGGCGCGGCGCTTCAGCTGCACGTCGATATCGGCGAAGCCCTGCAGGCCGAGGTTGCGATCGGCGATCAGGCGGTTGTACATCCAGGCGACGGCGGCGAGCAACGCCGCCAGCACCCCCACCGCAGTCCAGCCCCCGGCGCTCATGACCTGGTTATCATCGGCTGACGCGGTTGCGCCCGCCCTTCTTCGCGCGATACAGGGCTTCGTCGGCGGCTTTCAGCACCTGCGTGGGGGTGACGCCCCCGCCCTTCGGTTCGGCGCCGCCGATGGAAATCGTCACCGAGAGCAGCTTTTCGGGCGGCAGCGAGTCCTCTTCCCCCGGTCCGCGCCGTTTCTCGCCCTCTTCCTTCTTTTTCGGCCGGTCTTCGCCGCGCACGGCCATGCGGTAGGCCTCGACCGAGGCGCGGATCGCTTCCAGGTGCGGCAGCGCCTCGCCCAGCGTCTTGCCGGGAAAGAGCACCGTGAACTCCTCGCCGCCGTAGCGGAAAGCGCGCCCGCCGCCTTCGACTTCGGCCAGGCGTGCCGCGACCAGCTTGAGCACCTGGTCGCCGATATCGTGGCCGTGCGTGTCGTTGAGGGATTTGAAATGGTCGACATCGGCCATGGCGAGCGCGTACTGCGGCCCGAGGCCGGCCATCGCCTCCTGCAGCGCGCGCCGCCCCGGCAGGCCGGTCAATTCGTCGTTGAAGGCGAGCCGGTGCGATTCGTGCAGCATCGCCACCACCAGGATCGCCCCGGCCGCGGCGGTAAACACCCCGAACACCGCCTCGCTGTCGGCCCATTCGCAGCCGATGAAGAAAGCCACCAGCGCACCGGCGATGCCGACCGCCAGGGGCGAGACCGGCCCGCCTTTTTGCGGCCAGGCGCGCCACACCGCGGCTGCGAACGCCGCGCAAAAGAGCAGCCGTCCGAGCAAGGGCGCGGGCGGCGAGCGCAGCAGCCAGTGCGCGAGCATCTCCTGCCAGGCCGCGCCCGAGAGCGCGCTGCGGCCGGAGGCCGCGATCCAGGCCACCAGCAGGATTTCGCCCGCGACGATGAACAGCCACCGGTAATCGCCGTGGTAGGAGACGCCGCGTTCGGGCAGCAGCAGCGCGACCAGCACGTTGAGCGGCACCAGCACCACCACGGCCGTGTACACCGCCCGTGCGGTGAAGCTGTCGGCGCCGAAATCGAGCGCGAGGCGAAAGCCCGCGTAGGCGATCAGCAGCGACACCGTGGCGACGAACGCCCGCCCGCGGTTGAACCACAGGCTCATTGCCGCCCCTGCCAGCAGCACGAAATACGCCCCCGCCCCTTTCAGTCCGGCGAGCGAGGGCGGCAGCGCCGGACCGATCCAGAGCGCGAGCGCGGCAACAAAGAGTATTGCCACGGGCGCGGCCGCCGGACGCAAGATCGGGGAAAACCAGCTCGTCACTTCTCAGCCATCCCCTAGGATCCGGTCGAGGTCGGCAATCAGGCCGGGAATCTTCACGCGGGCCGCCTCGTACAGGCGGCGATGGTTGATTTCTCCATAGTCGTGGGCAATCACGTTGCGCTGCCCGACCAGCGCACGCCAATCGATTTCCGGGTGTTGCTTCTGGAATTTCTGGCTCACCCGCCGCGCCGCCTCGCCGACCAGTTCCAGGGTTCGCTCCAGCGCCAGCCGGCGTACCAAATCCCGGTCCAGGCGCTCGAACGCGATCCGCCGGACGATCTGATGGGATTGCCGAGCGTATTCCCGCATGTCCCAGAGATGAGCAAGATCGCGCTCCTCAGGCTTCATGCAACGTCCTGAGATCCGGAAGTATCGTTTTGCGCCGGTAAGGATTTTTGAGGATCTCGGTCCCGGCGATATGCACCTCGCGGTTGCCGAACAGCGGCGACAGCTCGTCCTGCATGTGTACCAGGTCGAACACAGTGGTCTTGCTGGACGGCTTGAACTCGACCAGCAGGTCGACATCGCTGTCGGGCCGCAAATCACCCCGGGCCGCCGACCCAAAAACGGACATCTTCCTCACGCCATACTTTCGGCAGATCGCCGCAAGCTTGCGCCCGGGAACGGGCCCCAGGCTTCCTGCCGGCGCGACCGTATATTCCTCCGCGTGCTCCTGCAGTGTCGGGGGGGTACCCGCAGTCTTGTCGAGCATCGCCGCCAGCTCCTGAAAAACAGGCGAACGTTCATCGGCGCTGTAGAGGATCTGATTCCCGCTTCGCTCGGCATTGAGCAGACCTGCCTCGGCCAATTGGCGCAGTTCCCGGTGCAAGGACCCGGCGGGAATACCGGTCAGGCGCGAGATCATGCGCACGTGGAAGCGGTCGCCGGGACGCAGGAACAGCAGCGACAGGACCCGGTGGCGGTAGGAGCCGAACAGCAGCTTGGCGAGGGCCGGGCCGGCGTCTTCTGTTCTCAACATTGCTACCATTGTAGCAGTAATGAGAACGCCCGGCCGCGCCTAGGCGCCCAGCCGGTCGGGGCGGAAGCCGACATCGCAGACGCGCCCGCGCTGGGCGCGCTTGCCCAGGTATTCCTGCAGGTCTTTCTTGCCGAGTTCGGCGTTTTTGCGGGTGCGCTTGAACCCCGAAACCGCCAGCGAAGACCCGTCGCTGAGCGCCACTCCGGCCAGCGTCACCTTGTCCGGCAGCGCCATGATCTGCACCCCGACGCCGCCGTTTGGCCGCACCGGCAGTTCTTCCATGGGGAAGACGAGCAGCCGGGCATCGGACGATAGCGCCGCCAGCAGGGGCTCCTTGATGTCCTTGCGGACGATCACGGGCGCAAGGGCCTTGGCGCCCTCGGGCACGTCCATGAAGTCCTTGCCCTGGCGGGTCTTGGTGGCGAGGTCGCCCAGTTTGCAGAGGAACCCGTTGCCGGCGCTATTGGCCATCAGCAGGCCGGTGTCTGCTGCGCCGAGGGCGATCCAAACCACCTCGTCGGAGCCCGAGTTGATGAGCGCATTCATCGGCGAGCCGTCGCCCCGGCCGGAGGGCAATGCCGCGGCCTCTACGCTGAACACCTTGCCGCCCGAGGCGAGCACGGTCAGCGTGTCGGTGGTCTTGCACTCGATTTCCATGAAGCGCGCGTCGCCATCCTTGAAATTCACCGACTGCATGTCCACGCCGTGCCCGCTGCGCGCCCGCACCCAGCCCTTTTTCGACAGGATCACGGTGATCGGCTCTTCCAGCACGCTGCGCTCGACCTGCGCGCGCTCGTCGGCCTTGATCAGGGTGCGCCGCTCGTCGCCGTAGGCCTTGGCATCGGCTTCCAGCTCCTTGATGACCAGCTTCTTGAGCACCTTGTCGTCGCCCAGGATCTCCTTCAGGCCCTTTCTTTCGGCCTCGAGCGTCCGGCGCTCCTCGTTCAGCTTGACGCCGTCCAGCCGGGTGAGCTGGCCCAGGCGCAGGTTGACGATGTCTTCGGCCTGCCGTTCGGTGAACTTGAACTTTTCCCGCAGCTTCGCTTTCGCTTCGCCCTGGTCGTCGCAGGAACGGATCAGCTTGACGATTTCGTCAATCTTGACGAAGGCCAGCAGCCGGCCCAGCACGATGTGCAGCCGCTCTTCGCACTTGTGGAGGCGGTGCCGGGTGCGCCGGCGCACCGTGTCGAGGCGGAAACCGGTCCATTCGCGCAGCACCGTCACCACGTCCTTGGTGTCGGGCAGGCCGTCCAGCCCCAGCCAGGTGAAATTCACCGGGTAGCGGGATTCGAGCGAGGTGTGCACCATCAGCATCGCCATCAGTTCCTTCTCGTCCTGGCGCGAGGAGCGCGGCTCGATCACCAGGCGCAGTTTGGCGCGCCGGTCGCTCTCGTCGCGCACCGTTTCCACCTGGTCGAGGACGAACTGTTTGAAGCGCTTTTGCTCCTGCGACACTTCCTTGCGGTTGCCCGAGGGTTTCGGGTTGGCGAGCGCCTCGATTTCCTCCAGCACCTGCTTGACCGACACGCCGTGCGGCAGCTCGTTGACCACGATGCGCCACTGGCCGCGCGCCAGCTGCTCCTTCTCCCATTTGGCGCGCAGCACCAGCGAGCCGCGGCCGGTCTCGTAGGCCTCGCGGATCTCGGCCGGCGGCGAAATGATCTGGCCGCCGCCCGGAAAATCCGGCCCGGGCAGGATCTCGAGTATCTCGCTCAGCTTGGCCCTGGGGTGCTTGAGCACATGCACCGCGGCCGCGGCGACTTCCCGCAGGTTGTGCGAGGGAATGCGCGTGGAAAAGCCGACCGGGATGCCGAACGAGCCGTTCAGCAGGCCGAACGGCAGGCGCGCCGGCAGCAATTGCGGCTCGTCGAACTTGCCGTCGTAGTTTTTGGCGAATTCCACCGTGCCTTCGCCGATCTCCGAGAGCATCAGTTCGGCGTAGCGCGACAGCCGCGCCTCGGTGTACCGGTAGGCGGCCGCCGAATCGCCGTCGCGCGAGCCGAAGTTGCCCTGGCCCTCGATCAGCGGGTAGCGCATGGAAAAGGGCTGCGCGAGGTGCACCATCGCCTCATAGGTCGAGGTATCGCCGTGCGGGTGGTACTTGCCGAGCACCTCGCCGACGTAGCGCGCACACTTCGCAAATCCTTGCGTATTGTTCTGATTCATGGCGAACAGGATGCGCCGCTGCACGGGCTTCAAGCCGTCGGCGATCTCGGGCAGGGCCCGCGCCTTGACGGTCGAGACCGCGTAGCCGAGGTAGGCCTGCGAAGCGTGGCGCTCGATCGGCGCGGCGTCGTCGCCGTTCTCGTTGATGAAAAGATCGCCCGTCCTGTCGTCCATGGTTTATTGCCCGAAGAGATCCAGCTGTTTGTCCGCCATGGCCACGGCGGCTTCTACCGCCCGCTTGGCCTTGTCGAGGTCGTCGCCGCCGCCCGCGCGGCCCCCGGCCTCCCAGGTGTACTTGTGCTTCGCGCCCGGCTCGGCGTGCCGCGTCACCTTGCCGAGCTTTTTCTTGCCGAGCCAGTAAACGTGCCCGTTGTAGCCCGGCTCCCAGGCGGGCTTGAGGCGCTTCCTAGACATCGGCCTCGACGCTCTTCCAGTGCTCGCGCATCCAATTGCGCCGGCCTTCGGCTTCGCCTGAATCCATGAGCAACTCGAAGGTTTCGCGCGCCTTGGCGATCTGCTTCGCGTCCAATTGCATGCGCACGAGGCGCCGGGTGTCCGGGTTCATGGTGGTTTCCCAGAGCTGCTCGGGGCTCATTTCGCCCAGGCCCTTGAAGCGCGAGATCTCCCAGGCGCCGTCCTTGACCTTCTCTTTTTTCAGCTGGCCGACCGCCTCTTCCAGTTCGTCATCGTCGAGGCAATACAGGCGGCGCGCCGGCTTGCCTTTGCCCTGCGAGGGGACTTCGATCTTGAAGAGCGGCGGCTGCGCGACGTAAATGCGGCCCAGCGATACCAGCTTGGGCGCGTGCATGAAGAAAAACGTCAGCAGCAGCGCCTGGATGTGGCCGCCGTCGACGTCCGCATCGGTCATGATGATCACCTTGCCGTAGCGCATGCCGGTGAGGTCGGGCTCGTCCGCGGCGCCATGCGGATCGACGCCGATGGCGGTGGCGATCGCCTGCAGTTCCTTGTTGGCGAGCACGGTGCGCGAATCCTTGGACATGGTGTTGAGCACCTTGCCGCGCAGCGGCAGCACCGCCTGCGTTTCCTTGTTGCGCGCCTCCTTGGCCGAGCCGCCGGCTGAATCGCCCTCGACCATGAACATCTCGTTGCGCGAAGTATCGTCCGACGCGCAGTCGACCAGCTTGCCGGGCAGCGTCGCCACGCCGGAGCTTTTTTTTCGTTCGAACTTCTTGCCCTTCGAGAGGCGCACCATCGCCTGCTCGACCGCGAGCTCGGCGATCTTCTTGCCTTCCTCCGGGTGCTGGTTGAGCCACAGGTCGAAAGCGTCGCGCACGCAAAGCTCCAGCAGCTTGGTCGCGTGCCGGGTGGTGAGCTTTTCCTTGGTCTGGCCGTGGAACTGGGTGCGCACGATGCGCGCCGACAGCGTGAAGCAGGCGCGCTGCCAAAGGTCGTCGGCGATCACTTTCACGCCCTTGGGCTGCAGCGAGCGCCGGTCCATGAACGCCGCCAGCGCCTCGAAGATGCCGTTGCGAAACCCGGCCTCGTGGGTGCCGCCCGAGCGGGTCGGGATCAGGTTGACGTGGCTGTCGGCGAACACCTCGCCCTCGCCCGTCCAGCCGATTGCCCAGCTGGCGCCCTCGCCTTTTTCGATGTCGGTGAATTCGGTTTCCGCAAAAAAACGCTCGCCGGAAAAAAGCGGCGCCACCAGCTCCCGGCCCCGCAGCATGAAGCCGAAGTACTGCGCCATGCCGCCGTCGTAACGCCACGACTGCTCCGCCTTGCCCTCGACGCGCAATACGGTGGCGAGTCCCGGCAGCAGGTAGGCCTTGGAGCGCACCAGGTGCTCCAGCTCGCCAAGCGGGATGTGGGGCGAATCGAAGTACTTCGGGTCTGGCCAGATGCGCACGGTGGTGCCGCTGCGCTTTTCCTTGATCTTTTCGCTTTTCAGTTTGCTCTTGAGTTCTCCCCCCTCGAAAGCAATCGAATGGCGAGCCCCATCCCGGTAAACCGTCACTTCGCATCGCTTCGAGAGCGCGTTCGACACCGCGACGCCGACGCCGTGCAGGCCGCCGGAGAGGTGATAAACGCCGTCGCCCGCCCTGGAGAACTTGCCGCCGGCGTGCAGCATGGTGAAGGCGACCTCGACGGCGGGCTTTTTCTCCACCGGGTGCAGGTCCACCGGCACGCCGCGGCCCGCGTCGGCCACCTCGACCGAGCCGTCCTTGAACACGCTGACGGTGATTTTCTTGCCGAATCCGGCCAGCGCCTCGTCCACCGCATTGTCGATCGCCTCCTGCACCACGTGCAGCGGATGGATCGTGTGGGTGTACATGCCGGGCATGCGCCGCACCGGCTCCAGCCCCGTCAGGGCCTGGATGGCGGAGGCGTCGTAGACCTGCGGTTTTGCCATGTATTTAGTGCTCTGTCGATGGCCTACTACTACACATTGTAGCGCCGCCGCCGCTGGGCTGCCCCCGAGCGGCCGGGCGACTGCACCGGAATGCCCTCGGCAGACGCGGCGTCTGCGAGGTCGCGGTCGAGCGTGATCAACCCGAGGCCCTGCCGCAGCGCCAGTTCGAGGTAGGCTGCGTCGTAGGTACTCAAATCGTGTTTCTCCGCTACGGCGCTGACCGACTTGAGATCGACTGGCTCGGCATCGACCTTGATCCGCAGCTTCGGGATCTGCTCAAGCGCCTCGATGCGGCGCGGACGCTCGATTCGGCGCCTGCGTTCGGCCACCAGCAACGCATTCGGAAACTCCAGGCACCAGATCCCGGGCACCCAGTACTCCGTGTGTTTCGCGGCGAACAGCAGCGAATCGGTGAAAACAGTGCGTTCGTCCTCCAGGAACCAGGGAAGCGTGACCGAGCAGTCGAGGACAAAAGCCATCAGTACCGTCGGCCTGCCTTGATCAATTCCGCGATCGTCGAGCCAGGCTTCGCGCCCCGATCCTTGCCCTTGCGCGTCCGGACAATCTCGTCGATCACTTCCTGGAGCCGCGCTTCGCGGTCCTCCACAACCATGGGCATCAGCCGCGCCACGGCCTTGCCCCGCCGAGTGATGGTGACGACGTCCCCCGCCTCGACCTTGTCGAGCAGTTCGGCGAGCTTGGTTTTCGCCTCGAAAGCGCCGACGACAATGCCCATGGTCTGCTCCAACTAGACAACTAGTTGTTAGCGTACCACATCCCTTATCGGCCTTCGAATCTGGGCTTGCGCTTCTCGTTGAAGGCGCGCACGCCCTCGCGCCGGTCGTCGGTGTCGACCAGCCGGTTGTAGGCCTCGATCTCGAAGCGATAGCCGGTCATGAGATCCATGCCGAGGCCGTAGTGGATCGATTCCTTCGCCTGGCGCACCGAGAGCGGGCCGTTGCCGGCGATCGCCGCGGCAGTGGCGAGCGCTTCCTCAAGCAGCTTCGCCGGCTCGCAGACGCGGTTGACCAGGCCCCACTCGAGCCCCTCAGCGGCGCTGAACGGGCGCGCGCAGAGGATCAGTTCCTTCGCACGCCGTTCGCCCACCGCGCGCGGCAGGTTCTGCGTGCCCATGCCGCCCGGCATGATGCCCAGGCTCACTTCGGACAGGGCGAAGCGCGCCGTGCCTACGGCGTAGATGAAATCGCAGCACAGCGCCATTTCCAGGCCGCCACCGAAGGCGTGCCCGTTCACCGCGGCAATCACCGGCAGCGGGCATTCGACCAGCGCCATGAAGGCGCGCTCGAAGATCTCGTGCTGCGCGCGCCAGGCCGCATCGGTCATGCCGTTGCGCTCCTTCAGGTCGCCGCCCGCGCAAAACGCGCGTTCCCCCGTCCCGGTCAGCACGACGCAGCGGATCCCGCCCGCGTCCGCGGCAAGGCGCGTCCACAGGTCCAGCTGGTCGCGCCCCATCTGGGTGTTGATGGCGTTGAGCGCGGCGGGCCGGTTGAGCGTGACCTGCAGCACGTGTTCGCCGCTGCGCTCGAGCAGCAGCGTTTCGTAGCGAGGGAATTCCAAGCCCGGTGGTTCCGCTAGCCCAGCGTCGGCATGCTCAGGCCGGGCGCGGGCGTGTCCTGGTGCGGCCAGCGCGTCGTGACGACCTTGGTGCGCGTATAGAACTTGACGCCTTCGACGCCGTGCACGTGCAGGTCGCCGAACAGCGAATTCTTCCAGCCGCCGAACGAGTAGAACGCGACCGGCACCGGGATCGGCACGTTGATGCCGACCATGCCGACCTGGACCTCGTTTGCGAAGCGCCGCGCCGCGCCGCCCGACTCGGTGAAAATCGCCGTTCCGTTCGCATAGGGGTTGGAATTCACGATTCTTATCGCCTCTTCAAGGCTTCCCGCGCGCAACACCACCAGCACCGGCCCGAAGATTTCATTCTTGTAGACCTCCATCTCCGGGGTCACGTGGTCGAACAGCGTGGTGCCGAGGAAGAAACCTTCCTTGAGGCGGGGATTGCGGCCGTCGAGCACGACTTCTGCCTTTTCGGCAATTCCCTTGTTCACAAAACCCAAGACCTTGTCCCGGTGCTCAGCGGAAACGAGCGGCCCCATCTCCACGCCTTCCTTGTTGCCAGGGCCGACCACGATTTTCTTCGCCTTCTGCTCGAGCAGTTTCACCAGGGGATCGCCGGCGCTGCCGACCGCGACGACGGCGGAAATCGCCATGCAGCGCTCGCCCGCCGAACCGTAGGCGGCGCCGATCAGCGCGTCGGCGGCGAATTCCAGGTCCGCATCGGGCAGCACCACCGCGTGGTTCTTCGCGCCGCCCAGTGCCTGCACGCGCTTGCCGGTTCTCGCCGCCGTTTCATAAATGTATTTTGCGATGGGCGTCGATCCCACGAATGAAATGGCAGAAATCTTTTCATGCAAAAGCAAAGCCTCAACCGCAACCCGGTCGCCGTGCACCACGTTGAATACGCCGTCGGGCAGCCCGGCTTCCTTGAACAGTTCCGCCATGCGGATCGAGGCCGACGGCACTTTCTCCGAGGGCTTGAGAACGAAGGTATTGCCGCAGGCGATGGCCATCGGGAACATCCACAGCGGCACCATGGCCGGAAAATTGAACGGCGTGATGCCGGCGCACACGCCGACCGGCTGGCGCAGGCTGTGCGTGTCCACCGCGGTGCCGACATTCTCGGAATATTCGCCCTTCAGCAGCTGCGGAATGCCGCAGGCAAACTCGACCACCTCCATGCCGCGCTGCACCGAACCCATGGCATCAGGCAGCGACTTGCCGTGCTCCTGCGTAATGATCGTCGCCAGCTCTTTGTGATTTTTTTGCAGCACTTCCAGAAACTTCTGCAGCACCCGCGCGCGGCGCAGGATCGATGCGTCGCGCCATTCGGGATAGGCGGCCGCGGCGGCTTTCACGGCGGCATCGACCTGCGCGCCATCGCAAAGCGGCACGCGCCGCGCCACCTGTCCCGTGGCGGGATTGAACACCTCCCCCATGCGCGCTGCAGCGGGATGGACGGCCTTGCCGCCGATCCACAGCGGCACGGTGTCGAGCTTCAATTCGGCGGGCTTGTTCATGGCGTGATCCTGCTCCGGGAGCGGAAATTCTACGCCGATATACTGGCCGCATGCCTGCTCCGCTCGTGCCCGCGCCGCTCGCGTTTGCCGCGGACGGCACCCCGTTCTCGGTCCAGTACCGCGACGTCTATCACAGCGCCGAGGGCGGCCCGGCGCAAGCGCGGCAGGTGTTTCTGCAGGGCAACGGACTGCCCGCGCGCTGGCGCGGCCGGCGCAGCTTCACCGTCCTTGAGACCGGGTTCGGCTTCGGCCTCAATTTCCTCGCCACTTGGCAGGCCTGGCGCGGCGATCCGGCGCGCTGCGGCCGGCTGCAATTTGTTTCCATCGAGAAACATCCTTTCGATGCTTCGGACCTGGAAGTTCTTCTCAAAAGATTCTCCGAATATGCGCTCGAGGCAGAAGAGCTGCTAAACAGCTGGCCGATCCTCGTTCCCGGCATGCACCGCCTGGAGCTTGAGCGCGGAAATGTTGTTCTGACCCTCTTCTTTGGCGATGTCGCGGAGGGGCTGCCGCAGCTCGCGCTGGCGGCGGACGCGATTTACCTGGATGGCTTCGCTCCGGCGAAGAATCCGGACATGTGGGCGGCGCCGCTGTTGCGGCATCTTGGCCGGCTGGCCGCGCCGGGGGCGACGCTCGCCACCTGGAGCGTCGCCGCGCCGGTCCGCGCAGCCTTGCAGGCGGCGGGATTCAGCGTGCAGAAGCGCGAGGGATTCGGCAAGAAAAGGGAAATGCTCAAGGGCACCCTGGTGCCGCGAAAAAAAACCACCTCCAAGGAAAATCCCGTCCGCTCAGCCATCGTCATCGGCGCGGGGGTCGCCGGCGCGGCCGTGTCCGAGCGCCTTGCCTCGCGCGGCTGGCAGGTGACGCTGATCGAGCGGCACGGCGCAGCGGCGGCCGAAGCTTCGGGCAACCCCGCCGGGGTTTTCCACCCGATCGTCTCCCCCGACGACAGCCTGTTCGCGCGATTCACCCGCGCCGCATTCCTGTTCCTGTTGAATCACTGGACGAAGCTTGACGGCCTGGAATGGGCCCGCTGCGGGGTGCTGCAGATTGCGCGCGATGCAGAGGAGAAGGCCGCACAGCAGCGGGCGCTCGCAGCGCTCGGCTATCCGCCGCGTTACGCGCAGTTCGACGACGCCAGGGGCGGGATCTGGTTCCCCGAAGCCGGCTGGGTGCGGCCGCGCAGACTGGTGGAGAGTTTGCTTTCCAGATTCGAGATTGAAAAGCATTTTGGCCAGGAAGTTTTCTCACTTACCAGGGAAGAGAACGTCTGGATCGCAAAGGACGAACGAAACCGCGTTATTGCTTCGGCTCCCGTCACGGTGCTCGCCAACGCAGCAGATGCGCTGCGCCTGTCGCCGCAGCCGGAAGTTCGATTGCGGCGCGTGCGCGGCCAGCTCACGCTGGTGCCTGCGATCGCGGGCCTCGACCACGTCCTGCTGCGCGGCGGCATGGCGCTGCCCGGCATCGACGGCTGGTCGGCGATCGGGGCGAGCTACGACTTCGACGACGAGGATCCGGCGCTGCGCGCCGACAGCCACGCCGGCAACCTCGCGCGGCTGGAGCAGATGCTGCCGGGCGCCGCGCGCGGCCTCGATCCGGAAAAAATGGAGGGCCGGGTCGCCTTCCGCGCCGTGGTGCGCGACCGGTTGCCGATGGTCGGAGCGTTGGCTGATGGTTTGTTTGCTGCTTTCGCGTTCGGCTCGCGTGGCTTGCTTTGGGCGAGCCTGGCGGGAGAAATCATCGCCAGCCAGCTCGAAAGCGAACCGCTGCCGGTCGAACGAAAGCTGCTCGCCGCCGTGGCGCCGGGGCGGTTCGCGCTCAGGAGCGCGCGCAGAAGAACTACCAGCGCTCCAGCTTGATGTCGTCGTAGGAGGCGGGCTGCGAGATCGGCTCGATGTGGCTGAGCGTGATCGCGTTGGGCACCAGCATGCGGATGCGCTCCTCGATTTCCTCGGACAGCCGGTGCGCGCGCTCGACCGGCCAGTCATCGGGCACCAGCAGGTGGAAGGAGACGAAGCGCCGCGCGCCCGCCTGGCGGGTCAGCAGGGCGTGGAAATCGACGCCGTAGCGCGGCCGGTATTCGGTGAAGATCTTTTCAATCTCGTTGCGCTCGGCTTCCGGGATCGCCGCATCCAGCAGCCCGGCGAAAGAGCGCCGCATCAGCCGGAAGCCGGTCCAGACGATGTGCGCCGCTACCGCAAGCGCGATCAGCGGGTCGAGGATGTGCCAGCCCGTGAGCGCGACCAGGGCGACGCCGGCAATGATGCCGGCCGAGGTCCAGACGTCGGTCATCAGGTGCTGGCCGTCGGCTTCCAGCGCAATGCTGTGCAGGCGCCGGCCGGCCGCGATCAGCATCCAGCCGCAGCCCAGGTTGATCACCGAGGCGACCGCCGAGAGCACGATGCCGAGCAGCGGCGCGTCGATCGGCTGCGGCGCGGCGAGCCGCGGCAATGCGGCAAACACGATGCTTGCGGCCGCAAACACGATCAGCGCGCCCTCGATGCCGCTGGCGAAGTATTCCGCCTTGTAGCGGCCGTAGGGATGCGCCTCGTCGGGGGGCGAGGCCGCGAGGCGCAGCATCGACAACGCGAGCAGCGCCGCGGCGAGATTGATCAGCGATTCGAGCGCATCCGAGAGCAGGCCGACCGAGCCGGTGACCTGCCAGGCCAGCGTTTTCAGCCCGATCGTGGCAAGCGCGGCGGCGACCGAGTACCAGGCGTAGCGCTCGAGCATCAGGACCGCCGCAGAATGCCGGGACTGGCCTCCTTCACATCCTTCAGGCCGCACAGTGCCATGGTCACGTCGAGCTCCTTGCGGATGATCTCGAGCGCCAACGCGACACCCGCCTCGCCCATCGCGCCCAGGCTCCAGGCGAACGCCTTGCCGATCATGGTGCCCTTCGCGCCCAGGGCCAGCGCGCGCAGCACGTCCTGCCCGGAGCGGATGCCGCCGTCGAACAGCACTTCGATCTTGTCGCCGACCGCCTGCACGATCTCCGGCAGCGCGCGGATCGAAGACACGGTGCCGTCGAGCTGGCGGCCGCCGTGGTTGGAAACGACGATCGCCTCGGCGCCGGTGGCGGCCGCGGTCTTCGCGTCCTCGACATCGAGGATGCCCTTGAGGATCAGCTTGCCGCCCCAGCGCTCCTTCACCCAGGCGATGTCGTCCCAGCTGAGCGTCGGATCGAACTGGCCGGCGATCCACTGCGCCAGCGTGAGCACATTGTTTGCGCCCTTGATCTGGCCCGCCAGGTTGCCGAAGCTCTTGCGCTTTGCGCCCAGGATATTCAGCGCCCAGGACGGTTTGCCCATGACGTCAAAAAAAGAACCCCAGGTCAGGCGAGGAGGCACCACCAGTCCGTTCTTCAGGTCGCGGTGGCGCTGGCCCTGGATCTGCAGGTCGAGCGTCAGCACCAGCGCCGAGCATTCTGCCGCCTTGGCGCGGTCGATGAGCGAGGCGGCGAAGCCGCGGTCGCGGAACACGTAGAGCTGGAACCAGAACGGCTTGCTGAGCGCGCCGGCCACGTCCTCGATCGAGCAAATCGACATGGTGGAGAGCGTGAACGGGATGCCGAATTTCTCGGCCGCGCGCGCTCCCAGCACCTCGCCGTCGGCCCAGTTAAGGCCGGTCAAGCCCACCGGCGCGATCGCCACCGGCATGGTCACGTCCTGCCCGACCATGCGGCTGCGCGTGGAGCGCTGGTCGACGTTGATCGCCACGCGCTGGCGGAACTTGAGCGCCTCGAGGTCGTTGCGGTTGGCCCGCAGCGTCGCCTCGTCGTAGGAGCCGCGGTCGACATACTCGAACACCGCCTTGGCGACGCGTTTGCGCGCCAGCTCGCGCAGATCCTCGATGTTGGTGACGACGGACATCGGCAGTGAGTGTTTCACATCGTGAGATACAATGCCACCCCCATGCCAGCTGCCAAGAGCGAGCGCAAGAACCCGATCCAGGTGATTGCGCGAATGATGAAGCTGCTCGATGTGCTTGCCGCGCATCCCGAGCCGCTCGGCTTGAAGCAGGTCGCGCAGCACACCGGGCTGCATCCGTCCACCGCGCACCGGATTCTTGCGGCGATGGCCGGCGACCGCCTGGTCGACCGCATCGAGCCGGGCAGCTACCGGCTCGGCATGCGCCTGCTGGAACTGGGCAACCTGGTCAAGTCGCGCATCAACGTGCGCGAGATGGCGCTGCCGGTGATGCGCGAACTGCACGCGCAAATCGGCGAGACGGTGAACCTCTCGGTGCGCCACGACGACGAGATCGTCTACGTCGAGCGCACCTCCTCCGGTCGCTCGGCGATGCGCGTGGTGCACGTGATCGGCACGCGCGCCGCCCTGCATATCACCGCCGCGGGAAAGCTGTTCCTGCTCGAAGAGGGGTTTGCCAAGCTGCGCGAATACGCCAAGCGCACCGGCCTCGCCGCACACACCAAGAACACCATCACCAGCCTGCCAGCGCTCGAGCGGGAGCTCGAGCGCATCCAGCGCCAGGGCTGGGCCACTGACGCAGAGGAAGCGGAGATCGGCGTGCGCTGCGTGGCGGCCGCGGTGCGTGACGACGCCGGACACCTGGTCGCGACGCTGTCCATTTCCTCGCCGGCCGACCGCATGAAGCCGACCTGGGGGCCGCTGGTCAAGGAATCCGCCGAGCGCATCGCCCACGCCATCGGCCACCGCAAGGACGGCACCCGCATCGGCGTCGCCTAGCTTTTTATCAGGCGGCGACCAGGCCGTGCAGGGAGAACAGCTCCTTCGGGTCGAGCCAGACCTTGTCGCCCCTGAAGCCGGCGTTTTCCGCTAGTGCGCGAAAGCTTTCTACCGAGTACTTGTAGGAGTTTTCGGTGTGGATCGATTCGCCCACCGCGAAATCGAAGCGGTGGCTGCCGATGCTGACCGATTGCCGCGTCAGCGACACCAGGTGCATCTCGATGCGGCCGCGCGCCGCGTTGTAGTAGGCGTAGTGGCGGAAGCGCCGCAGCCGGAAATCCGCGCCCAGTTCGCGGTTGATGCGCGCCAGCAGGTTGAGGTTGAAAGCCGCGGTCACGCCCTTGGCATCGTTGTAGGCCGCGTGCAGGACAGTGGCATCCTTTTTCAGGTCCACGCCGACCAGCATCGCGCCGCTGCGGCCAACCTGTCCGCGCGTCATGCGCAAAAACGCGTGCGCTTCCTCGGGCTTCAGGTTGCCGATGGTCGAGCCGGGGAAATACACCACCCGCCGGCCGCGCCCCTGCGCCACCGGGATCTTCAGCGGCTGCGAGAAATCGCCGTGCACCGCCACGATATCGAGCCACGCGAAGCGCCGGCGCAGCTTTGCCGCCGCATTGCGCAGTGCCTCCGCAGAAATGTCCACCGGCACATAGGCCGACGGGCGCAGCGCTTCAACGAGCAGGCGCGACTTCACGCCTTCGCCGCTGCCATACTCGATCAGCGTGCAGCCGCGGCGCGCGAATCGCGCGATCGCGCCGATCCGGGCGCGCGTCAGCGCCAGCTCGCTGCGCGTCGGGTAATACTCCTTCAGTCGGCAGATCGCCTCGAACAGGCGGCTGCCGGTCGCGTCGTAAAAATACTTGGGAGGAAGGGCTTTCTGCGGCAGCGAAAGCCCGGCGATCACATCCTCGCGAAAGTTGCCGGCAGCGAGGACCGAAGCTGTAAACCGAGTTTCGCCTAGCCGCGTGGCTCGACGGAGGCGTGGGTCTCGAGCCACTTTTTGATGCGGTTGGCATCGCCAATCCGCGACAGCCTGCCCCAGGAATCGAGCAGGATGACGATGACTTCGCGCGAAGCCATGCGCACGCGCATCACCAGGCAGCGCCCGGCCTCGCTGATGTAGCCGGTCTTCGACAGCCCGATATCCCAGTCGGCATTGCGCACCAGGCGGTTGGTGTTGCGGTAGGCGAGCGGCCGGCCCCGCGACTCTACCGTCGCGCTCTCCCGCGTGGTGTATTCGCGGATCAACGGAGCCTGGTGCGCCGCTTCTACCAACCGCGCGAGATCGCTCGCGCTCGCCACGTTCTCCGAGGAAAGACCAGAGGCGTCGACGAACCGCGAATCGACCATGCCCAGCGCGCGCGCCTTGGCATTCATCGCCGCGACGAAGGCCTCGGTGCCGCCCGGGAAGGTGCGCGCGAGGGCCGCAGCGGCACGATTTTCGGAGGACATCAGCGCGAGCAGCAGCAGCTCGTTGCGCGTCAGCACGGTGCCGGATCGCAGGCGCGAGCGCGTGCCCTTGACCAGATCGTAGTCCTCGTCGCTGATTGCCACGCGTTGCTCAAGGTTGAGATCCGCATCCAGCACGACCAGCGCGGTCATCAGCTTGGTAATCGAGGCGATCGGCAGCACCGCGCCCTGGTTCTTGGCGATCAGCGTTTCCCCGCTCGAGGCGTCCTGCACCAGCGCCACCGCCGAGCGCAGGAATACTTCATCCGATTTCTTTGCCGACTTGGCCGGCCCAGCGGCCTGCGCGAAGCCCAGGCTGAGCGCGCACACCGCTACCAGCGCGGCCAGCGCGACGATTTTTTCCAGCGAATGCATGCTGCGTTCTGGGCTGTGCATAGGGGTGCGTTGTCGAGGACTGGCGCAGTGTAGCCGAAAGAAATCAAAAATTGCAAGCAAAAATAATGGTCTAGCGGTCATATTTCACTCTGTTTCAAGCCGCCTTGGCCTGTTCCAGCACCGCTTCGGCCCGCGCCGCCTGCTGCTGCAAGGCCCACATGCGCGCGTACTCGCCCGCCGCGGCCAGCAGTTCACGGTGCGTGCCGCGCTCGACGATGCGGCCGTGGTTGAGGACCAGGATCATGTCGGCATCCATCACGGTCGAGAGCCGGTGGGCGATCACCAGCGTGGTGCGGCCGACCGAAATTCGCTCCAGTTCGGCCTGGATCGCCTTTTCCGATTTCGAATCGAGCGCCGAGGTCGCTTCATCGAAAATCAGGATGCGCGGGTTCTTGAGCAGCGCGCGCGCGATCGCCACGCGCTGTTTCTCGCCGCCCGAGAGCTTGAGGCCGCGCTCGCCGACCATACTCTCGTATTTCGCCGGCAGCGACTCGATGAAGTCGTGGATGTGAGCCGCGCGCGCCGCTTCGATCACCTCGGCATCGCTCGCTTCAGTCTTGCCGTAGTGGATGTTGTAGCGGATGCTGTCGTTGAACAGCACCGTATCCTGCGGCACGATGCCGATCGCGCCGCGCAGGCTGGACTGCTTCAGGTCCCGGATCTCGAGGCCGTTGACCAGAATTTTTCCATCGGATACGTCGTAAAACCGGAACAGCAGGCGCGCCAGGGTGGACTTGCCCGAACCGGAGTGCCCGACTACCGCCACGCGCTTGCCGGCCGGGATGACGAAGCTGACGCCGTGCAGGATCTGTCGCTGTTTCTCATAGAAAAAACCGACATTCGCGAATTCGACGGTAGCGGGGCCTGGCGGAAGCTCGAGCGCGCCCGGCCGGTCATCGACTTCGCGGTGCTCGGTCTGCAGCCGGAACATCCGGTCCATGTCCATCAGCGACTGCTTGATTTCTCGGTACACCATGCCGAGGAAGTTGAGCGGGATGTATAGCTGGATCAGCAGCGCGTTGACCATCACCAGGTCGCCGAGCGTGAGCGTGCCGGCGGTGACGCCCTCGGCGGCGAGGAACATCAACGCAGTTACGGCGATGGCGATCACGAAACTCTGGCCGATATTGAGCAGGCCGAGCGAGGACTCGAAGCGCACCGCGGCGTTCTCGTACTTGCGCAGGTTGTCGTCGTAGCGCCGCGCCTCGAACTCCTCGTTGCCGAAATACTTCACCGTCTCGTAGTTGAGCAGGCTGTCGATGGCGCGGGTGTTGGCGCGCGAGTCGAGCTCGTTGGCGCGGCGGCGGATGTCGATGCGCCACTCGGTGACCAGCACGGTGAAGCTGATGTAAATCGCGACCGCGCCGAAGGTGACCGCGGCGAAACGCCAGTCGAAGCGTCCGAGCAGGACCAGCGCGACCAGGCCGAATTCGAGGATCACCGGGATGATCGAAAACAGCAGGTACGACAGCAGCGTCGAGATGCCGCGCGTGCCGCGCTCGATGTCGCGCGTCATGCCGCCGGTCTGCCGCTCGAGGTGAAAGCGCAGCGACAGGCCGTGCAGGTGGCGGAATACGCCCAGCGCGACGCGCCGGATCGCATGCTGCGTCACGCGCACGAACACCACGTCGCGCAATTCGCCGAACAGCGTGGTCGAAAAGCGCAGCAGTCCGTAGGCCGCCAGCAGCGCCACCGGCACCGCGACTACCGCCAGTTTCGGATCGAGGCCGTCGACCACTTCCTTCATCACCAGCGGCACCCCGACGTTGGCGAACTTGGCCGCGGTCAGGAACGACAGCGCCAGCAGCACGCGGCCGCGGAATTCCCACAGATGCGGCAGCAGCACGGCGATCGAGCGCCACTCGTTGCCGCGCAGTTTCTCTGTGGGGGCGGAACTGTGGTGGCCGTGGGTTGCCATGGAGGCGCGAATTCTATACTATTCAAACGTTTGTTTTAATTCGGAAAGCCGCCATGAGCCTGCGCGCCATCAAACCGCCGCACGAAACGCGTACCCGGATCCTCGATGCCGCCGAGGAACTGTTCATGCAGCACGGCTTCGAGGGCACCTCGATGCGCCTGCTCACCGCCACTGCCGACGCCAATCTCGCCGCGGTCAATTACCACTTCGGCTGCAAGGATGCGCTGATCGAAGCCGTGTTCCGGCGCCGCCTCGATCCGATGAACGCCTCGCGCATCGCCGAACTCGACCGGCTGGAAAAGGAAGCTGGCGGCCGGGCGCTTTCGCCGCAGCAGATCATCAGCGCCTTCGTTGGCGCGAGCCTGCGCATGATCGAGGACACGAAATGCGGCGGCCGCAATTTCATCCGGTTGCTGGGCCGCACCTACACCGATCCGCAAAAACCGATCCGCGCGCTGATCGGGCAGCTGTATGCGCCGGCCATGGAGCGCTTCAAGGCGGCCTTCGAACGTTCGCTGCCGCAAATGCCGCGCGACGAGCTGATCTGGCGCATGCATTTCATGTTCGGCACGTTCGCCTATACGATTGCCGCGACCGACACGGTGCAGCTGATTGCCGGCTGCAAGCCGGAGGACCGCCACGATGCGCGCCTGCTCGAAGCGCGCCTGACTGCGTTCCTGCAGGCCGGGCTGCTTGCACCGCTGCACGACGCCGTCGGCGTCAAGAAAGCCGCTTGATCATTCTGCAGGATTAAGAGGGAGTTGCCATGCTCGAAATCGCCGTGTTTGCCGTTGCTACCGTCGCCGTCCTGCTGCTGCTCGCGTATTTCCAGGCGCCGATCCTGGTCTGGACCATCGCCGCGGGACTCGTGCTCGCGACCTGGGCGGCCGCGCTGGAACTGTCCATGCAAAGCACCGCGGTACTTTTTTTCCTCTACGTGTTGATCGGCCCGGTGCTGGTCGTTCCGGCGCTGCGCCGGCGCCTGGTGAGCGATCACGTGCTGGCGATATTCCGCCGCATCCTGCCCGACATGTCGCAGACCGAGAAGGAAGCCATCGACGCGGGCACGGTCTGGTGGGATGCCGACCTGTTTTCCGGCAAGCCCGATTGGCAGAAACTGCTGGCGATTCCCGAGCCGAAACTCTCCGCCGAAGAGCAGGCGTTCCTCGACGGTCCCTGCGAGCAGGTCTGCGCCATGACCAACGACTGGGAAGTCACCCACGAGCGCTTGGACCTCCCGCCGCAGGTCTGGCAGTACCTGAAGGACCAGGGCTTCTTCGGCATGATCATCCCGAAGAAGTACGGCGGCCTGGGTTTTTCGGCGTTCGCGCACTCCGCAGTGGTCATGAAGCTCTCGACGCGCTCCAATGCGCTGGGCGTGAGCGTGATGGTGCCCAACTCGCTCGGGCCGGCCGAACTGCTGCTGCATTACGGGACCGACGAACAAAAGAACCACTATCTGCCGCGCCTCGCCAAGGGACTCGAGATTCCGTGCTTTGCGCTGACCAGCCCCGAGGCGGGCTCCGACGCAGCCTCGATTCCCGACTATGGCGTGGTCTGCAAGGGCATGCACCAGGGCAAGGAAGTGCTCGGCATGCGCGTCACCTGGGACAAGCGCTACATCACGCTCGGACCGGTCGCGACGCTGCTCGGCCTCGCCTTCAGGCTTAACGACCCCGAGGGACTGCTCGGCGGAAAGGAAGACCTCGGAATCACCTGCGCGCTGGTGCCGACCAATCATCCGGGCGTCAACATCGGCCGGCGCCATCTGCCGCTCAATGCCGCGTTCCAGAACGGCCCCAATTCGGGCAAGGACGTGTTCATGCCGATCGACTGGATCATCGGCGGCAAGGACTACGCCGGCAAAGGCTGGATGATGCTGATGGGCTGCCTCGCCGCGGGCCGCTCGATCTCGCTGCCGACCTCGTCGGTGGGCGGCGCCAAGGGGCTCGCGCGCGTCACCGGCGCGTATGCACGCGTGCGCAGCCAGTTCAGAACGCCGATCGGCAAGCTCGAAGGGGTTGAAGAAGCGCTCGGCCGCATCGCCGCCAACTGCTACATGATGGAAGCGGTGCGCGTGATGACCGCGGGTGCGGTGGACCTGGGCGAAAAGCCGGCAGTGATCTCGGCCATCGCCAAGTACCACATGACCGAACGCGCACGCAAGATCGTCGACGACGCGATGGACATTCACGGCGGCAAGGGCATTTGCCTCGGGCCCAACAACTGGGTCGGCCGCGGCTACCAAGTCATTCCCGTCGGCATCACCGTCGAAGGCGCCAATATCCTGACGCGCACGCTGATCATTTTCGGCCAGGGCGCGATCCGCTGCCATCCCTACGTGCTGCGCGAAATGCGCGCGGCCAAGGAGATGCAGGGCGCGGCCGCCTCGATCGAGTTCGACGACGCCTTCACCTCGCACATCGGCCACACGATTTCCAACGGCGTGCGCGCCTTCGTGCACGGCGTCACCAGCTCGCGCCTGGGCCAGGTGCCGCGCGACGGCGCGGCCGAGACGCGACACTACTACCGGTTCACTTCGCGCCTCGCCGCAGCGTTCGCGTTTCTCGCCGACGTCTCGATGCTGGCAATGGGCGGCGCGCTGAAGCGAAAGGAGAAAATCTCCGGGCGCCTCGGCGACGTGCTGTCGATGCTGTACCTCGTCTCGGCGACGCTCAAGCACTACGAGAGCCAGGGGCGGATCCGCGCCGACCTGCCGCTGGTGCGCTGGGCAGTGCGCGATGCGCTTTACCAGGCGCAGCAGGCGATCGATGCGATCCTCTCCAATTTCCCGGTCAAGTCGCTGGCGACGCTGCTGCGCTGGACCATTTTCCCGCTCGGCATGTCGTTCCGCCCGCCGCTCGATTCGCGCAACCACGAATGCGCGAAGATCGTGCTCGAGCCGGGCGAAGCGCGCGACCGCCTGACCGAGGGCATTTATTTCGGCAAGGGCGAGTCCGACCCGACCGGCATCCTGGAAGCGGCGTTCCTCGCGACCGTGGCCTGCGAACCGATCGAGAAAAAGCTGCGCGAAGCGGTGAAAAGCGGCGCGATCGTGCCGCGTTCGGGCGTCGATACTGCGGTGGTCGCAAAAGACCAGGGTGTCCTGAGCGCCGAAGAACTCGCCCTTTGGCACCGCAAAGAAGCGCTGCGCCGCAACGTCATCAAGGTGGACGACTTCCCGCAGGACTTCGGCCGAGCCGAGATCGCAGCGAAACTCGCCATGGAAAAAACCCCTGCAGTAAAGGCAGCCTGACATGTACGCCAAACCCATTTACGTGATCGACGGGGCGCGCTCGCCCTTCCTCAAGGCGAAAAACCGGCCCGGCGTATTCTCGGCCGGCGATCTCGCCACCCAGGCCGGCCGGACGCTGCTGGCGCGCCAGAAGTTCGCGCCGCAGGACCTCGATGAAGTGATCCTCGGTTGCGCCGCGCCCTCGGTCGATGAGGTGAACATCGGCCGCGTGGTGGCGCTGCGCGTGGGCTGCGGCGAAAAAGTGCCGGGCTGGACGGTGATGCGCAACTGCGCGTCGGGCATGCAGGCGCTCGATTCAGGCATCAACAACATCCTGGCCGGGCGCTCGCAGCTGGTGCTCGCCGGCGGCGTGGACGCGCTATCGCGCGCGCCGCTGCTCTACAACGACCAGATGGTGAATTGGTTTGCCGATTTTGCCCAGAAAAGAAGTTCTGGAGAAAAAGCCGGACATTTCCTGAAACTTCCCTTCGGTTCCCTTCTTGCGCCCGTCATCGGCATCATGAAAGGCCTCACCGATCCGATGGTCGGCCTGCTGATGGGCCAGACCGCCGAGAATCTTGCGCACCGCTTCGGCATTACGCGCGCGCAGATGGACGAATTCTCGGTGCGCAGCCACCAGCGCGTGACGCGCGCCCAGGACGAAGGCCATCTCGCGGCCGGTGGCGGCGAAGTCGAGGCGCTCTACGATGCCAAGGGCAACGCCTATACGCTGGACGACGGGGTACGGCGCGACTCTTCGGTGCAGAACCTGGCCAAGCTGAAGCCCTTCTTCGACCGCAAGTACGGCAACGTCACGCCGGGCAACAGCTCGCAGATCACCGACGGCGCGGCGTGGCTCATTCTCGCCTCCGAGGAGTCGGTCAAAAAGCATGACCTGCAGCCGGTCGGCCGCATCCTCGACTCCCAATGGGCCGGGCTCGATCCCGCGCAGATGGGCCTGGGGCCGGTGCATGCCGCGACGCCGATTCTCAAGCGCCACGGCCTGAAGCTGGACGGCGTCGATTACTGGGAGATCAACGAAGCCTTCGCCGCGCAGGTGCTGGGCTGCCTCGCCGCCTGGAAGGACAAGAAATACTGCCAGGAGCAGCTGGGGCTGGACGGCGCGATGGGCGCGATGGACGAGGAAAAGCTCAACGTGGACGGCGGCGCGGTGGCGCTCGGTCATCCGGTGGGCGCCTCCGGCGCGCGGATCGTTCTGCACCTGATTCGGCAGCTGAAACGAAAAAATGCCAAGCAAGGCATGGCGTCGATCTGCATCGGCGGCGGCCTGGGCGGCGCGATGCTGGTTGAGGCGCTCTAGGTGAAGCATTTCCGCTGGGAGAAAGACACGCAGGATCTCGCCTGGCTGACCTTCGATCGCCAGGGCGAATCGGCCAATACCTTCTCCAGGGAAGCGCTGAGCGAGCTGGACGCCGCGCTCGAGGAGATCAGGCTCGCCCAACCCAGGGGCCTAATCATCCGCTCGGGCAAGGACAGCTTCATCGCCGGCGCCGACGTCAACGAGTTCGTCAACTTCAAGACAACCGACGAGGCGGCGGCCTTCGTGAAGCGCGGCTGGGACCTGTTGCAGAAGCTGCGCGACCTGCCCTTTCCAACCACTGCGATGGTGAACGGCTTTTGCATGGGCGGCGGCCTGGAGCTTGCCCTCGCCTGCAAGTACCGCGTCGCGCTGGACGATCCCAAGGTGCGCTTTGCCTTTCCCGAGGTGATGCTCGGCATCTGGCCGGTCTGGCACGGCCTGCAGTGGCTGCCGAAGCTGGTCGGGCCGGTCGCGGCCTTCGACCTGCTGCTCACGGGGAAGGCGGTGGACGCCAAGCGCGCCAGGCGCATGGGCCTCGTCGACCAGGCAGTGCCGCTCAGGATTCTCGAAAATACCGCGCGCCTGGTGACGCTGGAGGCCCCGGCACCGAAAGGCCTGGGCTTCGCGCAGAAGTTGCTGCTCGGGCCCTTGCGCTCGCTGTTCGCCAGCCAGGCGAGAAAACAGGTCGCGAAAAAGGCGCGCCGCGAGCATTACCCGGCGCCCGACGCGATCCTCGAGGCCTGGGTGAAGTACGACGGCGACCCGCTGGTCAATCCGGACGATCCCGACACCTCGATCAAGGCGCTGTTCGCGCACCCGACCACGCGCAATCTGATTCGCGTCTTCTTTTTGCAGGAGAAGATGAAGGGCCTTGCCAAGGGCGTCGATTTCAAGGCCGCGCACGTGCACGTGGTCGGCGCGGGGGTGATGGGCGGCGACATCGCGGCTCTTTGCGCGATGCGCGGCATCACGGTGACGCTGCAGGACACTGCGCCCGAGCGCCTCGCCCCGGCGGTGAAGCGCGCGGCCAAGCTGTTTCAGCGGCGGCTGCGCGAGCCGCGCCGCGTGCGCGACGCGATGGACCGGTTGATCCCCGACGTGGCCGGCGCAGGCGCTGCGCGCGCCGACGTGATCATCGAGGCGATCTTCGAGAATCTGGACGCGAAGCGCCAGTTGTTCGCCAAGCTCGAAGCGGTTGCGAAACCCGGCGCCGTGCTGGCGAGCAATACCTCCAGCCTCAAGCTCGCCGACATTGCGGCCAACTTCAAGGACCCGTCACGGCTGGTCGGCATCCATTTTTTCAATCCGGTGCCGCAGATGATGCTGGTTGAAATCATCTCCTCGGAAAAAACCAGGAAAGAATTTGCGGCCAATGCCGCTGCGTTCGTGCGCCAGATCGACAAGCTGCCGTTGCCGGTCAAGGATTCGCCCGGCTTCCTGGTCAACCGCGTGCTCGGGCCGTATATGCAGAACGCCTTCCGCATGCTGGATGAGGGCACCAGGCCCGAAACCATCGATGCCGCGATGGAAGAATTCGGCATGCCGATGGGCCCGATCGAGCTCGCCGACACCGTCGGCCTGGACATCTGCCTGCACGCCGGCAAGGAACTGGCGAAGAAAGGCGCGGGCGGCGAAGCCGACGCGCCGCAGGTGCTGCTCAACAGGGTCGCGCTCGGCCAGCTCGGCCGCAAGACCGGCCAGGGCATCTATCGCTACGAGAAAGGCAAGCCGGTGAAAGGCCAGCCCGGCAGCTACGACCGGGAACTGATCCATTCGCTGATCCAGCCGTATCTGGATGAAACGAAGGCGGTGCTTGCGGAGGGGATCGTTGCGGATGCCGAGCTGATCGACGCCGGCCTGATTTTCGGCACCGGCTTCGCGCCGTTCCGCGGCGGCCCGCTGCACTACCAGGCGGAGTCGAAGAAGTAGCCGCGATGGGCAAGGCCTCGCATCAGCCGCCCGGCCTCGCGCTGCCCGAGGGCAAGCTGCCGGCGCTGCGCGTGGTGCCGATGCCGGCGGACGCGAACCACAACGGCGACATTTTCGGCGGCTGGATCATGGCGCAGGTGGACGTGGCCGGCGGTATCGTCGCGGGCGGCGTGGCGCGCGGTCGCGTCGCCACGGTGTCGGTCAACTCCTTCGTCTTCAAGCAGCCGGTGCAGATCGGCGACGTGCTGTCGCTCTACGCCGACGTGGTCCGCGTCGGCACCACGTCGATCACGGTCAACGTCGAGGTCTACGCCGAGCGCGGGCGCGCCAAAGCGAAGGTCGTCAAGGTGACCGAAGCGGCGCTCACCTACGTCGCCATCGACGGCAAGGGCAAACCCCGCCCGGTGCCGAAGCGCTAAGCCAGGCCAGGAAAGAGTTGCCGAAGGCCCTCTGCCATGGTTTGAATGGCGAGTGCGGCGAGCAGCAGCCCGAGGATGCGGGTGGCGATATTAAGGCCGGTGGTGCCGAGCCGCGCGCCGATCGGCGCTGCGAGCCTGAGCGTGATCCAGGTCAGCGCGCACACCAGCAGGATGCAGACGAGGATCGCCGCAAAATGCACCGCACCGCCTGCCTGCGCGGCGATGATGGTGGTGCTGATCGCCCCCGGCCCGGCGAGCAGCGGCACGGCGAGCGGCACCACGCCCGACAGTTCGCCGCTTTCCAGCGCGCGCGCCTCGTCCCGCGACTGGCGCACGCCACCTGCTTGCGCGTTGAGCATGGCGAGCGCCATCAGCAGCAGCACCAGCCCGCCGCCGACGCGAAATGCCGCCAGGCTCGCCCCGATCAGCAGCAGCAGCTGCTCGCCCACCAGTGCGGATATCGCGAGCACGCCGAACACGGTGATGGTCACCACGCGCACCAGCGCCTTGCGCTCGCCATCGCTGCGCGACGCGGTCAGCGCCAGGAAGATCGGCACGGCGAGAAACGGATCGAGAACCGCCGTCAGCGTGACGAAGAAACGCAGGTAGCCCGACAGCGGCAGCAGCCCTTCCACTGCGCTAGCGCCTGGCCTGCGCCTTTGCCGCTTCCTGCGCTTCCCGGCGGCCGGCGCCGACTTTGGCAAAGGCCGGTCGTTCGTTGAGCATTTTCAGGTACGGCTTCACCTGCGGCAGGTCTTCCAGGAAATCGCGCCCATAGGCGGTTTTGGTCGCCAGCGACACCAGCGGCAGGTGGCAGGCCGCGGCGCAGTCCGCAAGGCTGAGTTCCTTGCCCGCGACAAAGGGATCGAACTTCGCCAGCCCATTGAAGGCGCGGATACCCTTGGTGATTTCCTTTTCCACCGACTGCTTGGTCGAATCGGACATGGTGCCGCCGAAGAAGAGCGCCGGGTACAGGCGCCGGACCACCAGCTCCATGTGCAGCTCGATCACCGTGACCAGCTCGCGCACCTTGGCGCGCGCAAGCGGATCCCTCGGCAGCAGCGGCTTTTGCGGATACGCTTCTTCGAGGTACTCGAGCATCACCCCGGATTCGCACAGGCGCGTGCCGTCAATTTCGAGGTAGGGCACCTTGCCCATCGGGCTGAGCGCCAGGTACTCGTCTTTCTGCGACGGGCGCACGCTCGAGTTTTCCTCGAACGGCACGCCCTTTTCCAGCATCGCGATCAGCACCTTATTGTGATAGTTGCTGAGGCGAAATCCGTGCAACTTGAGCATTACGTTTCCTCCGTTGGGTTGGAGGGATTATAGTCGCGGCATGAGCGCTCAAGACCCCGGCTTCATCACCGATCTCGCGCCCGAGACGTCCTACGCCGGCTATCTGCGCCTCGACCAGCTGCTCGCTGCGCAGCAGCCGCGCTCCACGCACCACGACGAGATGCTGTTCATCATCCAGCACCAGACCGCGGAATTGTGGATGAAGCTGCTGGTGCACGAGCTCGCTGCGGCGATCGCCCACGTGCGCGCCGACAACCTGTCGCCCTGCTTCAAGATCCTGGCGCGCGCCAAGCAGGTGCAGCGCCAGCTGTTCGAGCAGTGGGCGGTGCTGGAAACGCTCACGCCGACCGAGTATGCCCAGTTCAGGCACGTGCTCGGCCCGGCTTCGGGGCTGCAGTCGCACCAGTTCCGCGCGATCGAATTCATGCTCGGCAACAAGAACCCGCGCATGCTGGAAGTCCACCGCCACGATCCGCAGCGGCACGCCTGGCTCAAGGGCCTGCTCGAGGCGCCGAGTTTGTACGACGAATTCCTGCGCCTGCTCGCGCGCCGCGGCATGCCGGTGCCGGCCGAATGCGTCGAGCGGGACTGGTCCGCGCCGCACCTGCGCAATCCGGGGGTGGTCGCAGTCCTGCGCACCATCTATGAAGATCCCGCTGCGTACTGGGATGCCTACGACATGTGCGAAAAGCTGGTCGACGTAGAGGAGAACTTCCAGCTCTGGCGCTTCCGCCACGTGAAAACGGTGGAACGCGTGATCGGCTTCAAGCGCGGCACCGGCGGCACCGCCGGGGTCGCGTTCCTGCGCAAGACGCTCGAGTTCCCGCTGTTTCCGGAGTTGCTCGACGTGCGCACCGAGATTGGCGCCGCGTGAGCAGCGAGCCGCTGACTGAAGCGTACCTGCGCAAGCGCTTCTGGCCGCGCTTCTCGCGCGTGCGCAAGGAATTCAGCAAGATCTACCTCGCCAACCATTCGCTTGGCCGGCCGCCGGACCGGCTGGCCGCCGACGTGCAGCATGCGCTGGACGTCTGGTACCACGACCTGGGAGAGGCCTGGAGCGAATGGACGGCGGCGCGCGAGCGCTTCCGCGCCCTCACCGCGCGCCTGGTCGGCGCCAAGCGGCCGGACTGCATCATCCCGAAGACCAGCGCCGGCCAGGGACTGCGCGCGGTGCTGAACGCGCTCGAAGTCAGCCACCGCGGCAAGCCGCGTGTGGTCGCCTCGGATGGCGAGTTCGACTCGCTCGACTTCATCCTGCGCGTCTACCGTGAAAAGGGCCGCATCGACCTGCGGCTGATGCCGTGGCGCGAGATCTCGGTCGGCAATGCCGACCTGGTGGTGCTCTCCAGCGTCATGTTCCGCACCGGCGAGTGCGTGCACAACCTGAACAAGCTGCTGCGCGCGGCGCGCACCGCTGGCGCGCTGGTGCTGCTGGACGTGTACCACCACGCCGGCGTGATGCCGCTCGACCTGGCCGACCTCGAAGTCGACTTTGCGGTCGGCGGCTCCTACAAATACCTGCGCGGCGGACCGGGCGCCTGCTGGCTGTATGTGCGCCCGGGCCTGGTCGAGACCATGCGCACGCTCGACACCGGCTGGTTCGCGAAGCAAGACATGTTCCGCTACGAACGGCCCGATCCGCCGCAGTTCGGCGCCGGCGGCGACGCCTGGCTGGAATCCACGCCGCCGGTGCTCGCGCCCGTGCAGGCGCTGGCGGGACTGGAGATGACGCTGGAACTCGGGGTCGCCAGGCTGCGCGACTATTCGATCGAACAAAAGCAGCTGCTCGCCGATTTTCTATCGATGCGCAAGGTGAAATCCGAAGGCGCCGGTGACGAGCACGGCGCCTTCATCACGGTCACGCACCCGAAAGCCGACAAGCTTGCGCAGGCGCTGGCCACGCGCGGCGTGGTGGCCGACGCGCGCGGCGACCGGTTGCGCCTGTGTCCGGACATCCTCAATACCGAGTCCGAACTCGCGCAGGTCGCCGAGGAACTGGCCGGCCTGCTCGGCCGCTAGTTCTTGCGCGTTCCCAGCGCCTCGCTGATCGAGGTCTGCTCGGCGATTTCCTGCTTGGCGATGGCGTTGCGGTGCACTTCGTCCGGGCCGTCGGCAAAGCGCAGGGTGCGCTGGTGCGCATAGCCGTTGGCCAGGCCGAAATCGTCCGACACTCCGCCGCCGCCGTGCACCTGCATCGCCCAATCGATCACCTGGCAGGCCATGTTTGGTGCCAGCACCTTGATCATGGCGATTTCCTTGCGCGCCACCTTGTTGCCCACCGTGTCCATGCGCCAGGCCGCGTGCAGAACCATGAAGCGCGTGCTGTCGATCATGATGCGGGCCTCGGCGATGCGCTCGCGCGTCACGCCCTGCTCGGCCACGGTGCGGCCGAAGGCGACGCGCTGGGTGGCGCGCTTGCACATTTTCTCCAGCGCCCGCTCGGCCTGGCCGATCGAACGCATGCAGTGGTGGATGCGGCCCGGCCCGAGGCGCCCTTGCGCGATTTCGAAGCCGCGACCCTCGCCCAGCAGGATGCTGGACGCCGGCACGCGCACGTTCTTGAATTCAATTTCCATGTGCCCGTGCGGCGCATCGTCGTAGCCAAAGACGTTCAGGTGGCGCAGGATCTTGATGCCGGGGGTGCCCGCCGGCACCAGCACCATCGATTGCTGGCTGTGGCGCGAGGCATGGTCCGGATTGGTCTTGCCCATCACGATGTAGATCTTGCAGCGCGGGTCGCCCGCCCCTGAAGACCACCACTTGGTGCCGTTGATGACGTAGTCGCCGCCCTCGCGCTTGATGTGCATCTGGATGTTGGTCGCATCCGAGGACGCGACTGCGGGCTCGGTCATCAGGAACGCCGAGCGGATCTTGCCCTCGAGCAGCGGGTCGAGCCACTGTTTTTTCTGTTCCTCGGTGCCGTAGCGCTCGATCGTCTCCATGTTGCCGGTGTCGGGCGCCGAGCAGTTGAACACCTCGGGCGACCAGGACACGCGCCCCATGATTTCGCACAACGGCGCGTATTCCAGGTTCGACAGGCCTTCCGGGACGCGCTTGGAGTGCGGCAGGAACAGGTTCCACAGGCCGGCCTTCTTCGCCAGCGGCTTCAGCTCCTCGATGATCGGCACCGGCTCCCAGCGCTTGTCGCCCCTGACGTGCGCGTAGTACTTCGGCTCGTTCGGATAGATGTGCTGCTCCATGAACGCCTTCAGGCGCTGCTGCAGTTCCTTGACTAGGGGCGAATACTCAAAATCCATGACGGTGCTCCTATGCGGCGCGTTTCAGAATTTTTTCCACCTGCTGCCATCCCAGCTCGGCCATGATCGGCGCGCGCGAACCGGCCTCGCGCGCATGTTCGCTCGCCGCGGTGCCGTCCACCACCCGCTTGGCGATGCCCTGCAGGATCGCGGCGATGCGAAACAGGTTGTAAGCCATGTAGAAGTCCCAAACCGAAGCGTCGACGGGCTTGCGGCCGGTGCTCTGAAAGTACAGGTCGGCGTACCCGCGTTCGCTTGGAATGCCCAGCTCCGCCAGCGGCAGGCCGGCAATGCCGCGGAACTTGCCCGGCGGAATGTGCCAGCTCATGCAGTGGTAGGAGAAATCCGCGAGCGGATCGCCGAGCGTGGAGAGCTCCCAGTCGAGTACCGCCAGCACCTTCGCTTCGGTCGGGTGAAAAACCGTGTTGTCGAGGCGGAAGTCGCCATGCACGATGGTGGTTTCGTCGGCAGCCGGTATGTTTTTCGGCAGCCAGGCGATCAGCCGGTCCATGGCCTCGATCTTCACTGTTTCGGAGGCGAGATACTGCTTGGTCCAGCGCCCGACCTGGCGCTCGATGTAGTTGCCCGACTTGCCGAAATCCTCCAGGCCGACCGCCTTGTAATCGACGCCGTGCAGCAGCGCGATGACGCGATTCAGTTCCTCCCAGATGGCGCGACGCTCCGTCTTCGCCATGCCGGGCAGGGACTGATCCCACAGCACGCGCCCCTCGACGCAATCCATGACGTAGAAAGCAGTGCCGATTACCGCCTCGTCTTCGCACAGCACATAAGGCTTCGCCACCGGAAAACCGACGCCGTGCAAGGCCTTGATCACCTTGAACTCGCGGTCCACCGCGTGCGCCGAGGGCAGCAGCTTGCCGGGGGGTTTCTTGCGCAGCGCGTAGCGCTTGCCGCCAGCGGTAATGCGGTAGGTGGGGTTCGACTGGCCGCCCTTGAACTGCTCGATCGTGAGCGGACCGCGATATCCCTGCAGACGTTCTTTGAGAAATTGCCCGAGGCGCCCTGCGTCGAGGCGATGGCGCTCTTCGACGGGCTTGACGCCGGTAAACTGTTCGGACATGGGAACTACAATGCTAATCTGAAACCGCGCAAAATTGTAGAATCGCCCGCGCACATCCGACGCTGAGGAGACCGACATGAAAAACCGCTTTGCCGTGAGCCACAAGGCAAAATCGAAATTCGTGAAACGCGGGCTGCGCAACTATTTCGAGTACCGCGACCTCGGCATCAAGCGCGCGACCCGCGGCCAGGCGGTGGCGCATGTAATCCGGGCGCGTCCCGGCAAGGCGCCGCATGGCCAGTGGCACCGCCACCATTGCCGGATCCAGTTCGTCTACGTGCTCAAGGGCACCGCAGTGTTCGAGTACGAGGGCATCGGCAGGGTGACGATGAAAAAGGGCAGCTGCTTCTACCAGCCGCCCGGCATCCGGCATCGCGAGATCCGCCACTCGAAGGATCTCGCGATGATCGAGATCGTCGCGCCGGCCGTGTTCAAGACCGAGAGCGTAAGCGCCCCGCGCCGCCGCTGATCTGGCGGCGCCGTCAGGCCGGAATGTCCGGCACCAGCAGTATTTTTAGCCTGGAAATCGAATCCTTGACGATGAGCTTGCGCTTCTTGAAGCGCTGCAACTGCAGCTGGTCCTGATTGGGATGCCCGGACAGGCGGGCGATCACGTCGTCGAGGTCCTTGTGCTCGACCTCCAGGGCCGCGATGCGGACCTCGATTTGCGCGCGCTCCTCTTCGGTCAGCGGTGGGTTGGCCAATTCTTCTCCGCCGTGAAAAACGTCACTCCGAAAGCGCTTCGGCGCATCCTATAATACTGCGCTGGGGGGAAGAACGGCGCAATACGCTGCCGTTTGTCGCTGCTATGCGCCGCAACGATCACGATGTAACCGATCGGATCCGCACCACCGACCTGCAGCAGGTGTCGGCAGAAGTGATGCGCCTGTACCGCGGCCTCTACAAGGGCACGCCTTCAGGCGCGAGCGGCACGCCGTTCGGCGCGATCGAGCATGCCTTCGGCGACATCGGTCGCCTGTATCGCGGCGAGCATCCGGACTACGGCCCCTGCGAAACCGAGTACCACGACATCCAGCATGTGCTGGACGTCACGCTGGCGATGACGCGCCTGATGGACGGCTACGAGCGCAGCCGCAACGGCTCGCCGGCGCTGCCCGCGGCCTGCTTTGCGCTGGGCGCGATCACTGCGCTGTTCCATGATTTCGGCTATCTGCGCAAGCGCAGCGACCGGCGCCACCGCTACGGGGCCGAGTACACGCTTACCCACGTGACACGCGGCTCGCAGTACCTGCAACATTACCTGCCGACGATCGGCCTCAAGCGCCTTGCCAAGGCCGGGGCGACGCTGGTGCACTACACCGGCTACGAACGGCCGACCGAGGCCATCGCGCTCAACGACACGCTGCTGCGGCGCGTCGGCCACATGCTTGGCACGGCGGACATTATCGCGCAGATGGCCGATCGCTGTTACCTGGAAAAATGCCGCGACCGGCTGTATCCCGAGTTCGTGCTGGGCGGTCTGGCGAAGAAAAAACTGCCTGGCGGCGGCACCCAGATCCTGTTCAGTTCGGGCGACGACATGGTGCGCAAGACCCCCGGGTTCTACATGAACGCGGCCAAACGGCTCGACCTGCAGCTCGCCCGCGCCTACGAGTACGCCGAGCGCTCCTTTGACGGGCCGAATCTGTATCTTGAGGAGATGCAGAAGAACGTGCGCTACGCGCAAGCGATGGTCGACGCGCCGAACACTGATATGCTCAGGCGCACGCCGCCCCGCACGCTGAAGAAGGGCGTCGAGCCCTACCCGAAAAACCTGGTCATCCGCTAGTCAGTAGCGCGGCCCGGTCCGGAAGTAGTCCATACGGTCGATCGACCGGACCTTTACTTCCTTGACTTGCACGCCCTGCAGCACGCGCAGCGGCACCTCGACGCCGGCGCCGCCGCGCGCCCAGACGTTGCGGTAGAAATCGGCAAGTGACGAGACCTCGTCGTTGCCAACCCCGACCAGGATGTCGCCGCTTTTCAATCCCGACCGGTCGGCGGGACCGTCGGGCGAGACGCGCACCACGAACAGCCGGCCGCGCGATTCTTCCGCGTTAAGGCCGAGCCAGGGCCGTACCGGTCCGCCGCGCTTGCCGCGCGCGATCAGGTCTTCGAGGATCGGCTTGAGCAGATCTGCGGGCACGAACAGATTGCCCGGCGCCTGCGTTCCGCCCCCGGTGGAATCGGCGACGATCAGCGAACCGAGGCCGAGCAGTTCGCCCTTGGAACTGATCAGCGAAGCGCCGGACCAGTTCATCACTGGCGGATAGGTGTAGATCGCGGAGTCGAGCTGGTACTCCCAGCTGCCCGAGAACGGACGGCGCGACACCACGTTCACCAGGCTGACTTGGTCATTGCCGCCGAAACTCGCCACCAGCGCCGGCTCGCGCTCTGCTAGTTTCGACGAATCGCCAAGCGGCAGCGGCTTGCCGGCGAGCGGCGCGAGCAGCCTGAGCAGGCCGAAGCCGCTCACATGGTCGTAGGCCGCAAGCGAAGCGGGTACCGACCTGCCATCGGCACCGGTCACTTCGATCGCCTCGGATTCGATCACCAGGTAGCCGATCGTGACCACGTAGCCGTCGCGCACCAGCACCCCGGAACCCTGGCGTTGCGGACCGAGCGTCGCGCTGCTGCGCGCATTGGGCAGGATCTTCGCCTGCACGCGCACAATCGCCGAGAGCGTTTCCGCAGCCTCGTCGCGCGCCGCCGACTTGTCCTGCGCCAGTGCTGCGCCCGGCGAGAGCGCCAGCGCGGCAAGCAATACCAACAGGCGATCAATCATGTGCCAGCCTCACCTAAGTACGCAGTATGCGGTACCGCAGAGCAGGTCGTCGCGCAAACCGTTCAAAGATCCTACTCTGACCCCCTTTTTCCGTCGATGCGGGCGCGGATCGATTCGATGCGGGCGCGGTTGACGCCGAAGTCGCGGCGGCCGAGGCGCGAGGCGGAGCGCACATCGATCAAGGAACGCTGCGGGTCGGCAACGAATTCGACGTCGTCTACGAAGCGCATGATTTTGGAACGGAATTCGGCGTAGAGGTAGTTGCCTTCCTCGCGGATGACGGTGGCGCCAGGCATTCCTTCCACCGCTTTGCGCACTGCCGCCATCGCCGCCTGCGCATCACCCTTGAACGCGATCGGTGCGATGTAATGTTCGGCGTCCGCGGCATCCGCCTGGCTCGAAACGCAGTTCGGCGTGCGCTTGGGCGGCGCGAGCCGTCCGTCTTTCACACCGAGATTGTCGGGACGTTTCCAGGAAAACACGGTGTCTCCGGTGGCAGTGGCGAGATGCACTCCGATGCTTGCAGCAGCGACAGCAACGAGCAGCGCAATCGCGAGCAGAGCTCGTTTCACCATGGGGCAGCGGATGTTACCATCGCACGCGAAGGAGGATCGACATGGCGCAACCTACGACACAACAGCTTGCCGAACTGCTGATCGGCATCGCCCGCGCGCAAACCGCGTTGATCCAGGGCCTGGAAAGCGCGATGGCCGGCGTCAAGACGCAGCACATCCTGCCGCAGCTGCAAAACCTCGCGCACCTGCGCGATCATCCCGATCCTACTTTGATCGATCTACCGGTGCGAATTTTGCTGACTTCGCAGGGACGCGTGCCGCCCGACCCGGCGGCAGTGGTGCGCGACCTCGAGCGATTGTTTGGCGCCGCCTCGACGCCCGCGGCAGCCGGTGGCGAGGCGCTCGACTTCAGCAAACCGGCCTAGAAATCTTTGGGTTCGGGAGGAAAGGCGGGCGCGCGCTTTTCCCGCAGCGAGGCGAGGCCTTCCTTCACCTCGGGGCCGGTAAAGCCGAGCATCTCCAGCGCGAGCGACGCATCGAAGCTCGGCCCCGCGAGGCGCAGCCAGTTGTTCAGGCTGTACTTGGTCCAGCGCAGCGCGGTCTGCGCGCCTCCGGCAAGTTTGCGCGCGACTTCCAGTGCCTTTGCCTGCAGTTCGGCTTCCTCGCAGCACAGCGAGACCAGGCCGATGCGCTCGGCTTCTTCGCCCGACACCTGCTCGCACAGCAACAGGTAGTACTTCGCCTTGGCCATGCCGCAAAGCAGCGGCCAGACGATCGCCGCGTGGTCGCCCGCAGCGACGCCAAGCCGCGTGTGGCCGTCGATGATGCGCGCGTTCTTCGCCGCGATGGAAACGTCCGCCAGCAGGCCGGCCACCAGGCCTGCGCCCACCGCCGGGCCATGCATCGCCGATACCACCATCTTCGAGCAGTTGACGATGTTGTAAACGAGGTCGCGCGCCTCGCGCCAGACTCGCGCGCGCGCGGTGAAGTCCTGGGTGATCTTCTCGACCATTGCGAGATCGCCGCCGGCCGAAAAGCCCTTGCCCGCGCCGCGCAGGATCGCCACGCGCGTTTCCGGATCGCGATCGATGTCGATCCAGATCTCCGCCAGTTCCTTGTGCAACCGTGCCGTCGCCGTGGATAGCTTGCCGCCTTCCTCGCCCATGACGAGTTCGAGGATGCCGGGCTCGAGCCGGCGCACTTTCAGGTCCTGGTATCTGGAGTAGTCCATTGGTCCATTCTACAATCGGCGCATGCGCACCGCCGACGAGCGTTTCGCGAACCTGCCCGGTTTTCCCTGGCCGCCGAATTACCTCGAGTGGCGCGGCCATCGCGTGCATTACCTCGATGTCGGCTCGGGCGAGCGCACGCTCCTCGCCCTGCACGGCGAACCGACCTGGAGCTACCTCTACCGCAAGATGATTCCGCCGTTCGTCGCGGCGGGCTACCGCGTCATCGCGCCGGACTTCATCGGCTTCGGCCGATCCGACAAACCGGCGGAAGAGGACGTCTATACCTTCGACTTTCACCGCGACATGCTCCGGTTCCTGATCGAAAAATTGAATCTGAACCGCATTGCGCTCGCGGTGCAGGACTGGGGCGGGCTGCTCGGCCTCACCCTGCCGATGGAAATGCCGGCGCGCTTCGAGCGCCTGCTGGCCATGAACACTACGCTTGGCACCGGCGATGTTCCCCTGACCGAAGGTTTCGTCGCCTGGCGCGCCTACGTGAACAAGAATCCCAACCTCGACTGCGCCAAGCTGCTCGGGCGCGCCTGCGCGCCGCTGAGCGCGGCCGAAGCCGCCGCCTACGAGGCGCCATTCCCGGACGCGGCATCGAAGGCCGGCGTGCGGCGCTTCCCGAACCTGGTGCCCGACCGGCCGGATGCGCCGGGCGCCGCGCTGTCGCGCCGTGCGCGCGACTGGTGGCGCAGCGCCTGGCAGGGCGAAGCGTTCATGGCGATCGGTGCGAAAGATCCCGTGCTCGGCCCGCCGGTGATGCAGGACCTGCGCAAGATCATCCGCAACTGCCCCGAACCTTATATTCACGCCGAAGGCGGGCACTTCCTGCAGGAGTGGGGCGGCGACATCGCCAGAGAGGTCCTAGAGAAATGGCAATGACGCCGCAGGTGACTTTCGACGACGTGGCCGCGGCGCATGAGCGCATCAAGCCGGTTGCCCGGCGCACGCCGGTGCTTACCTCGAGCACCATCGACCAGCTTACCGGCGCGAAGGTGCATTTCAAATGCGAGAACCTGCAGCGCATGGGCGCGTTCAAGTTCCGCGGCGCCTACAACGCACTCTCGCAGTTGCCGGCGGATGCAAGACGCCGCGGCGTGATCGCCTTTTCCTCCGGCAACCACGCGCAGGCGGTGGCGCTCTCGGGCAAGCTGCTCGGCATTCCTGCGACGATCGTCATGCCGACCGACGCGCCAAAGGTGAAACTCGAAGCGACCCGCGGTTACGGCGCAGAAGTGGTCTCGTATAACGCAAGCAACGAGGACCGGCAGAAGATCGCCGAAGCGCTGGCGCTGCAGCGCGGCTTGACCGTCATCCCGCCGTTCGACCACCCGCATATCCTCGCTGGCCAGGGGACCGCGGCAAAAGAACTGTTCGAAGACACCGGCCCGCTCGACATCCTGCTGGTGCCTTGCGGCGGCGGCGGATTGCTCTCGGGCTGCGCGCTTGCGGCGATGCATCTGTCTCCGGCTTGCCGCGTGATCGGGGTTGAGCCGGCTGCAGGCGACGACGGCCTGCGCTCGTTCCGCTCCGGCAAGCTCGAGACCATCAGCCTGCCCGATACCATTGCCGATGGCGCGCGCACCGGGTCGCTCGGCAGGATCACCTTCGCGTTGATCCGCGCGCACGTATCCGATTTCCTTACGGTGACGGACCGGGAACTCCTCAAGACGATGTTCTTCCTCTGGGAACGGATGAAGATCGTGGTCGAACCCACCGGCGCGCTCGCCGCCTGCGCACTGATCGAAAACAAGCTCGACGCGAAAGGCAAGCGCGTCGGGGTCGTGCTGTCGGGCGGCAACGTGGACGTGAAGGCGATGGCCGCCTTGCTATGATCCGCAGCCCATGAAATGCATCGAGATCAGCAAACCCGGCGGCCCTGAGGTCCTGGTCGCCGCCGAGCGCCCGTCGCCGGCCCCGAAAGCAAACGAAATCCTGGTGAAGGTCGCGGCCGCCGGCGTCAATCGCCCCGACGTCCTGCAGCGCTCCGGAAACTACCCGGTGCCGCCCGGCGCCTCGGATTTGCCGGGCCTGGAAGTCGCAGGTGAAGTTGCTGCGTTAGGCAGCGAAGTTAAAGCTTTCAAGGTGGGCGACAAGGTGTGCGCGCTGGTGCATGGCGGCGGCTACGCCGAGTATTGCGTGGCGCCGGAGGTGCAGGCGCTGCCGGTGCCGAAAGGCCTGTCGGCGCTCGAAGCCGCGTCCTTGCCGGAAACCTTCTTCACGGTCTGGTCGAACGTCTACGACCGGGGCCGCCTAGTGCCAGGCGAATCGCTGCTGGTGCAGGGCGGCAGTTCGGGCATCGGCGTGACCGCGATCCAGATGGCCGCAGCCCTCGGCAACCGGGTCTTCGCTACCGCCGGCAGCGACGAGAAGTGCGCCGCCTGCGTAAAGCTGGGCGCCGAGCGCGCGATCAACTACCGGACGCAGGATTTCCCGGCCGACATCAAGGCCGCGACCGGCGGCAAAGGCGTCGACGTGATCCTCGACATGGTCGGCGGCGACTACGTACCGAAAGAACTGAAATGCCTGGCCGACGACGGGCGTCTGGTCTTCATCGCTTTTCTGCGCGGCCCGAAGACCGCGCTCGACATCAACGAGTTGATGCGCCGGCGCCTGACGCTGAGCGGCTCGACGCTGCGGCCGCGCCCGGTCGAATTTAAGGGCGCGATCGCGCGCAAGCTCAAGGACAACATCTGGCCGCTGATCGAAGCGGGAAAGATCAGGCCAGTGATCTTCAAGACGTTTCCGCTTGCCCAGGCGAGCGAAGCGCACCGGTTGATGGAATCTTCGCAGCACATCGGCAAGATCGTGCTGACCGTCTAGGCAGGTTCCTTCTTCGCCTCTTCCGCCAGCCAGGCGACGAAATCGGCCACTTCTGGCCGGCCAGTGGCGTGCTTGGAAACGATCGCATAGTAGGCGCGCGCCGGATCGGCGCTGCGCTTGAACGGCGCGACCAGCTCGCCTGAAGCGATCGCCCCGCGTACCAGCGGACTGCGGCCGAGCGCCACGCCATGGCCGGCGATCGCCGCCGGGATGATCTGGTCGTAGCCCGAGAACAGCAAACTGCCAGCGGGGCGCAGGTCGGTGAGCCGCACGATTTCGAGCCAGGATTTCCAGTGCACCCAGGGGTGGCGGCCGTCCGGGTCGTCATATTGCAGCAGCACGTGGTGGCGCAGGTCCTGCGGCTCGCGCAGCGGCCGCTCCTTGTCCTCCAGCAGCTTCGGACTGCAAACCGGGAATACCCGCTCGCCGAACAGGCGCAGCGCGTAGCTGCCGACCATCTTGGCCGGACCATGCCGGATCGCAAGGTCCAGTCCGTCGCGCTCCAGGTCGAGCACCCGGGTCTCGGCGCTGATGCGCACGTCCAGCTCCCGGTGCCGGCGCGTGAAACCCGCCAGCCGCGGAATCAGCCAGAGCGACGCAAAGGACTGCGTCGTCGTGACCGCGAGCGTGCGCCGGCCCTGCGAAGCGCGCAGCCGGTCGGTCACCGTGCGCACTGTTTCGAGTACCTGGGCAGACGCCGCGTAAAGCGCCTGGCCCGCCTCGGTGAGGGCGAGCGCGCGGTGGCGGCGCTCGAACAGGCGCACGCCGAGCTGCTCCTCGAGTTCCTGGATTTGCCGGCTGACGGCGGACTGCGACAGGAACAGCTCCGCCCCTGCCTTGGTGAAGGAAAGCTGCCGGGCGGCGGCTTCGAAGCCCTTCAGCAGGTCGAGGGAGGGTAGCCGCGGCGGCTGCGTGGTATTCCTATTTCGCATGCGTATCCCGCGTTTTTACCGTTTGAGCGCCCAGTGCCAAGGATGCAACATGCGAATGTCAAATGCAAGGACAAACCATGAACGTCGAAATCGAATCGGGCGCCCTGCAGCTGTCGCGCGGGCAGACCCTGAAGCTGACCAACGGCGCCGGCAACACGATTTGCGCTAACCCTTACTACAAACGAAAGGATCGCATCATGAACGACTACGACGACACCACTGCCATCACCTACGAAGACTTGGTACGCGACCCGGTGCTGGTCGAACGCCTGCACCGCCGCGCGATGCGCCTGCGCTCTATAGAGGGCGCACGCGTGCTGAGCGAAGGCGCGCGCGCCCTTGGCCGTAAAATACTGGCTCCGGTTGATTGGAGCCCCGATGTTCAAGGACGGCCTGCTCAAGGGTAAGCGCATCCTCGTTACCGGCGGCGGAACCGGGCTCGGCAAGGAAATCGCCGCCAAATACCTCGAGCTCGGTGCCGAGATCTGGATCGCCGGGCGGCGCGGTGCAGTTCTGGATTCTTGTTCCAAGGAGCTTACCGACAAGTACGGCGGAACAGTCAAAACTCACCCCGTCGACATCCGCGACGCGCAGGCGGTGGATGCGATGGTGCAGCGCGTCTGGGATGAGGCCGGCCCGCTGACCGGCCTAGTCAACAACGCGGCCGGCAACTTCATCAACCCTACCAAGGACCTGACGCCAAACGGGTTCAACGCCATCGCCAATATCGTCTTCCACGGCAGCTTTTACGTAACGCATGCCGTGGGCCGGCGCTGGATCGCCGGTGGTGTTCCAGGCTCGGTCATCTCGATTCTGGTGACTTGGGTGCATACCGGTTCGCCCTACGTCGTGCCCTCGGCGATGTCCAAGGCGGGCTTGCACGTGATGACCAAGTCGCTGGCAGTCGAATGGGGCCGCTACGGCATCCGCCTGAACGCAATCGCGCCGGGCCCCTTTCCCACCGAAGGCGCGACCAAGCGCCTGCGTCCCGACGGCAAGTTCGAGGACGCCAGCCAATTGAACCCGATGCGCCGCGTCGGCCGGATGCCCGAACTGCAGAACCTCGCTACTTTCCTGATGGCGGACGGCTGCGAGTGGTTGAGCGGGGAAACCATCGCCGTCGACGGCGCCGGCTACCTCGCCTATGGCGGCTCGTTCACCGAGCTGGACAAAATGTCCGACGCGGACTGGGACCGGATGAGAGCGAAAATCAAAACCCAGAACGAAAAAGACCGGGCTGGCCGCAGCGCATGAGCACGAGCAGAGCCGAGACGCGGCCGGCGGCCACGCTGCTGCTGCTGCGCGAGGCTACCGCGGCGCCGGAAGTGTTCATGCTCCAGCGCACCCGCTCGGCGATATTCCTGCCGGGCGCCTACGTGTTTCCCGGCGGCGCTCTCGACCCGGACGATGGCAGCGCGCGCGCGCTGCGACGCGTGCTGGGCCTGACCGATGCGCAGGCGAGCACCCGGCTCGGCCTCGCGTCCGGCGGCCTCGCCTACTGGGTAGCCGCGGCGCGCGAATGCTTCGAGGAATCGGGAATCCTGCTGGCCTGGGATGCGCGCGGTGCACCGGTCGATCCGGAGCGCGCCGCAGCGCTCGAGCAGTTGCGAGCGCCGCTCAATGCAGGATCGCTGTTGTTCAGCGAGCTGCTGGAACGCGAGGACCTGTACGTGCCGGGGCAGGAGATCGCTTACTACAGCCACTGGATCACGGCGCCAGGGCGGCCGCGGCGCTTCAGCACGCGCTTTTTTGTCGCCTGCGCGCCGCCAGGACAGCACGGCGCGCACGACCGCTCGGAAACCGTGCACAGCGCCTGGGTCAGCCCGCGCGAAGCGCTGGAGCGCGACCAGCGCAAGGAAATCGAGCTGATATTCCCGACCCGCAGCACGCTTTCCGATCTCGCGCCGTTCCGCACCCCGCGCGAAGCTTTCGAGCACGCAAAGAACCTGGGCGACATCGAGGTCAACGCGGCTTGCTGGGCGCTCGATCACGAGGGCTCCGAACGCCTGTTCCGGCGCACTGATCCGCCCTACTTCGAGATCCACTGGAGCGATCCTGAGGAAAAGGGCGATACCTGCTTCGTCATCCAGCCCGGCATTGCCAAGCGCCTCGACCAGTACGTGACGCGTCTCACCGCGCCTAATCCTGGCGCCATGACCGGGCCCGGCACCAACAGTTACCTGGTCGGCGCGGACGAACTCGCGGTGATCGATCCAGGGCCAGCGATCGACTCGCATATCGCGCGGCTGGTCGAGGCGGGCGCCGGACGCATCCGCTGGATTCTCACCACGCACACGCACGTCGACCATTCGCCTGCCACCGCAGCGCTCAAAGCGGCCACCGGCGCGCAGGTGTTGGGAATGCCGGCACCCCGGCACGGCAACCAGGACCAGGGCTACAAGGCCGACCGGGTACTCGCCGACGGCGAAAAGCTCGCGCTGGGGTCGCTCCATCTGCGCGTCCTTCACACGCCCGGCCACGCCTCCAACCATCTGTGCTATCTGCTGGAAGAAACCAGGATGCTGTTTACCGGCGATCACGTGATGCAGGGCTCCACCGTGGTGATCAATCCGCCCGATGGCGACATGCGCGTGTATCTCGCGTCGCTGGAGAAACTGCTTGCCGAGGACGTCGCGATCCTTGCGCCTGGACACGGTTACTTGATCGGCGCGCCGCACAAGGAAGTGAAGCGCTTGATCGCGCACCGACTCGCGCGCGAAGCGAAAGTCGCTGCAGCGCTCGAGCGCCGCGGCGATGCCACACTCGAAGAATTATTGCCGGATGTTTACGAGGATGTTTCGCCGCGGCTGCATCCGGTTGCGGCGCGCTCGCTCAGCGCGCATCTTGACAAGCTGGTGGCCGAAGGACGCGCCCGACAGGCATCCGGACGCTATATACTATCTGCCAAGAGGAGCGCGCCATGAGCAACGAGCCGACCATGAAGCTGGTGACCAATCTCGATCGCGCGGCGATCGAATCGACGCTGCGCGAAGCCGGTAGCGCAGCGGCCGCGGCCGGCCTGACCGATCTCGCCAAGATGTTCGTCGGCATCGAAGGCATGCCCGCCGCGCAAATCGAGCAGCGCGTCAACAACGCCACCAAATGGCTGGCCGACAAGCCCGAGCACATGAAGATCGCCGCACTGATCGACCTGGTCGGCATGAATCTGAAAAACCTCAAGTAAGTTCCGCGGTGCCCCGCTCCGTTCCCTGAAATACGACTACGATCTTTTCACCATCGGCGGCGGCTCGGGCGGTGTGCGCGCCAGCCGCGTATCCGCCACGCTCGGCGCGCGCGTCGCGATCGCCGAAGCGGACCGCTTCGGCGGCACCTGCGTCAACGTAGGCTGCATCCCGAAGAAGCTTTTCTCCTACGCAGCGCACGTTCGCGACGAGCTTAAGGAGGCCGCGGATTTCGGCTGGGACGTCGCCGAGCCGAGCTTCGACTGGACGCGGCTCGTTGCCAACAAGGATCGCGAGATCGACCGCCTGAACGGCGTGTACGAGCGGCTGCTGGTCAACGCGGGGGTTTCGATTGTTCGAGGTCGCGCTGCTGTTCTCGACGCCCATTCCGTTCGTGTGGACGAAAGAACCTATACGGCAAAAAACATCCTGGTCGCGACGGGTTCCTGGCCGCAGAAACCCGCGCTGCCGGGCGCCGATCTGGCCATTACCTCGAACGAAGTGTTCACCCTCAAGGAACTGCCCAAGCGCGCGTTGGTGGTCGGCGGCGGCTACATCGCGGTCGAGTTCGCCTCGATCTTCAACGGCCTCGGCGTGGCCACCACTCTCGCCTACCGCGGCGCGCAGCTGCTGCGCGGCTTCGACGCCGAACTCGGAACGCGCCTCGGCGAGGAAATGGCAAGGAAGGGAGTCTCGGTCCTGTTGCAGAAGAATCCTGCCAGGCTCGCGCCAGGCCTGAAGGTCACCTACGAAGATGGCTCAAGCAGCGAATTCGATCTGGTCATGTTCGCTACCGGCCGCAAGCCAAACACGGCGGGCCTCGGACTGGACGCCGCGGGCGTGAAGCTAGCCGGTGACGGCGCGGTCATCGTCGACGATTACTCGAAAAGCTCCGTGGATTCGATCCACGCCATCGGCGACGTCACCAATCGGCTCAACCTTACTCCGGTCGCCACTGCCGAAGGCATGGCGCTGTCGAAAACGCTGTTCGGCGGCGAGCCCACGCCGGTGGACCACGTAAACGTGCCCACCGCGGTGTTCGCCAACCCGAACCTGAGCAGCGTCGGGCTGTCCGAGGAGCGGGCGCGCGAGCGCTTCGGCGCCGTGGACGTCTACAAGACCGCGTTCCGCTCCCTCAAGCACAGCATGGGCGCGAGCGAGGAGCGGATTTTCATGAAGCTGGTGGTGGATGCCGCCAGCCAGCGCGTGGTCGGCGCGCACATGCTCGGCCCAGACGCCGGCGAAGCGATCCAGGGCATCGCCATTGCGGTCAAGCTGGGCGCCACCAAGGCGCAGTTCGACGCCACCGTCGGCATCCACCCGACCGCGGCAGAGGAATTCGTGACCATGCGGGAGAAGGATTCCTAGGGCAGCGCGCGCAGGATCAGCGACACGCCGCTCGCCAGCAGCAACAAGGCCACGGTTCGCATCAGGATCTCGCGCGAGATGCGCCGGAACAGGTGGCTCGCCGCCCAGATGCCGGCAAGGCCCGCGGGCACCACGAACACCGCGTACAGCCAGACTTTCGGATCCAGCAGCAAGCCGACGACCAGGAACGCAACCGCGCGGATCGAAATGCTGGTCAGCGTCGCCAGCCCGAGCGTGGCACGATACTGCGCCTTTTGCAGGCCGCGCTGCGAGAGGTACATCGCGTACGGCGGCCCGCCCGCGCCGAACAGCGTGCTGGTAACGCCGCCGGTAAATCCCGCAACATAGGCCCAGCCAGTCGGCACCAGTCGTTGCGCGTCCGGATGGCGCGCGAGGCTGTGCAGCGCAAACGCGAGCACGAATACGCCAAGCGCGAAGGTCGCGGCGGCGCGCGGCAGGTTCACCAGCAGCGTCAGTCCCGCCACGGTACCGAGCAGAATCGTCGGGATCATCCGCGTCCATTCCGACCTGACTGCATTTTTCGGATTCTCGAAACCGACGCGAAAAGCGTTGGCCAGATCCATCAGCACAAACAGCGCCAGCGCGAAGGGCAAGGGCACGAAGTGCGTGGCAAGGGGCACTGTCACCAGCGCCGCGCCGAACCCGGTAACGCCGAAAATCACCGATCCGGCAAAAGCGGCGGCGGCAAGCACGGCAATTTCACCGGGATCCAGTACCACCTCAGCCTCCCTCGCGCGGGGGGACCACCAGCAGCGCGCTGGCGGTCCAGCGGTTCATGGTGCGCAGCCGCTCCACGTAGCGCTCGAAGGGCAGACCGTAACGCTTGGCGAGCGCGTCGGCACGCGCGCGCAGGACCGGCCATTCGAGCGCGGGCGGGGCGCCCTTGAGTGCGATGACGATGATGTTGGGGTCGCGCAGCGATTGGAACGCGAGCACTGCGCCGCCGAAGGCATGCTCCAGGCGCTGCAGGTGGCGATCGAAGTCCCGGTTGTCGTCCATGAAATTCATCACCAGGGCCCCCGGCTCCTCCAATGCACACCAGGCGGCGTCAAAAAAAGCCTGCGTGACCAGCGCCGAAGGCGTGGCTTCATCTTCGAATCCATCCACCACCAGCAGGTCGCAGCATTCCGGCGCTAGCGCCTGCACGCCGTCGCCATGCTCGATCGTCAGCCGCGCATCGTCCGCAGGAACGTGAAACAGCGCGCGCGCTGTGGCAATGACCCGTTCATCGTACTCGACCACGTGCGTGCGCAGGCGCGCAAGGCGCCGGTGGAAGAACTTGGCGAGCGAGCCGCCACCCAGCCCGATCATCAGCGCGCGCCGCGGCTCCGGGTGGAACAGCAGGAACGCCATCATGCAGCGCGTGTAGTCGAGTTCGAGCGCGTAGGGATCCTCCAGCCGCATCGCGCTCTGGATCGCTTCGCCGCCGACATGCAGGTGGCGCACGCCGCGCGCCTCGCTCACGACAAGGTCGGGACGCTTGCGCTTGCGCAGGCGCAGCACGGCCTAGCTGCCGGCGGCCGGGCGCACCAGGCCGGCGATGCCGGCTGCCGCGGCGAGCGCAAGCGCCGCAGCGCCCAGGATCGGCAGGCTGTAGCTGCCGAAAGCATCGTAGGCCGCGCCTGCGAGCGGCGGACCGAGCAGCGTACCAACGCCGGCCGCCGTGTAGAGGCAGCCGATGATGCCAGCCACCGACCGCGCGCCGAACAGATCCATGACCACGGCCGGAAAGGTCGCGACGAAGCCGCCGTAGGAAATGCCGAAGACCACAGCCACGATCGACAGCGCGATCGCCCCGGTCGAGGCCCACCAGAGCAATAACACCAGCGCCATGCCGAGGTACATGAGTGCAAGCGATTGCATCCGGCCGATGCGTTCGGCCAGCGCACCGATGGCGAAGCGTCCGATCAGGCTGCCCAGGCCGATCAGGCTCACCAGCAGCACCGCAAACGATTCGGCGTGGCCGGCGTCCATGGCGTAGGGCGCAATGTGCACCAACGGCACGAAGCAGCCGAATCCCGCCAGTGCGAGCGTCACGTACAGCACCCAGAAATTGCGTGTCGCCGTCGCCGCGCGCAGCGGCACGCCTTCAGTGGACTGGCTGTGTCCGGCCGGCCGGTTGCGGATTGCAGCGGCGGCCGCACCGCCCAGAACCAGCGCGCAGGCGGCGAGCGCGAGGTAGGCGCCGCGCCAGCCAAGCGACTCGATCCCCCAGGCCGCGAGCGGCGGCGCAAGCAGGTTGCCCGCGCCAATTCCGGAAACTGCAATGCCCGAGGCAAGCACCCGATGCCTGCTGAACCAGGGCTGCACCGCTGCCACCGAAGGCACATAGGTCAGGCCGATGCCGACGCCCAGGCCGATCGAATAGGTGGCGTAGAGAATCGTTATCGAGGTTGCGAAGCTGGCGGAGGCGAGTCCCGCGGCGAGGCAAGCGACGCCGACCAGCGCCACATTGCGCGTGCCGTAGCGGTCCGCCAGCATGCCGCCCGGCGCACCGAGCATGAAATACAGGAAGGCGCACAGCGAAAACACCAGCGACACATGGGCCCGCGAAGCGCCGAACTCCGACTCAAAATCCCGGAAGAACGCGGCAAACGAATAGGCTGCGCCGAAGCCGACAAACATGAGGGTGAAGGCGCACAGCACCACCACCCAGCCGTAGGATGCCTGCTTCAATTCAACGCTTCTTCTTGGCTGCCTTTTTCGGTGCTGGGCCTTCCGCCACTGCCGCGATCACCTCGACTTCCAGCAACAAATCTTCATGCACCAGGCGCTCGACGCCGACCAGGGTACTCGCCGGCAGGCGCTTCGGATCGAGATGACGCGACCGCACTTCACGGTACAGGTTCAAGGCGTCGTTGTTAATTTTCACCATGTAGCCGTTCATCTTCACCACGTCGCTCCAGGTCGCGCCCGCCGCCCTGAGGTTGTGCGTGAGGCATTTGAACACCTGCTCGGCCTGGGCCCGCATGTCATCCTTGCCGATCACGAAACCGTCCCGGTCGTAGCTCACCTGCCCGGAGACGTAGACGATCTTCGCCGGCCCGGACACCGATACCGTGTGGGTGAAGAACGGCGAATGGAAGATTTCCTTCGGATTCAGATATTGCTTGCGCATCGAGCCCCCTTTTAATAGACGGCGCGGCGCGCCCCTAAAGGACCGCGCCGCGTGCGGTGATGGGCCATAGCGCCTCCACCGCGCCGCCTCGCACGCAAACATACCAGTCGTACAGGTTCACGGTCGGGTCGCAATGCCCGGGCACCAGCAGCAATTTATCGCCCAGTCCGGGCGCCGCCGCGCCCGCGCCGATCTCCACCCAGCCGTGTTCGTCGGAAGCGCGAAGGTAGGACAGACCGGGACGTTCCCAGACGCCCGGCATTCCGGAATCTACGCTGGACGCTTTCAAGCCCGCATCCACCACCGCGAGCGCGGCGCTCGGCCGGCTCATCACCGTCGCCAGCACGAACAGCGAATGCTCGAAGCGCGGCATTGGCGGCGCCCATTCGTTGCGCGCGTAGTCCCAGTCCATGAAGATGTAGGAGCCGGGCTGGATCTCGTCCCAGGCGCCCAGTTCCACTTCGAACATGAACGTGCCGCTGCCGGCACCGGTGACGATCGGGCACTGCAAGCCGGCCTCCAGCAGCATTGCCTTGGTGTTTTTAACCAGCAATGAAGAATTCTGGATTACGGCACGCCGTTCGTCCGCCGATCGGATGTGCTGCGCCCGGCCGTGATAGGCGTGCATCCCGGCGAAGCGCAGGCTGGGCGAGGCAGCGATCAGCTTTGCCAGCGCCACCGCAGGTTCGCCCGGCGCCACCCCGCAGCGATGCATGCCGACTTCGATTTCGATGTAGGTATCGATGACGACTCCCGCGCGCTGCGCGGCCGCTTGCAGCGGGCGCACGCCGTCCGCATGGTCCACGCAAACGCCGATGCGCGCGCGCTTGGCCAGCGCGGCGAGGCGCTCGAGCTTGCGAGCACCGACGATCTCGTTCGTGACCAGCACGTCCGCGATGCCGCCCTCGACCATCGCTTCGGCCTCGGACACTTTCTGGCAACACATGCCGATCGCTCCTGCCGCGATCTGCCGCTTGCCGATCTCGGGACATTTATGCGTCTTGGCATGCGCGCGCACGCGCACGCGGCGGCCCACGGCCTCGGTCAGTCGCTTCAGGTTGGCCTCGAAGGCATCGAGGTCGAGGATCAGCGCCGGTGTGTCGACCTCTTCCAGGCGCATTCCCACTTCTGCCGGGGCACGCACGATCACGTTTTGCTCCTCCTGCTATTTACGGACAAAAAGACCAGCGCCAGTATCACGACCGCAATCAGGGGTGTGGCGGAGTAGTTGACGTTGTCCCAGCCGCCAATGTTGACGATCATCCCGGAGGAAAGCGACGACAGCGCCATCATGGTGAAAATTGCGAGCTCGTTGGCGCCCTGTGCCTTGGCACGCTCCTCCGGCCGGTAGGTTTCGGTGAGCAGCGTGGTGCCGCCGATATAAAGGAAGTTCCAGCCCACGCCGAGCAGCACCATCGCCCACCAAAAATTCGCTACCGCGATGCCCTCCAGCGCGATCGCGATCGAGGCGAGGTTGAGCGCCGCGCCGGTCAGCATCACCGGAATCGCGCCTAAGCGCCTGACCAGCCCTCCGGTCACGAAAGAAGGGGCGAACATGGCGATCACATGCGAGGAAATCACGAATGCCGCGTCGCCATAAGGATGACCGCAGACGCGCATGGCCAGCGGTGTCGAGGTCATCAGGAAGTTCATCACCCCGTAGCTGAGAGCGGCGGCGAGAACAGCAACCACGAACTTCGGCTGCCGGGCGATTTCCGACAACGGCCGACCCTTTGCCACCCGCTCGGCCGCGCTCAGGTCGGGCACCCGGATGCGGCTGAGAATCGCCATGGTGACCAGCACGAAAACGATCAGCGCGAGGTAGGCGCCGGTGAAGCGCGCGCCGACCAGATCCACCGTGACGCGGCTGGCGCTGGGCCCGAGAATCCCGCCGACCAGTCCGCCCGCAAGCACCAGCGATATCGCGGTGGCGCGAAAATCCGGCGGCGCGACCTCGGCTGCGACGAAGCGGTAATACTGGCCGAACGCGTTGAAGCCGCCGAAGATGAGAGTGCCGAAGCACAGCAGCCAGAAGCTCGCCTGCCACACGGCGCTGGCGCACAGCAACGCCCCGAGGATTCCGATCGAGGCGCCGCGGATCAAGCCGGTCTGCCGGCCCACCCTTTTCATGTACTGCGACGCCGGCATGGTCGCGATCGCCCCGCCTACCACCCAGCAGGTCACGGGCAGCGTCGCGAGCGACGCGTTTGGCGCCAGCGCCAGGCCTGCCAGACCGTTGATCGCAATCAGAGTGGAGTTGTTGGTCATCAACATCGCCTGGCAGGCGGCGAGCAGGCCGACGTTGCGATGGGTATTGCTCGTGGTACTGTTCATCTATACAGTATCGGGAAAGGACTGCAATTCTAGAACGAATGAACAAGCTGCGAGGCGCACTTTCACAGATCCAGGGCCGTTTCGAAACCGCGGCGCGCTCGCCTTTCGACGACGGTTGGGCCGAGGAGGAACACCACGAAGGCAACTTTCAAACGACGGTGACCGAGGAGCGGGCGCGTTCGATCATCGCCCGCAACGATTCGCCGGATATTCCGTTCGAACAATCAATCAATCCTTACCGCGGCTGCGAGCATGGCTGCATCTACTGCTACGCGCGCCCGAGCCACGCCTACCTGGAACTCTCGCCGGGCCTGGATTTCGAAACGCGGCTGTTTGCCAAGACCAATGCGGTCGAATTGCTCAAGGAAGAACTGGCGCGGCGCGGCTACCGTGCCAAGCCGATGGCCTTTGGCACCAACACCGATTGCTACCAGCCGATCGAGCGGCGCTACCGGCTCATGCGCGGGCTGCTGGAAGTGCTCGCTGCCTGCGAGCACCCGCTCACCATCGTCACCAAGTCGGCATTGATCGAGCGCGATCTCGACCTGCTCGCGCCGATGGCGAAAAAGAACCTGGTGAAGGCGTTTCTTTCCATCACCACGCTCGAGCATCGGCTGGCGCGGACGCTGGAGCCGCGGGCGGCGAGCTCGCAGCGGCGCCTGGACGCGATCCGGGCGCTCGCGGCGGCGGGAATTCCCACCGGGGTCATGGTCGCGCCGCTGATCCCGGCGCTCACAGACAACTCGCTGGAAGCCGTCCTGGAAAAGGCAGCGCAGAACGGAGCAACGATGGCCGGCTGGATCCTGCTGCGCCTGCCCAACGAAGTACGGCCGCTCTTTAAGGAGTGGCTGGCCGAGCACCAGCCGCAGCGCGCCGAGCATGTCATGAGCATCGTGCGCCAGTCGCGTGGCGGGCGCGAGAACGACCCGAACTTCGGTTCCAGGATGACCGGGTCGGGCAATTTCGTGGCGCTCATCGACAAGCGCTTCGACCTCGCCTGCCGGAAATTCGGTCTGAACAGCGAAGACAATCACATGGCCTCGCGAGACGGCCTGGATTGCAGCCGGTTTCGTCCTCCTTCGCCGGCGGGACAGCTGCGCCTGTTCTGATGAGAAGGGCCTGCGTCGCGGCAGGCTGGTCGCTTGCCGCGCTCATCGTCTGGCTGTCGCTGACGCCGTCGCCGCCGACGATCGACCTCGAACAGGGCGACAAGCTCGGCCATTTCCTGGGCTACGGCCTGCTGATGTTCTGGTTCTGCCTGCTTTACGCGCGCCGCGCATCGAGGATCGGCTACGCGATGCTGTGGATCAGCATGGGCATCGGCCTGGAATTTGCGCAGGGCCAGCTCGGCTACCGGACCTAAGAGGTGTACGACATGTACGCCAATGCGCTCGGCGTGCTGATCGGCTGGGCGAGCGCGTTCGCAGTTCCGGTGGGAGTCGCGCAGAAACTGCGCTAGGCTCGGCGCATGAGTCCGCTCGTGCAGGCGCCGATCGTGCCGACGCTTGCGCGCCTGGCGGCGCCGGGGATCGTTCTCGCTCTATTCCAGATTGCCGTCTCGATCGCCGATACGCATTACATCGGGCGCCTCGGCACCGATTCGCTTGCCGGCCTGGCGCTGGTCTTCCCGATGCTGATGCTGCTGCAGATGGTCTCGGCCGGCGCAATGGGCGGGGGCGTATCGTCGGCAGTCGCACGCGCGCTCGGCGGAGGCAACCCGGACGCGGCGCGCAAGCTGGTCGCGCATGCGCTGGTCATCGCGCTCTGCGGCGGCCTCACCTTCACGGTGCTGCTGCTTGGCTTCGGGCACGGGCTCTACAGCCTGCTCGGCGGCCGCGGCGCGGCGCTCGGCCAGGCGTTGGTCTATTCACAGGTGATCTTCGGCGGCGCTGTCCTGGTCTGGATTGCAAATACGCTGGCGAGCCTGTTGCGCGGCAGCGGCAACACGCTAGCGCCCGCCCTCGCCTTCGCCGGCACGGCGCTGGTGCAGATTCCGCTCTCCGGCGCACTCACGCTGGGCTGGGGACCGTTCCCGAACTTGGGGATCGCCGGCGCCGCTGTCTCCTACGTGCTCTCGTTCGCGCTGTCGAGCCTGGTCATGGCCGTCTGGGTCTGGCGCAGCGAACTGCGGCCCCAGCGCGCCCACCTGCAGCTCGAGGGGCGGCTGTTCCGCGACATCCTGCGGGTCGGTGCGGTCTCATCGCTGGGCGCGCTGCAGACCGTGCTGACCGCGGTAATCCTGACCGGCTTCGTGGCGCGCTTCGGCACCGCGGCGCTGGCCGGCTACGGGGTCGGGGTGCGGCTGGAACTGCTGCAAGTGCCGATCGTGTTTGCCATCGGGCAGGCGCTGGTGGTGATGGTCGGAACCAACGTCGGCGCCGGCCACGCCGAGCGCGCCAAGCGGATCGCCTGGATCGGCACCGGCGCGGCCATGCTGGTGAGTATGCTGATCGGCTGGTCCGTCGCAGCCTATCCGCCGCTCTGGATCCACATCTTCAGCGACGACCCGGCGGTAATCGAAATCGGCAGCCTGTACATGCGTATCGTGGCGCCTTTCTATCCGCTGTTCGGTGCCGGCCTCGCGCTGTACTTCGCCTCGCAGGGTTCGGGGCAGATGCTCAAGCCGGTGCTTGCCGGCACCGCGCGCCTGGCGCTGGTCGTCGTCGGCGGCGCGCTGGTGCTGCTGTTCGACGGCCCGCTCGCGGCGTTGTATGCGGTGATCGCGTTAGGCCTCAGCGTGTTTGGTGCGCTGATCGGCTACGTCGTGCGCCAAGCGCGCTGGACGCGCGATTGAACGATCAGGCGAGGAATGCGATCAGAGCATCCAGCGTCGCGTCGGGCGCCTCGGCCATCAGCGAGTGGCCGGACGGACCAATCGCCACGGAGCGCGCATCGGCGATCGCTTTGACCAGATCCTGCGCAGCGCGCGCTGGCGTCATCGCGTCGCGTGCGCCAAGCACGAACAACGCGGGACACTTCGCCTTCGCCGCGGCCTGCATGCCGCCCGTGTAGGCATTGCACGCGGCGAGGTCCGCATACAGCACGCCGGGCGCAAGCCGTGCGAGGCGCGCCAGCGTATCGCCGTACATCCACATGCCCGGATTCGGATTGCCGGCGAACGGCACCTGCGGCGCGTGGCCCCAGATCGTGTCCATGTCATAGGCGGCCTGGTCGTTGCGCCGTGCCGCGTCCAGGAACACCTCCGACACCTTCATCGGATAGCCGACTCCGATCAGCGCGATTTTCTCCGCTTTTTCCGGGAATCGCGCGGCGAATTCCAGCGCCACCAGCGCGCCCATCGAATGGCCTACCAGACTTGCCCTTTCGATCGCCAGGGATTTCAGAACGCCGGCAAGCCAATCGGCGATATCGCCAACGCTCGCGAGCGGCGGACCGTCGGAGCGGCCGTGCGCCGGCAGATCCACGGCCAGCACATTGTAGCCGTGGTAGCCGAAGTAGCGGCTCTGCAGGCCCCACCAGGAATGGTCCAGGCCAGCGCCGTGCACGAACACGAGGCTGCGCTTGCCCGGGTCGAAGTCGTGCGCCGCCGTGTAGGCGAATACGGATTTTCCCTCGATCTGCAGCTGCATTACTTCGTTTTCGCGGCCGCCGCGAGCGCGCGCTCGAGGTCCTGCACCAGGTCCTCGGCATCCTCCAGGCCGATCGAAAGCCGGACCGTCCCCGGCCCGATGCCGGCCTGCTTCAGGTCCTGGTCCGACATGCGGTAGTGCGTGGTGGTCGCGGGGTGGATGACCAGCGATTTTGCATCGCCGACGTTGGCCAGGTGCGAAAACACGCGCAAGGATTCGATGAAGCGCCGGCCCGCGTCGCGCCCGCCCTTGAGGTCGAACGAAAACACAGCACCACAACCGCGCGGCAGCAGTTTTTTCGCGAGTAGGTAGTCGGGGTGCGACTCAAGTTCCGGATGCATAACAGAGTGAACTGCGGCATGCCCGGTCAAAAATCCAACCACTTTCCTCGTGTTTTCCACATGGCGCGGCATGCGCAGATGCAGCGTTTCGATGCCCTGCAGGATCTGGAACGCGGTCATGGGCGCCATGCAGGCGCCAAAGTCGCGCAGCCCCTCGCGCCGCGCACGCAGCAGGAACGCGCGGGTGCCGGATTCCTCCTCGAAATCCATGTTGTGAAAACCGGCGTAAGGCGCCGTGAGCTGGAGAAACTTGCCGCTCTTTTCCCAGTCGAACCGGCCCGAGTCGACTAGCACGCCGCCGATGGCAATGCCGTGGCCGCCGAGGAACTTGGTCGCCGAGTGATACAGCAGGTCTGCACCCAGTTCAAAGGGCTTCATCAGGTAGGGCGTGGTGAAGGTCGCGTCCACCAGCAACGGCAGCCCGGCCTCGTGCGCGATTTTCGACACCGCAGGGATGTCGAGCACGTCCAGCCCCGGATTGCCGAGGGTTTCGCCGAACAGCAGGCGGGTATTCGGTCTGATCTCCTTGCGGAAATTTTCCGGATTTCTCGGAGAGACGAAAGTCGTTTCGATGCCAAACCGCTTGAGCGTGTAGCCAAGCAAATTGTGCGAACCGCCGTAGAGCGCGGCCGAAGCGACGATATGGCTGCCGGCATCCATCAGGGTCGCGATCGCCAGGTGCAGCGCCGCCTGGCCGCTCGCGGCGGCGATGGCGCCGACGCCGCCCTCGAGTGCCGCCATGCGCTCTTCCAGCACCGCGACCGTTGGATTCGAAATGCGCGAATAGACATGGCCCGCGCGCTCCATGTTGAACAGCGACGCCGCATGCGCAGCGTCGCGGAACACGTACGAGGTGGTCTGGTAAATCGGCACCGCGCGCGCGCCGGTCGCCGGGTCGGGCGACTGCCCGGCGTGCAGTGCCAGCGTGTCAAACCCCGGGAACTTTGGGCCAGCCAATCTCAGTGCAATTGCTTGCGGGACGGCCGTGTGGCGGTCTCGAATGCGCGCTCGGGCTGCTTCGCTTCGGCTGCGCGCTCCTTCCACTCCTGCTCGAACAGCCGGTCCACCATCGCGACCACCTCGGCGACCTGCGCCTTGCCGAACTGGCGCGCGAGCAGGCCGGAGATGTCTTCGATCATGCAGCGGCGCTGCGCCTCGTGGATCGCGTGCGCAGTCGGGCCGACAAACAGCAGCCGCGATTCCTGCTCGCCGTTGGCCAGATACAGCGTCAACTCGACCTCGACCGCCTCGTAGCACAGCGGCCCGAGATTCTCGAGCGCGGACTCGAGCGCCGAATGGAAGCTGCGGCCGGTTTCACCCGTCCAGCACATCAGGAACATGAGTTCCTTTTCGTCGTAGCGCAGGCCGGGTTCTTCCGGCTCCAGGCTCTTGACGTCGGCAAGCCCTTCCGCGTCGAGGTAATCGAGCAGCGGCGCAACGGCCAGCTCGATCTGCTTTTTCGACACGCCTTCCAGCATCGGGATGTCGGCGTGCAGGTGCACTTCCATTCGCATGGCGGCTTTCGCGGGAAAAGGACGTGCATTTTATCACGCAGCCGACGCCCGCAGCCGACCGCCGGCGCCCGTCGCCGGACCTGCGGCACTGCACTTTTGCGCGAATCGCACGAGAATGGAATCGTACCTACCAATGGAATCGGCCAGCGCATCTGCCGATCCCAGGGCAACAAACGGAGGTAGCCATGAACGTGATGTACAGCAGCGAGAATTACTACGTGGTCGAATTTCCGGGCCGCCACGGAATCGAGCTGGTGGACAAAACCATGGGCCGCGCCGGCTTCCTCGAAGGCGAGGTGGAAGTGAAGTTTCGCGCCAGCATGGCCGACCTTGCCGCGGGCGAGCCCAGCGTCGAGTCGGTGGACGAGTTTCTCGGCCACTACGACGCGCTGCTGATCAACTCCATCGCCCTGCACTGAAAAATTCGCTAGCATCGGTCCGGTGCCCCGGCCGGACTACTCAGGAAACGGTTTTGTTAATCTTATTGCCTCCCTGGTGGAGGCGCGCGGCGGCGCGCCGCGTCACGCGCTGCTCGCTTCGCTCCCGCTCGCGGAACTGCGCGCCGCGCGCAACCTGGTTTTCCTGATCATCGACGGGCTCGGCGACCGCTACCTCCTGGCCAACGGCGCCGGCGGGCGGTTTGCCCAGCATCGGCGCGGCGCGATCAGCGCCGTATTTCCGTCCACCACCGCCAGCGCAATTACCACCTCGTTCACCGGAGCGACACCACTAGAACACGGCCTGACCGGCTGGTTCAGCTATTTTTCCGAAGCGGCCTGCGTCGGCGCGCCTTTGCCGTTCCAGCGCCGCGGCGAGAAGCTCTCGCTCGGCGTCTCGCCCGAGCAAATCTTTCTCGAACGCCCGCTGTTCGATACGCTCGATACGCGCAGCATCGTGGTGTCGTGGCGGTCGATCATCGACTCGCCGTACAACCTGCACCACTGCGGGCGTGCCGAGCGCCGCGCCTACGACGGACTGGCGGATTTGGTCGAGGAAACCGTGCGGGCGGTAAATTCCGGCGCGGACAAGAAATTCATCTACGCCTACTGGCCCGAGTTTGACTTGCTGGCGCACCGTCATGGCGTCGGCAGCAGCGAGGTGCGGTCGCATTTCGAGGCGCTGGATGCCGCGTTTGGCGAACTCCTGGCGCGCCTTGCCGGCAGCGACACGCTGCTGGTGGCAAGCGCCGACCATGGCTTCATCGACTGCCCGCCCGAGGATTGCGTGGAACTGCCGCCGGCGCTGGCTTCGCGCCTGCGCTTTCCGTTGTGCGGCGAGCGCCGCATCGCGTTCTGCCACGTCCACGACCGGAAGGATTTCATCGAACAGGCGAAAAACATTCTCGGCGACCGCGCCGAAGTGCGGCCGAGCCGGGAACTGGCCGACGCGGGCTGGTTCGGCCCCGGCCGGCCGCATCCGCGTTTCGCGGAGCGAATCGGCGACGTGGCGCTTGTCATGAACGGACGCGCCACGGTAAAAGACTGGCTGGCAGGCGAGCCGCGCCACCTGCACATCGGCAACCATGGCGGCATGAGCGAAGACGAAATGCATATCCCCCTGATAGTGGCAAAACCATGAAAACACGCGCCAACGGCATCCAGATCAACTACGAGATCCATGGCACGGAAGGCGCGCCCTGGCTGGTGCTCAGCCACTCGCTCGCCTGCAGCGTGCGGATGTGGGATCCGCAGATCGCCGCGCTGAAAGACAGCTACCGGATCCTTGCCTACGACACGCGCGGCCACGGCGCGAGCGAGGCGACCAAGGGCGCCTACACGCTGGAACTGCTGGCCGACGACCTGCACTTTCTCCTCAAAGAGCTGGCCATCGAAAAGATCAATTACTGCGGGCTCTCCATGGGCGGCATGATCGGCCAGACTTTCGCGCTGAAGTACCCGGGGGTATTTCAGAAACTGGTGCTGGCCGACACCTCCAGCCGATACCCCGCGGAGGCAGCGCCCCTGTGGGTGGAGCGAATCAAGACGGCCGAGGCGAAGGGAATGGAACCGCTCGCGCAGGCGACCCTGGAGCGTTGGTTCACCGAGCCTTTTCGCAAACGCAATGCATCCGTGGTGGACGACGTGCGCAAGCTCATCCTCGCCACTCCGGTAGCGGGCTTCGTCGGCTGTTGCCACGCGATCCCCAAGATCAACCTGAGCGCGCGCCTGAAAGAGATCAAGTGCCCGATCCTGGTCATCGTGGGCGCGGATGATCCGGGCACGCCGGTGTCGATGGCGAAGGAAATACACGAGAGCGCGCCGGGCTCGAAACTGGTAATCCTGCCTGCCGCGGCGCACCTGGCGAACCTGGAACAGCCGGAAGGCTTCAGCCGCGCACTGCGGGATTTCCTCAGCTCGCGCTGATACCCGCGACCCCGCGGTCGATGAATTCGCGCGACTGCTCAAGCACCGCCTTGCGCCACTCGGGCGCCGCGGGGTAGAACGCCGCCTCGTACTCGCGCCGCACTTTTGCCGCCAGCACCGGGTCGCGCGGCCCCTCGAAGCGCATCCAGCGCAGCGCGATGCTCGCGCGCTGCATGGCGCGGCGCGGCAGCGTGCCGAACTCCACGACGATGCTGGTGACGTCGGCCTGCGGCAGCATTGCGGCAAACGCATCGAGCAGGGTGCCGTTGTAGGTGGCGAGCTTCTTGTGCGTCACACCCTGCAGATTGACCGCGCGCTCACCCCACCAGGCGCGGGCGCGCTCGCGCGCCGGCGAACCCGGAGGATGGAAACAAAGGAATACATGGTCGCACCACGGACCGATGCCGGTGTGCAGGTCGATGAACGCGACATGGCGCGCCCGCCCGAGGTGGGTCTCGACCGCTGCCCGGAACGCGCCGTTCGCCCACTGCGGCCCTGCGCCGCCGTAGAAGATGCCATCGGCATGCGAATACTGGCCGCCGTTGAACGCGTCGGAAAAGGCCTTCTCGCCGGCACGGTCGCGAAACGCATCCAGTGCGGCGAACACGCCGGCGATGGAGGCTTCGTCCCAGTGCGGGATTGCGATCAGCGGATGCAGTTCGAGGTAACCCGGATTGGCGGGAAGCGGCTGCGAGAAATCGACGAAATTGCGGTTGAGGTCCACGTTTTCTTCGGTGGTGCGCATCTTGTGCGCAAAGCCCCAGGGGTTCTGCGCGTGGAAGAACACCACCGCGGTGTCCTTCGGCAGGCGCGGCCGCCCGCGCAACCAGGCGCGCTGCGCCGCCGATCCCGAGTAGCCTTCGATGCCATGCGTGCCGCTGCCGACGACGAAGACGCGCGAAGCGTCGCCCGGTCCAAGCACCGAGACGTCGAGGTACAGCGCCTCGCCGCCGGGGCCCCGTTCGCCCGGATGCTGGTAGCTCGCGAGCTTGGCTCCGGCGCGGCGCGCCGCTTCGACGAATTTGCGGCGGGCCTCGGCGTAGGAGTCGGAGAAAGCCGCAAGGTCAGCCATCGCCGATAGCGTACCCGATTTGCCCGGCCGGAAATGACGCTGGGCGAGCAGTGGTATCGTTGGAATCTCCATGGCAAAGCGCGACGTCCTGAAGCAGGCAGTCATGGCCCTGGCACTGGTGGCCCTGCTCGCCGCGGTCCATTCGGCCGACGCCCAGCGACGGCGCCTGCCATCGCGCACCGAGCCGATTCCCGATACTGAATCCGGCCGTCCGGCGGGAACCTCGGAACCGGCCAACCCCAGCATGATGATTTACGGACCGCCCGTACCCCCGCTTGGCGCGCCGCCTGCCGCGCCCTCGGCGGTGCCGGTTCCTGAACCCGCGGCAAAGCCCGCAGAACCGCCGCCGGCCGCGCCGCTCGCCGTGCCAGCTCTGCAACCGGTGCCTGCCGTTGCGCCGACCGTCACGCCGACGTCGCCGCCACCGGCGCCGATCGCGGTCCCGCTGCCCGCGCCTGCGCCAACACCGCCCCCTCCGGTCGCCGCACCTGTACCGCCGCCTGCACCGATTGCGACGCCCGCACCTGCCCCGCCGCCGGTTGCCCCGCCGCCTGCACCGATTGCTGCACCCGCTCCTGGACCGGCGCCGGCATTGCCGCCGCCCGCTCCGATTGCAGCTCCGGCTCCTGCGCCCGCTCCGATTGCGGCTCCTGCACCTCCACCAGCACCGGTCGCACCGCCTGTGGCAAAGCCCGCGTCTGTGCCGCCGGCGCGCGCAGTCGCGGCCATCGCCCCTGCAGCGGCACCTTTCGTCGCCCCCAAGCTGGACGGCAAGCTGGTCGAACAGATCGTCTCCTGCCTCGCGCCCGGCCTGCCGCAGGACTGGAAGCGCACCTGGGTGGTGGTCACGGACCTCGAGGCCGACAGCGCAAAAGAGCGCAAGTACGACGCCAAGTTCTACGTCACCAGCGCTTACGGCGACAGTGAAGGCGAACCGCTGGTGCCTTGCAATGCGCAGGAGATTTCGCGCCGCATCACTGGCCTGAACGAGGCGCTGCCGTCGGATCGCCGCCGCTGGAAGTCGGTTCGCCTGGTGATCGACAGCGAAGGTCAGTTCGAACTGACGTACGACTACGCCAGGTAAGACCGGGCGGGCTCGCCGCGCGCGTCAGGCCTTGCGCAGGAAATCGAAATCGCAGCCGTGCTCGGCCTGCAGCACATGTTCCATGTAAAGCTTGGCGTAACCCCGTGTGGGTGGGATGGCGGGCGGTTTCCAGGAAGCTTTTCTGCTTGACAGTTCCTGGTCGGAAACCAGCAGATCGATCTTGCGTTGCTTGACCGAAAGCCGGATCCGGTCGCCGTTGCGCACCAGCGCGAGCGGCCCGCCGGCCGCCGCCTCGGGTGACACGTGCAGCACGATGGTGCCGTAGGCGGTGCCGCTCATCCTCGCGTCAGAAATCCGCACCATGTCCTTCAGGCCGGCGCGCGCCAGCTTCTGCGGAATCGGCAGATAGCCCGCTTCGGGCATCGCGTAGCCCGAGGTCGGCCCGGCATTCTGCAGCACCATGAAGTCATCGGGCGCAACTTCCAGCGCCGGATCGTCGACGCGCGCCGCAAGATCGTCGAGCGACGTGAACACCACCGCCCTGCCTTCGCGCTCGAACAGGCTGACATCGGCGGCCGAGCGCTTGAGGATTGCACCGTTGGGTGCGAGCGAGCCGAACAGCGCCACCAGCCCGCCTTGCCTGGCGAGCGGGTCCTCGAGGGGACGCACCACCGCGCGATCCACCCAGGCGCCTTCTTCGTGCGCCAGCCGCTCGCCGAGCGTCTCGCCGGTCACGGTCATGCAATCCAGGTGCAGCAGCGGCTTGAGCTCGCGCAGCACCGCGCCCACGCCGCCAGCCGCGTATAGATCCGACATGTAGAACTGGCCGGTCGGTTTCAGGTCCACCAGCACCGGCGTCGAATCCGAAAGCTGGTTGAGGCGATGCAGGTCGATCTTCACCCCGACGCGCCCGGCGATGGCAGTCAGGTGCACGATGGCATTGGTCGATCCGCCAATGGCGAGCAGCACGCGCATCGCGTTCTCCACCGATCTAGCCGTGATCACTTCGGAGGGTCGAATCGCGCGCAGCGCGAGCTCCGCCGCGCGACGGCCGCTCGCTTCGGCGGCGCGCAGCCGATCGGCGTGCACGGCGGGAATCGCCGCGCTGCCCGGCAGCGCCATGCCGAGCGTCTCGGCGAGTGCGGCCATGGTGGACGCGGTGCCCATCACTGCGCAGGTTCCCGCGGTGGTGGCGAGATTTCCTTCAATGGCTTCGATGCCGGCGGCGTCGACCTTTCCCGCCCGATGCATGGCCCAGAAGCGGCGGCAGTCGGTGCAGGCGCCGAGCCGCTCGCCACGGTAGGCGGTCGGCATCATCGGCCCGGCCAGCAGCTGCACGGCGGGGCGGTCGGCGCTCGCGGCGCCCATCAATTGCGCCGGCACCGTCTTGTCGCAGCCGCCCACCAGCACCGCCGCGTCCATCGGCTGGGCGCGGATCATCTCTTCCACGTCCATCGCCATCAGGTTGCGGAACATCATCGACGTCGGACTGAGGAAGACCTCGCCCAGCGAGGTGGTGGGAAATTCGACCGGCAAGCCGCCCGCCGCGAGCACGCCGCGCTTTACCGCCTCGATCAGTTCCGGAAAATGGCGGTGGCAGTTGTTGAATCCGCTGCGCGAATCGGCGATGCCCACCACCGGCCGCGCCAGCATCTCGCTCGAGTAGCCCATGCTCTTGGCGAACGAGCGCCGCAAGTAGAGCGAAAACGCCGGATCGCCATAGTTGGTCAGACCCTGGGCGAGGCCCTGCTTGCGGTCATGCGCCATGCGGGAAATTCTATCCGAGGCCGAAGCCTAGCTGCGGTAAGGTACTGTCCGTGGTCCCGGATGAATCCCATCGGCCTCTCGAAAACGCGGTTGAGCGCCCGGCGGGCGAACGCGTTGCGTCGATCGCCGCCGAACTGGTCTCCGGCGGCTCGCTCGAAATGGGCGCGCATCGGCCGCAGGACGCGCGCCAGATCGCCACGCTGCTGCCGGCCGGCACGCCGGTCTACGTCAACCACCTGCCGCGACATCGCCTGGTGGAGACGCTGCCCACGCTGGTCGCGGTGCGCGCCGCGGGCCTCGAACCGGTGCCGCATATCGCCGCGCGCCGCATCAAGGATCACGCTGAACTACGCACCTTCCTCGCGCGCGCGACCGGCGAGGCGGGCGTACGCAAGGCGCTGATCCTTGGCGGCGATGAATCCGCTGCGGCCGGCCCTTATGCCGATGGCGCGGCGCTGATCCGGGAGGGTTTGCTCGCCGCCTCCGGCGTGCGGGAAATCGGCTTGCCGGGCTTTCCGGAAGGCCACCCGCAGATTCCGAGCGCGGTCTTGGAGCAGGCGTTCGCCGACAAGCTGGCGCTCGCCGCCGCGCAAAACATGGGCACCTATATCGTCACCCAGTTCTCGTTTGCGCCGGCGCGAGTGATCGAGTATTGCGCCGGTCTGGCCCGCTCCTCGCCACGCGTGCCGATCTACGTCGGCCTCGCCGGCCCGACCGAACCGGTCGCCTTGCTGCGCTTCGCGCAGCGCTGCGGCGTCAGTGCTTCCTTGCGGGCGTTGCGCAGGCAGGGCATGGACGCGGTGCGCCTGGTGACCCACACGGACCCCGAGCAGCAACTGTCGTCGGTGGCGCGCTATTGCGCCGCGCACGCCGATTGCAACGTGGTCGGCGTGCACCTGTTCACCTTCGGCGGCGTGACTTCGTCCGCCACCTGGATGAACCGCTATATCGCCTCGCTGGGCAGCGCGGTTTAGCCGCGCATTAGAATAATCGTTGCGAGGAAAACCAGCGATGCGATTGCAGACGCGGCTGCGCTTTGCGCCGGCCGCAGTGACGGTTGAAAAACGCGCCGACGGCGCGACCCTGCTGCGCTCGCCGCAGCCGCTCAAGCCCTACGCGCGCGCCATCGGCGAGTGGCTGATCGCGGGCCACGAGAAGGCGCCCGACCGCGTCTTCCTCGCCGAACGCAAGGACGAGAGATGGCGCCGCCTCAGCTATCGCGATGCACTTTCGGATGCGCGCCGCATCGGCCAGGCGCTGCTCAATCTCGGGCTGGACGCCAGCCGGCCGGTGGCCATTCTTTCCGACAACAGCGTCGATCATGCGCTGCTCGCGCTCGGGGCGATGCACGTCGGCATCCCGGTGGCACCGATTTCCCCGGCCTACTCGCTGATGTCCAAGGACTTCGCCAAGCTCAAATACATCTTCGAGTTGCTGCGGCCCGGACTGGTATTCGCCGCCGATCCGGAGAAGTTCGCGCCGGCGCTGGCGGCGGTCGGCGCCGCGTCGACGCCGATCGCGCGGCTCCTCGACACCAACCCCGGCGGCACGCTGGAACTCGCGTTTTCGCGGCTCACGCCGGACACGGTGGCCAAGATACTGTTCACCTCGGGATCGACCGGAGTGCCGAAAGGCGTGATCAACACCCAGCGAATGCTTTGTTCCAACCAGCAAAGCTGGGCCCAGCTCTGGCCATTCCTGGAGGAACGTCCGCCGGTACTGTGCGAGTGGCTGCCGTGGAACCACACCTTCGGCGGCAACGGCACCTTCAACATGGTGCTGCGCAATACCGGCACGCTCTATATCGACGCGGGAAAACCGGCGCCGGGCCTGGTCGAGGTGACCGCGCGCAACCTGAAGGAAATTTCGCCCACCATGTATTTCAATGTGCCGCGCGGTTTCGACCTGTTGCTGCCATTCCTGGAATCCGATGCGGCGTTGCGCGCAAACTTCTTCCGCGACCTGGACCTGCTGTTCTATGCGGGAGCCGCGCTGCCGCAGAACCTGTGGGAGCGGCTGGAAAAAATGGCGCTGGCCGAAAAGGGCGGCAACCTCGCCATGCTGTCGGCCTGGGGCTCGACGGAAACCGCGCCGATGGCCACCTGCGTGCACTATCCGATCGATCGTGCCGGCGTCATCGGCGGACCGGCGCCAGGGACCGAGCTGAAGCTCGTGCCCTCCGGCGGCAAGCTCGAGGCCCGGGTAAAGGGGCCGAACGTCACGCCCGGCTACCATGGCAGCCCGCAGCTGACCGCCGCCGCGTTCGACGCAGAGGGCTTTTACCGGATTGGTGATGCGCTGAAATTCGCCGACCCCGCGGTGCCCGAAAAAGGCCTGCAGTTCGACGGCCGGGTGGCGGAGGATTTCAAGCTCAGCAGCGGCACCTGGGTGCACGTAGGTGCGGTCCGCGTCAAGCTGATCGCGGCCGGCAACCCGCTGATCCAGGATGCCGTGATCACCGGCCATGACCGGGATGAGGTGGGCGCCTTGATTTTCTTGAATCCTGCAGCGGTCAAGGATCTATCAAGCGAAGCGGTTCGAAAGAAAATCTCAGCAGCGCTTGCCTTTCTATCCAATGAAGGCGGCAGCTCCAAGCATCCAGCACGCGCACTGATCCTGCAGGAGCCGCCGCAAATAGACGGCAACGAAATCACCGACAAGGGTTACCTCAACCAGCGCGCGGTGCTCGAGCGGCGCGCCGAGCTGGTGGAAAAGCTGTACGCGGTTCCGGCTTCGCCCGACGTGATCAGCTGAATTCGGCGCGCAGCAGTTTCGCGGCTTCCACCATCGCCTGCATTTTTCCGAAGGCGACGTCGCGCGGCAGATACTTCATGCCGCAATCGGGGGCGAGGATCACGTTCTCCTTAGCGACGTAGGGCAAGGCGCGCCTGATGCGCGCCGCCACCGTCTGCGCCGACTCGACCGCCATGTCGTTAAGATCGATGCAGCCAACCATGACCTGCTTGCCCACCAGCTTCGCCAGCACGGCGCAATCGAGCTTTGGCTGGGCTGCCTCGATCGAAACCTGTTGGCAGCTGCAGCCGGCGAACTCCAGAAGGAACGAATAACCCGTCGGCTTCTGGTGAATCACTGCCGCGTAGCCAAAGCAGATGTGCACCGCGGTCGTGCCGGTGATGCCGTCGAGCGCGCGGTTGAGCGCCTGCAAACCGTACTGACGTGCCTTCTCCGGCCGCGCCTGCATCCAGGCTTCGTCGATCTGCACCACGTCGGCGCCGGCAGCAAAGAGGTCGCGGATTTCCTCATTCACCGCTGCCGCATAATCCATGGCCGCCTCCTCGCCGCTCTTGTAGTACAGGTGCTGCGCCTGCTCGCTCATGGTGAACGGACCGGGCACCGTAATCTTGGTTTTCCGGCGGGTGTGCTTTTTCAGGAACAGCAGGTCCTCCACCTCGACCGGATGCTTGCGCCGGATCCTGCCGATGACGCGCGGCACCTGGACCGGATGGCCGGAGCGGTCGTTCGCCGTGCCCGGGTTCTCGAGGTCCACGCCTTCGAGCGCCGTCGCGAAACGGTTCGAATAGCTCTCGCGCCGGATTTCACCGTCCGTGACGATGTCGAGCCCCGCCGCCTCCTGTGCCTGTATCGCGAGCAGCGTGGCGTCATCCTGCGCCTGCTCAAGCCAGGATTCCGGGACCCGCCACAGTTCCTTTGCCCGCATGCGGGGCGGAAAGCGCTTGGCGAGCTTGTCGCGGTCGATCAGCCAGTCGGGCTGCGGATAACTGCCAACCAGGGTGGTGGGAAAAAGCATGGCTCCTCCTAGTCGATGTTCAGGGGGCATCCACGAACTTCGGCGCGATCTTGCGCAGGCGCTCGGGGTCGATTCGGCCGCTGCGTTGAATATAACTCCAGGCAAACTCGCGCGGCGCAAGCTGCATGTGTTGGGGGAAGCGCTCGTACCAGTCGCCGCTGGCATCAGCCGCCGCCAGCAGCTTCTCGACCACCGGCCGCCGCCGCGCCTCGAACGCCGCTAGTGCTGCCGGTACGTCCTGCTTGAACTCAAACAGCGCGTTGGCAAGGGCGATGGCGTCTTCCATCGCCAGGCGCGTTCCCGAGCCAATCGAAAAATGCGCGGTGTGCAGCGCGTCGCCGAGCAGGACTGTGCCGCCGGCCGACCAGCGCGCGTTGCGCAGATTCGGGAAATTGCGCCAGACGGATTTATTGGATACCAGCCGGTGGCCGTCGAGGGTTGCCGCGAACAGCCGCTCGCAGTACGCGAGCGTCGCCGCTTCGTCCATCGCCGCAAAGCCCGCGCGCTGCCAGGTCAGCGGATCGCACTCGATCACGAACGTGCTCATCTGCGCCGAGTGCCGGTAGTGGTGCGCGTTGAACGTGCCATCGGCGTTCGAGACGAAAGTCTGCGTCAGCGTTTCGAAGCGCTTGGTGGTGCCATACCAGGCAAACTTGTTCTGCAATTGGCGGGTGGTCGTGCCGAATGCGCCATCCTGCGCCTGGCGCACGAACGAATTTACGCCGTCCGCGGCAACGACCAGGTCGTAGCCCGCCAGCTGCCGCTTGTCCGTCAAGGCGGTTTCATACTCCGGCCGCACCGCGACGCTCGCCAGCCGCTGCTGCAGCAGGTGCAGGAACTGCAACCGGCCGATGGCGGCGAAGCCGATGCCATCGATGACCACCGGCGTGCCACGGTGCACGACAGTGAGGTTGGTCCAGGACTGCATGGCCGGTGCAATCGCCTCGAAGGTCTCGGCGTCATCGGCGCGCAGGAATTCGAGCGCCCGGTCGGAGAACACCACGCCGAAACCGAAAGTCGAATCGCGCGCATTCTGCTCGAGCACGCGCAGCTCGGGCTCCGGCCAGCGGCGGCGCAGCAGGTAGGCGAGATACAGCCCGGCCGGTCCCGCGCCGGCGATCAGGATCTTCATCGCGACTCCGCGATCAGGGCGCCATCAGGCGCGGCAGCCAGAGCGTGAGCTGGGGAAACGCGATCAACAGGCCCACCACGCCGAGCCCGATGGCAACGAACGGCGCCACCGAGCCGATGATCTCGGCCATGGTGCTTTGCGGCGAGGCGCCCTTGGCCACGAACAGCAGCAGGCCGAAGGGCGGGGTCGCCAGGCTGATTTCGAGGATCATCAGCATCAGCACGCCGAACCAGACCGGCTCGAGGCCCAGTTGCTGGACCACCGGCATGAACAGGGGCACCGTGATCATCATCATGCTGACCTGGTCCATGAAGCAGCCGAGAAACAGCAGGATCAGCAGCATCCCCAGCAACAACTCGAAATTGCCCAGGCCCGCACCCAGCACGGCGGCCGACATGCCCGCAGAGGCCTGCGAGAACGCCATCACCTGCGAAAACGTGATCGAACCGCAGATGATGAACAGCGTCATCACCGTGAATCGCAGTGTCTGGCGCATCGAGACGACGAAGTTCTCCCAGGTAAGCCGCCGGTAGAGCGCCGCCGCCACCAGCGAAGCGGCCGCCCCGAGCGCGGCCGACTCGGTCGGCGTCGCCACGCCGCCGATGATGCTGCCCACCACCACGAAGAAAATCGCCGATAGCGGCAGCACATACTTGACGAAGGGCATGACTTGCTCGCGCAGGCTCAGGCTCGCCACCTCGTAGACCGGCGCGAGGCTGGGATCGCGCCAGCAGCGAACGATCACGTAACCGAAGAACAGCGTCGCCATGATCAGGGCGGGCAGGATCGAGGCCACCAGCAGCTCGCTGATCGGAATCTGGGCGATCGAACCGAGCAGCACCGCAAGCGCCGAGGGCGGGATCAGCATTGCCAGTCCGCCCACCGCCACGATCGGGCCGATCGCGATCGCCGGCTTATAGCCGCGCCGGAACATCTCGGGCAGCAGGGTCGAGCCGAGCATCGCGGTGTTGGCGATGGTCGAGCCCGACAGCGCCGAGAATATGGTGCCGCCGATGATCGCCACCAGCGACAGGCGCCCGGGCACGCGCGTGATTAGTTTGTCCACCGCGTCGATCGCGCGCGCCGCGACTCCGGTGTAGAACATGATCTCGCCCATCAGGATGAACAGCGGGATCGGCGCCAGCGCGAAGCTCTGCACCGAATCCACGGCGTTTCGCACCAACTGCATGACGCCGTTTTCGCCGCCCATGAAGACGTAGGCGCCGATCAGGTTGGTGGCGAAAAAGGCGAACACCACCGGCACACCGAGCGCCATCAGGATCACCAGGGTGCCAAGCAGCACCAGCAGGATGAAATACCAGCTCACCGGCTCAGACGCTCTGGCGCCGCGCCGCGCGCGCCGCGTCAACGGGGTTGGCAGCGCTCCTTGCGAACACCAGGGCAAGCAGGAGGAACACGGGCGGCGCGAGGGTGAACAGGTACCACTCGGGAAACACGAAAGTCTCGTACACCAGGTTTTTCTGGGTGTAGGAGCGCCACAGCACGCGGCAGGAAAACACGAACAGCACCACGCAGATCACCGCGCCAAAGACGCTGGTGGCGCGCAGCAATGCTGCCCGCACGCCAGCCGGCAGGCGCTCGACCAGAAGCTCGATTGCGATGTGGCCCTGCTCGCGCAGCACCCAGGGCGCGGCGAGGAAGGTGATCGCGTAGAGCAGGTATTCTGATACGTCGAGCGTCCACGGCATCGCATACAGCCGCAGGGTCCGCGAGGTCACGTCCAGGCAAACCAGTACCGTCAGGGCACACAGCAGCACGCCGGCCAGGAGCGCCAGCGCGTCCACCAGCCGGTCGAGCCACGACCGCGGCCGTGCCGCTTGCGTCAGCACGGCCGCCGAACTTCGCTACTCACTTGCCGCTGAGCAGCGGCCGGATCTTCTTCACGAACTCGGGTTCGCCCTTGGCAAGGTCTTCCCAGTAGATTTCCTCGGCATTGCGCGCGAACGCCTCGCCCATGTTGACGACCTGGATGCCGGCGGCCTTCTGCGCAGCTTCCTGCGCGGCGCTTTCCGCGGCGCGCCACTTGGGCCATTCCCCCTCGACCCATTCGGCCATGCCGCTCAGGCAATCGCGCTGCGCGCCCTCGAGCGCCTTCCATTTGTCGAGATTCACCAGCACCGCGACCGCCGCGCTGATGAAGCCCGGATCGTGCCGCACCTTGGTGTATTTCTGCCAGCCGAAATCCTGGATTCCCCACAGCGGCCAGCCGTAACCGTCCACCGCGCCGCGCTCCAGCGCCGTGTAGACCTCGGGCGGCGCCATGCGCACGGGATTGGCGCCCAGCGACTTGAAGAACGCGTCGTAAATCGGCACCGAGCGCAGCCGGAAGCCGTCGAACTTGCCGCCGGTCGAGGGCTTGGTGGTGTACAGGTGGAAGCGCACGCCGTTGAACAGGTGCGTCAGGTAATAGGCGTTCAGTTTCTGGTTGTAAGACGCATTGATCATCGCCCACGCGCCGTTTTTTCGCTGCTCGGCCGACTCGACGCGCGCCACGCTGATCACGTCGCCCGCGGGCACCGCGCCACGGAAGTAGTTGGGCGGCCCGTAGTGCATGTCGATGACGCCGTTCTTCAGCGCGTTCCACTGCTCGAGCGAGGGCACCGCCTCCGGGCCGACCACGCTGATGTTGACCTTGCCCGCGCACTGCTTGTTGACCTCGTCGACGAAGCGCACGAACTGCACCGCGACGATCGAGCGCACCGGCAGGAAAGAAGCGGCCTTGAGCTTGACTTCGGCCGCGTCGGCCACCGGCACCAGCACGGCGGCGGCGATTGCCGAGGCGCACAACGAGACTGCGAATGTTCCTTTCATGAACTCCTCCCCTTAGATTCCATCGAAGCGAGTCTATCGGCTGCCCCGGGCGGCGGCAAGAGCTTCAGGTGCGCGAACAGGGCGACGAAGCGCCCCACCAGTTCGTGCTGGTAGGCGGCAGGATCGCGCCCGCGCCAGTCGTACAGGCCCTCGCCTTCGCGCGCACCGCGCTTGCCCTCCTGCATCAGGCGCTGCACGATCGCCGGCGGCTCGTAGCGCGGCGCATTGAGCGCACGCGCCATCGCGCTCGAGGCGTAATACAGGATATCGAGCCCGCCGTAATCGATGAATTCGCACAGCCCCATCGCGGTATAGCGCGGGCCGAATCCCGAGCGCACCGCCTTGTCGATTTCTTCGGCCGTCGCCACGCCCTCTTCGATCAGCCGCGCCGCCTCGTTCATCGCCGCCGCCTGCAGCCGCGGCACGATGTAGCCCGGCGAAGGAGTGCAGCGCACCACCACCTTGCCCGCCGATTCGAGCAGCGTCTTGAGGGCTTCGAAGCTGTGTTCACTGGTCGTTTTCGCCGGGCTGATTTCGACCAGCGGGATCAGGTAGGCGGGATTGAGGAAATGCGCGTTGGCAAAGCGCGCCGGATGCTGCACCAGCGCAGCGAGCTCGTCTGCAAGCAGCGACGAGGTGGTCGAGGCGATGATGGCATCCGGCCGCGCATGCGCGCAGGCGCGCGCCAGCGCGTCGCGTTTCGCCTCCAGGGTCTCGGTCACCCCCTCGAAGATGAAATCGGCCCGGCCAAGCGCTTGCGGCGCCTCGTCTGCCGGCAGTACCCGGATGCGACCGAGGATCGCCTGGCGCTGCGATTCGTCGAGCACGCCCAGGTCGCGCAGCAACGCAAGGTTGGCCGCGATTTCGTCGACTGCCGCACGGCGCAACTGCGCGCCCGCCGCGGCGCCGCGCGGTTTGAAATCCAGGATGTCGACCCGATAGCCGGCATAGGCAAAGACGTGACCGATGCCCCGACCCATGCGCCCTGCGCCGAGCGCCACGATTCTCGTCACAGGCCCTCCTGGAGCAGGCGGCGCATGGCCTCTCGCGACAGGCCGGCGAGCTCCAGCGATTCGAGCGTGCGCCCGGCGCTGCGCAGGTCGCGGCCCAGCACCGCCGAGCCAAGCGCGAGCAGGCCGCGCGCCACCGGGCAGGCGACCCTGGCCCAGTCGCAGACCGAGACGAGGAAAGCGAGCCCTATTTCGACGTCCTCCCGCATATAGCGGTGCGCGACCAGGTCGATCCGCTCCTTCCAGTCGCCCGAGTCGGTCAGTTTCCGGTGTACGCGCCGGCCATACATCCACTCTTCGCCGTCGCTTCGGTAGTGGTCGGCAAGCGGAAAATGCGGCGCCGCGTAGCCAAGCGCCCGCCGCGCCGCGATCCGCTCCGCATCGAGGGCGTCGGTCACGCGCCGGATCGAAGGCTGGGTGCCTTCCTTGTGGATGTCCCAGCGCTCGAAATGCTCGAGCGGCGCGGCGTTCATCAGGATGAGCGGCGGATGGATGATCGGACCGGCATTCAGCAGCGCCGCGGCAAGGGCATCCTCCACCGGCTCGATGGCAGGAAAGGCGCGCTGCAGCACCTCGAAGGCGCTGTCCCGCAGGCGCGCCGGGAATACTCCCGTCGGCAGGCGCGTGGCGCGAGCAGTGATCGCCGTCGTGGCCGGCCCGTGCTTGCGCGTGAGCCACGGCAAGGTACCGGTCTCGGCGAAAGCGAACTGCGCCCGGTTGCCCGATCCGCGCACCAGCCGCGGCATCAGGTACGACCCGAAACTGCCGGGGGCGAGCAAAACCAGCTGTTGCGCGGCGAGATGCGGCGCGAGACGCGTCGCGTTGTCCGCTTGCGTGAACGCCGGGTCCGGCATCAGCAGCAGCTCGGCATCCCGCACCGCCTCGCCCAGATCCGCCGTGAGCACCGCAATTGCGACCAGCCGCTCGCCCTGCGCATCCTTGAGCCGAATGCCGCGCGCTGCGCGGATTTCCGCCAAGGCGGCGCCATTGCGCCGCCAAAGCCGCACTTCATGGCCTTTTTCAGAGAGATCGGCGGCGGCGGCATACGCGCCATTGCCGCCCCCCAGGACCGCGATCCGCATCAACGCATCTTATACTTGGGGTTGCGACATGGAACGCTCCTTCAAGCAGGAAGTGGAACTGCTCAAACTGGGCGAAGGCGAGACCTTCCACGGTGAAGGCATTCTCGCGGTGACCAAGGCGCTGCTGCAGTCGGGCGTTTCCTACGTCGGCGGCTACCAGGGTGCGCCGGTGTCGCACATGATGGACGTGCTGAACGACGCGCGCGACATCATGGACCAGCTCGGCGTGCACATCGAGACCAACGCTTCGGAGGCGGGCGCTGCGGCAATGCTGGGCGCGTCGATCAGTTACCCGCTGCGCGGCGCGGTTACCTTCAAGTCCACCGTCGGCACCAATGTCGCCTCGGATGCGCTCTCCAATCTCGCTTCCGCGGGCGTGACCGGCGGCGCGCTGATCGTGCTGGGCGAAGACTACGGCGAGGGCTCGTCCATCATCCAGGAACGCAGCCAGGCCTTTGCCATGAAGTCGCAGATGTGGCTGCTCGACCCGCGGCCCAATCTGCCGAAGATCGTCGAGATGGTCGAACAGGGCTTCGCGCTCTCGGAAGCCTCCAGCACGCCGGTCATGCTCGAGTTGCGCATCCGCGCCTGCCACGTGCATGGCTCGTTCGTGACCAAGAAAAACCAGGCCTCGGCGATTTCGAAGAACAACCTGATCGCCGATCCGAATTTCGATTTCAGCCGCATCTGCCTGCCGCCCTCGACCTACGCGCAGGAAAAACACAAGGTCGAAGTGCGCTGGCCGGCGGCGGTGAAATTCATCCGCGAACACCGCCTTAATGAAGTTTTCCCGGGCACGCGCGCGCAGACCGGCATCGTTTGCCAGGGCGGCATGTACAACGCCACGCTGCGCGCCCTGCAGATGGTCGGGCTGGCGGACGTGTTCGGCGCGACGCAGGTGCCGATCTACTGCCTGAACGTGACCTACCCGCTGGTTCCCGAGGAGGTGGTCGAGTTCTGCCGCGGCAAGAAGTCCGTGCTGGTCGTCGAGGAAGGCCAGCCGGCCTATCTCGAGGACGCGATCCTCGCACTGCTGCAGCGGCACGAAGTGCCGGGCGTCAAGGTCCACGGCAAGGGCCTGTTCCCCCTCGCGGGCGAGTACACCGGCGAGGTGGTGCTGACCGGAATTGCGAAATTCGTTGATGCCGGCCACGCGATCGCGCAGGTAACCGCGCTCAAGGCGAAAGCACTCGAGCTGCTGGGCGGCCCCACGCCGATGCGGCCGCCCGGCTTCTGCGTCGGCTGCCCGGAACGGCCGGTGTTTGCGGCGATGAAAATCGCCGAAAAAGAAACCGGCCCGTTCCACCTTTCGGCCGACATCGGCTGCCACACTTTCTCGACCCTGCCGCCCTTCAACATCGGCCATACCGTGCTTGGCTACGGCCTCGGACTCGCTTCCAACTCGGCGATCCAGCCGATGTTCGGCCGGCGCACCATCACCATGATGGGCGACGGCGGCTTCTGGCATAACGGCTTGACTTCGGGCATCGCCAATGCCGTGTTCAACAAGGACGACGGCATCCTGGTGATCATGAAGAACGGCTACAGCTCCGCAACGGGCACGCAGGAGCTGCCCTCGAGCCCGCAGCACAGCGAATTCAAGGCCGACGACATGGCGATCGAGCGCGCGCTTGAAGGCGTCGGGGTCGGCTGGGTGAAGACCGTGGACAACTACCGCGTCGGCGAAGTGGCCAAGACGCTGAAGCAAGCGGTCGCCACCGACTATCAGGGGCTCAAGGTCATCATCGCCGAGGGCGAATGCCAGCTCGAACGTCAGCGCAAACTGCGGCCGGTGGTTGCGCAGCGGCTGTCCGAGGGAAAGCGAACCGTGCGGGTGAAGTACGGAGTGGATGAAGACACCTGTACCGGGGACCATTCCTGCATCCGCCTCTCTGGCTGCCCCACCCTCACCGTCAAGGACAACCCCGACCCGCTGCGGCGCGATCCGGTAGCCACCGTGATCGATGGCTGCGTCGGCTGCGGCCTGTGCGGCGAGAACGCGCACGCGGCGATTTTGTGCCCTTCGTTTTATCGGGCCGAAGTCATCCAGAACCCGAATTTTCTGGATCAAGCTCTGAATAAATTCAGAAGCCTTCTCGTATGAGCCTGCCTGATCGCCCCATTACCGTCCTGATCGCCGCGCTTGGCGGCGAAGGCGGGGGCGTGATGGCCGACTGGCTGATCGACGCCGCCACGCGCAGCGGCTTTCCGTCCCAGAGCACGTCGATCCCGGGCGTCGCGCAGCGCACCGGCGCGACCACCTATTACCTGGAGATTTTCCCGGCACGGCATGATCAGCTGAACGGCAAGGCACCGGTATTTTCGCTTACTCCCAGCCCGGGCAACGTGGACATCATGGTCGCCTCGGAGCTGATCGAGGCCGGGCGCGCGCTGCAGAACGGCTATGTCAGCCCCGAGCGCACCACGCTGATCGCCTCCACCCATCGCATCTACGCTACCGTGGAGAAAATGCAGATGGCCGACGGCCGCTACGACAGCGCACGCGTGCTCGAGGCAGGCAAGCAGCTCGCGAAGCGCGCAGTGCTGTTCGACATGCGCAAGCTGGCCGAGGAAAGCGGCACCGTGATCAATGCCGTGCTGTTCGGCGCGATTGCAGGGTCGGGCGCGCTGCCCTTGCCGCGCGAGGCTTGCGAGCAGGCGATCCGCCGCGGCGGGCGCGGCGCCGAGGCAAGCCTGCGGGGTTTTGCCGCCGGCTGCGAGATCGCCGCCGGCGCGCGGCCCGCACCGGCGCCGCCCGCACCACCGCGGCGCGCCACCGAGCTGGAGGATGTCTACCAGCTGGGAATGGAAAGATTGAAGGATTATCAGGATGCGCGGTATGCGTCGCTGTACGCCGAGCGGATGAAGCCGTTCCTGCAGGCAGAGCCGAAGCTCGCCGCGGAGACCGCGCGCCAGCTGGCGCTGTGGATGAGCTACGAGGACATCATTCGCGTCGCCGACCTGAAGACGCGCCGCTCGCGCTTCGAGCGCGTGCGCAGGGAAGTCGGGGCGAGGAACGGCGAACCGGTGGTGGTGATCGATTATCTCAAGCCGGGCGTCGAGGAATTTGCTTCACTGCTGCCGCATTTCCTAGGAAAAAAACTGCTTTCATGGGCGCAGGCCCATGGCAAGCTGGATGCCTACAACGTCGGCATGCACCTCAGGACCTCGGGTCTGTTCGGCTGCCTGCTGGTGCGCTCCCTTGCCTGGTTGAAGCCCTGGCGGCCGCATTCCTACCGCTACCGGGAAGAGCAGCGCCTGATCGAACGCTGGCTGGGGCTCGTACGCGAGGCCGCTACGCGCAGCGAGCCGCTCGCGCTCGAGATCGCGGGATGTGCGACGCTGCTAAAGGGCTACGGCGAGACCCACCGCCGCGGCAAGGCCAACTTCCTCGCCATTCTCGACGCGCTGGTCGAGAACTCCGCGACCGCGGATCCAGCGGAGCAGGCAAAGGCGATCCGCAAGGCTCGCGAAGCTGCCCTGACCGATCCCGAGGGCAAAGCGCTGGGCGGCGCGCTCGGCAAGCCGGTGACGTGGCTCAAGGCAGTGAAGGCTTGAAAGACGGATAGAGCAGTTCATCTGCCTTATTGTAGTTGTCAATACATTTGTATTGACAACTATTCCAAGGCAGTGCATGCTGCCGTAATGAAAACTGCGCAGCTGCAAATCCGCGTTTCACCGTCCGAGAAGGCCGCGATCGAGCGCGCCGCACGGCAAGCCGGCCTGGCAATGTCGGCCTATGTGCTGGGCAAGCTGCTGCCCGGCCGGGCCGGGCAGTGGCGCGGTCTCCTGCAGGACCTCCTGCGTTCGGACGACAAGCGACTCCCGCTCGCGGCGCTGAGCCACTGGCTCGCGAATCTCGCCGCAGGGGAGTTTGCGGATGCTCTCGAGGCGCGGCCCCCCGCAGGGCTGCCGGAGCAGCTTGCCAACACCGTCGCTGCGATGGTCGAGCACGTGTGCGCGGCTGCGGGCGAGCATCCGCCCGCGTGGACGCGGGAGATTCCGCCCCTGCTGCAGCCGGCCTTCGGCAGCGCACTGCTGAGCCTGCGCCTGCACCTGCTGACCAACTCTCCCGCGGCCTTCCGACGGCGCAACCTTTTCGTAGATACCGTGGTCGGCGGGCAGGTGTGAGATGCCGGGGTTCTCGGCAAAGGAACTGCAGCGCCTGTTTGGCCAGCTCAACGACGAACTCGCGGCTGGCGATTGCAAGGGCGAGCTCTACCTCGTGGGTGGCGCGGTAATGTGCCTTGCCCATGCGGCGCGGCAATCCACCGAGGACGTGGACGCGGTCTTTCGCCCGGCGCGCGAGGTACGCGAGGCGGCGGCGCGTATTGCGGCGCGCCTAGGCGTTCCGGCCGATTGGCTGAACGACGCGGTGAAAGGCTACCTCAGCGAGCGCGGCGATTACCGCCCCTGGCTGGAACTGAGCCACCTGCGCGTGATGGTGGCGCAGCCGGCCTATCTTCTGGCGATGAAATGCCTGGCGTTCCGGATCGGCGCCGAATTCCATGACGAGGACGACGTGCGCTTCCTGCTGCGTCTGCTGGACATCAAGAGCTACGCGAAGGCCCTGGAAACGATCGTGCGCTACTACCCGCAAGAGCGGTATCCACAAAAGACCCTTTACGCGCTCGGCGAGCTGCTGCCAAAATCGTGACGACGGACGACGGATAGGACAATCGATCCAAGGTTGTCCGCGCCACGCTTCATGAAATGCTCCCTTTTCGCTACGCAGCCCCGACGCAGAGGCGCACAGTGTCGCTTATGTCGCGTCGCGAGCCGCTATTGGTAAATATCCAAATCGACGCCGGCGTGCTCGCCAAAACCATCGGCACCTACCAGGCGCTCGGCGATTGGGCCCCGCACCTAGAGATCACGCGCCCGGCCTGGGAAGCGACAGTGTACATTTTCCTGCACGCCGGCCTGATCAAACGACGGCACCGGTAAGAGGAGGTGATCGCGCCACCGCCGGCCACCCCTTAGGCGGACACGGGAATTCGGTGCATCGACTCGCTGCTATCCGAAGGTTCGCTATCACCTCTGAGCAGAGGTTCGAGTGTAGACTTTCCAGGAAGTTTTTCATTGAGTGAGTGATGATCCAAGTCCGACACACACGGTTCCTGGTTGCAGCTACCAAGGCCCTGGGCATCACGATTCCGCACGAGGCGCCACTGCGCGCCGCGTAGTGTGGATCGAATGAATCGCCGCCGGAATCTGCTCGTCGCGCTTGGCGCCGGCGCGTTCGCAGCGCCATTGAGGTCTTTCGCCCAGGGGACCGCAAAACCTGCTCGCATCGGCTTCCTTTCATCGTCCCCTGAGGCGGGACTTGCATCGTCCTTCGACGCTTTCAAGCAGGCGATTCGCAAGTTCGGCTATATCGAGGGTAGGGACTATGTTCTGGAATCGCGCTTTGCCAATGGTCAATTGGACCGCCTCCAGGGACTGGCGATGGAACTGGTGCGGCTGCGAGCGGACGTCATCATGACCGCAACGGCTGCCCCTACACGCGCTGCGCAGAAAGCAACTTCCACAATACCCATCGTAATGATCACCGTCGGAGACCCAGTCGGCTCCGGTCTGGTCAAAAGCCTGGGGCACCCCGGAGGCAATATCACGGGAAATTCAATGTCCTTGACCGACATCGCGCCCAAGCACCTCGAACTGCTGCATGACTCGGTTCCCAGGCTGTCCCGTCTGGCCGTGTCGATGAATCCGGCCTACCGGTCTCACCGCGACGCGCTGAAGACACTCCAGGCATTGGCACCACGAATCGAAGTGCAGATCCTGCCGATTGAAATTCGGTCCGCGGAGGAAATCGCGAGGGGATTCTCGCTCATGGCCAAGCAGAACGCGCAGGCCGTCATCGTGTTAGCTGACCCGATTTTCACAGGGCTGTTGCCGCAGATCGCTGATCTGGCGCTCAAAGGCAGGCTGCCGTGCGTGAGCTATTCCTCGGCGTACGCAGACGCTGGATTCCTGATTAGTTACGGGGTAGATCAGCTTGAGTTCTTCCGGCGCGCTGCCTATTACGTGGACAAGATCCTCAAGGGCGCCAAACCGGGCGACCTGCCCGTCGAGCAGCCCACCAAGTTCGACCTAGTGATTAATCTCAAGACCGCGAAGGCGCTCGGCATTACGATTCCGCAGTCAATACTGCTGCGCGCCGAGCGGGTAATTGAGTGACAGTTGGCATGCTGAACGGAACCGACGAAACCTTGTTTTGGGCAACGGATAGGACAATCTATCCAAGGTTGTCCGCGCAACGCTTCATGAAATGCTCCCTTTTCGCTACGCAACCCCGACGCAGAGGCGCACAGTGTTGCTAAAGTAAGCAGGCAGACCGATTGGGCCCCGCAAGCAATTCGGCAAGCCGGTGACCTGCCTCAAGCTGGTCCGCAGCTAGTGCGTCAGGAAGGAAACGCCGAGGGGGCGCCGTCCAGCCAGGCCTGGCCGTGCGCGTAGAGCGCTTCAACCACCGGTCCTTTCAACTGCGGCAGGTCCAGTTTGATGGTGAAACCGATCTTGGTCTGCAGGTAGGCGAGATGACGGTAGCCTTCAGGAAAGCGCGCGAGCAGCTCCGGGTCGAGCGAGAGCTTCGCTGCCGGATCGAGCGGATCCATGCGATCCTTCTCGTAGATCGGCTGCCGGCGCACGATGGCCCATCGGTTTTTTCTTTTTTCGAAAAAATCATAAAAGCGGCCCGTGCAGACGACATCGACCGGCACCCCGTCTACGCTGGCGCGCTGGCTGATGGTCATTTTGGTCTGGGCGATGGCGCGCTCGCCCTTAAGGTCAACGCTGCTGCCGCCCAGGAAATGCAGGATGCTGACGCCTCGCTCGAAGCCGGCCTTGCTGACTTCAATGAACTTGTCTGCCGGTCCCTGGAACCAGGTGGCGCTCATCCAGCCGTCGTCGTGCCAGACGCTGCGAAAGCGCTCCCAGTCGCCGGCGTCGCGCCACAGCGCCCAGTTGTTCACCGTCTCGACGATGGCAAGCCTGTCTTCCCAGCCGGCCGGCATGGACACTGTCCTCCATGGCGCAAGGGCGACACTTTATAATGGTTTTTTTTGTCCCGGGGAGCGAGGCATGGCGAGCGTCCTTCAGCCGCAATCTGAGGTCGCACGGAAGGAGTTTTACCGGCGCATGGACCGGGACAACCTGGCGCCGCTGTGGGAGGTGCTGCACGCGCTGGTGCCGCCGCTGCCGCACGGCGCCTGCCTGCCGGGATACTGGAACTACCAGGCGATCCGGCCCTACATCATGGAGGCAGGGCGCGCGATCAGCGCCCGCGAAGCGGTGCGCCGGGTGCTGGTGCTGGAGAACCCGGGTCTGCGCGGCCAGTCGTGCATCACGCGCAGCCTGTATTGCGGGTTGCAGCTGATCCTGCCCGGGGAAATCGCGCCCAGCCACCGCCACACGCAATCGGCTCTGCGCTTCATCGTCGAGGGCGCGGGCGCCTATACCGCCGTCAACGGCGAGCGCGCGGTCATGCACCCGGGCGATTTCATCATCACGCCGGCCTGGACCTGGCACGACCATGGCAATCCCGGCACCGAGCCGGTGGTCTGGATGGACGGCCTGGACATTCCGATCGTCGCCCTGTTCGAGGCCCAGTTCGCCGAAGATTATCCCGAGGAAGTGCAACCGGTCACCGCGCGCGAAGGCACCTCGCTCGCCCGCTACGGCAGCAACCTCGCCCCGCTCGAACCGGTGGCGCCATTCAGCAAGACGTCGCCGATTTTCAGCTACCCCTATGGCCGCAGCCGCGAGACGCTGGCGACGCTGGCGAAAAATGGCGGCCCGGATGCCTGCCATGGCTGGAAAATGCAGTTCATCAATCCGCTCAGCGGCGGACCCGCGATGCCCACCATCGGCGCGTTCATCCAGCTGCTGCCGAAATCGTTTCGCTCTGCCGCGTATCGCGCGACCGACAGCACGGTGTACTCGGTTGCCGAGGGACGCGGCAAGGTGAATATTGGCGACGCCTGTTTCGGTTTCGAGCCGAAGGACACGTTCGTGGTTCCTTCCTGGCAGCCGGTCAGTTTCGAAGCGCAGGAAGAATGCGTGCTGTTTTCCTATTCCGACCGGCCGGCGCAGGTGGCGCTCGGCCTGTGGCGGGAACGCCGGGAATGACCATGGATGCGGCGTTTTACTCGCGCGAGTACAACAACCGCGCGCTGGTCCCGGACAACGAGCGCTGGGTCGAGCGCTGGGTGCAGGGCTCGGCGCATGCGCGCGCGACCATGACCTGCCATCTGGACCGGCGCTACGGCGACGCGGCGGGCGAGACCATGGACCTCTTTCCGGCGCGCAAGGGCGACGGCAGCTGCATGATGTTCATCCACGGCGGCTACTGGCGCTCGCGCGACAAGCTGGAGTTTTCCTTTCTCGCCCCCGCCTGGGTGGATGCGGGCGTGTCCCTGGCGGTGGTGAACTACGACCTTTGCCCCGCCGTGAGCGTCGAGGAGATCGTGCGGCAGATGCTGCGCGCGAGCCGCTGGCTGTGGCTGCACGCCGAACAATTCGGGATGGACGAGGACCGCCTTTACGTCTCCGGCCACTCTGCGGGCGGTCACCTTACGGCGATGATGCTCGCCGCCGTGTGGCCGGCCTTCGACCGCAGGCTGCCCAAGGATCTTTTCAAGGGGGGCCTCGCGATCAGCGGCATCTACGACCTGCGGCCGATGCTCGAGGTGGACTGGCTCAACGGCGACCTGCGGCTGGACGAAGCGGCGGCCATCAAGGCGTCGCCGCTGTTTCTGCCGCCGGCGACGCGCGCGCCGCTGATGACCTGCGTCGGCGGCGACGAAAGCTCGGAGTTCAAGCGCCAGAACGCGCTGCTGGTCGAGCGCTGGAAGAGCGTCATCGCGGCGGACATCGCGATGCCGGGCACGCACCATTTCTCGGTGCTGGACGGATTGGCAAACCCCTCGAGCGCCCTGTTCGCGGGCGCGCGGCGACTGATGCAGCTCGACCGATGAAGGAGTATCTCGAAGCCGGGCGCTATATCGATAGCGAACATCCCGCGGTGATCGATTTTTCCAGAAAAAATGCCTCTGGCAACGACGCACGAGAGCGCGCGGTATCCCTGTATTACGCGGTGCGCGACGCGATCCGCTACAACCCGTTTCTCGATTTTTCCAGGGACGAATCCTTCCAGGCCTCGCGTTGCATCGCGGCGGGCGAAGGTTTCTGCATCGGCAAGGCGGCGCTGCTCGCGGCCAGCGCGCGTGCCGACGGAATCCCGGCGCGGGTCGGTTTCGCCGACGTCAAGAACCACCTGACCACGCCGGCGCTGCGCGCGCGCATGGGCTCGGACCTGTTCATCTACCACGGCTACAGCGAGCTGTGGCTCGAGGGAAAATGGGTGAAGGCGACCCCCGCCTTCAATCTCGAGCTGTGCCGGCGCTTTCGCGTCAAGCCGCTGGAATTCGACGGCCGGGAGGACTCGATCTTCCATCCGTTCGACGAAGAGGAGCGCCGCCACATGGAATACCTGCGCGATCGGGGCAGCCATGCCGACGTCCCGGTGCCGGAGATCATGAAAGCGTTCCGCGAGTTCTACCCGGCGCTCTACGGCCTGGGCCGCGCAGCGGCGAAGGAGCGCTTCGGCTGACGCCCCGGGAACTCCTGCAAGCCAGCTTCCTTGCCGCGGTGGCTGCGGCAGATCCGCTTGAAATCGTTCCCGCGCATCTGCCCAAGCCTCCCGATGGCCGCACGCTGGTGCTGGCCGCCGGCAAGGCCGCCGCATCGATGGCGCTGGCGGTGGAGCGCAACTGGCCGGAAGACAAGAAGCTGTTCGGCATCGCGCTGACGCGCTACGGCCACGCGCTGCCGCTGGAACGGATCCGCTGGGTCGAGGCCGGGCATCCGGTGCCCGACGAAGCCGGCGAGCAGGCGGCGCGCGAAATGCTCAGCGCGGCGCGCGCCGTCAAGCCGATGGACCTCATGCTCGCGCTGATGTCCGGCGGCGGCTCGGCACTGCTGTCGCTGCCAGTCGACGGGGTGTCGATCGCCGACTTGCGCAGCGTGACCCGCGACCTGCTGCGCAGCGGCGCGGCGATTCGCGAGATCAACACGGTGCGCAAGCACCTGTCGCAGATCCAGGGCGGGCGGCTCGCCGCGGCCTGCAAGGCGCCGGTGGTGGCACTGATCATTTCCGACGTGACCGGCGACGACCCCACCCACATCGGCTCGGGCCCTTGCGCGCCGGACCCGACCACCTTCCAGGAAGCAGTGGACGTGCTCAACCATTTCGACGTCAAGCCGCCGCAGGCCGTGCTCAAGCATCTGATCGCCGGCCTGCGCGGCGAACGCGAGGAGACGCCGAAACCGGGCTCGCCGCTGTTCGAGAACGTCGTCAACCGGATCATCGCCACGCCGCGCCGCTCGCTCGAATTGGCGGCAAAGCTGTTCCGCGACAACGGCATCGAGCCGGTCATCCTCGGCGATTCGGTGACCGGGGAAGCCAAGGAGGTCGCCAAAGTCATGGCGGCGCTGGTGCGCGAGATCCGCGCCCATGGTGCGCCGTTCAAGCCGCCGGTCGCCTTGCTCTCCGGGGGCGAATGCACGGTCACCATCCGCGGTACCAGCGGCCGCGGCGGGCGCTGCGGCGAATTCCTTCTGTCGCTCGGCACCGAACTCGAAGGGATTGCGGGCGTGCACGCGATCGCCGCGGATACCGACGGCATCGACGGCTCGGAGGACAACGCCGGCGCGCTGCTTGCGCCGGATTCCCTGGCGCGTGCGCGCGCCCAGGGCCTCGACCCGCGCAAGCACCTGGAGACCAACGACAGCTACGGGATCTTTTCCGCGCTTGGCGACCTCGTGATCACCGGTCCGACGCGCACCAATGTCAACGACTACCGCGCGATTCTGATCGCCTGACGATCAGGCGGCCTTCGCCGCCACCTTCTTCTCGCCCTTCTTTTCTTCGCCTGTTGCGGGTGTTGCGGCGCGTTCCGGCCGGTCCAGCAGGCTGACCAGCGCCATCGGCGCGTTGTCGCCTTTCCTGAAGCCGCCCTTGAGGATGCGCAAGTAACCGCCGTTTCTCTTGGCGTAGCGCGGCCCCAGTTCGGCGAACAGCTTGACCACCGTGTCGTGGTCGCGCAGCCGGTTGTACGCCAGCCGGCGATTTCCCAGCGTCGGCTTCTTGCCAAGCGTGATCATCGGTTCAACCACGTGCCGCAGTTCTTTTGCCTTGGGTAGCGTGGTGGTGATCTGCTCGTGCGTCAGCAGCGCGTTCGCCATGTTGCGGAACATGGCCAGCCGGTGGCTGGTGGTTCTGTTTAATTTTCGCAGTCCGTGGCCGTGACGCATGATGCGTTCCTGTCGGTTATGCCTTGAGATTACGCCCGGTGGTGCTCGAGTCCGGCCGGCGGCCAGGTCTCGAGCTTCATGCCCAGCGTCAGGCCGCGCGAGGCCAGCACTTCCTTGATCTCGTTGAGCGACTTGCGGCCGAGGTTGGGCGCTTTCAGCAATTCGGTCTCGGTGCGCTGGATCAGGTCGCCGATGTAATAGATGTTCTCGGCCTTCAGGCAGTTGGCCGAGCGCACGGTGAGCTCCAGATCGTCCACCGGGCGCAGCAGGATCGGGTCGACGGCAATCGCCTTTTTCTCTTCGGTCGGCAGCGCCGTGCCTTCGAGCTGCGCGAATACCGACAGCTGGTCGACAAGGATGCGGGCCGCGTAGCGCACCGCCTCTTCCGGTTCGATCGCGCCGTTGGTCTCGATGTCGAGCACCAGCTTGTCCAGGTCGGTGCGCTGTTCGACGCGCGCAGAATCAACCAGGTAGGACACGCGGCGCACCGGGCTGAACGAGGCGTCGAGCACGATGCGGCCAATGCCCTTGGTCTCCTCCGGCAGGTAGCGCATGTTGCCCGGCAGGTAGCCGCGGCCCGCTTCGACCTTGAGCTGCAGCTCGATCTTGCCGCCCGCCGAAAGGTTGGCGATGACGTGGCCGGGGTTGACCACTTCGACGTCGTGCGAGGGTTCGATGTCGCCCGCAGTGACCGGGCCTTCGCCCTTTTTCTTCAGGACCAGGATCGCTTCGCTGCGGTTGTGCAGGCGAAATACCACGCCCTTCAGGTTGAGCAGGATGTCGACGATATCCTCGCGCACGCCGTCGAGCGTCGAGTATTCGTGCACCACGCCGGCGATCTGCACCTCGGTCGGCGCGTAGCCGGGCATCGAGGAAAGCAGCACGCGGCGCAGGGCATTGCCGAGCGTGTGGCCATAGCCACGTTCGAACGGCTCCATCGTCACCTTGGCGTGGGACGGGGAGAGGTTTTGCACATCGACGATGCGCGGCTTGAGGAATCCGGACTGGGGCATGTGGGTACCTAGTTACTTCGAATAAAGTTCGATGATCAGGCTCTCGTTTACCGTGCTGGGCAGGTCGACGCGCGCCGGCAGGTTCTTGAACTTTCCCTTCAGCGCCTTCGCGTCGACCTCGAGCCACTCGGGAATGTGGCGCGACTCGGCAGCCTCGGCGGCCGCCTTGATGCGCAGCTGCGCCTTCGCTCCCTCGGCCACTTCGACGACATCGCCCGGGCTGACTTCGTAAGACGGGATATTGACGCGCTTGCCGTTGACCAGGATGCCGTTGTGGCGCACCACCTGCCGCGCTTCGCTGCGCGAGGCGCCGAAGCCCATGCGGTAGGCGACGTTGTCGAGGCGCGCTTCGAGCAGTTGCAGCAGGCGCTCGCCGGTCACGCCCTTGGAGCGCGACGCTTCTGCGTAGGTCTTGCGGAACTGGCGCTCCAGCACTCCGTAAATGCGGCGCGTCTTTTGCTTTTCGCGCAATTGCTTGCCGTAATCCGAGAGGCGCGCGCCGCTCTTCTGGCCGTGCTGGCCAGGTGCGTAGCCGCGCCGCTCGATGGCGCATTTGTCGGTGAAGCACTTCTCGCCCTTGAGGAACAGCTTCTCGCCCTCACGGCGGCACTGGCGGCATTTCGCGTCGAGATTTCTGGCCATTCGTTCTCCTGATGTCCTTTTTCGTCCCGCCGGCTAGACCCGGCGCCGCTTCGGCGGCCGGCAGCCGTTGTGCGGCACGGGCGTGACGTCGGCGATCGAGCCGATCTTCAGGCCAATCGCGTTCAGCGCGCGCACCGCCGATTCACGGCCCGGGCCGGGGCCCTTGATGCGCACTTCGATGTTCTTGACACCGCATTCCTGCGCCGCGCGGCCCGCGCGCTCGGCCGCCATCTGCGCGGCGAAGGGCGTCGACTTGCGCGAACCCTTGAAGCCTGCATTGCCCGAGGTCGCCCAGGACAGCGTATTGCCTTGCCGGTCGGTGATGGTGACGATGGTGTTGTTGAAAGAGGCGTGCACGTGGGCGATGCCCTCGGCGACGTTCTTCTTGACCTTTTTGCGCGCGCGCGCCGAAGCGGTCTGCTGCAGCTGCTGCGAAGTGGGTGCGGTCTTGGTTGCCATGGGTTGGGATCCTGAGTCCTAGTCAGACCTTGCCGACCGGCGCGTTCATCTTGATCGCCGCCTTGCGCGGGCCCTTGCGGGTGCGCGCATTGGTGCGCGTGCGCTGCCCGCGCACCGGCAGGCCCTTGCGGTGGCGCGAACCGCGGTAGCAGCCCAGATCGATCAGGCGTTTGATCGACATCTGCACCTCGCGCCGCAGGTCGCCTTCGACGGTGAGGCGCGTGAGCCCCTCGCGCAGGCGCTCCAGCTCGGCGTCGGTGAGGTCCTTGATCTTGCGCACCGGCTCGATGCCGGCGGCAACGCAGATCGCCGCTGCGCGCGAGCGGCCGATGCCGTAGATCGCGGTCAGCGCGATGCCGGCGTGCTGGTGATTGGGAATGTTGATGCCTGCGATACGGGCCATGGCGGTTTTCTTCCGGGGAACCTGAAATTATATCAATATTGTCAAGGTCTTATCAAGCAAAAGGTCATCCTTGGCGTTGCTTGTGGCGCGGATTCACGCAGATCACGCGCACCACCCGCTTGCGGCGCACGATCTTGCACTTGCCGCAGATCTTCTTCACTGAAGCCATTACTTTCATGCTCGTCTCTCCACAAATCCTGCCAATGGTTAGCGGGCCGGCAGCCCGCCCTTGAAGCTGGCCTTGCGCAGCAGGCTTTCGTACTGGTGCGTCATGACGTAAGCCTGCACCTGCGCCATGAAGTCCATCGTCACCACGACGATGATCAGCAGCGACGTGCCGCCGAAATAGAACGGCACGTTCCAGCGCAGGATCAGGAACTCCGGCAGCAGGCAAACCGAGGTGACGTAGATCGCCCCGGCCAGCGTCAGCCGCGTCAGGATCTTTTCCAGGTAGCGCGCCGTTTGCTCGCCCGGCCGGATGCCCGGCACGAATGCGCCCGATTTCTTCAGGTTGTCGGCGGTCTCCTTCGGGTTGTACTGCAGCGCGGTATAGAAGAAGCAGAAGAACACGATCAGCGCGGCGTACAGCATCATGTAGATCGGCTGTCCGGGCGAAAGCGTGCCGGCGATGTCGCGCAGCCAGATGAAGCCCTCGGCCGAGCCGAACCAGCTGAGCAGCGTCGCCGGAAACAGGATCAGCGACGAGGCAAAGATCGGCGGGATCACGCCCGACATGTTGAGCTTGAACGGCAGGTGGGAACTCTGGCCGCCGTAGACGCGGTTGCCGACCTGGCGCTTGGCGTAATTGACCAGGATCTTGCGCTGGCCGCGTTCGACGAAGCAGACGAAGGCTGTCACCGCGACCACCGAAATCGCGATCAGCAGCGCGGTGAGCGGGTGCATCGCGCCCGTTCGCACCAGTTCCAGCGTGCCGGCAATCGCGTTGGGCAGCCCCGCGGCGATGCCCGCGAAAATGATGATCGAAATGCCGTTGCCCAGGCCGCGCTCGGTGATCTGTTCGCCCAGCCACATCAGGAACATCGTTCCGGTAACCAGCGTGGTCACCGTGGTGACCCGGAACAGCAGACCGGGTTCGAGGACCAATCCCGCCTGCGACTCGAGCGCGATCGAGATCGCGGTCCCCTGGAACAGCGCCAGCAGCAGGGTGCCGTAGCGCGTGTACTGGGTGATCTTGCGCCGGCCCGACTCGCCTTCCTTGCGCAAGGCCTCGAGCTGCGGGTTGATCGCGGTCATCAGCTGCATGATGATCGAGGCCGAGATGTACGGCATGATGCCCAGCGCGAAGATGGTGAAGCGCGACAGCGCGCCCCCCGAGAACATGTTGAACATGCCGAGGATGCCGCCTTGCTGGCCCTGGAACAGCTCGGCCAGCATGTTCGGGTCGATGCCCGGTACCGGAATGTGCGCGCCGATGCGGAACACGAACAGCGCTCCAAGCAGAAACAGCAACCGCTTCTTCAGGTCGCCGTAACGGGCGGTCTTGCCTGCTCCGGGAAGGGCAGTCGCCAAGCTGGGTTACTCCTTCACTTTCTTTTCGAGTTTCTTCTCGACTTTCTTCTCGATCTCGTCTTCGACCGCGCCACCGGCCGCTTCGATCGCGGCGCGCGCAGCCTTGCTCGCCTTCACGCCCTTCAGCGTCAGCTTGCGCGTCAGCTTGCCCGCCAGAATCACCTTGGCGTTCAACGCCGTGCGCGGCACCACGCGCTCGGCCTGCAGCGCGGGCAAATCGATCTCGGTCGCCTTCATTCCCTGCAGGTCCGACAGGCGCACTTCGGCAGTCGCGTCGCGCGACAGCGACGCAAAGCCGCGCTTGGGCAAGCGCCGGTGCAGCGGCATCTGGCCGCCCTCGAAGCCCACCTTGTGGTAACCGCCGGCGCGCGCGCGCTGGCCTTTGTGTCCGAGGCCCGCCGTCTTGCCCCAGCCCGAGCCGATGCCGCGGCCGACGCGGTGGCGCGCCTGCTTGGCGCCGGGTGCCGGTTTCAATCCATTGAGTCTCATAGCTAGCTCTCCAGCCTGACGAGGTAGGCGACCCGGTTGATCATGCCGCGCACTTCCGGCGTGTCGACCAGCTCGACCGTGTGGTGCAGGTGGCGCAGGCCGAGCCCGCGCACCGTCGCGACGTGTCCCGTTTTGCAGCCGTTGGTGCTGCGCACCAGTTTCACTTTAATTTTCTTCGCGGCCATGGCTCAGTCCTGCCTAAGAATCTCTTCGACCGTTTTGCCGCGCTTGGCGGCAATCTCGGCCGGAGTATTCATTGCCTGCAGGCCCTGCAGCGTGGCTCGCACCACGTTGTAGGGATTGGTCGAGCCGAAACACTTGGCGAGGATGTTGGTCACGCCCATCACTTCAAATACCGCGCGCATCGGGCCGCCGGCGATGATGCCGGTGCCTTCCGAGGCGGGCTGCATCAGCACCTTGGCCGAGCCGTGCCGGCCGATCACCGCATGGTGCAGCGTCCCGCTTTTGAGCTTCACCTTGAACATGCGGCGGCGGGCCTCTTCCATCGCCTTTTGCACCGCCACCGGGACCTCGCGCGCCTTGCCCTTGCCCATGCCGATGCTGCCGTCGCCGTCGCCAACCACGGTCAGCGCGGCGAAGCCGAGCACCCGGCCGCCCTTCACCACCTTGGTGACGCGGTTGACCGCGACCATCTTCTCGCGCAGTCCGTCGCCCCGCTCCTCCTGCTGCTGCACCCGTCTCGCCTGCATTCTGGCCATGGCCGTTTCCTTAGAATTTGAGTCCGCCGGCGCGCGCCGCTTCCGCGAGCGCCTTGACGCGGCCGTGGTAGCGGTAGCCGGCGCGATCGAACGCGACGCGCTCGATGCCCGCCGCCTTCGCCTTTTCGGCGATGCGCTGGCCGACCGCCTGCGCGGCGCTCTTGTTGCCGCCGTTCTTCAGCGTCCCGCGCAGGTCTTTTTCCAGGCTCGAAGCGCTGGTAAGCACCTTGTCGCCGCCGGAAGTAGTGATCTGCGCATAAATGTGTCCGTTGCTGCGGTGTACGGTCAGACGCACGGCGCCGATCTCGCGGATCTTGAGCCGGGTCTGGCGCGCGCGGCGCAGGCGGGCGGGGGTTTTGTCGGTCATGGTCGGGTTCCGTTACTTTTTCTTCGTCTCTTTGAGCACGATGGCTTCGCCGGTATAGCGCACGCCCTTGCCCTTGTAGGGCTCGGGGGGCTTCACGTCGCGGATCTCGGCCGCAATGCGGCCGACCAGCTGCTTGTCTATTCCGGTCACCACGATCTCGGTCTGCGTCGGGGTTGCCACCTTGATCCCCTTGGGCATCTGCTGCACCACCGGGTGCGAAAAACCGAGCGACAGATTCAGCTTGTCGCCCTGGGCCTGCGCCCGGTAGCCGACGCCGACCAGCGACAGTTTCTTCTCGAAGCCCTTGGTGACGCCGGTCACCATGTTCGCGACCAGTGCCCGCATCGTTCCCGACATGGCGGTCGCATGATTGGAATTGCCGAGCGCCTTGCACTTCAGCGTCTCGCCGTCCTTCTCGATGCCGACGTTCGGATCCATCGGCCGGGCGATCGCGCCCAGCGGCCCCTTGACCGAGATCTGCACCGCAGTGATGTTGACCTCGACGCCCTTGGGCACCGGAATGGGATATTTGGCTACGCGTGACATGGCCGGCTCCTCAGGCGACGATGCAGATCACTTCGCCGCCGACCCCGGTGGCGCGTGCCTTGCGGTCGGTCATCACGCCGCGCGAGGTCGAAACGATCGCCACGCCCAGCCCGTTCATCACTTTGGGCAGGTTGTCGCGCCCCTTGTAGACGCGCAAGCCCGGCTTGGAAATGCGCTCCAGGCGCTCGATCACCGGCCGGCCGGCGTAGTACTTCAGGCCGATGCGCAGCAGTTTCTTCACGCCGTCTTCGCGCACCGCGTAGTCCTCCACGTAGCCTTCGTCCTTCAGCACCTGGGCGATGGATATCTTCAGATTGGAGCAAGGCATGCTGACATCCACCTGCCCTGCCATCTGGGCGTTGCGGATGCGCGTCAGCATGTCTGCAATCGGATCGGTCATGCTCATCGCGGACTCCTTACCAGCTCGCCTTGATTACGCCGGGCACCTCGCCGCGCATCGCCAGTTCGCGCAGTTTGCTGCGCCCCAGGCCGAACTTGCGGTACACGCCGCGCGGCCGCCCGGTGAGGGCGCAGCGGTTGCGCAGGCGCACCGGCGATGCGTCGCGCGGCAGTCTCTGCAGCTTGGCACGCGCTGCGTCGCGCTCTTCGTCGGTGGCCTTCGCGTCGTGGATGATTTCGAGCAGCGCCGCGCGCCTCGTCTTGAATTTCTCGACGGCATTGCGGCGCTTCTTTTCACGTAGTTTGACTGCGAGTTTGGCCATGGTTCCTAGCCTTTCTGCTGTTCCAGCCTGAACGGGAAGCGGAACGCGGTCAGCAGCGCACGCGCCTCGTCGTCGGTTTTTGCCGAAGTGTTGATGGCGATGTCCATGCCACGCAGGGCGTCGATCTTGTCGTACTCGATCTCGGGAAAGATGATCTGTTCCTTGACGCCGAGGCTGTAGCTGCCGCGACCGTCGAAGGCGCGGTTGGACACGCCGCGGAAGTCGCGGATGCGCGGGATCGCGATGTTCACCAGGCGGTCGAGAAATTCGTACATCCGCGCGCCGCGCAGCGTCACCATGCAGCCCACCGCGTAACCGGAGCGGACCTTGAAATTGGCGATCGACTTGCGCGTCTTGGTGATCACCGGTTTCTGGCCCGCGATGCGGGTCATGTCGGCGACCGCGTGGTCGAGCACCTTCTTGTCGGCCACACTCTCGCCGACTCCCATGTTGAGCGTGATTTTCTTGATGCGCGGCACCTGCATCACGGTGGTGTAGCCGAACTTCTTCATCAGGTCGGGCACCACCTTGTCGCGATAGAGCGTCGCCAGGCGGGCCGGCGGCGCGGGCAACTGCGGCCCGCTCGCCTTGGGTGGCGCGGAAGCCGCGTCTTTGCGCGGCGCTTCTTTCTTCGGCGCCTTCGGCTGCTGCTGCGCCTCCGGCTGCTTGGGCTTCGCGTCTTTGTTCTTGTCCTTGTCTTTGTCCTTGGCCATGGGCTGTCCTTAGGCGTCGACCTGTTCGCCGTTCGACTTGAACACGCGCACTTTGCGGCCGTCCCCCAGGGACTTGAAGCCGACGCGGTCGGCTTTCTGCGTCGCCGGGTTGAACAGCGCAATGTTGGACACGTGGATCGGCAGGTCCTTGTCGACGATGCCGCCGGTGACGTTTTTCATCGGGTTCGGACGCTGGTGCTTTTTCACGCGGTTCACGCCTTCGACCACCACGTGATCCATGTCGATGCGGCGCAGTACCGTGCCGCGCTTGCCTTTGTCGCGGCCGGAGATCACCACCACCTCGTCGCCCTTTTTAATGCGTTGCATCAGATCACCTCGGGTGCGAGTGAGACTATTTTCATGAAGCGCTCGGTGCGCAGTTCACGTGTCACCGGCCCGAATATGCGGGTGCCGATCGGTTCGAGCTTGGGAGTAAGCAGTACCACCGCGTTGCTGTCGAAGCGCACCAGCGATCCGTCACCACGACGCACGCCTTTCGCGGTTCGCACTACCACCGCGTCGTAGATCTCGCCCTTTTTCACGCGGCCGCGCGGCGCCGCATCCTTGACGCTGACCTTGATCACATCGCCGATCGAGGCGTAGCGGCGCTTCGAGCCGCCCAGCACCTTGATGCACATCACGGCACGCGCGCCGGTGTTATCGGCGACATCCAGCACGGACTGCATTTGAATCATGGCTTGAATTCCTCCAACTTGCGCATCCGGTGACGCGCAGTTTTGGATCCCGCTCGGGGAAAAGTGTCTAATTTTAAACGGCTTTTGACTTCTCTACAAGGCGCGTGACGGTCCAGGACTTGGTCTTGGAGATCGGCCGGCACTCGGCGATCTCTACCAGGTCGCCTGACTTGAATTCGCCGCTCGCCACGTGCGCGTGGTATTTGCTCTGGCGCGTGATGGTCTTGCCCATCTCCGGGTGCCTGACCCGGCGCTCGACCGCGACGACCACGGTCTTTTGCATCCTGTCGCTCACCACGCGGCCAACCAGCTTGCGCTGATTTTTCGCCGGGCTCGCCGCCTGCGGGGTTGCTGCTTCGCTCATTTTTCGGCTTTCTCCTTCATGACGGTGCGCACCCGCGCAATGTCGCGCCGCACCTTCTTGATCTGGCTGATGTTGGCCAACTGCTGCGTCGCGTGCTGCATGCGCATGCCGAACTGCGCCCGTAGCAACTCGTTCAGCTCCTTTTGCAGGTCGTCGCCGCTCTTGGCGCGAAGTTCACTGGCTTTCATTGCGGAATCCCTTCTATCCCAACATCCTGTGCACCGAGGTGGTCTTGAACGGCAGCTTGGCGGCGGCAAGCGCGAAGGCTTCTTTCGCGAGCGCTGCATCGACGCCGTCCATCTCGAAAATGATCTTGCCCGGCTGGATTTCGCACACGAAATACTCGGGATTCCCCTTGCCGTTGCCCATGCGGACCTCGGCGGGCTTGCGCGATACCGGCTTGTCCGGGAAGACGCGGATCCAGACCCGCCCGCCGCGCTTGATGTGCCGCGACAGCGTGCGGCGCGCGGCCTCGAGCTGGCGCGCGGTGAGGCGGCCGCGGCCGATGGCCTTGAGGCCATACTCGCCGAAGGAAACCTTGTTGCCGCGCGTCGCCACGCCGGTATTGCGGCCCTTCTGCTGCTTGCGGTACTTGGTGCGTGCAGGTTGCAGCATGGCTTAGTCCTTTTTCCCTGCGTCGTCCTTGACGACCTTGCGGGTGCGCTTGACGGTAGTCTTGGGCGGCGCAGCGTCGGTCTTCTTCGCAGCTTTCTTTTCGCCATCGGCTTTCGGCTTGGCAGCTGCGCGCCGAGTGCCGACCTTGGGCGCGGGCTTCTTGGTGCGCTTCGGTTCGGCTGGCGCCTCGGGCTGCACGGTTGCCGGGAGCGCCCCGGGCAGCAGCGCTGCCGCCTGCGCTTCGCCCTTGGGCATCACTTCGCCCTTGTAAACCCAGACCTTGATGCCGATCACGCCGTAGCTGGTCTTGGCTTCGCCCATGCCGTAATCGATGTCGGCTCGCAGCGTATGCAGTGGCACGCGGCCCTCGCGATACCACTCGGTGCGGGCGATCTCGTGGCCGTTCAGGCGGCCGGCGCTCATGATCTTGACGCCCTGCGCGCCCAGGCGCATCGCGTTCTGCATGGCGCGCTTCATGGCGCGACGGAACATGATGCGCTTTTCCAGCTGCTGCGCGATCGAGTCCGCGATCAGCTGCGCGTCGGTTTCCGGCTTGCGGATTTCCTCGATATTCACATGCACCTGCTGCACGCCCATGATGCGGCGCAATTCGGCCTTGAGCGCCTCGATCTCCTCGCCTTTCTTGCCGATCACCACGCCTGGCCGTGCCGAGAAGATGGTGATGCGCGCGTCCTTCGCCGGCCGCTCGATCAGCACCCGCCCGACCGAGGCGTGCGCAAGCTTCTTTTTGAGGAAGCCGCGAACTTTGACGTCTTCGGCCAGCATCGCCGCGAAGCTGCGATTGTTGGCATACCACTTGGAACTCCAGTTGCGGTTGACCGCGAGCCGGAATCCGGTCGGATTGATTTTTTGTCCCATGGATTCTTCCTAATCTCCGACCGTGAGGTAGATGTGGCAGGAGTGCTTCTGCACCCTGGTGCCGCGCCCCTTGGCGCGCGCGTGAAAGCGCTTCTGGAACGAGCCGCGCTCGACGTGAATCGTTTTTACCTTGAGCGTGTCGATGTCCGCGCCGTCGTTGTGCTCGGCATTGGCGATCGCCGACTCGAGCAGCTTTTTCACCAGCCCGGCGCCCTTTTTCGGACAGAAGGCGAGGATGTTGATGGCCTGGTCGACCGGCTTGCCGCGGATCAGGTCCGCGACCAGGCGGCCCTTCTGGGCCGAGAGGTGCGCGCCGCGCAGTGAAGCTTGGGTTTCCATGTTGCGTCCTTACTTTTTCGGTCCGGGTGCCGCCGCCGGGGCGGCAGGCGCGGGCGCCGGTGCCGCGGCCGGCACCACGGTCCCCGGTGCCAGGGTCGGCCCTCTGGCTGCGGCAGCAGCCGCTTCTGCGGTGCGCTTGCCTGCCGCCGAGTGGCTCTTGAAGATGCGCGTCAACGCGAACTCGCCGAGCTTGTGGCCGACCATGTTTTCGGTCACGTACACCGGGACGTGCTGCTTGCCGTTGTGCACTGCCAGCGTCAGGCCGACGAAATCCGGCATCACCGTCGAACGGCGCGACCAGGTCTTGATCGGGCGCTTGTCGCTGCTGTTGCGCGCTTTGTCCACCTTTTGCATCAGGTGGTAGTCCACGAAAGGACCCTTCTTGATTGAGCGAGCCATGTCCTAGCCTTCCTTATTTCGTCCGGCGATCGCGCACGATCATCACCTGCGTGCGCTTGTTGCGACGAGTCTTGAAGCCCTTGGTTTGCACTCCCCACGGGGAAACCGGGGGCTGCGCCGCCGCGGTGCGGCCTTCGCCGCCGCCGTGCGGGTGGTCGATCGGATTCATGGCCACGCCGCGTACCGTCGGGCGCACACCGCGCCAGCGCTTGCGGCCTGCCTTGCCGACCGATTCCAGATTGTGCTCCTCATTGCCGACTTCGCCGATGGTGGCGCGGCAATCGACGTGCACCTTGCGGATTTCCCCCGAGCGCAGCCGCAGCTGGGCATAGGAGCCTTCGCGCGCGAGTAATTGCGCCGATGCGCCTGCCGAGCGCGCCAGTTGCGCGCCCTTGCCCGGCAGCATCTCGATGCAGTGCACCGTGGTGCCGACCGGAACGTTCCTGAGTGGCAGCGTATTGCCCGCCTTGATCGGCGCCTCGGCGCCGGACAGCAGCTGTGCGCCCGCTGCCAGGCCTTTTGGCGCGATGATGTAGCGTCGCTCGCCGTCCGCGTACAGCAGCAGCGCCAGGTGCGCGCTGCGATTCGGGTCGTAGTCGAGGCGCTCGACGGTCGCCTGGATGCCATCCTTGTCGCGGCGGAAATCCACCACGCGATAGTGCTGCTTGTGGCCGCCGCCCTTGTGCCGCATCGTGATGCGGCCCTGGTTGTTGCGGCCGATGGTTTTCGACTGGCGCTCGATCAGCGGCCAGTGCGGCTCGCCCTTGTGCAGGTCGGGCGACACCACCTTGACCAGCGCGCGCCGTCCGGGAGAGGTGGGCTTTACCTTCATCAATGGCATGGCTTACTCCGTCACCGCAAAGTTGATTTCCAGGCCGGTGGCGAGGCGCACGTAGGCCTTCTTCCAGTTGTTGCGGCGACCCATGAAGCGGCCGAAACGCTTTTTCTTGCCCTTCACGCGGCTCACCGTGACCGAGTCCACCTTGGTCTTGAACAGCAGCTCGACGGCGGCCTTGATCTCGGGCTTGGTCGCCCCATCGGCGACCCGGAACACGTACTGGCGATTCTTGTCGGCGACGCGCGTGCTTTTTTCAGACACCACCGGCGCCAGCACCACGTTCATCAGCTGCTCGGCGCTGTACTTCTTCAGCGCTGTCATTTGAACATCTCCTCGAGCTTGGCCAGCGCGCCCTTGGTCAGCAGCACGGCCGGGTAGCGCACCAGCGCGACCGGATTGGTCTGCTGCGCCGAGATCACCGTGACGTTGTGCAGGTTGCGCGAGGACAGGGTCAGATTGGCGTCGACCTGGTCGGTGATGACCAGCACCTGGTCGAACCCCATCGCTTTCACCTTCTGCGCGAGTAGCTTGGTCTTGGGCTGCGCGACCGTGAACTCGTCCACCACGCGGATGCGGTCTTCGCGCGCCAGCTGCGACAGGATCGAGGCCATGCCGGCGCGGTACATCTTGCGGTTGACCTTGTGCGAGAAGTTCTCGTCCGGCGTATTCGGGAAGATCTTGCCGCCGCCCCGCCACAGCGGGCTCGAGGTCATGCCGGCGCGCGCGCGTCCGGTGCCTTTCTGGCGCCAGGGCTTCTTGGTCGAATGGCGCACGTCGCCGCGATCCTTCTGCTTGCGCGTGCCCATGCGCGCGTTGGCGGCATAGGCGACGACCAGCTGGTGAATCAGCGCCTCGTTGAAGTCGCGCCCGAAAATCTCGTCTTTGGCGGCCATCGTCCCCGCCGCACCCTGGTCGTTGATCAGTTTGAGGTCCATGGTCAGGCCTTCGCCGCCGTCTGTGGCGCCTTGACCGCGGGCCGTACCACCACGTCGCGGCCGGCAAAGCCGGGCACCGAACCCTTGACCAGCAGCAGCTGCCGTTCGGCATCGATGCGCACGACCACCAGGTTCTGCGTCGTGCGGCGCATGTTGCCCAGCTGCCCGGCCATGCGCTTGCCCGGGAACACCCGGCCCGGATCCTGGCGCTGGCCGGTCGAGCCCTGGGTGCGCGTGGTGATCGAATTGCCGTGGGTTTCGCGGTTGGAGGAGAAGTGATGGCGCTTGATGACCCCGGCGAAGCCCTTGCCGATCGAGGTGCCCTGCACGTCCACCTTCTGGCCGACCTTGAAGATTTCCACGCCGATCTTGCCGCCGACCTTGAGGCTGGCGACTTCGTCGGCCTTGGCGCGGAATTCCCTCAGCGTGTGGCCGGCCTCCACGGCGGCCTTGGCGAGGTGGCCGGCCAGCGGTTTCCTCACGCGGCTCGCGCGGCGCTTGCCGAACGCGACCTGCACGGCCGAATACCCGTCCTTGTCCGCGCTCTTGATCTGCGTGACCCGGTTGTCGGAGACGTCGAGAACGGTCACCGGCTGGGCTTGGCCCTCGTCGGTGAAGATGCGCATCATGCCGACCTTGCGGCCGACCAGTCCTATCGTCATACGATCCTCTTCTCGTTAACCCCGGTTAGCACGGGGCGCCGGCTCCTGTTGGCCGGCACTGCACCTTGTACTGCGGTAGTGCCTGACTACTTGACCTTGATTTCCACGTCCACGCCCGCCGGCAGATCGAGCTTCATCAGCGCGTCCACCGTCTTGTCGGTCGGGTCGATGATGTCCATCAGCCGCAGATGGGTTCGGATCTCGAGTTGCTCGCGCGAAGTCTTGTCGGCATGCGGCGAGCGCAGCAGGTCGAAGCGCGCCTTGCGCGTCGGCAACGGCACCGGGCCGCGCACCACTGCACCGGTGCGCTTGGCAGTATCGACGATCTCGAGCGCCGACTGGTCGATCAGCCGGTAATCAAACGCCTTGAGGCGGATGCGGATGCGTTGGCTTTCCATGTTTTTATAAGCGGCTTCTCCGCGTCCTTTTAAATTACTCGATTACCTTGGCGACGACACCGGCGCCCACGGTCTTGCCGCCCTCGCGGATCGCAAAGCGCAGGCCCTGCTCCATCGCCACCGGGGTGATCAGCGTCACCACCATCTTGATGTTGTCCCCCGGCATC